>OIYF01000008.1_pt1 | contig 156484 bp, 142 predicted proteins | sample 1587971 | NCBI WGS metagenome assembly OIYF01 (sample SAMN03283248) | human gut metagenome | biome: human-associated habitat; material: feces | host: Homo sapiens | place: Peru | collected 2012 | reverse complement strand
TAAGGTAGCGAAATTCCTTGTCGGGCAAGTTCCGACCTGCACGAATGGTGTAACCATGGCCACGCTGTCTCCACCCGGGACCCAGTGAAACCGAAATCGCTGTGAAGATGCAGTGTACCCGCGGCTAGACGGAAAGACCCCGTGAACCTTTACTGCAGCTTGACACTGAACCTTGAACCTGTTTGTGCAGGATAGGCGGGAGACTTAGAAGTAGAGACGCCAGTCTTTATGGAGTCGACCTTGAAATACCGCCCTGATATGTTTGAGGTTCTAACTTGAAGGTAACAGCCTTAAGGACAGTGTCTGGTGGGAAGTTTGACTGGGGCGGTCTCCTCCCAAAGAGTAACGGAGGAGCACGAAGGTCGGCTGATCACGGTCGGAAACCGTGAGGTCAGTGCAATGGCAAAAGCCGGCTTGACTGCGAGAGCAACAACTCGAGCAGGTGCGAAAGCAGGTCATAGTGATCCGGTGGTTCCATATGGACGGGCCATCGCTCAACGGATAAAAGGTACTCTGGGGATAACAGGCTGATACCGCCCAAGAGTTCATATCGACGGCGGTGTTTGGCACCTCGATGTCGGCTCATCACATCCTGGGGCTGAAGTTGGTCCCAAGGGTATGGCTGTTCGCCATTTAAAGTGGTACGCGAGCTGGGTTCAAAACGTCGTGAGACAGTTTGGTCCCTATCTACCGCGGGCGTTGGATGATTGAAGGGGATTGCTCCTAGTACGAGAGGACCGGAGTGAACGAGCCTCTGGTTTACGGGTTGTCATGCCAATGGCACGGCCCGGCAGCCAAGCCCGGAACTGATAACCGCTGAAAGCATCTAAGCGGGAAGCAGGCCCTAAGATGAGTCATCCCTGACTTTAAGTCAATAAAGACCGTTGAAGACTACGACGTTGATAGGCTGGATGTGGAAGCACCGTGAGGTGTGTAGCTTGCCAGTACTAATTGTCTGAACGTCTTGACCATACAACCCCGGAAGGCATCTGATGGTTGTAATTTACTTAATACATTCTTTCCTCAACACAGACTTTACTTCAGCTTTCTCTAGTTTACCCTATTTGCCTGGCGGCCATAGTGCTGTAGTACCACCTGTTCCCATTCCGAACACAGAAGTGAAATGCAGTCACGCCGATGGTAGTGCAACGTACGTTTGTGTGAGAGTAGGTCACTGCCAGGCTTCACTTTCAATATATTTATTGAACTCGCTGCTGATATGGCTCAGTTGGTAGAGCGCACCCTTGGTAAGGGTGAGGTCCCGAGTTCGATTCTCGGTATCAGCACCAGCGGTCAGAATCTATTTAACTCTCTGAATTATCAGAGATTTTCTCTTAATTTTAACTCATCAAAATTTTTCAAAAATTTTTGTGAATTTGGCTCATTTAAGCCATTCAACGATTTTCAGCTTCCTGAAAAAGTCGCTAATTCTCAAAACTACACTGAAAATAATGATTTTTTATCAGAAAAAAAGTCGAATTTTCTATCTAATGCTGTCGGTGATTTATCAATTATCGGCATTCTTTATAAAGAGCAGCTCAATTCAAAACTGAGCCCAACTCTTAAAGTCTTTTTGTCTATTCTGACAAATCTATGTAAAAACTCTCAATCAAACTTTATTGATTATTCAAACAATGAACTGCTTTCACGTGTTCATGGATTATTCAGTCTTGTTCAAATTAGAAGACATATTGAGAAACTCAATAAGTTAGGACTTATCTCTGTATCTTATGGACAAAACAGCTCACGCAAGATCTTATTATCCAGTGTGTACAATTTTGCTGGTAAGTTCATTTCGATCTCATCTATTTACACCGAGTCAGGCGCATCTAAGCTTAAGGCTTCTGAGATACTTGTTTTCTCTTATCTCTTAGATAAATCATCTTTCTTTGCTAAAGCTGATTTAGGATTCTTCACTGATAGCGATGATGCTACTCAGATATGTAAAGAGCTTAATATCTCTGACAGAACTCTTCGTAACGCTTATGCTTCTCTCATTGAGCTTAAGGCTATTGCTTATTGCTCAGATGCTTCTAAAAAGTCAGTTAAGGCTGTAAACATTAGTGATGATATTAGCTCACAGTACGCTAAGAAGTTCAATATCACGAGCTCAGAGCATTGCAGAAAAATTGTTCTCAAACGCTGCAAAGCAGGCTCTTCTAATGCTGATATATCCAGCATGACAAATGACTCTTTAAAGTCACTGTTATTAAGCTTAAAGGCAAAGAAAAATGTTGGAAAAAAATGTCGTTTTCCACAGGGGGATTTTGGAAAAAAAGGATCTCAAAACAGCTTATCTTTGGAAAAAAATGATCTCTCTATTAATAATGAATTAAACGATCATATTAATAACGTAATTAATAACGCACAGCTCACTGTGGATAACACATATAAATTAAATCTAAAAAGTGATCCTATAGGCATAAGGGTCATCTCTCCTTCTCAATCAGATTCTTGCTGTTGGCTTGTACAAGTAAAGCCAGGCTCCCATGCAGAGCTTGATTTAAAGCTCAATACAAGATTTTTGACCATCCTTCACAAGATTAACGGTATTGATTTACAGAGTTCTTCACTTTCAGTGAAAGACATCAATTCTATGCTTAATCAAAAGAAAGTAACTCTTCAGGTTGAATCCGTATCAGGTATTTACCAGAACGTAAAGCGCACTTTGGAACTTACAAGAAATATATAAACAGGGGGAAATTATGGATATTTTTGAAAAGATTGCTTTTGCTCAAGGTATGTCTGATGACACAAGAAAACAGAACCTGATACCAATGCTTGAAGATCTTCTCTCTGTAGCTACAGGTGAACATATTGAGCTCAAATTAGACAAGAAAACAGAAATGATCTCAATGGTGATAGGTAACGAGTTCAAACAGATTTCAGTAAAGAACGACAACGCTTTAGGCCTTGTTCGTGACGTGATTGCAAACATTTAATAAAGGAGTTTTTTATGAAGATTTTAACTGTAGCAAATGAGAAAGGCGGTGTTGGCAAGACTCTTCTATCAGTTCAGTTTGCTTTTTATTGTGCTTTTAAGTTTGGACTTAAAGTCGCTGTTTTAGATCTTGATCAGCAGGCAAATACTACTATTGCAATCTCAGCAAATGAGAATTGCTCAGTAGCAGAGCTTACATCTTCAAGTTTTATGCTTGAGACTGAAGAGCAATTTCCTCAGAAATTACGCTCTCAGATGAAAACAATAGAAAATTCATCTCTTGTATGTTTCCCTGCTGATGATTCTCTGTCTGAAATAGAAAGAAAGGGTGAAGATTTTCACTATGTAGTAGCTTATAACTTCAATGCAAATATTCAGTGTTTGGAGGCTTATTTTGATTTAGTTGTGATTGATACCAATCCTAATCCAGACGTGCGCTCAAATATCGGCATTGCTGTAGCTACTCATTTGATCTCTCCACTTGTTTTAAACAAAGAGCCTATTGATGGTATTGCGAGACTAATGAACAGAATTGCAGTAGTCACTCAAAACAATCCTGACATGGAGTTAGGAAAAGGCTTTTTAGGTATGTTGCCTAATATGCTTACATCTACTAACTTCCAATGTCAAAACGCACAAGATCTTTTTAATTCAGCAAGTGACTTAATTCTAAAGTGGAAGCAATTAGATATTGTTCTTGATACTTCAAAACTGTCTTTTGAAAAAGCTGCTGTAGCACTGGATGCTGATGGTAACGCTATCGTTAAAGAAACAACTCATTATGCTGCAATCAAAGAACACGTTGGCATTGCTGAAGCTCAAGCTAATGGCAAGCCTATATGGGAAATGCCTAATCAAAATGTTGCATGGGGTGAAATGAAGCGTTGCTTCTTTACCATGCTCTGTCAAATCAATCCAGAGAAAGAAGATACATCTACAGATGAGCAGAAAGCTGTGTTTGAAAAAGCTTCAAAGCTTTATGGCAATACAGCTAAGGTCATTATCAAGAATTTCTGGATGACTGATGTAGCAGCTTCTCTTCCTGGCATGAATCTAAACGAAATTCAAACACTAAGGGAGATGCGCTGTGCAGCTCCTATCTCAATCGTTCTTTAAGAGGAAAAATTATGGCTGAAAATAAAGAAAAAGAGACTAATGCAGTTGCAGATCTAAAGACGGAAACTCCGTCTTTAGATCAGGAAGTTAAAAAATCTCAGAAGTGTAATGAGCTAAATAAAAAGCCAAAGCTTCCTAAGTTAAAACTTAACTTTGTAGGAATGCTTTATTTAACTAACTTAAGATCTAAGAATTTAGGACCTTTAGAAAAGATTGTACTGGCTTACATTACAGGCTTAATTCTTGATGAGAGTCTACCTGAAGAGAAACGTTCTAAATTTACAGGCTTTAACGAAGCTCATTTTAAGTATTACTCTGACAAGTATAAAAGCAACCTTTTAAAAAAGATTAGAGTTCCTTTATTCAAAAAGATTTCAGAAAGCTTACAGAGTAAGAAAGAGCTCACTCTTACTTTTGATTTTTTAGGAAGAGCTAACGCTGTTCTAAATAAGAGACATTCCACTGGATGCTGCATTCCTATCTTTGAAATAGATCCTTCAAAGAGAATAAGCATTGACAAGCCATATCTAACTATTGAAGACAACCTAGAAGGTGAGGTTGGATATAACAAGAACGCTGATTACAACTATACAGCATGGATCATCTTAAGTGGACTTTTAAAGTGCGCTAATCAGTCTTTAGTTGAATGTGAAGGCTTTTATGTTAATCGTATTCAAATTATTAAATTAGCATCTACTCTGCTTCAGATGCCTGAAGCTGTGATAAATGATGCTATGAATTACCTCTTCAAGATAGGAGCTGTCTTTACTAAAGAATCATTAGTTGATCCTTCAAAAGAGTTTTCACTATATGACATTGTAAAAACTGAAACAGCTCCTTTTGAGTACTTATACATCAATGAATCAATCGTTAGCAGCTACATGAATTGGTTCCCTAACTTTGAAATTCTTCATTATTCATTTGAAGTATCAAGAACATCTTCAGTGTTCTCAGGCAAATATAGATAGACAATTTAAGGAGAATAAAAAATGAGTATGACGCCAGACCATTTAGCAAATCTAAAAAAGAGTATCGAGAATTTTAAAGGCAAAGGTGACTATGCAAAGCTCACTTCAAAATCAGGTTCATTCTATGATTTTGATGTAGATATTATCTCCCCTGATCCTAATCAGCCACGAAAAAACTTTGATGAAACAGCTCTTCAGGAATTAGCTGATGATCTTAAAAAGAATGGCCTGATTCAGCCTATTGTAGTTCGTGATGATCCTGACAATGTTGGAAAGTTCATCGTTGTTGCTGGTGAACGCAGATTAAAGGCTGCTAAGTTAGCAGGCTTCAAGAAAATCCGCTCAATCCTATCAACCTATGAAAGTTCTCAGTTAGGTTATGTTCAGATTGCCGAAAATGCAAAAAGAGACAATTTGAAATTCTATGAAATGGCTGAGTTCATTGTCTCAAGAGCTAATGCTGGTGAGAAACAAGCTGACATTGCTGAAAAGTTAGGAACATCTAAAAGCCAAGTTAACTTGTACATGATTTGGAAAGATGCCCCTGAGTTGTTAAAGGATGCTAAAGATAAGTTTAATGCAATTAGAGCTTTTTATGATGCAGTCAAGTTATATGAAGAACATCCTGATGAAATTAGCGACTTTATAGAAAAAAATGAAAATATCAGCAAAACTGATATTTCAAATTTTAGAAAAAAACTAACTGAGCAAAATACAGCTGTAGAAAGCTCAGATTCTGAAGCTCAAAATGTTGCTCAATTATTTGAAATTTCTTCTGATGATAAAGATTCAACATCATTAGAAAATGACAGCACTGAAGACTCGTTTGAAGAGCCTGCTAATGCTAGTGATTATGAGTCTGATGATACTGAAGAAGAAAGTTCTGAAGCTACTACAGATGATTTTTCTTCAGACGACTCTGCAGAATCTGCTGAGATTTCAAATTCAGCTCCTACCTTCCAAGATGAAGCTTTCTCTGGAGTTGATACTTCAATAAATGAAAGTGAATCTGAATCATTAGCTGATACAGACTTTGAGACTGAAACAAAATCTAAAAAGCTGAAACATCCAGTATTTGTGGGCACAGTTGATGGCCGTGAGGCTGAAATAGTGATGGAAATGCCAACTACAGACGGCATGGTCAAAGTCAAATATGAAGACGGCTCTTTAGATGAGGTGTTGTGTGAGAACTTCATATTAAACCGTATCTACGAATCCTAAAAAAGTTTGCCCGGGCAAACTTTTAGAGGGAAATTTTGTTGTTTTTTGATGAGGGCAGGATAGGCAAAAAGGATCAAAATGCAGTGCATTTGTGATCCTCCACTTTTGCCACCTGCCCTGTCTGGGGACTCCCTGAGAGCGACAAAATTTGAAAATTTTGCGAAACACCTGAGCAAGTCAGGTCGCACTAAAGTGCGGTTTAAATGAAGGAAAACAACAAAATGAACATTGAATTAACCGAATACACAATCAAAGATCTGCTGGCTATGGTCGGCTCAGATGTAACTTACATCGTCATAATTTGGGACAACACACCTATAAAGAGCTATAGAAGAGAATCATCTAAAGAGAGCTTTGACCTCCCTGAGTCGTGTTTGAAGTCCAGATTTTTGAATTTCTTTTTGTCTGACAACGGCAAGACTTTAACTATTGAGCTGTAGCTATGACAGTTGAGAAAAAAAGAAGACAGCTCACGGTCAATTTAGGTGAGTTTCATGATGCTTTTTTAGAACTTGCTGCTAAGTATGCTGTAAAGCCAGCAACTTTAGCTGCAGCAATTTTAAAGCAGGCTGTCAGTGATGAAATTCAAAACGGTGATAAGAAAATTGCTCTTTTGATTACTCCTAATAACTCTAAAGCTGTTCACCAGCATTTAAGACTCAGAGAAGATGAGCTTAAAGTTTTAGATGAGTATTCAGCCATCATGGGACAAACAAGGCATCAAGCTCTTGTTGGCCTAGTAAGAGCAATTACTGTAAATGAGCCTCAGTTCACCATAGGTGAGATTGAGTCTTTAGAGAAGTCAAATTATGAGCTGCATAAGATCGGTGTAAATCTAAATCAGATTGCGCACAAAACGAATATGCTGGATCTTGAGAAGTTCCAAAATACTCAGGCTGAAATCATTATGCAACTTATAAACAGCCTTATAGATCGTACAGATGGATGTCACAACATGATTGTTAAGCACATTGATGCTGTATGGAAACTAATCAATTCAGCTAGATTTAGAACAAAATTGAAGCAGAAACTAAGACATTAGATTTTGCTGTAGCAAGAAAAGGTTGTTAAAAATGCCACTATCAACAAGAACAAACATCAAGATTGAAGATCTTCTAAAATGGCATAAAGGGCGTGGAAGCCCTAAAATTCATCATACAGAGCAAAATGGAGGCAGTGGCTACCATTACTCATCTGCAGGATCAAAACTCTTTCCTACAGCTTCCTATGGCTCTCATAGAGCATCTTCAGAATTAAGTCCAAGTGATAAAGCTTCTGGCATTGTAAATCACCTGCCAGAATCAATGGTTAAGATTGATAAGGCCAGCAAGGGTATCAAATGTCAAAAGCACATGATGGCTGCAGCAGACTATATCTCAAGACATGGAAAAATTGAGCTTGAAGATGAAAATGGAAATCTTTTAACTCATGATGAGTTAGAGTCAAGAATTTCAGACTGGTGCAAGTCTCAGAATACTCCTTACGATGAAGATGGTAGAAAACGCTCTGCAGATGCAAGACGACTTATCATTTCTTGCCCAAAAGGTAGTGATCCTGCTGCTGTTCGAGCTGCTGTAAAAGAATTAGCTCAAGAGTGTCTTGCTTCAGAAGATTTTAGCTATTTGTTCGGTATTCACTATAAATCAGATGAAATGCCAAACGAGCCAGATCATCCTCATGTACACCTTCTTATTAAAGCTCTTAACTCAAAAGGCAAACGCTTAAATCTGAGAAAACAAGATTTAAGATACCTAAGAGAACGTTTTGCTGTAATTGCTAAAAAGTATGGTATTGATATGAATGCTACTACCAGGGCTCAAAGAGGGCATACGCAAAAAGCGAAAACTCAAGAGCGTATTCATCAAGAAGAAAGAGAATGGAACAAGCATATTTCACCATCTCATCCTTATGATCTTGAAAGAATGAAGCAGATTGATGATGCTTTAAATTCTGGTAAAGACCTTCCTGAGAGTGTAGCTAAACAAAAAGCAGTGAAGACAAGAGAGAACATCATTAAGAATGCTGCTTTGTATATCAAAGAACTAAGAGCTTCAGGCAATGCTCAAAATATAAGGTTAGCTGCAGATTTAGAACGATACATTAACAATATGCCTCCAATAGAGACATCTCAAGAAGAGCTACTAAGAAAGCTTAGAGAGTTTAATAAAAAGCAGAAAGAAAAAGGATATGACATTAAAGAGAAGATTAGACAGCGTAAGTCTCATCAATCAAAGCAGACTCAAGCTCAGAAATGGGCTATAAATCGTAAAAAGAACAAGATGGAAAAAAATTAGGAGCCTTTCTATGAAATATTTGCAAGGAGTTCTCGACTTAATAAAAAAGTTAAAAAGTCTATCTTTCAATATCTGATTTGTTTTTACTAATATTCAATTCTTTATTGATTGCACTGGATGGAAGCTTGTTAAAGTTATTCTTTGAAGAGTCAAATAATAGTGTTCCAGCATCACCAACAACGCCAAATTTATCAGCTAATCCAGATTTAAAAACAATATCTGCATTCTTAGCAAGATTTTTTACTACAAGATCATGATGACTTCTATCAGTGAATCTCTCTTTCCCTGACTTGTCATTTAGACCTTCTTCATACCTAGACAAACATCTATTCCAGCTAACGTCTGCAGGACATGTTTTTATACATGCGTAAGTTGTATAGCCATTTTCTTTCAAATCTTTTAATGTTTTTAGTGGAGTTTCAGCTGTTCTAAAAGTTCCTTCAATGACAACGTTATATTTTTCTTTTATCGCTTTTTTGATTAAAGCTTCTGTTACTTTTCCAGCAAATTTTGCTGTGATTTTTGAACTGTCCTTGCCATATGTATTCTGAATTTCAGAAAAATAAGGATGCCAACTTCTGTATTCGTCACCATTGATGCTAATAATATTTTTGTTATTTTTCTTGATAGTCTCTGTTAATACTGACTTTCCAGAGCCAGGCTGACCTCCTAAGACGTAACCTAATGGCTTTCTTGAGGAAGGTAATATCTTTCCTTGATGTGTTGAGTGTTCCCAGATTTGTTTTAAGATAGCTTTGCTAGGGACAATGTTTTCGAGCTCTTCTTTGTTATGCATTTTCTGAATCATCTAAATAATATGAAAAAACAGGAAGTCTCAAGTATTTTTCTTTAAGAGATTTTAATCTATTCAAAATATTTTGCTTATTAATATCTTGAGGCGAAGTTATTAGTAAATTTTCTCTTATTTCAGAACATTCTATAAGATCTTCACTTTTTGTATTTAAAGGTGTTCTGTATGCGATAAAAGCAGCAGTTGCTGAAACTTCTTCAATCAGTACATCCTTTTCCATCAAAGTACACATATTTGTAACTCCTTTAATATTTATCTACTACCATCATTATAATTAAAAAATATGAATACTTACTTAATCTTAGAAAGCAAGTTCTGATTTGATTTATCATTAGTAACTTTCAGTTATTAAGCACTTCTTGAGCTAAGTTTAAGTACTTCTGATTTGTTTCCCAATCCTTCTTATTTAAGATATTTTTAGAGAAGTTAATATCTATATAAAGTTCAAATGAACCTAGATAGCGAGGATAACCACCATTAGAATTAGATTCATGAAGTGAAATTTCTATGCTTTCATTTTCACCGAAGTTTTTGATCTTGAAATCTGATACCACAAAAGACAAAGAAGAAAATTCATCTTGCCTTGATATGAAACAAGCTCCTTTAATTTGACAATCAACTTTTTTCAGTTTAATTGTTTTTTCTAAGAAAGTTATAAAGGGAGAGTCTGCCTTGATAGGTGTTCTTGATAAATGTTGACAAGTATAAGAAAGTAGAAAAAGCCACGGTAAATTAAACTTATTTAAGACTTCAATCGTTTCATTGTGCATCGTAACAAAGTTTCTTAACATGTCTTTATAATCTTCAGCACTGAAATAGATCTTAAACGTGCTTCTTACTAAATAAGCAATTCTGTCAAAGTTCTCTTTAAGAAATTGTATTAAGAGCTTATTTTCAGGATCTTCATATTTTCTTCTGCAGTTGTCATTCTTTAAAGAATATGAGTTAGAAGCGTAAGGACACCTTTTGTAGCCTGCTTCGTTGTATTCAGCTAATCCTGACACACTATGCGGATGATGTGCTGCATAAGGTTCTCGTGAATTTTTGAGTCTGTTTGCTTCTATGAGATTTACAAATTTAACTGGATTGCTGCAACCTTTAAAAGGGCATACTGCAAAATAAATACTTTTATTTCCTTTTGTTCTTACCCAAGGTAATTTTTTGCCTGTCAGTTTCAAAAAATCAGATTCGTTTGTAATTGTATGCGTGTTTGGATCATCTTTGCTTAGCTTGAATATTTTCATGGATGAGCTCTTCTGTAAGATTTTGTAATGATGGATAGTAGTTTAACAGTAACATCCAAAAATTAGGATATGTGTCAACTATAACATGTTCTTCTTTGCAAACGAAAAGGCAAAAAACAATCTGCTCTAAAGGAAGAATAAATTCATGTTTAGCATCTTTAAACAGAAAGCAGAAATCGCTATTTCCGCAATCAGGACAATAAAAATCTTCAGCTACGTTCTGAAATTTAGCTATGTTTTTAGCTGAAGACTCAACAATATCATCATTTTTTAGAATGTAATCTTTAGCTTGCCTGATCCAGTCGTCAGTTAAAGTGGGGATTTTCTTATTAGAATCAGCTACCAGAACACATTTTAGTATGTCTGAATCGCTTATAAAAAATGAAGAAAAGTTATCTTTCATTTCAAAATATAAAGGTTCGTTAGAAACTTCTTTTGTTGTGTTGATTTCTTGTTTCATAGAGAGAACTCTTAATTAAAAAAGCTTCCTCGTAAAAGAGGAAGCAATAATGAGGCAAATATAGAATTAGGATTTTTTATTATTAGAACTCTTCAGGATAAGCTTTTTTAGCTTCTGTTAAGTTGTATTCTTGAATAGCTTTAAAGCCAAATCTTGTCTTTGCACTTAACATGACATTAGCTGGGGCTGGAAGTCTCATCAAAAGCTTTTCAGACTCTTCAATTTTGCCTGCTTTTCTCAGGTCAATGGCATCTCTAAAAATAGCTTGTTGTTGCTCTTTATTCATTTCAATATCGTACTTTTTACGACATTCAAAATATTCATTCCAGTCAGCTTCGGTCATTTTGTCTTTGTTTACTAAAGGCATCTTAGGTGTATTCATAGTTAACGCTCCAGTTCTTTATTCTGATTGTGTGCTCCAGCAAGATGAGGATTCATCTGCATACTCATGCCTGAGTTCTGCTGTTGTTGCTGCTGATTTAAGTTTGGTTCTGCAGCCTTTACTAAATTCTGAGCTAATGCAGCTTTGTAGAGTGCATTGATAAATTCAGCCTGACGTGAATTAAAGTTGAAATAAACGCCCAGAGCCTTGTTACCAATAGGGTAAGCTTTGCCATTAGGTGACATTAAATAAGCATATACAGGCTTCTCTTTGTACTTCATAGAGATGTTAAAGCCTTTGTTTCTATTCTTTAAAGCTTGTCTTAGACTCTTGCCAAACTCCCAGAGCCAAGTTTTCTGATTATCAATGTAGCGTTCGTTAGCCATGCCGATTCCTCGCATTACAGCATGAGCTAGACCTTCGCCTTTTTGGCTAATGTTGAGCTTTACATTTTCACCATCTTTTTGGAACTTCATCTTCATATCGCCTGATTTTACAGTCATCTTAAAGTTGTCTGTCATCATTCCTGCAGGCATAACTTCAGTAAAAGGATTCATGAAGAAATTCTGCTCAAATACAGGGAAGGTGAGAATTGACCTGCCAGGTTGGACAATGTTAGCTGCCATTTGCTGGGCTTGATTATCTAAGCACTGACGTACAGGATCTTGAGGAAGACCATCTTTAAATTGTGTGTTTTGATCAAGAATAATAGGCAAGTATGGATTATTAGTCTGAATGTAAGGCAGCTGAAGAGGGCTTTCAGCTGTAGCAACTTCTGGTGCAGGCTCTTTTCTTAAAGCATCTAAATCTCGAATTGCATTAGTCTGCTCTTGAACTCTGTCAGCTCCGTCTGCAATATCTTGAGCATTATCCATAAGCTCATGCTTATTAGTGAGTTCATATTCACCATCAACGATCTCAGGTTCAACATCAATAATGTCGCCTTCTCTGCTGTTATCTTTTAACTCATTCTTCTGCTCATGCTCTGCAGGAAGAACTTCAGGGAAAAGTTCGATTTCATCAATAGCAGCCTTTTCTAATGCAGCATCCTTTTCTACCATAGGATAGAAAACTTCAGGAGCATCTTCAGCATGATTGCATTCATTAGTAAAGCCAATAAGCTTGATTTGATCATCAAGGCCTACTTTAGATTTATCTTCTAAAGCTCCTTTGATTTCTTGACCTGACTGGCCTAAGTAATACTGCATACATTCAAGACTGTCTAAAGCTTTTTGCTTGTTTTCAAGCTGCAGATCGCTCAGTTTGTCTTCAGGTACAGCAATAATCTCAGGCTCAATAGGCACTTCTTTAGTAAACCATTGAGCTTTGATAGCGAATACAAGATCTCTAATTAGCTCTTTACTGCTAGAAAGTGAATCATGAATACCAGCTTTGATCCCATCGAAATCCTCTTTTAAAGTCTCTCTATGAGAAAATTCAGTAGCTGTTCCTTCAATAGTCGCCATATATATATTCTCCGTTAACGTTCAATATCTGGTGATTTATGTGATTGTGTTGGTGAATTGAGAACTGTGAGATCAGAGTCATTATTAAAGCCAACGACTTTAACCTCGTCATCAAGTAGTGGTACTGCAGGTGTTTCATCTGCAGCAGGTTGATTTATATTGTTGTTATTTGGTGTTTTACCTGCTTTATCAAAGTTTGCAAACAAGTCTGTAAGTGATTGAGGAGTCTCTTTAATTTCTGCAGGTTCAGCTACAGCTTCTATGATTTGATTTTGAGCTTTGCTGCATTCTTTAGAATACTGCTCAAATACAGGTACAATCTGCTCTTTATAATCAGCTAAACGAGCTTTTCTTTCTTTTAATTCTTTTTGTTGAGAGTATTCTGAAGTATATAAAAAGTCTTCATCGCCTTTTAAAACACCGTCAACATAATCTCTGATGTGAGTTGAAAGATCTGAGTTTTTAGGTTCACTTCCGATGTCATAGCTAATATGTTCAAAGCTTTCATCTTTGAAGCCAACGCCTGAGGCATTTCTTTTGAAGTAAAGAACAGAAAACTGTGATTTGTCATAGCCACTGTCATGAGGATAGCTATTGTTCAATTTTTGAACAACTTCATTAGCTTTACTCAAAGGCAGAAATCTATTTTTGCCAAAAGCTTTCTCAAGCTCTTTACTTTCTGACCAGTGCAAATATGCCATAGGAGGCATTTCAAATTCTAAAGAAGTCCTGCTCGCAGTTTCAGGATCATGAGCTACAGCATCCACAAGTCTTTCTACAGACCATTCTTCATGATCTTCTCTTGTTTGTGAGTCTTCTTTAGGGATAGCTGAAAGAGCTGTTCTGGTGTAAATTTCCTCGAAAGTGTCAAAATCTACATCCTGATAATAACCTCTCTCTTTGCCTTTGTTATAAATCTCTCTGTAGTCCTTTTCGGCTTCTTCGACTATAGCCGATAGCTGCTTAACAACATCATCGTTTTCTCTTTGAGAAGTTAAAGTTTTAGCATCTGCTACAGCAGTTTCAAGATTTTGCTGGGTGATAGGTTCTGAATCAGTTAATAGTTTTTGATTCTGGCAGGCTTCCTTAGTCTTTACATACTCAGGATCAAAATTCATGATGTAATCACTGATTTTTTCAGCATCACCGCAAGCTCTTAAAATCTCTTTTGGCTCTTCCTTTAAATGGGCGATCCATCCTTTGATATAAGCTTTGTTGTTCTCAGAAATTTTGGGAGCAATGCCTAACATCATGTTAACCATCGCACTTCCAATCTCAGCTCTTAATTCTTCACGAGCATATTTTTGAGTGTGCTTGTCTTTAGCAAAGTCTCTATTCAGTCTTGAACTGTGACCAGTCCAATGAGAGAGCTCATGCAATGCTGTAGAGTAATAATTTTCAGCATCGTGATATTGATTAGGCATGGGAAGCGTGATTTTATCTATAAGTGGACTGTAGTGAGGAACTAGACAAGTAAGCTCATTACTGATATTAGCTTTAGATGCTTTCAACAAGTTTTCAGCACGCTCTACTGGAGTCCACTTATGATCAGGCTGTTCAATCTCAGGTATCTTTGGAAGATTAAGACCTTCAAACTGCTCAACATTAAAGACCATAAAAGGCTTAGGAAATATCATTTCTTTATATTGCTTCTGGCCTTTATCATCCAAGACAGGATTGCCTTCTTCATCCTTAACTAATACCAAAGTAGGCTTGAAGTTAAAGCCCCAGATGCAATGTTCACCTTTTTTGACTTTGCCTCCTAACTCATTAGCCTGCGACATGGTCATGAAACGAGGATCTCTATAGCCTCTAATGTAGCTTTTTAGAGCAAAGTTAAATGAGTTCATGCCCTGATAGACAGTGCCGTTTGCTGGATTGAAAGGCTTGATGTATCTAAACTTATCAAAGCCAGAATGCCAGGGGAGAGTTTCTTCCTCTAAAGCTTTTATGAAGATGTCAGCAATTTCTTTAGCTGTATCTGAATAATGATCCTTTTTAGGCTGGTCCGTTTTACGCTTGTAAGCCATTTTTAGACCTCTTGCGCAGCTAAGACTAATTCAGTTTCTGCATCTTCTTCAGCTAGCTCCTGCTGAGTCTTATTTTTCTCATCTTCAGCTCTGTAGCCTACAGCTTCCGCTTCTTCCTTTGAGATGAATAATTCAGGATGCTCTTCGGCTAGAGTCTGAATGCGATCTTGTAGTCTCTGAGCTAGGACGTTATTGCTGATGACTGCAGCCGCAGAACGATGCACAGAACTTGTATTATTTTCTTTGTTGCTATCCATATTTGCTCCTTTTTTATGTATTTTTTTAGATTTCCGTTTTTAAGATTTATCTTTGTAAAATGGTGAGTTAGATAAAAAATCAAAAAAAAATAATGATTTTTTAGTGTAATTTTTTATGTTATATTGCACGCAAAATATTTAACTTATTGATAGATAAAACTTTTAAATTCTCTCTTAGAGAACGGCATAGAGCTAAAAACAAGAACAGCACCACTCAAAAAGAGTCTTAAATCACTTGTTTTGACCTTATTGCTTGCCACTTCGTTAAGCGTTGATGCTCAATCATTTGATGAGTTTGATGCGCTTGCAGATAAGTGCGCTCCTGACGTATCAAAAGATACATTACAGGCTCTCATAAAAACTGAGAGCAGTATGAACCCCCTCGCTATCGCTGTAGTAGGCGGAAAAGTAAAACAGCCTTCCACTCTTTCAGATGCTTTAGCTCTTGTTAAAGAGCTTGAATCACAAGGAAGCAACTATTCTCTAGGCTTAGGCCAAATCAACGTAAAAAACTTTAATCGTCTTGGTGTTACTGCTGAAGATATGTTTGTGCCTTGTAAGAACTTACAGGCAGCTCAACACATCTTAAAAGAATGCTTTGTAAAGGCTCAAAAAGAAGACAAGACAGAAGGCAAACAGTTAGGTGATGCCTTGTCTTGCTACTACTCAGGAAACGAACAGACTGGATATAAAGGTTATGTTCAGCAGGTAGTTTCTAATGCTGACGAATACGCTTCAGTAAAAATCCCATCCATAAAGGAAGTTAAAAAAGAATTGAAAAGCAGGCCTGCAGTTGTCGCTGTCACTTCAACTGCAGGTACTGAGTCAATCATGATCGCATCAGATCATGCTCATGCAGGTGGCTTGATTAGCTCTCAAAGAGCTAATTCAGGCCTTATTTTTTAATAGGTAAATAAAAATGAATAAAAGACTAATTAAAAATCTTGGTTTAGTGGCTCTTGTCGCAGGTCTGTGTGTTTGTGATCAGGCTTTTGCTGCAGGTGCAACCGATGTGAAGTCAAAGCTGCAGACTATCTTGGATGTAGTACAGGCTTGCGGTGTTGTCATTGCTACAGGTGCTATTGTTTGGGCTGGCTTTAAGATTGCCTTCCAGGGTGAATCTTTACGTAATGTCGCAGGCCCTTTAATCGGTGGCATTATCGTAGGTTGCGCTGCTTATTTCGGTGCTTTGTTAGTTAACTAAAAGAGTAGGAGAGAGCATCAATGTCAGATCAAGAAAGCAAGTACGTGCTAAACAATGCTCCTATTTTTAAAGGTGCAACAAGGCCTCCTTGTGTTTTAGGTATTCCGATAACTCCCTTTGTGTTTGTAGCTGGAGGCATTCTGATAGCAAGCCTTGTTATTTGGATCCCATTAGTGCTCTCTCTTATTCCCATTCTCTGGGTAATGCACAAAATTGCTAAAGATGACGATCAGAGATTTTTACAGCTCTGGCTGTCATACAAGCTCAACATTCTTGGCAGTAACAGGCACTTGTTTACTGGATATAACTCTTTATTCCCAGTTATTTATAAAAAAGACACTAAGAGACAATAAATGCAAGAAGAACTACTAGAGAACAGAGTACGCCTGATGCAGTCTGCTAAGAGCGTAGGAAAGTTTATCAATTTGTCATCTGTAATTGCGCCTTCTGTCGTCATCGGCAGAGATGGTGAATTAGTGACAACCTGGAAAATTCAGGGTATGGCTTTTGAGACAAGTGAAGACATCACTTTAGATGGTGCTATCAACTCACTGAATATTTTATATCGCTCATTAGCCTCAAATAAGACTGCTCTTGCAGTCCAAATTCACAGATTAAGACGACCTATGACTGATGAGCTGTCAGCTTGTGAAGAAGCAGGCTTTGCTCATAACCTTTCAAAGGCATATAACAAGAAAATCGGTCATGAGTCGCTCATGTCAACTGAGCTCTATTTCACTCTTATTGAAAAGAGAAAATCATTAAAGAAAAGAAAGCGTACAGTTGCAATGATTAAGCAGGAGCTTTTAGCTCGTTTAGAAGTCTTTAATAAGATTTCTGAAAATGTAGAGCGTTCTTTAAGCTCTTTTTCACCTAAGAGATTAGGTGAATATAAGAAAAATGGCAAAGAATATTCTTCACAGTTATCTTTCTATAACTTCCTTGTTACTGGCTTATGGCAGGAAGTAGTTATTCCAAAATGTCCTTTATATGAAGCTTTAATGCCAGAAGCTATCTTTACAGGTTCGGATTTCTTAGAAATTCAAAGCGCAAACGGTCATAAGTTTGTGCAGTCTTTAGAGTTTAAAGACTATGCTCAAAGTAGCTATTCAGGCATTTTAGACGGCCTTTTATATCCTGATGTTAATGCTGTAAAGAAGCCTTATATCTTCATTGAAACTCAAACTTTCTGCTTCTTATCAAGATATGATGGCCAACACTTCCTTGAGTTACAACAAAAGCAGCTGCTGTCATCTGAAGATGCTGGCGTTTCACAAATTCAGGCAATGTCAGCAGCTATTGATGGTGTTGTTAACGGTGATTTCTCTATTGGCGAGTACAGCTACAGCTTAACTCTGTTTGCTGATTCTTATCAGGAAGTAAAGCAGAACACCGCAGATGCAGCTAAGAAGCTTCAGGATGAAGGCTTTTTAACATTCTTAAGTACATTGGCTCTTCCAGCTGCTTTCTTCTCACAATTACCATGTAATTTAGCTTTACGCCCTCGTTTAGCAAAGATCACATCTGTTAACTTTTCTCAGTTAGCTCCTTTACATAATTTCATCTCAGGTAAAAGAGATGGCAATCCATGGGGTGAAGCACTGGCACTGCTACAGACTCCATCAAATCAGCCTTATTACTTTAACTTTCACACAAGTCCTATAGGTGAAGATTCTTTCGATAAAAAGACTCTCGCACATACAACCATCATCGGAACATCAGGTTCAGGTAAGACTGTATTAATGAACTTCCTGCTGTCAATGGCGCAGAAGTACAGAACACCAACACAGAAGATGACTACAGTCTATTTTGATAAAGATCGTGGTGCTGAAATTGCTATTCGTGCGCTGCATGGTGGTTATTTAACCGTAGAAAACGGCAAGCCTACAGGCTTTAATCCATTCCAGCTTGAATCAAATAAGGCAAATATTCAGTATTTGATTTCATTTGTTAAGCTGCTTTTATCAATGGATGGAATGCCTATCACCGCAGCCGAAGAGCAGCAGATCCAGCACGCTGTAGAAGGAGTGATGAGTATGCCTAAAGAGTTAAGAAGACTGGGCTTAGTTCCACAAAACTTAACTGATGGTTTAACTCGTGAAGAAAGACAAAACTCACTTTCAGTACGTCTTAAAAAATGGTGTGAAGGTGGTGATTTAGGTTGGGTGTTTGACAACGAAACTGACTTACTCGACTTTGATGCTTATCCAAATTATGGCATTGACGGCACTGCATTCTTAGACAATAAAGCAGTTCGTACACCTATAGCTTTCTATCTTTTAAAGCGCATGGATCAGGTCATTGACGGCAGACGCTTCATCTTTGTCATGGATGAGTTCTGGAAGTGGCTTTTAGATGAAGCTTTCAGAGGCTTTGCCTTTGATAAGCTCAAAACCATGCGTAAACAGAACGGCTTTGGCGTGTTCGCAACTCAGTCACCTTCAGACGTGCTTAATTCTGAAATTGCAAAGGCTGTGATTGAGCAGTCAGCAACTCAAATCTTTTTACCAAATCCAAAGGCAGATAAAAAAGAGTACATCGAGGGCTTTAAGGTCTCAGAAGCCGAGTTTATGTGGATACAAGGCTTAAAAGAAGACTCAAGAATGATGCTTATTAAGCAAGGCTCACGAAGTGCAATCTGTAAGCTTGATTTAGGCTGGGCTAAAGAGCCTTTAAGAGTCCTGTCAGGCTCTACAGATAACATTAATCTCATCGAGCAGTTAAGAGCTCTTGTAGGTGAAAATCCTGACAAGTGGCTAAGTCTGTTCCAGCAGATTAAGAATGATTCTAAAACAGTAAAACATATCCAACAAAGATATGGCACAGAGCCAGAACTATGGCTTTCTCATTATTTAGAGGAGTGTGTAAATGAAGATTAGTAAGCAAGTATCAACCTTAGCTGTAGCTTTGATGTTATCTGCATCTCATACAGCTTTAGCTTCTGGTATTCCTACAGTCGATGTTGCAAATCTAACACAGAGCCTGACTCAGTACATCGAAGAGTTTAATCAGGCTTTAAAGCAGTATAAGACTTTAGAAAATCAGTACAAAGAGATGCAAAACACTGTTAATGAGTTAAAAAACGTTAACAACGCTTTAGAAGGTATCAACAAAGTCGGCAGTCTCATTTCATCTGTAGATTCAGCCTGGGATACTGAATACAAAAAAATCATGAATGTTAACAATAGTGATTACTACAAGACAGATGCAAGTCTTGATTCTAATGGGCAGAAGTTCAAGGCTCATTATTCAAAGCAGTGTCAGTATGAGATCAATGACGATCTTAAAAACAACTGTAATGAGCAGGCTAATCTCAAAGCAAATGTAGATAACATCCCAGTAAAACTCTACAACAATATGCAGGATCTGATTCAGGAAGGTCGTCATGCATATAACAAAGCAGCTAATGCACAGACAGCAAAAGACATTGCTGATGCTACTGCAGCTTTGAACTTTGTAAATCAGAAATTTGAAACTCGCTTTAATGAAGCTCGTCTAGCTCGTGAACACTTTGAAAACATGATTAGACAAGAGGAAGCTGAAAAGGCTGCATTTGAAAATGCTTTTTTTTCTGGAGCAAGTAATGAACAGATTGAGCATACTCATTTTAGCTATTAACTGAGGAATTGAAGGATTTATGGTTGTTGGTTCAAGAGGATTTTTTGAGTATATCGGTGACGATATTATCAAAGCTCCTATACAGAATTTTGCGGATCAGTTCTCTAATAACTTGATCCCTTCAATTACACCTATCTTAATCATTGGATTGACTCTTTACTATGTGTTAAAGGGCTATTTAGCCATGACTGGCAGATCACAAGATGCCATTATGGAAATTCTGATCCATGGCTTCAAGGTGGCGTTAATTGCTTACATCTTCCTAAATACAGGTAATTTCATCAATTACAGTTGGAATTTTTTAGATTCTTCAGAGCATTTAATACTAAATGCAATGCCAGGTACTCCAGACACCTCATGGAATGCAATAGATAAGTTATGGGTAGAATGCTATAAGATCCTAAAAGCTTATTTTGTCTGTGCATTTAAAGCAAGCTTCGGCAAAATGATTGTTATGGGCTTATTAGGAACGATCTTTGTTATTGCAGTTTTGTTCCTTACTTGTTCTGCATTTGGAGTCCTTCTAATTACAACTATTAGCTTGGCAGTAGTTTGTGGCTTTGGCCCATTGTTTGCGGGCTTTCTGTTTTTTCCTATCACAAAGTCATGGTTCGATGGCTGGCTTAAAGTCTGCTTGGGATTAGCTTTTACTAAGATCTTATTCTGTGCATTCTTAATGCTTATATGCAAAGTTGTTGATGGAATGCTTCCTACTTGGTCGAACATAAATCAATCAGCTGGCGATTCTTGGCTAACTCTTTTAGAAAATTACTTATCTCTCCTCGTAGTGCTAGTAGGTGCTGCTTCTGTTATATCCAAAATTCCAACGCTTTCATCTTCTCTTATTGGTGGAGCTCAACTTGCATTTAGTGGCGATGGAAGCGCAATGGCTACATTTGGTAAAGCTCTAAATCGAGGCGGACATGCTATGGCTGCAGGAAAAATGATGGGGGGAATTGGTAAAGAAGCTGCAGGGGCTGCTGGCTCTGCTCTAACTTCTCCTATGGGAGTAGCAAAGTTAGCTGCTGGTGTTGCTACTGGAGGTGCTTCTTTTGCAGCTCAAGTTGGTTTAGCTGCTATACGTGGCGGAATGACAGGTCGAATTAGCAGAGCATTACAACAAATCGGAAGTAAATAAAAACATGAGACTTATAAATTTATTTGTTGGTGGGGTTATGTGTGCGTTAGTTTCAGGTTGCGCAACTCCTCCAAAGCCTACACAGCCTGAAGGAGAAAAGATTGTTATCAATCCTCATCCTGATTTATCTCTTTTAGTAAAAATCAAAAAAGAGCAGGCAAAAAACAACACAAGAAATAACAACAATAACGAAATTTACCTAAAGGAGATAGATGATGAAATTTCTAAGTAAAAAAGATAAAGGTGCTGTTTCATCACCTAACGTGCAGACACGTACAGCTGAATTAAACTGGGAAACTTCAAGAATTGAGCTTGTAGAAGCCAGCGAACGCAGAGCTTGGGGCATTGTTAAGATTGTAAGTTTTGCAGTTGTTGCCTTATCTATCGCTATTATCTGTCTGTTCCCATTAAAGACAACTGAGCCTTATGTTATTCAGGTAGACAAGAGCACAGGTCTTACTGACATTTTGCATATTGCAAACGCTCAGGATATTCCAGTAAGTGAAGTGATGGATAAGTATTGGATAAATACATTCGTGCTTTCACGTGAGTCGTACGACTGGAATATGCTAAATGACCTCATCGAAAAGGTCCGTCAGCTGTCATTACCTATCGTATATGACACTTATGCTCAGCAGTTCATGAAAACTGGAAAACAAGATCCTTTAGATGACAAGTTAAAAGATAACTTCAGAATTGTTGTAAATGTAAAGAGTGTTGTTATCAACAGAGGCAGAGAAAATGTAGCTACAGTACGTTTCTCAAAGACTACTATCAATAATGCTAATGGCAACACCGTAGGCACTAATAATTGGACTGCAAATATCAGCTTTGACTACTATCCTGATTTTGACACATCTGAAGCTACAAGACTTGTAAATCCTTTCGGCTTTAAGGTCCTTTCTTATCAGGTTGATCCTGAGTTGAATTAAGGAGCTTGAGATGTTTAAAAGATCACTTTTAGTCGCAGTAATGTCTGCTGCTTTATTCAGCTCACAAGCTTTTGCTTTAGCTACACCTTCAAAGAGTAAGTTAGATGGCAGAATACAGTATGTTAACTACTCAGAGCACAATGTAACTAAGATTAAAGCTGTAAACGGATTTATCACTACAATTACATTCGCTCCAGGTGAAGCTGTATCTAATTACGGTTCAGGCTACTCTACAGCATGGGAGTTTGCAGCAGCTGATAATCACTTTTTTTTAAAGCCAAAGGATAAAGAAGCTACAACAAACATCATTATTGTAACTAACCGACACATCTACTCTATTGATGTGCAATTAGTTGATGATGAAAAGTCAGCAACTTATCAGCTTGTATATAAATATCCTGAAGATGAAGCAAAGCTAAAAGAGCGAAAAGCAAACACTAAGAAGCTAACAGATGAGCTCGAAAGGACTGATCCTAACGTATCTGAAGATCGCCCTGTAGGTAATTACCAGTACACCATGAATTTCGGCAAAGATTCTGGCTCTCGTGATTTAGCTCCAGCTCTTGTCTATGACAATGGTCAATTCACTTACTTTAGATTTAATTCTCAAAAAGACTTCCCTGCAATCTACAGAGTCTCAAGTGATGGTGAATCACTGGTTAACTCCCATGTAGAAAAGGGCGTTCTAGTCGTTCATGGCGTTTATAAAGAGTATCGCCTAAGAGCAGGAAAATCAGTTGTCGGTGTCTATAACGAAAACTACAGAGGCGGTGATTTACAACCTGCATCTGGCACTACTGTTAAATCTGTAACTCGTGAGGTTATCAAATAATGTCAGATCAGCCAAAAAATCCAGAACAGAACGAAAATCATGACTACACTCAGCAGGGTATTCCTTCTGTAGCACAAAACAATGCAGTAACACCTAATCAGAAGAATGCAAAGAAATTGCTGTTTCTTGCCTTTTTGATTGGTTTAGCTGCCTTAATCTGGGGCTTAACTCACTTTAAAGGCAGTTCTTCAGATGATGCTGATAAGCAGGCAAACAGCAATATGCAGGCTTTGACTTCATCAAAGTCAGTAACTAAGCCTGTATTACCTCCTAAAGATCCTGAGCCTGATCCTGTAGTGCAGGTACAAGCAGAAGAGCCTGAAAGTGACTTGCCTCCTTTAACAGCTAAAGCTGATGCTTCAGGTAACGTGCAGGTATCATCTGGCAGCTCTGTAAATGTAGTAGGTCCTAATGGCGAGCCTGAAGTAACAACAGAGCAGCTAAAGTATGCAGCTCCTATGATGGGTAACGTCATCAATAACTCTCAAGAGAGTAAGACTGGATATGCACATGAAGGCTATTCAGAAGAGGATAAAAACAGCGTACTTGAGACTTATAAGAACAGTCTTAATGGCATCAATGGAGGCTCTGAGTCAAATCTGACCTCAAAGATGAATGCTATGGAGACACCTGACGGCACTGCAAGAGTGCTAAGAAAGCCTAGTTTGACCTTATCAAAAGGCACCATGATTGAATGTATCTTAGAAACTCGTGTAGATACTTCAGTGCCAGGCATGGCTTCATGTGTAATTCCTCAAAATATTTACTCTATGGATGGCAGAGTGCTCTTAATTGAGAAAGGCACAAAGGCTATTGGTGAGTATCAGGGCGCAGTTCAAAACGGTCTTGAGCGTATTTTTATGCTCTGGTCTGAGTTAAGAACTCCTGAAGGTTTAGCTGTATCACTTTCATCACCTACTACAGATGCTTTAGGCGGTGCAGGTATGGGCGGTTATACCGATCATCACTGGTGGAAACGTTTTGGTAACGCATTAATGTTCTCAATGGTAGCCGATGGCTTTGAGTATATGGTGAATACTGCCAACTCAAACACCACTAATAACAATGTAACTTATGAGAACTCATCTGATGGTATGGATGAGATCATAAAAGCTGCTATGCAACAAAGCGGTAATATTCCTCCTACTCTAATCAAGAATGCTGGTGAACGTGTAGGCATCTTTGTAGCACGTGATGTGAACTTCTCTAGTGTTTATCACTTACAGAAAAGGTAGCTAACTATGGCACTGAAAAAAGATGCAACCGTTAGCTATTTATTAGAGGACTTTAAGCAGTTCTTTGATGATTCTAATGTCACTGAAATTTGTGTGAATGCGCCAGGCGAAGTCTGGTGCGAAAACAAAGGCAAGTGGGTATGCACAAAAGTTGAAAAGCTCACTTATGATCGCTTGCTACAGCTTGGAATTGCTGTAGCAAAGTATGCAAATACAGAGTTTGGTGAAAATGCACCTATTGTATCAGCTGTATTGCCTCATGGAGAGCGTTCTCAGTTTGTGATGCCTCCAGCTTGTAAAGATGGAACCATCTCAATCACCATTAGAAAGCCTAGTTTTCACGTTCGTACGATGGAAGAGTATGAGAATGATAACTTCTTTGCGAACGTTAAGCCTGTATCTCATTTAAGTGTCGAAGATCAGGAACTGATGCAGATGCAGCAGAAGATCTTAGTTGAGCAGGATGGCGCCAAACAGGCCATCTTAAGAGCTCAGTTTCTGCAAAGAGCCGTAGTTCTTGGTAAAAACATAATTATTGCAGGTGAAACGGGCTCTGGTAAAACCACCTTCATGAAAACTCTGATGCAGTCCATACCTACAGACCAAAGACTTATTACGATCGAAGATGTACCAGAACTTCTCTGGGGACTTCCTAATCATCACAATGTCGTTAATCTGCTCTATCCGTCAGAAGCTAAGGATGATGCAGTAATTACTGCAGCATCTCTGATGCGTTCATGTTTGCGTATGAAGCCTGATCGCATCCTGTTAGCTGAGTTGCGTGGCGGTGAGACATTTGACTTCTTGAATGTGTGCCTTTCAGGCCACGGTGGCACCATCACTTCATGCCATGCTGGAAGCTCAAAAGGCGTATTTGAATATCTAGCCTTAAAAGTGATGCAGTCTTCTGTAGGTAAAAGTCTTCCATATCCAGTCATTTTCAAGCTCTTACATCTAGTTTTAGATGTCATTGTCTGTATTCATAACGACAAACAGAACGGCTTAGGTCGTCATATTACTGAATTGTGGTATGACCCAGAATCAAAGTTCAAGGAGTATTAAATGGGACAGAAAAAGAAATTTAAGCTCAACATGATGTATGTAGTCCCTGTATTGGTGATTATTGGCTTTATAGCACTATGTTATGTAGGCTCTCTTCTTTTAATGCACCTAAACGGCTTGCCTTTAGATAAGGCAGGTCCTTTTACAGCATTTAGATATTTTCCTATTTATAAAAATTCACCTGTAAAGTCAGTAAGACTTGCTGTGATCTTCTGTGCTGCTTTCCCTTTCCTTGTAAGTGCAGGTATTGCCGTACTGTTTTACATCACCAAATACAAGCCTCGTGCGCTGCATGGTGATGCTCGTTTTGCCACTTACATGGAGATTAAAAAAGCAGGACTTGTAGCTCGTGACAGCTATGACAAGACAATCTTGGTAGGCCAGTATAAAGAGCGTGGCAGAAATGAGTATTTATGCTATGGCGGTTATCAGTTTGTAATGTTAGCTGCTCCTACTCGTTCTGGTAAAGGCGTGGGTATTGTTATTCCTAATTGTCTTAACTACTCAGATTCTTTAGTAGTTCTTGATATTAAGCTTGAAAACTTTGATAAAACAGCTGGCTTTAGAGCAAAAAGCGGTCAGGAAGTTTATCTTTTTGCACCTTATGATGAGTGCGCTGCAGAACGACAGCCAGGCAAAGCAGCACCTATGAGAACTCACCGCTATAACCCTTTAGGTTATGTCAGTGAAGATCCTGTAGACAGAATCGGTGATATTGATTCTATTGCACAAGCTTTTTACAACAACCCAAACTCTAAAGACAAGTTCTTTGATGAGCAGGCTAAAGACTTATTCCGTGGCATCACTCTACTTGTATTAGAGACTCCAGGTATTCCTCATACTTTAGGCGAAGTATTCAGACAGTCTTCAGGCTATGGTAAAGCACTACCTGAGCATCTAAATGAGATGATTGAAAAGGCAAAAGCTGAAGGCAGGCCATATTCTGATGAATGTGTAGCAGCAATTAGCCGTGTATGTACCTTGTCTGATAACACTTTTGCAGGTGTCAAAGGCTCAATGCAGGTGCCTTTAATGCCATGGGCTAATGCTCGTGTAGATGCTGCAACCAGTGCCAACGACTTTGATTTAAGAGATGTTCGTAAAAGGAGAATGACTATTTATGTAGGCATTACTCCTAATAAGCTTGCTGAAGCTAAGAACATCATCAATCTTTTCTTTGATCAGCTCATTAACCTGAATACTAAGACACTGCCTCAACAAGACAAGTCTCTTAAATACCAGTGCCTCATGATCTTAGATGAGTTTACAGCAGCAGGCAAAATCAATCAGATTTCACAGTCAATCTCGTATCAAGCAGGTTACAACATGAGAGTTCTGACTATTATTCAGAACAAATCTCAGTTAGAAGATGTTTATGGCAAGCCAGGCGCATTAACTCTGATGTCTAACCATGCCTTGATGATTATGTATGCACCATCACCTGTAGTGCAATCAGATGCTAACGAATACTCTGAAATGCTGGGCTATCAGACAGTTAAAAATACCTCTCATTCACGTTCTTTTGGCAAGCAGGGCTCTCGTTCAGATTCAACCTCTGATCAAAAGAGAGCCTTAATGCTGCCTCAAGAGTTAAAAGAGATGGATATGTGGGAAGAGATTGTGTCTCTTGAGCATACAAAGCCTATTAGATGCGCCAAAATAAAGTATTTTGAAGATCCTACATTTACAGCTCGTGTTGATTGGAAAGTGCCTGAAATTCCTTTAGTGGATCTTGATGAGTTCATTAAGAACACAAAGGCAGGAGCAAAGATCTTAACAGAGCCTGCTACAGCTAAAAATGAGCAGCAAACACCTGATATTGATTCTATTGGAGCAGATGATGTTCCTTCACAAGATGAACTTATCAATAGCTTGGATGGAATGCCTGAAAACAAAGCAAAAGAATTTATTTCTAATTTTGCTAAGTCCCAACAAACAAAGATAACTATCCCTGAATTGAAATTAAATTATGGCGGAAAGTCAGAATCTGACAAGAATCAGATGTTAGCTGACTTCTTTGGCAGTGTTGCTGAAGATGACGCCTCTACAGCTACAGACAATATTGAATCTTCAAATGAAGAAAGTTCAAATGCTGTAGCTAATGACGAAGCTACAAACGGCATGAGTGAAGAAGAGCAAGAGACTTTAGCTCTTATGCAAGATCTTGCTGTAGCAGAACCTTCTAAAGCTGAAGAGCCTGCTCCAAAAGCAGAAACTAAGCAAATTTCAGACACAGAAAAGCAGGAGCTTGTTGATGATGTCTTATCTCATTTTGGCTTTAACACTGCAAAGACAGCAGATGAGATACCTGAGAACTTTGATGACATCAATGCTCAATTAGCTTCTATGTTTGGTAATGCTTTGAGTGCATAGGTGAGAGTTTATGACCACTTATGCACCTGATTTAATCAATGATGTAGCTAAGTTTGTAACAAACATCAGATTAAAGACAAATGAGATTGTAATCAATGACAAACAACAGGAGCTAAATGCGCTTAAAGAGCATTTATCAAGGTTAACCAACAATAAATTATCAACTTCTACTCATAACGGAGATTTAAAAATGACAGAACAGAACGATAAAGCACAAGCTTCACAGCAGCCTTCAGACAAAGTCCAGAATTATAAGATTTATGTCTATAGGGAGCCTGAACTAAATACAATTGTGCCAAAGTCAGGAAAAAATGCTGGTAAAGAGATTGATGTATTAAGCGTTAAGGTCTTGCATCGAAACTATGAAATTGATCCTACATCAGGCGATTTCATCAAGAAAGATCCTACTTTTATAACCTTAAAAAAGTATGGAGATGAAAAAGATAATGTAAGGCAGCTTGCCTCACTTATTCAGCCTGGTATGCAGTTACGAGTAAGTGGCTCTTTAACCTCTCATGAATATGAGTTTAAAGATCAGAAAACAGGTCAAATGAGAAAGCAGACGGCTTTAGAGCTTAATGCAAACAACTTGATGCTTGATTTGTCTCAAAAAGGCTTAAAAGGTATCAATTTTGAGCAGCAAAAACAAAATGAGCAGACGGTTTCACAGGCTCAGCCTCAGCAGTCTCAGGTACAGTCTAAAGTCGATGCTACTAAAGATTTATAAAGGAGTTTTTATGAAGATCTTAAAACTTATTGCCTTATCAGCTCTTGTATATTCTTCAGCTTCACTTGCTATTTCTTCTGGAATTAAGAGTAACAGAGAGAATGAATGTGCTATCTGGTTGTGTCTTCCAACAGGTTTTGCTGGCCCTGGTTGTTCTGCTGCTCACCGTGCATTTATAAGCAGAGTAACAGACATAAGTCATAAAGGTGTAAGACGTTATACTGATATTCCTAACTTTGGTGTTTGTAAGGATGACGAGCCTAAACTGCAGCAGACTGTAAATGTGCCAAAGAGTGACATTGCTTATGTCACTTATTATGAAATTAAGATGCCTGCATATAACACTGCTACACGCTGGGAGTGGGTATATGAAGAGAAATCATCATCTCAGTATGGCTGTGACAAGGTAGAAAATCATAAATGCTACAAGCGTTTATATCAGGTAGTTGCTGCAGTATCTACAACTCCAGCACGTACTTTTGAATCAGCTACACCAACACACAAGTATAAGACTATCAATATCGGTCAAAGAGACTATACAGAAAAGACAGCACCATATAGAGCTGTTTCTGAAGTGCGTGTGGACGGCAAAACAGTCGGCGAACGTTACTACAGATAGCAAAAAGGCAGTTAAGTATGAACAGACTATTTATTGCTGAAAAGCCATCTGTAGGAAAGGCTATAGCTGAAGCTTTAGGCAAAACAAAATCAGATAAAGGCTACTGTGAGACAAAGTCAGGCGATGTTGTAACATGGTGCTTTGGGCACCTCATGGAGTTAGCTACTCCAGATGTTTATTTACCTGACGATGTTCCTACAACAAAGAGCGGATCAAAAGTATGGCGTGAACAAGATCTTCCGATTGTGCCAGACAGATGGAAGATTCAAGTTAAATCTGACTGTAAATCTCAGTTTAATGTCATCAAAAAGCTTGCACAAAAATCAAACATCACCACTATTGTGAACTGTGGTGATCCTGATCGTGAAGGTCAGCTTTTAGTTGATGAGATTTTGTCTTTTATTGGCAATAAAAAGCCTGTTCTGCGTTACTGGGCCTCAGCTGTAGATAGTGCTTCAGTTAAAAAAGCACTGTCATTATTAGAATCTAATGAGAAGTTTGTAGGCATGAGATACGCTGCACTAGGAAGAAGTCACGCTGACTGGCTTATAGGCATGAACGCTACAAGAGCCTTTACTTTAGCATCAAGAAGAAGCGGTAATGGCTCACTTCTTTCTGTAGGAAGAGTGCAAACTCCAACGCTTAATCTTGTAGCTACAAGAGATCATGAGATTAGTAACTTCAAGCCTCAGACTTATTATGTGTTTAAAGGCAACTTTAAAGCAGCAAATAAGACTTTCACCGCTACACTGCAGTATGGTGAATCTCAAAAAGGCTTGGATAGTGAAGGCAGACTTATTGATCTTAATGCTGCAAGATTGCTGCAGCAAAAGCTCTCTTCTGTAGATAAAGCTAAAGTAATTGAGTTTGAGACTAAAAATAAAGATAAGAATGCACCTCTAGTGTATTCATTAGCATCAATTCAAGCTGAAGCAAATGCTAAATATGGTTACTCTGCAGAGCAAATTCTAAATATCTGTCAGGCTCTTTATGAAAAGTACAAGCTCACTACTTATCCTCGTTCTGATTGTGAGTACCTGCCAACAGTTCAACATCAGGATGCAGCTAAGGTCTTAAGAGCTTTATGCTCATTTCACACAGAGCTTAAATCAACAATTTCAAAGGCTAATCCATCTTTAAAATCCAAAGTGTGGAACGATAGCAAAATAACAGCTCACCACGGCATCATCCCAACACAGCAAGTAGGCAATCTGTCTGAGTTAAAAGACGATGAAAGAAAGGTGTATATGCTTATTGTGAAGCGTTATTTAAGCCAGTTCTTTCCTCCTGCAAAGCTGTTAGCTACTACCATTAAAATGGATGTTTCAGGCGAAGTATTCGTCTGCAAAGGCTCTGTAGTAGTTGAAAATGGCTATTTAGCTGTTTATGGTGGTGAAGATGATACTGCAGAGCAAGACAAAGATGACGAAAAAGAAGACTCTCAAAGTCTTCCAAAGCTATCTGCAGGTGAAATCGTTGATGTTCTGCAGGTGTCACCTGTCACTGCCCAGACAAAGCCTCCTGCATCTTTCACTGAAGGTACACTTATCAAGGCAATGCAAAATATTTATAACTTTGTGCCAGATGGCCCTTTCAAGAAAGTATTAAAAGATGGTGATGGTATTGGAACATCTGCAACCAGAGCAAGCATTATTGCTGAACTTAAGAAAAAAGGCTTTTTAGAGCTCAAAGGTAAGAAAATCAAAGCAACTCCTGTAGGTATTAAGCTTTTATCAGAGTTACCTGATTTATGTAAGAATCCAGTGCTTACAGCAATGTTTGAATCACAGTTGAAACTTGTTGAAAGCGGTAAAATTACCTATAAACAGTTTGAAGAAAAGCAGAAAGCTTTTGCTCTACAGCTCGTAGAGAAAGCATCAAAGCTGACGATTGAACTTCCTGATGGTGCAACTTCTGGAACTAAAAAAAGCACAAAAAAGAATCCTTTTAAGTCAAAATCCAGCTCTAATCCATTCAAGAGGTGATTGCTATGGAAAGTCCCTTAAATCCTTATAGAGCTTTCATTCTTGGAGAAATATATAAAGCAGGTAATGAGCTTGATTCAGTAAGAACCGCATTAAAATCAGCTTTAACTTCTAAACAAGTCAACGTCTTTACTACAAAATCAATGATTCTTATAGATAAGATCCAAACTTTAAACAGGATCTTATGGGCATTAGAAGTCATGATCAAAGCTGATATTGTTTCAAAAGAGAGCAGCCAGGAAATCATCAATATTTTTAACGAGTTAAAAGAAGTTCAAGAAAATATTGATTTAATTTATCGTCTAAAGGCTACAAGATTAGTTGAATTAGTATTAGAATTGATTGAAAGAAAAAAACATATATCACCTGATGAAATAGTTGGTCTTATTTAATTTAGTTTTGTTAACAAGGAATATTGAACATGAAAAAGTTCTCTTTAATCGCTTTGTCATTAGTTGCTTCAACTGTAGTTTTATCAGGTTGCGGTGAAAAGAAAATTGAGCCTAATAATTACTATTGCACATCTTCTGTAGTTGCAGGTGGTTTTGATAGAGAAGAGCTAGAAGCACTTGTTCAAAAGGGAAGAATTGATAATGCTTATGAATTTATGCAGCAGTGTAAAACTAAGAAATTAGGCTCTTATAGTGAAGAATTTAAAAATTTAGATGAAAATACATATAAGTGCAAAATGGACTTTTTAGACAAGAAAATTAGTGGAGATGCACTTAAGAAATGCGAAAATGCTCCACAAGCGTTATTTGAAAAGTGGAAGAAAGAAGAAAAAGCTGACTAGCTTTAATGAGGCCTTGTTATTACGGCAGGGCTTTATTTTTAGTTAAATAACAACACAATGAGGCTTATATATGAAGATTCCTGATAAATTACCTAACCCTCCAAAGTACAGAGACTTTCCTGAACTGACCAAAGAAGAGTGGGAAGATTATTACGCTTGTAGAGAAAAGTATGATATTGCAATGACCGAAGAAGAAAAATGGGAAATTAGAGATAAAGCTTGTGATTTATTTGAAAAAGGTTTTGAAAAAGAGGCCCGTGAATTGCTTTTTAAAATTCCTGTTGACCCATTTTTAGCAATGTCGTCAAAAATTGCAGGGGGATTTGATGCTGTAAAGTATTTTAATCTGTATGAGGCTAAAAAGGTATATCCTAATGAGTTCTGATATTGCTTCTATTTTAGAATGGTATTCTTCACAGACACAGACTTTTCCTTATAGTCTTATTTCTCAAGATGAAAAGAAACAATTATCTGTAATAAATCAAAATGGTCTAGACTCCTACAGATCTTTTTTAGAAAGAAGAAGAGCGTCAAATTTGATTATCTTTGATAAAAGCTGTAAAGCACTTTCTTCAATAGTTAAAAAAGTGGCACTTGAAAATAATGTTGGAAAAATTGCAGAACTAGACAGCTTTTTGGTTGGTTTTACTAGCTATGTAGAGTTATGTAAGCAATCAGAAAAAAAAGAAAATCAACAAGGAACTTTGGAGAATTTTTCTAAGCAAATTGACTGCTTAAAGCAAATAAAACGTCACTGTGAATGGTATAAATCATATGAAAGCTATTTACCTGTAATTTATGATTCAGTCCCTGGTGTAGATAAGCAATTTTCTTTAGGCTTACCATTGGATAGTGTTCATAAAAGTCTTCATAGTTGTCTTACTTCTCTTCGCAACTTGAATTTTGGCAATTCTATCTCTCTAGATTATATAGATCTTTTAAACATTAGGATGAAAGCTTTACAAAGGGCAAAAGCTCTTTATTCTCAGTTGCAAGTTTCTTATATGGATCGTTATGCTATCGAGTATCCTTTAGATAAACAAACAGCAGCTTTTCTTAATAAAAGAGGATCTTTAATCAAGAGTATTGATTCTGCTTTAGCTAAAACTGCTCTTGCGCTTTCAGAAAATAAATCTAAATCACAGGAGAACTCTCAACAAGCACAAGATCCAGCATCAAATAAGAAGACAAAATCATCTCCTGACTTAGAAAGGTAAGGTGAATATGGGAATAATGACATATAAGCCAAGTCCTGAAGACACAATTCTTGTGTTTAAAAATGGAGGCTTTGGCTATAACCCTCTCAACAAAGAATCTGAAAAGATAATTATTGAGAAGATTAAAGCCATGTCGAAGCTTGATAATAATATGAAGCCAAAAGAAAGCAGTAAAAAGTAATGCAAATTACTTATCCCAGAACTTATCTGAAATAAGAGAAACGCAAAAATCTCCCCAGTCTTCCATAATTCTTCTCCTTTCTGAAATGTGTTTTGTTCTATCGTATGCACCTTTTAGAGGATCCTTTCTCTCATGGAGCATACACATTTCTACAGCATCAACGTTGTATCTTTTCTTTGCATTTTCATCAGCACTAGCCCAACTTTTGAAAGATGCTCTAGCAGTTCCATGTTGAGTGATTACTGCAGGCTTTTTTGTTTTTGGATCGATAATTGATCTATCAACAAAAATAGGTGTATTAAATCTAATGTGATCTTCATTTAGCTGATAAATGACAGATTTGAAAACTGAATCGGTGTAAGTCTTGCATAACTTTGAAACAAATACATATTCTGAGCGTTTGTCTATCCATTTCAAAAGTTGAATTGCAGCTTTTGAAAGATAGATTGTCCTATTTGCCTGCTCTTTTTTGATCTTGTCGTTTTCAAGAGGAATAGTCCAAGATTTGTCTTTGTAATTGATTTCAGCCCATTTCATGAGTCTCACCGCTTTAGATCTACTTGCGGTAAGTATAGAAAAGATCAACTCATAAGCTGGTACCGTATGCTTATCAAAACAAGCTTTAATAAGCTTTGGAATTTCTCTATAGTCTAAAGCAGCATTATGAGATGGTTGTTTTTTCTTTGGATTTAACGATTTTAGAACTACTTCTAAAGAGTCTGATGTTACTGGGTTTTCATCTGTTCTATAGTTTTTAACTTTAGAAAGATTTAGAACTCCCTTTAAATGAGATTTTAGTTTTTGAGCCATTGCAGGCTTATTTACGTAAGGATCTTGAAGTATCTTCAAAATGTCATCAGAGGTAATTTCTGCAATATCTTTATTTTGAATGACAGGATAAGCATAGGTGACCATCATAGCTGAAAAGTCACTTTTTCCTTTACTCGAATGCTTAAAAGCTCCGCTTTCTTCCCTGAAGATAAGGTATTCATCACATACTTGCCAAAACGGATGCTTAGTTATGTTTTGGTTATTTACAGCTTTCTCTTCAATTTTCTTTTGCTTATTTACTATTGCAGGATCTTGTCCGTTGAATACCATTCTTCTATATTCTAAACATTTCTTTTTAGCGTTTGGATAAGATATTAAATCAGTTTTTCCGATTGTGAAGAATTTTGGTTTACCTTTCCATGAATACCTGATTTGATAGTAAGCAGTGTTACTTGTAATTCTTACAACAAGACCATTACCCCCACCGAGAGAACGTATTAAGGAACGTACTTTTTTCCCTTTTTCCTTGTCTTCTTTATTTGCTTTGATTCTTGCTTTGATAAGTGCTTTTAATGCAGCAACCTTTGCTTGAGCGATGATTTTGGGCATGATAATAACGGTAACAACAAAAAAAATTATGATAAGTTACATAAAAAGAACAAAATATATTAAAATCAAAGTGTGAGCGACGTGTTTAAAAAACTGTTCAATTTTTGAGAACGTGCTAACAAAAATAACTTATTGAAAAATAAGAAAAATAAATGTGATTTTACACCCATTCTCTAAGAGAGAATTTTTTTGAGCTTTTAATTGCGTTTTGGTTATCCATGACATAAATCTGTACATTTAGAGCCTTCCAAATTTGTTCCAGGTTCTGAGTTTTAACAAAGTGTCTAATGCTGTATCTCATTCGAGGAGGCAAATTAGAGTATTTTGCATCTACCAGTGCATCAACAGCATTTAGAAAGCTTTGTGGATTTTCAACTTTTGCAAGTATAGCTTCGTTCGATAAATAACATTTCTTCTTCATATATAAAAAATAAATGCAAATGATTTATAATGATGATAACACGTATGTAAAATAAATTGTAAAAAATCTTTAACCTTATAATTCAAGATATTAGAGAATTTTTCTTTATAAAATAAGGAGATATTTTTGCAATTTTTTACGATTTTTTTTGAGATTTTGGAATTTTTGTTGTACAATCTTACTAAGGGTAAAAAAAGAGCCTAAACAGAAAACTGTTTAAGCTCGATTTTTAAACGTAATAACTGAAAGGCTTTAGAGCCTAATAAATATAGTAAAGGCATTATAGCATGGTGAATTTAGAAAACCAAGGTATGATGACCGAATTTGATGCTGTTCACGGTATCAGCACCAGCGAATTATTTCTAATAAGCCTCTGAATTTCAGAGGTTTTTTTATATCTGTACACTTCAATTTTTTTTCAACTTTTTTACAGCGTTTGGCTTATTTAAGCCTTTTGTCGTTTTTTGTCTCGTTTCAAACTCCACTGATTCATAAAAATACATAAAAAAGATCGGATTTTTACTCATTTTTAGGTGCTTTTTTAGCTCTCTTTTTATCTGCCACCTTCAGAATAGTATCTTGCCATATCCCAAATCACATCTATGCAATCGTCTATGATCGCTTTTATATTTTCAAATTCCTCTTCAGAATATCCTTCAAGTAATGTTATGTTGTCTTTTGGCAGATACACTTCTAATTTCTTGAATTTGCCAGTGGTCCATCAGGAGATTCAGCATAGATCCTAACTTGTTCTATACCATCGATGAGCTTTATATCCGAGGTTAAGATATCCAGATCCTCCTCTCCTAAGAATGGAAACATCATATTCATGATCCTCAAATTAGTTTGTATGTAAGAAAAGTCGTTACAAATCTATGTAAAACTAAGGCTGAATATAAAGTCAGTGATGAAAATGAGTTTTAAATGACTCTATCTACCGCCTTCTGAGTAATACCTAGCCAAGTTCCAGATAATATCTTTGCATTGTTCAATGATTGTTGTTATGTTTTTTAATTCCTCTTCGGTATAGCCTTCAAGTAGTGTAACGTTCTCTTTAGGCAGGTACATTTCAAATTTCTTAAAATGGCCTGTTGTTCTATCAGAAGATTCAGCATAGATCTTAACTTGTTCTATACCATCGATGATCTTTATATCCGAGGTTAAGATATCAAGATCTTTTTCTCCGAAAAAAGGAAACATCATAATCTAGTATCCTTATATTTGAGTCTTTCTGAAGTTTTTACGTTCATAAGATGTTAGATAAGTTGTTTTTAAGTGCCTAAATCACTTTATATATACGTTTGTATCTAAAAACAAAGTAACTTACCGTTGATTGCTTTAATCTCTCTCTATAAGCGTTTAAATAACGTATTAGCACTATTGGTAGAGTTAATTGAATGGAAGCTCAGAAGAGCTTTCTAGGGCATACTGCGTTGTTTCAGAGGATAAATAGATCCTTTGATATGTCGATGTATGCCTTGTGCTGTTAAGCTTTCATAAGAATTCACTCTTGTATTAGATCTTAGTGTTCAGTTCTTTTGTGATAGCTATCGATGGTAGTTGATTTTGAGCATTGTTCAATGAATCAAAGAGCATTTCACCGGTAACTCCAAAGACCGAGAACCTGTCTACAATTCCTGACTTAAATACTGTATCAGCATTTTCTGGTAAGCAGTTCACCACAAGATCATGATGACCTTTAGCGGTAAATCTCTCTTTACCATCATTTTCATTAAGACCAATTTCATAGCGAGATAAACATCTGCTCCAGCTTACTTCACTAGGGCAGGTCTTGATGTAGACATTGGTCTTATAGTGATGATCTTTAAGATCCTGTAAGGTTTTTAATGGTGTTTTAGCTGTTCTAAAGGTGCCTTCAATGATGATGTTGTATTTCTCATTAAGTGCTCTGTTTAAAACAGCTTCAGTAATCTTACCAGCAAAGCTACCTGTGATCTTAGAGCTGTCTTTTCCGTACTTAGCTTGGATCTTATCAAAGTAAGGATGCCAGCTTCTAAACTCATCACCATTGATACTAATGCTATTTGGAAGCTCTCTTTTAATGTATTCTGTAAGATATGCTTTTCTAGCTCCTGGTTGACCGCCTAAGACGAAGCCTTCAGGAGTGTTACTGTCATTAGGCTTTATGCGTCCGTAATTAGTGATATAGGCAAAGATGTTATCTAAGATCTCGTTAGATGGTGCAAGATCTTCAACTGCATCAGGAAGAGAGGTGCTATCAGATAATGAACAATCAAGTAAGTTCACAGGATTGTCTTTGACACTGTTTTTTAGCGCTGAAAGCTCAGATCTTATAGCAACAGCGTCGATATCTTTTGGTGCTTTTGCTAATAGAGATTCTCTTAAGGCTCCACAACTTTTTAATTCATTACAAAAGATGTGAGTTTGAGGATTGTTATGTGTTCTTGTTGCAATGTAGGCAATGGTGGATGCAACCTCTTCCATAAGCACATCTTTTTCCATGAGTTCGCACATCTTTATCTCCTAAGATTTATAACTTGAATGAAATTTCCCTTTTGTCTTATCAGGGTTTACATAAATTGGTAACTATTGTTGCCACAGACTTTGTCTTTCTATTTGAGGTGAAGATGTAATCTCCTCTACAGCATCTCTTACTCTTTTTTCTATTTTGCTGTTGCATGGGAACAGCTGATAGCTGTGATCTTTTTTAGTTAAAGCTGTCTGATACATCTGGGTATTGTCATAGACAACTGCTACATCTGCTTTGTTAAGTAAAAGAGGGAACATCTTAAAAGATCGGGTAAAGCGTCTTTTGATGTCATCAGCATCAATGATGTGTCCTCCCATCTTTACTCTTTGAGCTACTCGATTGAGGTGAGTAACAGCACTCGTTAACATTACGTAGATAAGGGCAACCTTATAATTATGACTATGAGCTTTATCTATCAGTCTTAGAGTTGTCTCAGATGTAGCTGTAGTTTCAATACCAAAGTCTTTACCTTGCTTGAAAAATATCTTACGCTCTTTTAAAGCAATTTTGCCAGCTTTTAGGTTAATCTTAACTTGTTCTTCGTGAGGTAAATCGCTAATAGAGTTAGCTCCTAATTCATTGGCCAGCTTTTTGGCATAGACATCAGGATTGATGACTGGCAGGCAATTTACCAATTGAGGATCTTGCTCATAAGCTGTAGATTTACCTGCTCCGTTGACACCTGCGATAATCACTAGGACTTTATCAAAATTAGGCTTAGGCATAGTTTTGTCCTATCAGTCCAAAATTTCTGGTAGATCAACATATTTCTCTTTTATAGACTTAAGTTCATTCAATACGTCATCACGAGAAATTTCTTTGTATGATGTGCTTAAAAGGAAGTCTCTGATATCTGCGCATCTATTAAACTCATCAGGTAAATCAGCATTATCTAGGAATCTGTTAGAAATGAATGCTGCTGTTTCAGATACATCCAACAGAAGATCTTCTTTTTCCATAATGGTACACATATTGTTTACCTCTTAATCAGACTTAACTTAAGTAAATACAGCTTGTTCTATCTGTCTTAGTACAGGTCTATCCTGTTCTAGGATGTAAATCTCCAAGTTGTTGATACACACAAAGCAGATCTTTGAACAAGATGATTGGTGTATGTAGTTGCAGGCTCACTTAAAACTCGTCTGGATATGCTTTTTTAGCTTTGGATAGATTTAGATATTGTATAGACTTAAAGCCACCTGCAATTTTTGATGCTATTGCAGAAAAAGGTTCTACAGGAATTTTAATGAGCAAAGCCAAAGCTTCTGTTTTAAGCCCCTTATCAATAAGAGAGCCAGCTTTTTTATAGATCTCAAGTATTTCATCTTCAGTCATATCAATGTCACTCTTTTCTCTGCAAGCATAATAATCTTCCCATTCTTCTTTTGTCAGTTCTGGAAAATCTCTATATTTGGGAGAATTTGGTAATTTGTCAGGGATCTTCATATTTGAGCTCCTCTCGTTGTTTGTAAAATTGATTGTATTTAACAAGGTGGTGATACTAACCTTGAGCAAGTATCACCTTCTCCTTTTATGAAGAACTTTGTCCTTATGCTGTTTTAGATTGATGTTATATTTAAAGAGCAATGGATAAAACTAAGCAAACTCCTTAAGTTGCTTATCAATATTTTTGATGATACGTTCTCTTCTCTTACTGTACGCTATAGCAATTAGGCTGTCTGGATTATGAGTTACGTATTCATCCATGAGAGGGATCTGTTTTTGTTGGTATAAGTATTTTGAACGTTTAAATGCTGTATAGCGAGTAAACGATAGTTGTGTAAATCCTACAGACATGGAGAAAGAATTCTTGAGTTTGTTCAAGTGAGAGAGATGATGTTTTTGACAATAAACCAAATTGTCGGATGGCAAACCGTTATAGCTTTTTGATCCAAGCTGTGAAATGGCACCCATAATACAATGTTTGTATGGTTCATATGTACTGAAATAACAGGTAAAACTAAAAATAACTCTTAGGACATCCCACTTATTCAAAAGAGTCATGTTAGTTTTGATGTCCTTTGGCGATTTATTATAGATTCGCTCTGTTTTGTAGCTAATAGCTAGAAGATATAATTCTACTTCAGTTATTTTTAGTAAATTATTCTCAGATGCGATTTTTGTAATTATTCTACATAACTTATCATAGAGGAGATCTTGAAGCTTTATATTTGCAAATTTATCTTGCTGAAATAATCTAATTAAGTGAGCTTGTATTCTACACAGAGCATCAACTTCATCCTTGCTTAAACGATCTTTTGCCCCAATTGTTTCATCTTCTTCATTTGGATTTGAATCTGCCTTTACACCAAATTCTTTAGGATACTTCTTCTTTGCCTGAGATAAGTTAAATTCTTGAATAACCTTATATCCACCAGTACACTTGAAGATAAATGCTAAATCAGCATCAAGAGGTAATGACGCTACTAGCTTGCCTGCTACTTCATCTTTTCCCTGAAAGTATAGATTATTTATCTCTTCTATTTTTGAATTGATCTCATCGTCAGACATTTCAACATCTAACTTGTCTCTCAAAGAGAAATATTCTTCCCAATCCTTTTCTGTCATTGGATGGCAAAGTATGTTTTCGCCTACAGGATAATTTGGCAATTCAAGTGTAGTTTTCATATAAAACCTCTAAAAGTAGTTGAAAAATCAGTGTATTACTCTTTAAACACTGTATCAGTTATTATTCATACGATTGCGTTCAGCTGCAGCAGCTGCTTCTTTTTCACTCTGTTCTCTCTGTTCAGTTGCAATATCAGCTGAAATTCTGTCTCTAATAGCCTTTTCAATCCTTTCTTGAGCAAGTTCCTGTTCATAGATATTCTTTGCCATCATCAGATCAGCACATCTTCCACTTGATATGTATTCAAGGAACTTACCACAAGCATGAGCAGTGCAATACTTTTCACCTAATACAGATGAAGCTTGCTGATAGAAAGAATGGTATTCAGGACTTGAGAAGATCTTTTTAATGTCTTTGATTGTTTGCTTGTTATCAGCTCTCTTTCTTACAGACAGGGCAAAGAAAAGTGCTGCATATAGTGACATTAAAACGTACATACAGGCTTCTCTTCCAAAAATTGACTGTAGAAGATCTCCTACATAGATAAACTCTAAACACCACAGGGTGAAACTTGCCAGAATTGGAGAAAAGCAAACGATCTTTAAAGCCGTGAAAATTATCCAAGTAAAAATGGACTGTTTACAGTAGCTATAAGACTTTTCAAGACCCTCGTAGTAGTCCAAGTTTTGCTTACATACTGAAAGAAATTGAAGTAGTTGCTCGTTCATAAGATAAGTTCCTTTTAAAGTTGCCTTGCCTTTTGGCAAGGCAGATTAAATATTATTCAGCCTCAGCTTCTTTCTTCCACTTAGCAATCAGCTCTTTTGGAGCATTTATGCATTTGTCGTTTTCAACTTTTTCTTCAGGGGTAAGACCAAATCTAAAGTGATTGCACTCAAGTGCCTTATTTTGCAATGTAGATAACTCATCACTGTAAGATCCTAATTTTTTGATCTCGCACTGCTCTAAAAAGTCAGTTACATTGTCAATACGACCTTGACGGGCTAGTTCTTCTAAATCTTCTCTATCGTACTTACCGCCTTCAAAAGAGCCAGTGCAGTAGTAGTTGTTCGGTTCAATCTTCTTTTCTCCGCAACCTGATAAAACTACAGTTGAAGCAACTAGCGCTAAGGCAATTACAGATATCTTTTTCATATTCAGAATCCTTGTTAACAAACTAAATTTAATCAAAACAACTTTTCATCAGGTGAATGTGTATAATTTATTTGTTTTTTAATCATAATACTAAATTATCTGATTTTAAATAACTAGATGATAAATTAAATTAGTTGTTGCATAAATATTTGTATTTATTCTAAAAATAGTGGTGATAAAATTAAGAAAAATTTGAAATTGGTCCATTACTTACAGCGTTAAGAAAGTAAATTGAGCTTTTAAGTCTGATTAACTGTCTTTACTGTATAGATGTTTTGAATCTCTTTGCTGCTGATTCGTTGCAGTCTAGTGGGCAATTTCTGATTTTTAAGTGGGCAAACTATGGCTTTGAGTGGGCATTGTCTTACTGTTCTTTTTAATTTCATAAAGTTGCAGTCAAAGGAAAATGGTAAATCCAGATGATGCCCATAGAGATAGCTTTGTGAGAAAACACTGATTTTAGATTATGGCTGTTGTCTATAATGCAACAGCTTTTCTGCCCATAAAGGTGCGACTTTTACACAGTTTAAGTAAAAGTAAATGAAACTTACAGGAGTATCTATGAAAGAGAATAAAGATGCGCTACAGAAAAATCCTGCTCAAATCTTTTATGAAAAGTTATGTGATCCTGAGTATTTAAACCGCAATCTTGAAAGAGCAATTCAAAATAGCTTTGCTAAAGGTGTTCCTGTAGTACAAGCAGATGAAAAAGGCACTTATGAGCTCTATCCAGATGGTACCAAGAAGTACATTACAGATTCAGATAAGGATTAGCTCTTTATAAAATTGTCTTTAAAGACAGCTTATTTTTGCTGTTTCAATGCTAGACTTTGTGTAAGATAAATTTATGTAGCACTGTAAGTTCACAAGATTTTAAGGTGATTTTATGCCTAAGAAATTAGATCCTTTAGCTAATTCAAATTCCAAGCTTTTAAGGTTATATGCCTTACTTTTAAGTGCTGATGGTGAACTTACAACAAATCAGATCACAGAGTCTTTAAACTGCTCAAAACAGACTGTCTCACGTCTTGTCGATAGCATCAACTCTGAGCTTAACAATTGTGTAAAGATAAACGTAAATGGAAGAGTAAAGTCCTATTACATCGAGCATTACCGCTCAGGTCTTTATGATACTTTAGATCCTGAAGGTTTAACCTTAATTCAAATGTGCTCTAATATCGCCGATGGTATTTTAACTACCAGCGATAAGCAAAAGCTCAATCAGACCTTAGAAAAAGCTTTAGCCTATATGCCAAGAGCCAGTAAGGGTAAAGAGCTTGATATCTTTAATATTTGCAAGCAGAACAAAGGTTATATCCGCTATGACAACTTTGATGAAGTGATTAACAGCTTAAAGCACTGCATCTTAAAACGTCACTGTTGCAAGTTCTTTTATCGCAAAACTCAAAGAGCAGATCCTAAAGAGTATATCTTTGCACCATTAGAGTTTAAGCTCTTAAAAGATGTTTTGTATGTTGCAGGATATCTTGTGGAGATTAAAGGTTATTCCTGTCAAAAAATACACGAGGGAAGTCGCTGTTTTTGTGTCCACCGTATTGTCGATGTGGAAGAGTTAGAAGCTACCAGTAGCCGTATTCCATATGAGCCTGGTAAGAACCAAGAATTCTATGGCTTTATGAAAGATAAGCCTGTCAAAGTTCAAGTAAAGTTTGATAAATCAGTTGAGAGCTACATTACTGATCGTATCTGGAGTGAAGAACAGCATGTAGACTTTTTTGAAGAGGGCTCTTTTATGCTTACTTTTACTGTACAAAGCGTTCCAGAGCTCATCTCATTTGTATTAAGTTTTGGTAACAAAGCAGAACTTGTAAGTCCTGATGAACTACGCAATGAAATCCAAAGAGTCATAGGTTCTATGAGAGAGCAATACCTTTGATCTGTAAGATCTGTCATGAAGTGAGATCTCAATTTCTCTTGGCACATCAGGTAGTGCTTCTAGCTTGAAGTTATTCTTTTTGTCTTGAAGCTTTTTCATGTAATATTTGATTTCATCCTCAACCTGCTTGGTGTCACCTGAGCAGGATAACCAGTGACCTTTTTTCAGGCGAAACTGCTCTTGAGGCGTGGCAATCCTTTCAACCTGAAAAGCTGAATCTGATGACTGAATGAAATTACAGTGAGTCTTGTTCTCAGAGCGACGCAAACCACGACCTGCCATCTGAATTGTAGGCAATTTGCCAGAATCTCTTATAAAGACACTTTTTAATTCCGGAAGATCAAAGCCTTCAGTTAAGACACCTACGTTTGCAATAACCTCAATCTTGCCGGACTCAAAATCGTCAATCTGTCGTTCTTTATCAGATGATCCTGTAACAACTTCACAGCTGATGCCTTGCTCATTTAAGAACTTTGCAAACTGTCTGCATTCACGAATGGTTCTAAAGAAAGCCAGTGACTTACCAAATCTCTCTTTACTAGAGGCGTAGATCTGCGCAATAGATAAAGGATCATAATGAGGTACTTTGTAAGAGTGGAATGGCACTAATACTGTATCCTCAATGAGCATGGGAATGGAGCAACTGTGTACTGTTCTCTTAAAAGAGAGTTTCATTCTGTCGGTGCGCTGAGGGGTTGCAGACAGACCTAAGGTAAAGGTATTTTTACAGCGGGCATACATTCTGATGCAACTGTTAGTTGCTTCATGATGAGCTTCATCAATAATGCACAGATCACACTCAGGAGGCTCCTTGTCAAAGACAGAAACTAAGTTTATGGGTACATGGAAGTATTGAGAGTTTACTTTCTGTGTCTGCTTTAAAATATGCTGACGAGAGGCTACCCAGTTTACTCTAATCTTAGGATTTTGCTTTACAAGTTCACTTGCTACCATAAGCCCCATAATAGTTTTACCTGAGCCTACAGGTGACTCAATAAGCACTGAATTACAACCTGAGTTAAAAGCCTGCAAAGTCTCATTAACAGCTACAACCTGATACTCTCTCTTTTCAAAAACAAACTCTTTCATAATAGTCTCCAAAGTCTTTAATCATGATTAGTACTTGATTACTTAGGCTGCTTTCTTAAAGGAAAAATCCTCAAGATAGAGCTTTTTAGCAGGCTCTGTCCAACGCTCGATCCCTTCAAGATCAAAGTTGTTAAGTAAGAGCTTGCCTACATAATTGTTGATTTTGTCTAGAGCTCTATCAGTCAGTTCTTCTAAATGGTGAGTTGATAACTCAGTTAAGAAGTTAATTAAGGTGTTAACAGGACAACGTACACGTAATTGAGCTCTTACGTTAGTTGGAATATTGGTAAGTGCTGTAGTGCCGTAGATATCACAAGGATCACCTGCTAGATTTTCTAAACACTCACACAAAAGATTTGCGGTAACACCATTTTGCATTACCTTTTTGATGAGACACTCTGTATTTAAAAGCTCTCTTACAGAGGCAGTGGTGTATTGAGCTGTCCTAATTCTGTCTTTTAAATTTCTAAAACCTACATCATTGTCATAGGAGTTTAAAAGGTTCTTTAAATGAATACCGCTTGACTCATTTAGAATGATCTCTGATTTAAATCCATTAACAAAGGCTACCATGCCGTTGGTGCATACCTGACGCAGGGTTGAGAGGTAGATGTTTGGTGTAGTGATACCGTCTACAGGCAGATTTAACTTAATTCTCTGAATATAGGTGCTGTCGTTGTCAATGTTGAAAGTCTTACCTAAATCAAAGGTTGAGGAGATCACGCCTTCTTTGTAATCGATATCTAATAATCTCTTATCTGAAAAGATCACGTCACAGGCATCTTCAACTGACAATAAAGGCTTTTTTTCAGAGACAACGCCTAAAGCACGGTTCTCTTTTTCATCAAAGGTAACCTTAAATTTTACAGAAGGGTTTACATCATAAATTCTTTCAAAGACTTCAACAGGAGTGAAGTAGTTGAAGATATTAGTTGAGAACTTTAACTGTGAGGCAAGTGAGCTCATAAAGCGCTTTGAAGCATCATACTCTTTACCGTTAAAGCTCAATCTTAAAGCTGAGTTTGAGCTGTCAGAGAGTGGTGTCAGATCGCTAATTGAGATAGTTGAGAGATTAAATCTGTGTTTTAAGTCATCATCCTCATAGCTATCCTCAGCTTTACGGTTGTAGAGCTTGTTGTAGGCAGCCTCTACATATAAGGCTGCTAGCTTGTCTTTAATGGTTTCATGAGCAAGCTGTTCGTCATTATTCAAAAGATTTAACTGTGGATTTTGACGCAACAGCAGTTTTGCCATTTCCTCTGATTTGCAAAGATGTAATGGAGTGTTACCATCGTCATCCTGTTCATTGATATTGGTAATGTAAGACACTAAATAGCTTGCTGTTAATACATCGTCTTTTGAAACAGCAATGTGTAATAAGTGCTCTGATGGAGATGGTCTTTCACCAGCATCTAGTAGAAACTTAACAAAGTCGCTCTTGCCAACTCTAACCGCTTTTTTTTAATGCATATGACATATCTTGATCCCTCATTTCGTTTGCTATGTCTATATGGTAAAAAAGTAAAGTTCCATACTAAGGAACGGAAAGCAAATTTTAAATATTTTAGGAAGGTGTAGGTTGAAGATGTACTTTAGAAGAACTTATAGTAAGGCGTGGTGTTATCAGTAATGATAAATTTGCTGATATGCCACGCTCTATTTTAAGAAGAAAGACCGTTCTTTTTGAATTTGTAGTTAGGATTTTGGGTTCAGGCCCAATTAAGATTTTGTTAGGTAGACCAAGGTTACAACGCGGAGCTAGACCGAAGATAGCGCAGAAGTGGTAACAAGAAAAGCGCTACCAGCAAGAACTAGTAGCGCAGGATTTTTTGAGAGTTTATGAGTTGTTATTTTTTACTATAGGCTAGATGTCTTCTTTTACCTCAAAATAGCTCTGAGGGTGGAAGCATACAGGGCAGACTTCAGGTGCTTTAGTACCGATAGAGAGGTGACCACAGTTTCTGCACTCCCATACACTGACACCACTCTTTTCAAAGATCTTTTTAGCTTTTACATTAGATAAGAGCTTACGGTATCTTTGCTCATGCTCTTTTTCAATAGCTCCTACTGCTCTGAATTTAAAAGCAAGCTCTGTAAAGCCTTCTTCATCAGCATCCTTTGCCATGCTCTCGTACATATCGGTCCACTCGTAGTTCTCTCCGTCAGCTGCCGCCTCAAGATTCTCCTCAGTAGAGCCAATACCGCCTAATTCTTTAAACCACATCTTAGCGTGCTCTTTTTCGTTATCAGCTGTCTTTAAAAAGATGGCTGCGATCTGCTCGTAGCCTGCTTCCTTGGCAACTGAAGCAAAGTAGGTGTACTTGTTGCGAGCCTGTGATTCACCTGCAAACGCTGTCTGAAGGTTCTTTTCAGTCTTGGTACCAGCGTACTTGTTACCGTTTGCTTTATCTTCAGTTACAGCTTTAACTACAACCTTTTCAAAGTCTGAAGCTGGGTGTTTGCAGATAGGGCAGATAAAATCCTCAGGAAGCTCTTCACCAACATACTCATAGCCACAGATCTTGCATCTCCAAATGGTCTTACCTTCAGATGTAACACCTACAGCTTCAGGCTTTGGTTTGATGTTGTTTAAATAGTATTCATAGGTTACAGAAGGGATGTCATTTAAAACTTCCATATCAGTAATTTCACCTACGAACAGGGTATGTGATCCTAAGTCTAGTGTCTTATCAACTTTTACTGAAAAATAAGCATTAGAACCTTCGGTTACATAGTAGATGCCGTTTTGAGCTCTCTGACATTGAGTGTATCCCTCAAACTTGTTGACATCGCGTCCTGACTGGAAGCCAAAGCGCTTGAAAAGCTCAAAAGGGGCTTTTTGAGAGAGTACTGACACATTAAATACGCCAGTTTTTACAATCATGTCATGAGTGAAGTTTGCTTTGTTAATGCAGATACTCATCTGATTAGGACCAGAGGCTGCCTGAATTGCGGTGTTGATGATACAACCGTTATCTTTTTCACCATCTTTTGCAGTTAGGACAAAAAGGCCATAACTTAATTTGTACATTGCTTTAGTATTCATGTGTTCTCCTGAATTTTATCTATTTAACAGCTTAAGAAACCTTGAACGTAAGCTATTAAAATTTCTTATTGATAATAATTACTATTATAGAACAAATAGTAAAAAATCCACCTTTTTAAAGCTAAATTTGATAAGTTGATACAGATTATTTTTCTTTACTGACAAAATTTGTCAGTAAAAAATAGGTCTTAAAAATTCCTGTTATACACTTCAAGTCTCATGTGAGGTGTATATGTCGCTACTTTCAAATTTGTTTTCAAGACCGTATGGCTGTTTTAAATCAGATGACAATGAGATCTCTTTAGACTCATTAGTTCTTTTAACCATCGATGATCTTAAAAAAGCCATAAGAGATGAGGTACAGGCAAGTCTTGAGAATAAGGTATCTGAAAGCTTAGTAAGAGCTCTTACTGTAGGTAAGATCAAAGATGAGTTAAAAGAGCATGCTGTAAATGAAGCTTTAAAGCTCTCTGAAAAATACAGTGATACTCTGCCTAAAAGGCGCAGTTCTAAGCAAACTCTTTTATTAAGTAAAGACTTTTTAAAGGTGATGTTACAAGAGAATCATAGTGCAATTGAGCTTTTAAAAGAGCTTTTTGCTGATGAAAACACTTTTGAACTCTATTATTTACCTGTAATTGAAGACACAGCCTCACATACCTACAGGTTCGTTTTAAAGAATATGAAAGAGGATGCCTTTTCATATTTTTTAAAACTGACCACAATGATGACGGAACTTGCAAAAGAGTGTACTTATCTTTATGACGATTTTGCTAGCAGTAAAGCTAATCTTGCGATTGTGCTCTATTCATCTTCCTTTGTTATCTCAAAGCTCTTATATGAGCACAACTTTGTCTATGGCAAAGAAAAGCAGAGCATTTCATTAGTTAATACCTCTTTAGCCGATCTTTTTAATCAAGACTTATCTCTTAAAGAGATTAGTGTCACTGCAACTCCTTGTGAGTGCAGTATAAGACCTGAGCAATTAGTCTCATTAGGCCTTTTGATACTAAAAGACAAGGTGTGCAACATCGTCACCTATTTAAAAGAGCACAACTGTGACAAACTTTTAGTTGATCTTGTAAAGCCAGAACTTACCTCTCGCCTTTATACTCTCTTACTAAGAGCACGAGAGCTTATAGCAAATGATGAGTCTTACAAAGACTGTGAGTTTTTAGAAGCTGTAAGACCAGTCTTTGTAGGTGTACCGCATACTCCTGAAAACTGGTTTTCTGATCCTAAATTTAATGGCGAGAATTACTTCTACCCTGATGAGGTTTTACAAAAGGTAAAGTTGCATAAGAGCATATGCTGCTATGTAAATCACTCTAAAAAAGCTGTAGAGACCTTCTTAAGTTCATATAAAGCGCTTCAAGAAAAGAAGGCTCTTGAAAAGGCGCAGGCACAGGCTTTTAAAAATGAGAGAACCTTATTAACTGCTGCTGCCACTATCGACTTTAAAAAGAGAAAGAGTGGTAGCCATGAATATGATTCCCATGAGAATAGTGACCAACACACAGCTATTGAAGATGAGAGGACTGTAACAGGAGGATCTTCAGTTGCTGAAAACAAAATTCCAGCTGTCATAGCCTCAGCCACTACACTTGAAGAGCTAATGTTAGGAGGTGCTCCTGACAATAATGCTGTAGGGGCTAACAGTGCAAGTCTGAGCCCTGAAAATAAGGTGTGCTCAGGTATTGATGCAAAGGAGCCCTCTTATGACAACTTGAATCTGAGTTCAATCTCCCCCGCAAGTCTTGATGATACAGCCTTAGGTGACATAAGACTTTCAGACAATGGTAATGACAGCTTAATGGCAAATCTTATGAGAACTGAGGCAATTGTAAACAGGTTTTGCTATAAGGAGAGTTTATCTGATGTCACAGATCCTCAGGTAAGTGACACCAATACTACCAAAACTTACAAGCTGATCGTAAGCAAATTAAAAGATCATACCTTGTCATCAAATGTAATTAAGCGAGCTTTAGATTCTAGAGTATCAAGAATTAAACCTGTCATTGATGTAGTCAACGGCTTTATCAAGGATGGAGCATTTGCCATAGACTTTGATTTAGATGCTGCAATTAAGAGTGCAACTACTTATGTTGATTACTCAAGAGCATTACTTGCCACACGTTATAGTGCCATGCACAACTATAAAAGAAACAAGGTAGGTGTAGACTACCTCAATCACTTTATTGAAAAAGAGGTAGTCTTTTTATCGAAGGTTTTAAAGGAGCAAGCTTAAAAGAGTAAGTTAAAATTTAATCCTAAAGCTCTTTTCTTAAGCGAGTGAAGAACTCTAGAGCTCCATCAACATCAAGCTCACTGTAGGCAAAGGCAGTGCGCTTTAAGTCCATGCTGATAAAGTTGTCGTGCTTGTCTCTATCAAGATTATTGATCTTTTTGATAAGCTCGATTTTATCGATATCTTTTGCATCAAGAATATTAAAGACAGCAACTTTTAATGAGTCTCTTGGGGTGAACTCAAGTTCAATATGAGATTTGTAAGCTGTAGCGCTAATAGCTTCTTTTTTGAGCATCAGCACAATAGTGCGGATGACCTTGTCACCACGCCATGGGAAGAGGGCAATTCCTGTAGGTCCTTCATAAAGGCAATGCTTGTCTAATTGTCTGTCTTTAAAGAACTCAATTCCTAATCTTAAGTGCTCTTTAGCTGTCTTATTAAGATATGGAGGAATGATGCCTTCTTTGTAGATCTTAAGCATTCTCTCACGGACAGTATCGTGGATGTGGCCTGCTGAACCGTTCATAGACAGAGGCTGTGCGTCAAACTGATATGGTTTTACACCAATGATATGTCTTTCCTGTGAGAAGAAGTTTACCTTCCAGCCACGACCTGCAAATAAGAATGTATCCCCAATCATCAGATCCCGGGTTAAAGGTACAGTACCGATGCTGTGACCGTCATACTCGATGGTAAATTCTTTTGGAGTATCAAAGGCAGCATAGAAGCTCCAGTCAGAGAGCAGTTTCTCGCCTTCAAGACCTAAAGCTAAAGTACCATCATTTAACTGTACGATAAGATCTTTTTCTCCTAGGCTCTTTAAAAAGGCCATAAAGACTTTAACAGAGCATAGGTTAAATGGACCTGTCTTACATAAAAGATCATATAAAGCTTTTGCTGAAACACTGCCAAAAGATGCTATTACAGATAAGCACTGCTGCAACATGGTAGAAAAAGCGTATTCATGCTCTAATGGTGGTTCATACCAACGCTCTAGTAACAGCTCAATCATTGCAACTGTAAGCACCGTGTCTTCAAAAAGTTCGGTTCTTTTTGTGGAGGTAGAACCCTCTGGTAAGAACACTCTTAAAATTGCATTATGGTCACGACGACCTGCTCTACCAAGACGTTGTCTTAATGAAGCTACAGTAATAGGATGCTCAACCTGCGCAATTGATGCAACATCAGAAATATCAATACCTAATTCTAAGGTAGCTGTACAAATAGCTGTAGTAGGCCATCTGCCTTCTTGCAGACGGTACTCTAAGCTTTCTCTTAATTCTTTAGATAAAGATCCATGGTGTGGGAAGAACTCGTTTGGAACAAACTTTTTCTTACTCAAACTCTCTAATTTGGCAGCAAGAGACTCAGTGGTAAAACGAGAATTACAGAACACCAAATTGGTGCTACCACGTAACAGTCTGAAGATATCATTGGCAATCTCTTCAAACTCATAAGGCAGAACCTTACCTTCCTCTTCTTCAGGAAGCTCCTGATGCTCGTAGCCTTTAATTTGAACAGAAAGTTTGTCTTTGGAGCTGTCAGGTGAGGTGATGACCACACAAGGAACCTTACTGTTTGGTCTTAAATAGCTGATTACACCATTAGCATTTGAGAAGGTAGCGGACAGGGCAATTCTGCAAACTCTTTTACCAATTAAGTTTTCAATACGGTGTAGTTGAGACTGTAACTGATAACCTCTTTGAGTACCCATAAAAGCATGGAACTCATCAATGACCACATAGAAAAGATTCTGCATGGAGTTTTTAATCCACTGCACGTGGTTGATGAGTAATGACTCTAATGACTCAGGAGTGGTTAAGATCACGCCTTCAGGCTCATCCATGAGTTTGTTTTTCTTTGAAGCTGAGACATCACCGTGCCATGGAGTGACTTTGACATCTAAAAACTCAGTCATCTCCTCTAAACGGCGGTACTGATCGTTAATTAAAGCTTTTAAAGGACTTACATACAAAATACGAATGCCTTTTAATTCTTTGGAGTTTGCAATTGCTGTAAGAGCTGGTAAGAACGCAGCTTCGGTCTTACCACTAGCAGTAGATGCTGAGATGATCACATCAGTTTTTCTCTCAAGAATAGGCTTTACGGCATTGTTCTGAATAGGCTTTAGCTCCTGCCATCCTTTTTTGAACATGAAACGGCGTAGATCCTTGTCTATAAGCGAAAGCACTTGAGCACTCATAGTGATCCTCTTTTTTTGCTTTAAATAAGGTTTGAATGGTCTTTAGATATTTAAAACGCTGTAGAAACTACAGCGTTTTAGGATGATTTAGTGATTACAGTGTAAATGAGGTCAATTCATCATCGTCAGCGTTGTCATCAGCCTTTGATGAATTGTCGTTCTCTTTTTTAATCACGGTTTCGGTTAACTTGTCATCATCGGCGATGGTAACTAATGAGTTATCAGTCTCAGAGTCAATCTTAATGTTGCCAATTAAACTCTGCCAGCTTAAATCTGGGTTCTGCTCAACAATTGATAAAAGATCCACGAAAGCTTTAATGGTGTTTCTTGGAGTTCTAAAGTAAGCATCACCGATGTTCTTAGAGCAGTGCTCTAAGAAAGCTTTTAGAGCTTCATCAGGTAAGATGTATTTATCTTTGTTGCCACCTGCAAAAACATTTCTGATGTTGCACAACAATACATAAATCTCTTCAGGGGAGAGGTTTTGTAACATTAAAATTGGACTGTGGTAGTCCACAACATTTGCAATCTGAGCAAAGGTGTTTTCAGCTAATCTTGAGTGAAGAGCCTCATATGAGTACAGACCCTTTCTCTGATCCATCAAGAACTCAGGAGTACCACCTAGTAAGAAACCTAAACTCTCAGCACTGCCTTGCAGGCAGTCATTTAGAATGCGTAAAACCTGCTCATAGTTAGAACTTCTGGCTCTTTGTGAAGGTAACTTATAGAGGTTTACTACCTCATCTAAGTTTACTAGCAGACCTTTGTAGCCAGCCTGAGTTACAAAGCGGGCTAATAGCTTGATGTGGTCATAAACATTGTTGTCTTCAACAATGGCTCTTACACCTAAATCTCGTCTTGCGTCAGCACGAGAGGTATACTCACCACGCAGATAACGTATAACGTTGTTTTTAAGATCCTCGTTGCCTTCGTTATAGGCTTTCCAGTAAGTTGCAATTACCTGAGCAAAATCATAACCGTCAACTAATTCAGAGAGTGAGTTTAATTTATCTTTAATTACTCGCTCAACGTCTTTACCTTCAGCATCTGCAATACGGCGCTGTTCTGTAATGAACTTTTCAACCAGAGGGATCATGGCATTCCCCTCAGGATGAGCGCGAGTTGCTAAGTTTCTTGCTAATTCTTTATAGAGGTTTCTTGCCTGACCGTTTGATGCAAACAAACGTCTGTCAGGAGACATATCTGCATTGATGACTACCATGCCTTTTTCTAAGGCAATATAGCGGATCAGTTGTAAAAAGAATGATTTACCGGCACCGAAGTCACCGATGATAATTCTAAAAGCACTACCACCCTGTTCGATGTTGTCTAAATCCTCAATTAGAGCCTTTACCTCATTAACACGACCTACCTGAATATATTCAAGTCCAATTCTTGGGGTCACACCTGCGCGCAATGATTGAATAATTGCAGATCTTTCACGAGGTCTAATGTTAGCCATGATTGCTCCTTAAATTTTTGCGAACTGATCATTATATACCATGATTTCTTGTTGTGTGTACGGATTTACGCTAACTTGAACACAATTTTCAAATACTGTGCAGGCAAACTTTTCTGTACTGAATACATTTCTTATTAAGAGCCAATTTTTTGTTCAGACCCATTTAGATGATCATCGGTCTTTTCAAATTTTGAAATTTGCTTTTGACAAATCACAGGTACAAAACTAACCTTGAGAGGAGCAGATTGTGTTGTCTTTAAAGATACTTGCTAAAAAGCAACTAACTCAAAAGCTACTTTCGCAAAGGTTACTTTCAAAGGCTTTTACACTGGATTTATTATGAGTTTTAGATGAGTACTGAGATTAAAAAATTAAATGACAATGCTCTTAATAAATGGAAAGCAGAGCTTTATTACTGTTCAAAGAACTTTAAAAAGGACAAAGCTTATTTCAACTTAGATTGCCTAAAGAATGCTCTTTATAAGGTAATTGAACTTATGCATCTGGATGGTGATTCTGTTGACAGTTTATTAGGTGAGCTTTGCTCTGATCCATCGCTAGACAATCAAAGACTCTTATTAGATAACTACAAGTCTCACAGTGTGCTTACTCTCTTTAATGGAGGTGTTTTAGATGTTTATGCTGATGCAATTGTAAATGCTGCAAACTGTGCTTTAGCAGGAGGTGGAGGTGTTGATGGTGCTATTCATAAAGCTGCAGGAATTGAGTTGAATGAAGCTTGTATGAAACTGCACGGTTGCAGAACAGGAGATGCCAAAGTCACTTCTGCTTTTAATATTAAGAGCGCTAACTACATCATCCATACCGTAGGTCCTGTCTATCAGCATTGTGCTGACGATCCTCTGCTTTTAGTCTCATGCTATAAAAGATCATTAGATGAAGCTTTAAAGTTAAATTTAACAAGTATCGGTTTTTGTGGAATATCAACAGGAGTGTATGGTTATCCTCTTTTAGAGGCTTGTACTATAGCTCGTGACAGTATTAAAGAGTGGATAAACACTCATCCAAATATCACTATGAATATCTACCTTTGCTGTTTTTCCAAAAAAGAAATCGACGCTTACAAGCAGGTGTTAAGCTAGAAGAAAAGTCATGGTATTAAAACAAATTGTGAATTCAGAGACTGGTTCATAAATCTTAAACAAACATCTGTTTTCAATCATCTCTCTAAAATGAGGATCCTGCATTCTCTTTTGAAACTCAGGATCGTCTTCTAACTCTTTACCTCTAAAGGTAGAGAATACAGACATAGCAAGCACACCCATGAGTACAGCAGGGAAGGTTACACATAGGGAGTGGCATTGAAAAGATATTTACTGCCTGTAAAAAGTTGGGAGCAGAACCTCCTGTTTATAGAATAGTAGGAAATGATATTAGTTTAACTTTTAGGGCATTGGAGAGTGCTGTAATAGAAGAGCCTTCTGAAACTTCTACAAAGAGTGCCTCTTTGGAAGTAGATGAAAGTAATTCTCTAGATAATTTATTGGAACAAAGAATTATTTCTGAAATAAAAGTAGAGCCTTCAATTTCACAAACAAGATTGGCCGAAATTACAGGAACATCAGTTCGTACAATTAAGCGAGAAATTAAAAAGCTTGTTGACTCTGGGCACATTGAACGAACTGAAGGCAAACGCTACGGTAAATGGATTGTATTAAAGTAATTCTCTATCTCTAGCAGAAAAAATCAGATTTTTTTGCTCTTGTTTATTTTGTTCTTTTCAAAAGAATTCAATTGTAGAGAAATAAGTGGCACTTTGGCTGGCACTTTGGTGGTACTTTGAAAGGCTTTTCGGTGGATAAGTTAGAAAGAAGATCTTTTATTCCTAAATCGAATAGGCCTCAGAGCTTTTGATAGAGGCCTTATGTTGGATTTAGATTCTCTTTTTAGAACTGAGTTTTCTTATAAGACTCAGTTGATAAGAACTCACCTAGAGCATGAGATACTGCTTTTCTTGCCTTGTCAGCAACTGTTCTTGGGAAAGCATCTTTGACAATAGAGATGTAATCCTGTTCATTTTTACTTAAGGTATGAACATAAGCTAAAGAACCATCTTTATACAGTTCATAACTTTCAAATGCGAAAAGATTGGTATTTTTGTCATGAAGAGCAAACTGACAAACTGATGAATCTTTACCTGTATAAATGGTAGCTTTGCTTAAAACTTTCTGTGAATGATTTGTTTTTGCTTGCTTATATAAAGTTTTGCAGAAAGTCTTCTGATTCTTATCCTTGATCTCTTTTGTAAAATCAATGTAAGCAGTTACCATCTTTTCAGCGTTTGATACCAAGATCTTTTGAGTTTTACTGTCGTTATTAGAGAATAAAACGGCATTGTATCCGTTAGGAACCCACTGATTTAGAGCATCAGAATCAACCATCTCACCTTCAAAGAAAACATTTACTTTGTACTTATGACCAGTCTTATCTGAATAGTACTGCTCCATCTCATTGCGCTTGTTTTCTAAAGCTTTTTTACGCTCTAATCTAGCAGCTTTAGCTTTTTCAAGCATGATCATAGCTTTGCTCTTGCTTTCATCAGAAACAGCCTGTGATGGAACGGTAACAAATACACCTGCAGCAATACAAGCACCAAGTATGGTGATATATGTCAATTTTTTCTTAGTCATTTTTATAATCTTTCTAAAAATATGTGATCTGAACGACAGTCAATGTACACATCTTAAGTATTTTATGTGATATATGTCAAACTTTTTTTTGATTGAATTTTTTCAGAGCAAATTTCGGCTGGAGTAATAAAAACTGAGCATATCCAGTTATCATGGATATGCTCAAGATGTCATGAGGTCAGTGGAAGATTTGTTTTATAAAAGCTTCATTTTGATGATAAGCTTTAGTGTTTTTATTCGTAAAAGCCTTTTGCCTCACCGTCTGTTACAACTTCAAAACTTAAAGGTGCAACTGTAACTGTGTAGGAGCCATCAGCATTCTTTACAGCAGGAGAACTGCTAATCAAAGCTTTTAAGCCCTTGTCTTTTGCAAACAGCTCATTGCTAATAGTTATCTTAGCTACATTGCTTTTATCAAGATTCATTAGATAGAAGAAGGTGTCATCACCTTTAAAGGTCTTTCTACATGAGAAGAGGGATCCTCTAATCTTTAAAAGTTCCATCTTTCCATTAGAGATAGCACCATGCTGAGCGCGCAGCTTCATTAAATAGGTAAAGAGGAGTTGATGCTGTGACTCTTTGTCGGTGAAGTTGCTGATCTTGCCATTATCACGAGCCACATGATCGTCATAGTAGCCCATCTCATTTCTCTTTTTATCAAAGTTAGGAACGTCCTGACCTATTTCTTCACCATAGTAGTTGGTGATAGGTCCTGAGTGAGCTATTGCAAGATATGACAGTGCAAGATCAACTCTCTTGTCATAGCTCTCCTGTAGGCCTGCTCTTTGGATAAGATCACCAAAGCGCACCAGATCATGATTGGTGATCATTAAATTTGGATAAGCATGACTTGGTAGGTTGTTCTCGTCATACTTTAAGAGATCGATTAAATTTAGTGCTGAATGGTTCTGTTTACCCCATTCTTCAGTGGCTAAGGTTTGTACGATACCGTAACGTAATCCAAAGTCAAAGCATGAGTCTAAGGCAGGATTTTTATTTGGACCATAACCTGTTCTTGCCATAGTAGGATTGTCAGACCAAATTTCACCTACCATATAGCCTAAAGGATGCACGTCTTTACCGTTGCTGTCTTTATAGGTAACTGAGGCACTGGTGTTCTCAACTGACTTTTTAATATGACGCCATGTATCTAGTGGTACCTGATAGGCCTGATCTAGTCTCCAGCCATCAATCTTGTAGTCCTCAATATAGTGAGTAGCTACTTCTGTCATAAATTTTTCTGAATCGCCATTAGCATCAAAGTCAGTACAAGAGGTGTTCTCAGGTGGATTGTATGGCTGTAGATTACTACCAATACATTTACCTGTCATATGTAAGGTATTACCTTTAGGAGACTTGGTGATTACATCTGATCTAAAGTGACCAAAGACACCGTCTAAGAAGACATACAGACCATTCTTATGGGCAGTATCAATTAACTCTTTTAATTTCTCATTAGTACCGAAGCGTGGCTCTACATTAAAGTAGTCATAGATGTAATAGCCTGTTGCATCAAGTTTTGATGGAGTTTGTCCGTCTGGCACTGTCCTAAAGACAGGTGTCATCCAGATAGCATTCATGCCTAAACTTTTAATGTAAGGAATTGCATTGATGATACCTTGCAGATCTCCTTTGTGAGATGAGGTGCCATAGCCTGTATCAAAGTTAATAGAATCATCTCCATTTTGGAAAGACTCAACCATTACTTGATAAATACGTAAATCGGCTATTGGATCGACTGTACCAGTATCATTTCTGTAAGATTTAAAAGTGTTATACCAGTTAGAATTAACTGAATCTAGTGTGTATTCATCAACTCCGTTATTAGAAGCACAGCCTGACAACAGAGCTAATAAACCTAAAGATAGGGTAGTTTTAATTATTGTTTTCATAGTTTTCCAAGAAATGTTTATTTGATTGATGAATGCATTGTACGGAGAAAACTAAGAAAATATTTGGAGATATTTCACAAGTTTTGAGTGGATTTGCAAGAGTCTTTGAAAAACTAGTGAACAGTAAATAAAAGAGACCTGATTTACTTGAGTTAGATCACATGAGTATGTGGGGCTTAGCAATCAACGTAAGTGTAACTAACATGTAATGACTTAAAGAATTCCTCCACAAGAGAAGCTGTTTTCATTTTAACTGTCATTGTGTTAGTACCTGGATGACAGCCAATGAACTCTTGAGATAAGAGCTCTTTGTCCATGAGTACTTTTACTTTATGTTCTGTATCTGAGACTAAATCTAATGGACTTACAGCTCCTGTAGTTACATTTAAGAGTGCTTTTAAATCGTCATCTGAAGCAAAGGACAGGTGAGATGAGTTAATCTCTTTGGCGATATTATTTACTTTGACTCTCTTATCACCTGATATCATCAGTAAAAAGAACTCATGCTGACGGTTTATCAACAAAAGATTTTTACAAGGAACTATCTTTAACTTTTGCTCTACATAAAGACCATCCTGCATGGTAAGCAAAGGCTCATGCTCAAGAACTTCATATGAGATTTTTTGTGAAGTGAGAGTTTTCAAAACATGATTAGACAAGGTATGCTCCATAATTTAAAAGTCAAAGTTTTCAATGATATTGAGTTATTTTTGATTGATTACTTTTAGAGCCATATTAGCAGCACTGGTTCTATTTTCTACGAGCATTTTCTCAAAAACACTTTCTAGATGCTTGTTTACAGTTCTTGGACTTATCCCAAGAATCATAGCTAACTCTTTATTAGATTTACCTTGGCTTACCCAATATAGAACTTCTCCTTCGCGCTCTGTTAGAGAAAAGTGATCACACAGCAATTTTGATTCATCAACTTTAGGTTTATCTTCAGAAATGCTGAAGATAAACAGATCGTTCTTTTTATTGTCGTACTTCAAAGTTAACTTAGGATCAGTATCAGGAATAGTTATCTCCATCTTTTCTTCGAGCTTTACAGTGATCTTTTTAAAGAAGCCTGGAAGAGTGCCTACAACATCGATCTTTTTTATTCCTGATTTATCTAGCAATTGACCTGCTTTAGGAGTCATCCACTTGATATTACCATTATTGTCTACGGCAATTGAGCTCAATCCTACGCTATCTAAAAGCTCTCGAGACATAGTAATTTGACGAGATTTCTTGATGTGTGTTTTTATTCTTGCGACAAGTTCCTTTATGCGGATCGGCTTTTGAATGTAATCAGCAGCACCACTGTTAAAACTAGACTCCACGGTATTCTCTGAGTCTAGCCCTGTCATAAAAATTACAGGAACTGATTCTAAGTCAGGATTTTGTTTTAGTGTTTTACATGTTTCAAATCCATCCATTTCAGGCATGACAGCATCAAGTAAAATTAGATCTGGTTTGATCTTTTTACAAATTGAAACTGCTTGCATACCACTTAATGCAACTAATACAGAAAATCCCTCATTATCTAATGCATCGTTGAGCATAGAAACGGTATCAGGTGAATCATCAACAACTAGTACTATTTCATCTTCGTTTTCATCGTTCATTTTTTATTCCAGATGACTCTTTAGTTCATCAAATTTCATTTCATCAGCTAAAGAAAGTAAAAGATCCTTTTGTTGTTGAGAAATGAGGTTATTGGAAAAACACTTTTCCGTTAGTTTTTTTATTCCGCTAATATACCCTATTGAAATGTATTGCTCTAATTTATCTTTTTCTAAAGGTGGTAATTTAACTGTTTTAGTGCAGTCTGAATTGAAATTGAGCAACTTTTTTGAATCTGCTTTATGAGGAGCGACATCTAGTTGTTTTCCAGAGTCAAAAGGAGCTAAGTCTTGCGCTTTTAAATCAGTCTCACCACCCTTATAAATATAGTCCACAGGCAGAACTCTTGCGATAGCATCAAAAAGTCTCTTTTGCTTAAAAGGTTTGATTATGTATCCGTTGTGTAAAGCTCGAATTTCTTCAGGAACGTTACCTTCACTAGCTTCAGCTGATACCATAATAACAGGAGCTCTTATTCCTAAAGTTCTTAACTGTTGAAGTAAATACCAACCATTGTGGATAGGCATTGCAACATCTACTAAAAATAATGAGTATGAGCAGAGCTTTTCTTTAGTTTTTGATAGTACTGAATCTGGACAGTCTGCAGTATCTACTTTGAAACCAACCGGTTTTAGTATTGATACAACCAAATTACGATGATCTTCGTTGTCATCAACCTCTAGTATTTTGAAAGGATTTGTTTGTGAATTACTGTAACCACACACTATTTTTTCGTGTTTAGATAAATTTGGATCTGCAAATGCTCTTGATAATTTCATTTTTACAGAAAATGTTGAGCCTACACCATGAATGCTATTAACATCTAGCTCGCCTCCCATAATTGTTACAAGCAGATTGGTAATAGTTAAACCTAATCCTGTTCCTCCTGCTTTCTTTTTTGCTTCATCAAGTCTGTTAAAAGGTTCAAAGATCTTTTTTAGATCGCTTTCTTTTATACCTATTCCGCTGTCTTTAATGATAAATTCTGCTACCTCATTTCTGTATTTAACAGTGAAATTAACTCCTCCTACAGAAGTGTATTTAACAGCGTTAGATAGTAGATTTATCAAGATCTGTCTTAATCTTTTTTCGTCTGTATAGACAAGTTGAGGTAAGTTTACTGTTATGTCAGAGGTGAACTTTAAATCATTTTGAAATGCTTTTTCTGAGAAGTATTCTATTAGCTCATCAATAAGCTGTTTTAAGTTTAAATTTTCATAATGAAGTTCAAGTCTACCTGCTTCAATCTTGGAAATATCAAGAAGTCCTTCAATGAGATCTGCTAGATAATCAGCTGAACGACACATGATCCTAATAGCCTTTTGGTGTTTAGGAGGAATATCTGATGATTGAGATAGTATTTGTCCATAACCCGTGATTGTGTTCAGTGGAGTTCTTAACTCATGAGATATTCCTGAGAGATAACGGCTTTTTGCTCTATTGGCTGCATCTGCATTCTTTTTTGCTTCGGAAAGAAGTTTTTCTGTTTTCTGTCTTTCATTAACTTCATTTATCAAAAGCAAGTTTTGAGTGTGAAATTCTTCTTGTGTTCTTTTTCTACTTTCTTCAACAAGCATGAACATCAAAGAAAAAATACAAAATATGAACTCAAATAGTAAAAAGCACAGTGTAAATCCAGAAAGCAGAGTTGATTTGTCAATTTGAGAAAACTTGTACTCAACAGTGTAGTAAGATGCAGTTATTACCGTGAAATTAGCAATCGAATATACTAAAAGATGGCTTAAAAATCGCAATATTCTCTTTGCAATTGTTGTTCTTAATTGCTCTGGAAGAATTCTTTCAAGTTGATACTGTATGTTTGCATGTTTTTTACACTCATCCTCACAGCAAGAATCAAGAGTGCAACATAGAGAGCAAATATAGCCACCATATCTTGGACAGTAGCAAAGATCTTGAGAGTCGAATGTGTTTTTACAGATGGAACACTCATGTGTACCGTGTATGACGTCCACTTTTCTTGCTAGGTAATATTTTCCATGAGTTATAAAAGCCAAGCTAGGGCATAGCACAAAGGTTAGAACTAGAGTAAATGGAGCGCAAAAGGCTTCTAAAAATTGTCCAAAGATACCAAAATAAGCAAGATATCCTAACAAAGTCGATAACAGCATGGAGCCAAATCCAACCGGATTTATGTCATACAGATAAGCTCTTTTAAACTCAATCCCTTTAGGACTTAAATGAAGTCTTTTATTGATGCTCAGATCGGCTGCTATGGTTCCACACCAAGCTACAGCTACGATTGCATATAAGTTAAGAACAGATGTAGCAATAGAATAGATACCATAGCATGTAAGAATGTAGGCGATAATTACATTAAAGAATACCCATACAACACGACCAGGGTGAGTATGAGTTAATCTTGAAAAGAAATTTGACCAAGCTAAAGATCCTGCGTACCCATTGGTAACGTTAATTTTAATTTGAGAAAGACCAACAAAAGCTACAGTAAGTAGAAGTGCCACTGTGTTGGCATAAGAGCCTAAAAAAGATGTTGTTTCATCAAATAGCTTAAGGTACATAAAATTAGGATCGATGGCGTTTTTAAAAGGTGTCTCTATGCTTATAAGGTAGACTCCAAGAAAAGCTCCTATTAGTATTTTTATTCCGCCTAACAGTATCCAACCAGGTCCTGCGATTAAAGTTCCTAAGTATCTAGATTTCTTGTTTTCTTTAGTTTTGTTTGGCATAAATCTCAAGTAATCAACTTGCTCTCCAATTTGAGAAATCAGAGCCATCAGTATTGATAAAGAGTAGCCAAAAAAGTATAGATTAAAATCTGAACTAGAGCTTAAAGACAGACTTAAGTGAGAATCTTTAGATAGTAATAAAACGCCTGCAATGGAGAGTATTTGTAATATTGCCCAAATAGGCTGAGTGTAGCGTTGAAACTTGCTGATGAAACTAAAACCATTCAATATAAGTGGAATAATTACAAGTGACGTTACAAGATAACCTATCCATAAAGGCAAATTAAAGGCTATCTGCAACATATTAGAGAGAATAGTTGATTCAAAAGCTAAAAAGATAAATGTAAACGATGCATAAACAAGAGAGGTTACCGATGAGCCTAGATATCCAAAGCCAGAACCTCTTGTAAGAAGATCAATATCGACATTGTATTTTGCAGCATAAAAGGCAATTGGTTTACTAACAAGAAAGATAAGGGGAAGAGCTACTAATAGAGCAAAAAAGAGGTGGTTAAAGCCATAAAAAATAGCAATATTAGCTCCAATAACTTCAAGTGCTAAAAAGCTGATTGATCCTAATGCAGCGTTAGATACTGTCAAAGGACTTCTCTTTCGAGCATTTTCTGCTGTATAGCGTAAAGAAAAGTCTTCTAAAGTTTGGTTAGCTACGTATCTGCTATAAACTCTTCTTGCTTTAATAACCGGCTGTACCAAAATCCACTCCTTACCACAATCTTTTATGAATCTTCTTTACTTCATTTTCTTCCTATCTTCTTAGTCAGACATACGTAATTTGACGTAGTCGAATAGAGCATTATGCACATTCAGTCACATCTTTCCCTTTGTGATAATGACATTAAATCGTTATTAACCCACAGAGGAGAAAACATCATGGAAAAACATACCAAGATGAACTTCATATCAAAGGCTCTGACAGCTTTAGCTTTAAGTGCAACTGTCTCAACCTCAGCTTTTGCAGCAGATAGTGTTAATACCACTGGTCTTGCGGTTACTGACACTACTGTAAAAGTAGGTATTCTGCATTCCATTACAGGCACTATGGCTTTATCAGAGGCAGGTTCCGTTCAGGCAGAGAAACTCGCAATCGATCAGATCAACAAACAGGGCGGTGTGCTAGGTCGAAAAATTGAAGTAGTACAGGAAGATGGTGCTTCTGATTGGCCTACCTACGCAGAAAAAGCTCAGAAACTTATTGTAAATGATAAAGTTGCAGCAGTGTTCGGTTGTTGGACTTCTGCATCAAGAAAGGCCGTTCTCCCTATTTTTGAGCAATATAACAACATGCTGTTTTACCCAACATTTTATGAAGGTCTAGAACAGTCTCCAAATGTGATCTATACAGGTCAGGAAGCTACTCAGCAGATATTGGCTGGTCTTGATTGGGTAATGAAAGAAAAAGGTGCAAAGACCTTTTATCTAATCGGCTCTGACTACATTTGGCCTCGTACTTCTTTCAAGATTGCTAGAAAGCATATTGAAAAGAATGGTCTAAAAGTTTTAGGAGAAGAGTATTACCCACTAGGTCACACTCAGTTCAACTCTGTTATCAACAAAATCAAATTGAAGAAGCCTGATGTGATCTTCTCAATTGTTGTAGGTGGTTCTAATGTAGCTTTCTACAAACAGTTAAAGGCAGCTGGTATCGATCTTAAGAAAGAAAAGCCAATGCTTCTATCAACCTCTGTTACAGAAGATGAAGTACTAGGTATTGGTGGTGAGAATTATGAAGGCGCTTATTCAGTTACCAAGTACTTTGAAAGCATGAATAACGAGAATAACAAAAAGTTTGTTGCAGACTTTAAGAAAATGTGGGGCGACAAGATTGTTATCGGTGATGTTACAGAGTCAGCTTACTTAGGTCCTTGGTTATGGAAGGCTGCTGTTGAAAAAGCTGGTTCTTTTGACATCGACGCTATTAAGAAAACATTACCAGGTACTGTATTTGATGGTGCACCTAACGGTTCTGTAAAGGTTCATGAAAATCACCACCTGTATATGAAGACCGTTATTGGTCAAGGTCAAAAGGATGGTCAGTTTAAGGTTGTTTATGAGTCAGGTGTGATCGAGCCTAACCCATTCCCAGAGGGATATCAATAACAGAAAGACTGATTAGCCATCAATCTAAAAGGGGGTAAATCCCCCTTTATAAAATCTTATAGGAGCAAATCTTATGTTTTCAGATTACAGTTTTGAGGATCTTGCCTCCATTTTCGCCATGCAAGGCTTCGCAGGTTTATCCCTGTTTTCAGTTTTCCTTCTTATGGCATTAGGTTTAGCCATTATCTTTGGTCAGATGGGCGTTATCAATATGGCTCATGGAGAGTTCATGATATTAGGAGCCTATACAACCTATCTGACTTCCCATTTTTTTGAAAATTATTTACCTTCACTATTTTCAATTTATTTCTTTGTCGCCTTGATCTTGTCTTTTATCTTTACAGGATTATTAGGAGCCCTGATAGAGTATTTGATGATAAGGCATCTCTACTCAAGACCTTTGGATACTTTACTTGCAACATGGGGACTTAGCTTAATCTTACAGCAGACTTATCGTTCAATATTTGGTGCTCGTGAAGTAGGTGTAACTCTACCAGATTGGCTAATGGGCTCAGTAAATCTAACTGACAGCATTGAAATTCCAATCAACGGTCTTTTTGTTTTGTGCCTAACCATTTTCGTAACTTTCTCTGTTTGGTACATCATGTATCGCTCTAAGTTAGGCAGACAACTAAGAGCTGTAATTCTAAATCGTCCAATGGCAGGAGCTGTAGGTATCAATACAGGTCTGGTTGACAGACTAACCTTTGGTTTAGGTTGTGGAATTGCAGGCGTCGCTGGCTGTGCATTTACCATGATTGGTTCAACAGGTCCTACAGCAGGTCAGCTCTACATTGTTGATACTTTCTTAGTAGTTGTGTTTGGCGGTGCAGGAACTTTAATTGGAACAATTGCATCAGCTTTTGGTATTGCTCAAGCTCAATCAGTAATGGAATTCTTTATGTCAGGTTCTATGGCAAAGGTTCTAACTCTGCTGTTTGTTGTTGGCATCCTAATGATTAGACCACAAGGTCTGTTCTCTGTAAAAGTTCGTCACTAAGGAGAATACTATGTTTAAACGAGATCCTATTTATTCTGTTCCGCTGATGGGAAGAAGAACATTCCTAAACTTCATTGTCCTTGCAGTGCTACTTTTAATCATCATGCCTGCATCTTTAGAAGTTTTCCGTCTGAACTTGTTAGGCAAGTACCTAAGTTATGCCTTTGTTGCAATCGGTTTAGTGCTTTGCTGGGGATATGGTGGCATTTTAAGTTTAGGTCAGGGTATTTTCTTTGGTTTAGGTGGATACTGCATGGCAATGTTCCTAAAGCTTGAAGCTTCAACTCCAGAGGCTACTGCCATTCAGTCAACACCAGGTATTCCTGATTTTATGGATTGGAACCAACTTACAGAGTTACCTTGGTTCTGGGTTCCATTTAACAGTTTTCCATTAACTCTTATTTTGATGTTTGCTGTTCCTACAGTATTTGCATACATATTTGGTCTCTGTATGTTCAAACGTAGAGTTGGCGGTGTGTATTTTTCAATCATCACTCAGGCTATTGCAGCAATTTTGACAATTTTGATTATCGGCCAACAAGGTTATACCGGTGGTGTTAACGGAATCACTGATCTTAGAACCTGTCTTGGTGTCGATATTAGAACAGACGAAGCAAAGCTAGCCCTCTACTACATTTGTGTTATCTGCTTACTGTTAGCTATGTTTGCTTGCCATTTGTTACTGCGCGGAAAAATTGGTCACTTGCTGTTAGCAATTCGAGATGAAGAAGAAAGAGTTAGATTCTCAGGATATGACGTTGCCAATTTCAAGATCTTTATTCTGTGTTTCTCTGCAATGCTATCAGCTACAGGTGGTGCTCTATTTACCTTGCAAGTAGGCTTTATGTCTCCAAGCTTTGTGGGAATTGTAGCTTCAATTGAAATGGTCATCTTCTGTGCTGTAGGTGGAAGACTATCAATTTTCGGCGCTATTTACGGAACAATTATTGTTAACTACGCAAAAACTGCCGTTTCCGAGAACTTTCCTGAATTATGGCTTTTTGCAATGGGAGCTCTATTCATTGGCGTTGTTATGTTCTTCCCAAGAGGTTTAGCAGGCTTATACGAGGACTACCTAAGTCCATATCTTTACAAAGGTCTTAAGTATCTGCTAACTCCAGAAAATGAGGAATCAGCAAAGAGAATTCCTCCAGGCAAGATGCTTTATGCAATGCTTGTAAACAAGATCCATGAGTACAAAGGAGCTTAATATGAAAGAGATTTTTGATAGCAGCTTATGCGAAGACGCCAGTGTTTTTGCTGGCAACAGAAGTTTAAACAAAGATTATGCTCTTTACATTGAAGGTCTTACAGTTTCATTTGATGGGTTTAAAGCTGTGGATAATTTATCCCTTTATGTAGATGAAGGAGAAATCCGCGTAATCATTGGTCCAAATGGAGCTGGGAAAACTACGGTTTTAGATATGATCTGCGGAAAAACAAAAGCAACCTCTGGATCAATAAAATTCCATGATAAAGAACTAACAAAATTAAAAGAGTATGAAATTGTAGAAGCTGGTGTTGGCAGAAAGTTCCAAAATCCTTCAATTTATGAGGCCTTAACTGTTTTTGAAAATTTGGAATTGTCATATCCAAAAGGAAAAAAAGTTTGGGGAGCTTTGTTATTTAAACGCAATAAAGAGATCATTCAAAAGGTAAAAGAAGTTGCTGATACCATTTTTTTAGGTGACAAGCTTAATATGAAGGCTTCTCTTTTGAGCCATGGTCAAAAACAGTGGTTAGAAATCGGAATGTTACTTATCCAAAATCCTTCATTGTTAATGCTTGATGAGCCAGTTGCGGGAATGTCTGTTGCGGAGAGAAAACAGACTGCAGCTCTTTTGAAGAAAATTATTAAAGGTAGATCTGTAATTGTAATTGAACACGACATGAAATTTGTTGAAGACATTGCTGATAGAGTAACCGTAATGCATCAAGGAAAGCTGCTTGCAGAAGGCAACATGGAAAGCATCAAGAAAAATCCTAAAGTTATCGATGTATACTTAGGTCAATAGGAGATTTAATTATGTTAAAACTAGAAAATTATTCTGTTGCTTACGGTGAAAGTTCTGTAATTAAAGATCTTAACCTTGAAATTAAAGACAATGAGATTGTCGCACTATTAGGTCGCAATGGAATGGGAAAAACAACTCTCATGAAATCTCTTATTGGCATGATCAAAAGCTGTGGAGGAAAAGCCTTTTTAGGAAAAGAAGAAATAGAAAACCTAAAAAGTTATGAGAGGGTAAAAGCAGGTATTGGTTTTGTTCCCCAAGGTAGAATGATCTTCTCTACAATGAGTGTAAAAGAGAATATTGAAACTGGTTTAACAGTTACCGGTTCTAATGTAATTCCTGAGGACTTGTATGTTAGTTTTCCTATTCTAAAAGAATTTGCTAAGCGCAAAGGAGGTAATTTATCTGGAGGTCAGCAACAGCAACTTGCTATTGCAAGAGCCTTAGCTTCAAATCCAAAGTTACTTTTGCTAGATGAACCAACTGAGGGTATTCAGCCAAATATCATTAAAGATATGGCAAAAACACTTAGAAAAATTAGCGATGACAGGGGACTTACAATATTTGTTTCAGAGCAGGTATTAAGTTTTGCTCTTGATGTAGCTGATAGAATTGTGGTGATGGAAAAAGGAGCTATTGTTTACGATGCACCACGAGATGAGACTGATGCTGAACTTGTTACCAGATTCCTTTCTGTATAGTGATATTTCTCAGGTAGATTGTGTCTGAAAACTTTGACAGGTAAATTTGAGAGAGGTTTACCTGTCTTTTTTATCAAGAGTCTACAACCAACCTTTTATTCTATAAATTTCCAAGTTATCCTCATTTGATCTCAAACCTCACTTTTACAATAAATTAAAGCAGTGTCATCAATCCAAATTTTCTTAATGGTAGCTATTTTAAAGTCATCACTAATGTAGTGATTGAATGCCTCATTTAGCATAAATACAACAATAATAAGCTCTAACTACGTAAAATGACGTATCCGTATAGTCAATTCTGCCAATTTTTTACTCATAAGTAATCTTAGATAATGAACTCAAGTTCAGAGGGAAATGAACCTTGAACTGAAAGTTTTTCTTTATCTACATCAATATATGAGGTGATCATTATGGGTAGCACTGGTTCAGTTAGTTCTTGGGAAGAGGCACTATTAGTTGCAGCAATTCAGTATCCTGTTCCTGTAGTAAATGGTCCTGAAGACATTCAGGTTAACGTTGACAGAATCTGCAAAGCAGTAGCATCAACAAAAGCAGGTTATCCTGGACTAGATTTGATTGTATTCCCTGAGTATTCAACACAGGGCTTAAATACAGCAATTTGGTCATACGATGAAATGTTGTTGAGCTTAGATAGTCCAGAGGTAGGAAAGTTCAAGCAGGCATGTAAAGATGCAGATGTTTGGGGCGTATTCTCAATTATGGAAAAGGATCCTGAAGGCGGCCACCCTTTTAACACAGCGATTATCATTAACAACAAGGGTGAAATTGCACTTCACTACAGAAAGTTACAACCATGGGTTCCTGTAGAGCCATGGGCTCCAGGTAATTTAGGTATGCCTGTCTGTGATGGTCCTAAAGGTTCAAAACTTGCTGTATGTATCTGTCACGATGGTATGTTCCCTGAGTTAGCTCGTGAAGCTGCTTACAAAGGTGCAAATGTTTACATTAGAATTTCAGGTTACTCAACACAGGTTAACGATCAGTGGATCATTACAAACAGAACTAATGCATGGCAGAACCTCATGTATACAGTTGCTGTTAACCTTGCAGGTTATGATAACGTCTTCTACTACTTTGGTGAAGGTACTATCTGCAATTACGATGGTAATGTTATTCAGCAAGGTCAGAGAAACCCTTGGGAAATTGTTACAGCAGAGTTATTCCCTCGCTTAGTGGATAAGGCTCGTGAGAACTGGGCATTAGAGAACAATATTTTCAACTTAGGTTGCCGAGCATATGTTGGTAAACCTGGTGGTGAAAAGGCTAATTACTTAACATGGGTTAAGGATTTAGCTGAAGGTAAGTACAAACTACCATGGGATGAGAAGATTAAGATCCGCGATGGTTGGAAGTACTATCCAAATGGCGGTCAGTATGGCCCAATGCCAGATAAGTTTAAGAAATAGTTTACAAATTTGCTAATGACGTTAAAGGCGGGTACTAGATACTCGCCTTTTTTTGATGGCTCTAATTTGAACGAATAGTCGAGTTATTTACCAGATTTTTGTCTATTACAAGCTTTGCATAACATCTGACAATTATCAGATGTTGTTTTCCCACCTAAATGCCAAGGAGTTATGTGATCTCCTTCCATTTCATCAATTTTAAAATGTTTATGGCATAAAGAACATAATCCTTCCTGTCTTTCATAAGCTTCTCTTTTTTTGTTTGGAGAAAAAGCTCGTATAGATAGCACTTTTTCTCGACCAGAAAGAATATATTCAAAGATGCCTTTCTTTGCGGTAACGTCTTCATCTATCATTAAACGTTTTATTTCTGCTTTTGTCGTTTCTACATCAGGAATATTAGTTCCAAATTCATTATAAAGAATTCCCCAATCAACGCCTTTCATTTCTTTCATATAATCGGGAAATACAGCTTTTACCCATTCAATGACACTATTAAAATAGAGCCATAGAGGAACAGCATTATTATCAGGTTGATGTTTTGCCATATATTCTTCGATTGAAGAGTTTTCTTTAGAAGATATCCAAAAAAGTACTTTTTCTAAGTAATCTTGTCTTATAGCAGAGCCGCTTAAATAGTCTTTTGCGAGGCGTTCGCAAGCGCAATTTTTAGCAGAAAATCTTTTCTTGGCATCTGACAGCCATGGTCCTGTATAAACAGCATTTCTAAGTTCTTGATCAGTTAGTTTTTCTCCAGCAATATTGATAATTTTGAACCAATCTAATTTTTCACTATCCGTTCCTTCGCACTGATAAACATCAAGTTCATAATCAAGAATTTTGTCTTTTTCATCTTCTGTAAGATTATGGAAATATCTGTAATTAAGGCTAAATTCATCATTACAATACTGACAAATTGAGATTATTCTCTGTTGACCGTCTAAGACTTCAAATGAATTATCACCATTTTTTGCCCAATAGATAACATTCAAAGGAAATCCCTTGTTAATTGTTTCAATAACGGCATCTCTTTGTTTATCTTTATAAACAAACTCTCGTTGATAGGCTGGGCGAATATCAAGCTTATCACCATAGCCTGAAACTCGTCCTGTTAACGGATCGTTCTTGTAATTATTAACAAGATCTCTGACTTTTATTTGTGTATGCTTAATTTCCATAAGTTAACCTATTTTCTCTTTATTAAAATTCTGTCATAAATTTGTTTTCCATTAATTAATCCACGGTGTCGGTGTTTTTGATCTGTTCTTAAAGATTCAACTCTAGGATCATCATCTCCAGAATGTGTATGACCAATAATTTCAAACTGATCTGGACAGTAATATTGAAGCATGGTCACAGGCACCCCCATTACACCTTTATAATCAGATGGAATCATTAAGGTTTTATCAACATTTATTGCGTCATAATTATCAAATTTTGGATATTTTTCAGGATCGTATCTTTCAATTAGATCAAGAGGTTCATGCCTTTTTTGAATATCTAAATTTGTATACCAACAGGCATTTCCTAATGATCTCCACTTCTTACCATTATGATCTATCCAAAATCTTGTTTTTCTAGGTTCACTGTCATCTGGAACTTGGAATGACATATCTCCAGATTTGTATCCAAGCCACAATTTATTTTCCCTCAAATATGAAAATATCTCTTTTCCTGTCATCGCATTTTGATTTCCAACGATAACAAATTTTTTGTCATATTGAATTAATTGTGAAACGTATTCTCTGAATAAAGAAAAAGGAGGATTAGTAACAACTATCGTTGCTTCTTTTAATAAGTCAACACATTCCGGACTTCTAAAGTCACCATTTTGTTTTAGTGGTGTAATTATTCCATAAGAAACATCATTATCGTAACCACCTTCATATTCCATTTTATATGTCTGAGTAGATGAATCGTAATGCGTTGTAATAAGCTTTTTAAGGCCTAAAAATTCAAAATTTAAATGAAAGTACTTCCAAAAATTGGACGAATCAGGATCGTCACAATTACAAAAAACAACAGCATCTTTGAAATGTTCTCGATAATGTTTCAATTCATTTTCAATATCTGAAATCTGAGTATAAAACTCATCATCTTTTGTATTTCTTGCTCTTGCTAGGCTTTTGTTACTCATGAGTTACCTCATGAGTAATTTCTAAAAATAGCAGGGGGGTTAGCTTTAAATAATATGAATAAAGGCTTGACTTAGAAAAATCAACAGTTAGGATGCTATTGATTGATTGATTGCATAATCTATACCTTATCTAAACAAGGACAGTAACTTTTTAACTTACAGCATGGATTTTTTCTCAAAATACATTTGTAAACACAAAATTTGCATAGCTTTGCTCTTTTCTCTCTACTCTGCTTAAAGAATAATATCTTTATATTACTCCAAATCCAGTTGCTAAGATATTTAGTTGAGACCAGCCTAAAGTTGCAAAGATAAACTTTTTAATGGAGTGCTAACCGTTGACCTTACTTATGTTAAAGATCCATTTAGCTCCTTTAACAAATTTAATCTGAAATATCTGTAAGTTTTGTTCATTAGCAATCTTATTGTAAGCCGAATTTATGTTTGTATCTAGAACACGGATCTCAATAATTGACCCAGAAAACCTTTCTTCAGTTTTTTATCGTAGACTTACCTAAATTGGTAATCATATATTTTGAAAACCATTATGATTAATTTCACTAGTTTCTCATGCATGTTTTATGAAATGCCTTGAGTGTTAATACTCCTTCATATATGACGTCTTTTCTAGGTAATTTTAAAAGTGATTTTTTATTATTTTCTTTAAAGCTTACTGCAAAAACTAGTCTTGTCAGTTGTTGAGAACAAACTTTCCTCTTATGTTGTTTTTTCCTTTTTGAAAGACTATTGAAGATTTGAAATATTGTATTCAGCTCTGTCATATCATCACAAAGTTAATTATTATTACTTATCAAAATTAAAGAATACTAATGATTTATCAATTGACTATACGAACAGAGCTCAGATTTTACAAAAGATGAAATATTACTTTCTAGTACCTGTTAACAAAGCCCATCCATCGAGATCTTTAACCTTATTCATCACAAAGTCTTTTGAATAAGCATCAATCACAGACTGAGACTGCTCAGTTAATATACCAGACAGAGCTAATAGACCACCTGATTCTGTAAGTGAAGCGATAATAGGCTCAAGTTCAGCTAAAGGACCTGCTAGAATATTAGCTACAGTAACAGGTGATTTTGGCAGATTCAGTTCTTTATCTGTACCCATTACAAGCTGTAACTTTTCATCAATGCCATTTCTTGAGGCATTTTCTTTTGAGGCTATTAGAGCCTGCTCATCAATGTCAACTCCGATTGCGTTTTTAGCACCAAGCTTTAGTGCTGCAATTCCCAAAATTCCAGAACCGCAACCATAATCTAAAACCTGTTTATCTTTTAAATCTAAAGAGTCCAGATAACCTAAACATAAAGCTGTAGTAGGGTGAGTTCCTGTACCAAAGGCAAGACCAGGATCTAACATGACCACTACGCTGTCTTTTTCATCAACGCTAAGCCATGAAGGGCAGATCCACAATCTTTTGCCAAACTTTAATGGTTTAAATTGATCCATCCAGGCTCTGATCCAGTTCTTATCCTCAAGATGAGTTGCAGCCATTGGGATATGATCACCTAAAAGAGCTCTTAATTTGTCTAAGATAGGTTTAGGATCGGTGCCCTGTGCTAAAAGACCTGTTACCTCGGTATTAGGCCAAAGTCTTCTTTCACCTGGTCTTGGCTCAAGAATAGGAGAATCCTCTGCATCGGTGTAGCTTACAGCAAGAGCTCCAAAGCTTTCTAATAGTTCAGCAATGGTATCTGCTGACTGATTGGTGGTACGAAGTTTAATTTGTATCCAGTCTGTATCACTCACTTTTTGTCTCCTTCTTGTGCTTTTATATAGCCTTCAAAATTAAATGGCTCTGATAATGACACTTCATTTTGGTTATAGTTAGCAGAATCTGACACGATGTTGTGTAAGCGTGTGTAGATTACATTTGTCATGCTTCCCAAATCAAGTTTTATCTTATTGATAGAACGGATAAACAGTACCTTCTTAGAGCCTAATTTACCTAATTCTCTTGAGGAAATGAGCTTATAGTTAAAGACTTTGATGATAAGCTCATTACCTAATTTTGATACGGCTTCAATATTACTCTTGCCACCGATGTTCTTTAAAATTGCAATGAGTAATAACTCAGGATTATCTATTTCATCAATAGACAAGCCTCCTGTAATTGATCTCTTTTTGAACTTGTTTTTAAGATAGTTCACGGTTCCTATCTTTGACAAGATCACCTGAATGATTGCAGGCACAATCACAGCAGTCAGCATCAGAGCATAATGACTTGTGGATAACTGGAAGAAGGCTAAATTCTTTAATACTAAATCAGGCTGATAGAGCATAAAGAAGTTTGTAAAAGTAGACAGATCTAAATACAAACTTAAAAAGAACAGCATGACTGAGGATATACACAGGACAATTAAGGTTCCAGGGTAGAAGAACATTAAAATTGAAAGCTCAACTGAGATACACGATCCAATCTTTGAGGTTAAACAGGTGATCATGGCTAGAAAGACTAAAAACAGTCTGTTATAGGATTTAGCAAGATAGGCCCTTACCATGATTAGAGTTGGCAGTACAAAGAGGTTTGTCAGCAGAATACTGTTTAACATGGCATGAATAGTCTCGCTCTCTGTTTGCAGACTTACTAGAGAATTTAGTAAGGAGCTAAAACCTAGAGTTAACATGATTTCGTAGATAGGTACAAACAGGCATGACAAGAATGAATCTACGAAAACTGTAGTAAAGGTAATTAGAATTGAGTGCTCAATGTTTTTAATGATTACTACAAAACTTAGAAGTACTAAAGCCGGTACAAACAGCACTCCTAAAACTTTGATTAAAGTTGCGCCAATATTTGCTCTTTCAGCTTCCTGATCAAGATCATTTGATGGCAGTAAGAACATGGTTGCAGCTAAAGATGCAATCACCCATGCAGTAGGTTGAGTAAACAGGTGAGGGTAAAAGGTAATCGAGATGCCACACAACAGTGAGTAGTTAAGACCTACAGCAAAGAGCTGATAAAAACGGTTAAAAGTAGGAATAAGGCAGGCTACAGTTACAGCAAACAAGCCAGGGATTATGGTTCTGCAGATCTCTAGCAAAATGTTCTGAATGGTAAAGTCGATGCCAATAGGAATTCTTTTATCAAGAGCAAATGAAGCAATAGCGAGCAGTCCTAAAGGGAACAGAAGTAATAAGCTTCGCTGTTGATAATTTGCGTTATTCATAAATAAAGAAACCTAAGAGTAAATTCAGTCTCAACATTTTACCAAATTTTACGTAGCAGTCCTCAGTTTAGATTTCTTTCTTAAAGCTACAAGTCTAGTATTTAAAAGTTTAATAAAGTTTCATTGTGTGCTATAAAACTTCTGTATTTATCGTAAAACTTGAGTAGCTATGAAATACCAAATCTATATTGATCCTAATCCTGAAGAGAATTCTGACACTGCCTTTGAAAAGGTAAAAAAATACCACGAAGATGTATTTAAAAAGCTTGAGCATGTAGGTATTACCTTTTCCTATAAAAAGTACTTTTATATAAACTTTGATGAGGAAGTCTATAACTCAGTGGTATTAAGAGGAGCAGGACGCAAAAAACTTGAGGTTGTCTCTGAAGAAGGGCATCCTGTAAAGTGTGCTGAAGTTTTAATGATGCTAGAGACCATGTCCGATTATGAGATCATGGAAAAGCTCAAGATGAAGAAAGCAACCTATTACAGACATAAAAAAGCCATGCTCGAATCCAAGTGGTACAGGGAGCATGGTCGTAATCTTGAACTAAAAGATCCTAATATTACCGACTATATTATTAAGATTAGTCCGGTGTTTTAGTCATTGTTAATAACACTTACTCTCTTGCTACTTTTAACAGGATCCAAAAGAAAGCAAGTAAGGATAATATTAAGACAATTAGGACACAGACAGCAAAGAAGACTGTTTCTTGTTCATCATTATGATCTTTAATGTCCTGTTCACTGATAATTGTTGGATGCTCAAAATCGATAGTAAACTTTAGATAAATATCAGCTCCGTTATCATTAGTGTCATCTCTTGCTGAGAAGTAGTAACCTAAAAAGTCTTTTAAATAGATATGATCTTTTAGATATTTCTTTTTGCACTCTTGCTTATACCTGTTCACAATCATTCTGAAAGTTACAACTTCAGTTTCATCAATACCTGAATTTTTAATTCTAAATCTGCAGTAGGCGCTGTTGTCAAAAGAGGACATCTTCTTTTCATCATCCTGTACCTTCTTTTGAGCTTCAGCATCTTTTCTTTCACGTTCCTCTTTTTCATGAGCACTTTTGGTCATCTGTCTCATTACTATATAAGTGCCTATGAGATCTGCAGTAGTAGAGGATACCTTTTTATTAGAATCTGTCTTTACCATTTCTATTTGAGGCAGGGAGAAGTTTAAAAGATCAGCTTTAGCTTTATTTTCTGTGATTGCAATTGCAGTAGCAATGGCTAAAGCACCAAATATGAAATATTTAATATTATCAATCATGATCTTCTATCCTTATTTAATATTATTAAAATATCCTTATTTCAGATCATAATTAAAAAAGATACAAAATCAAGAAAATTTGAAAGAAAATCTGAAAAATCTTCATTTGTGACGTTGTACGGAGATAAGAATCGTACAACGTCACATAAGCCGATAAATCTAATGAGACATTAATTTTGATTATTAAGAATAAGATTAAAAAAATTATATTTATCTAATTGATAAATATAAATAATTATTTATGGAGGTATAAATTTTGTAGGAATATCTTTATGGTACTACTGGAAAACTCTACAAAACGTACAGTTGTACATAAGACTGAATTTAACATAATTAGAGTCTTTTTAGGTATCTTGGACTAAAGCATAAATATAACAAAATTCGCCTGATGATAATTTTATATCATCCTCTATACGATATTCTTATCTTAAATGCCTGTTGTCACAAAAAGAATTTAATTACTCTTGCTCTATATAAATTTGTCTTCAATACAAATATAATTGAACCACATATCAACATCTATCGCTTGAAAAGATACTGAACCTTGGGGAACAATCGTGAAAATCGTGCGCCGTGACGTCATTGATGACAGTCATTTAGAACCTTTTATTCCGGATCCTGTCATCCGCCAGATCCTCGCAAGACGAGGCATTAAAACCGAACAGGACGTCGCTTGTAAGCTTTGTGATATCTTTCATTACAAAGATTTTCATGATATTGAAAAAGCCAGTTCCATTATCGCAGACACAATCATCAATCAAGAACCTATCTTAGTTGCTGGAGACTATGACGTTGACGGTATCACTGGTACGGCACTAGGCGTCAGAGGTCTTAAAGATTTAGGTGCGAAAGATGTAACTTACTATGTGCCATCACGTTATGAAGGTGGTTACGGTGTAAGTGAAGATGCTGTAGATAATGCTATAGCCCACGGTGTAAAACTCATTTTAACCGTAGATAACGGTGTCAGCTGTAAAGAATCTATAGACTACGCTAAATCTCGCGGTCTTAAAGTAGTGATTACTGATCACCATGAAACACCTGAGGATTTACCTTTAGCTGATGCGATAGTCGATCCTAAATTACCAACTGATAAGTTCCCATCTAAAAATCTGTGTGGCGCAGGTGTACTGTTCTATGTTTTAGTTGCCACCAGAGCCTGTCTAAGAGATAGAGGTTACTACGATGGTCGAGCTGTCCCAAAGATAGGCCGTTTTCTTGATTTAGTAGCACTAGGTACTATTGGCGATGTAATGCAGCTGGATGCTAACAATCGCAAGTTAGTAAAGTACGGTTTTGAAAGAATTCGTCGTGGTGAATGCGTAGTAGGTATCAGAGCATTAGCCTCATCATGTAGAGTTGATTTACCTTCAATTAACTCTGTATCTATTGCTTATGATTTATGTCCTCGTTTAAATGCTCCTGGCAGAATTAAATTAGAGAACAATCCTGCTGTATCTTTAATGCTTACAGATGATGATACTGAGGCTTGTATCATTGCAAGAGATCTTGAGATGTGTAACAAGCGCCGTGGTGACTATGAGCGCGTGTTCTTAAAAGAAGCTTGTGAGGATGCTGAAAAACAGTCAGGTAACTCTGCAATCGTGCTTTACAGATCAAACTGGCTGGTAGGTCTTGGTGGCCTTATTGCAAGCAGAATTAAAGAGAAGTTCTCTGTTCCTTGTTTTGTGTTCTCAGGTACAGGCGATGAGTTATCAGGATCAGCTCGTTCGGTTCCTGGCTTTAGTATTGTAAAAATTCTGCAAACACTCTCTGAGAAAAGTCCTGATCTTTTAATCAGATTTGGCGGTCATGCTATGGCAGCAGGTGCCTCAATTCATAAAGCTAATTTTGAGAAATTCAAAGAACTCTTCAATGAGGTGGCTACAGAGAATTTAGGTCAGCCTACAGAGGATGAGATTGTCTCAGATGGATGTCTTCCTCCTAACTACATTACAGTAGGCTTTGCCAAAGATTTAGAGGCATATGGACCATGGGGCAATGGATTTGAAGAGCCATGCTTTGATGGTGAATTTACAGTCGAGGATGTTTTTTTAGTTGCCAACCGTCATCTAAAATTCAAACTTCGCAATGATGATGGTTCTAGCATGAATGCTATTAAGTTAAGAGCTACACCAAATGAGCGCTCTATTACTAAGTTCATGCGTGTAAGAGCTGTATATACCGTGGGTATCAACCACTATATGGGCTCACAAAGACTTGAAATTAAGATTAACGCAATTGAACCTGTTTAATCATTTTCTTTAAATCGTTTTGCTTATTGAGCCTTGTAATAGTTCTTTGCCATAAAAGATGCTCAAAAGCAAAACGACCTTTCATTTATAGCTTTAAAAAGCTCTTTATGCTTACTTTGAAATTGTAACTTTTACATTGCCTTTTTTCTTTAAAAGCTCAATGCCATCACCGTCAATATGACCAAGCTTAATTAAATCATCACTATAACGGATGCTCTTACAAAAGATAGCTACGTTCTGCCATGGCTCATAAATGGTAATGTCACCTGGAATTGGAGCAATACCTTTCTTTTTCTCTTTAAGATCCAAAGCTGGCTTTGGATAAAAGAGCTTCTCTGTAGTGTTATTAAAATCCTCAAGTGTGATTTCAAGTGGCAGACGGGATACAAGATCACGAGATGCAGAGTTGTCAATTAAGGTAGCAGTTACAGTTTTACCATCTACAGTGATGTTAATCTTTAAAGTTTCATTCTCATTTGAGCTCATCTTATTCTCACTTAAAGATACTAAAGAACTTTGATCTGCGTTTTGTATGTCTTTAGCAAAGGCAGATGAGCTAAGACATAGAGCAGCAATCAGACTAAAAGTTACAGCTAATTTCTTCATAGGCACAAAGTTTTGTTTATGTTCATTCAACAGCATTGATTAGTTTTGTTTTACTCAAGCTTAAGTAGAAAAATCTACTTAAGCTAGATATTTAGTATCGTTCAAATGAGCTTTTAAAGTGTGTCAGATTTTGGCAAACGAATGCCTGATTGTGTCAGAGACAAATAAAAAACAGATTTTTATAGAAAAGCAAATGGATAAAAGAGAAGAGTTAAAGGAGTGCTTATGAAAAGAACAAAAGCCTTGTTAAGTTGCCTTAACAAGGCAAGACTACTTAAAAACTAAATTCTGGTCTTAGCGTACATAGCAGCACCGATGATACCTGCTAGGTTTAAGGTCTTAGCAGGAACAACCTTAGTGCTTAGAGTTAACTTTGAAGCATATTTTTCAAACTTCTTAGAAACACCGCCACCTAAGACAATGAAGTCTGGCTGAGTTAGGAAAGCAATATACTCTAGGAACTTATTTAATCTTTCACCCCATTCTTTAAATCCGAGATCTTCTTTTTCACGAACAGAGTCAGCACAATAGTGTTCAGCAATATCGCCTTTGAATTTGATATGACCAAATTCTGTATTAGGGTACATCTGACCGTTGATAAAGAGTGCTGAACCAATACCAGTACCGATAGTTAAAAAGAGTACTGGTCCTTTATAATCTTTTACTGCACCAAAGGTAAGTTCTGCTAAACCTGCTACGTCAGCATCATTTGCTACATAAACCTGTTGACCTACAACAGAGGTAAACAGTCCTTCAACTTTTACATTGATCCATGACTTATCAATATTTGCTGCTGTAAGTACCTCACCATCAATAACACGAGCAGGGAAACCACAACCAATAGGACCTTTAAAGCCAATCTGGTCAACTAACTGCTTTAAAGTCTCTGCAACAGCTTCAGGGGTTGCTGGCTGTGGGGTAGGAATTCTAATTCGTTCTGTTTTTAACTCACCGGTTTGAGTATCAACAACTGCTCCTTTAATACCACTACCGCCAATATCAACACCAAGGATGTCCATAGTAAACCACCTATTTTTAGTTTAATTTTTTATAAGTTTGATTGCTTATAAATGATTGTTTTGATTTTGTAAATTTTATGTTTTGAGTATAGGCAAAAGTTTTAAGTCTTATCTACCTAATTTTTGTTAAATTTTGAAAAATATAGGTTATGGCACAAAATAAGCGCTATTTTTTTACTTTTTGTCCCTATTTTTATCAATGGTTAAATATACTATTAACAAGAATTAGAGATAGGTTATACAGTTGAAGAAATTTATATAAAAGCGAAAATTATACTGATGAAGCTGATTGTTTTTAGTAAATTAAAAGTCTTAATAAATTACAAGTTGTCGCCGGCTTTAAACTAAAAAAAGCACCTAAAAACTCATCAATTAAGTCTAGTTTTCTGCAGAGATATGTCTTAGTGACTTATCCGACCTACCTCAAAAAAAGATATTTACACAATAAAAATACTAAAACACACAAGGTATACCTATGAATATCATTCCATTAAGTTCACCTGAAATTGATTATTGAGGAAGAATAGATGACAGAGAACCTCTACATCCACAATTTATCTTTCCAGCTACTTATCTAAAGTTCCGCTTTATTGGAAGTTTTGCCTCTTTAAAGATTAAAAATCAGCATCTAGACTGGAACAACTGGCATAACTTGTAGATGCCAGAGTTGATGGTGTACAAAAGTGTTATCTGTTAAATGATGATGAAAAGAGTACTGTCATTACCTTATTAGACAGTGAAGATACAGACAAAGAGCATGAGATTCTGTTCTTCAAGCGCATGGACTGTCATGAGATCACACTTGAAGAGTTAGTTCTCTCAGATAATGCCAAGCTCATTCCCTATGAGAAAAAGCCATGTCTTAAGATGTAAGTTTATGGTGACTCAGTATCAGCAGGTGAGGTCAGTGAAGCAGATGCAATGAGTGATGAGTTAGCTTTCTTTATAAGTACTTTTCTTATTGATGTAACCAAAGATGTTTAATCAAAGATAACATTCATACGGCGTTATCTTTAAACTCATCGTAAAAATCATCAAAATTGCCTTATTTGAGCTAAATTTTGATGATCTTTTATCTAACACCATTGTGAAAACTGTTTTTATATCAGCCTATTGTCTATAATTAACTCATCTATGGAGAGAATACTAAAAAGGAAAGAGCATGTCTGAAATTTACTGTATCAGTTATTCTGATTTTGGATATCTTCTTACAGAAAAAGACTGGTCAATTAAAATTCAAAAATTAAAAGACTATGACTTTGAAGTTTACGAGGATCTGTTAACTGCAGATGACATTACTCTCAAACGTCGCTTTTTAGGCAGTGTGCCTGACCTTTTTGAAAACAGTTCCGATTTTAAGTCTGAGCCTGAACTTCCATACGATGTTGAAAGATTTCTCATGACCTACCACGGGGTAGAGGTTATGGTTCTAGGTTCTTATGACATTGACAGATTGTTTAAAGATAAAGAAAAAGACAGTTTAGGCTTTGTTAAGGTAGACAAAGAGCTTGTTACCTGCAATCAATACTCATTAGAGGATCTAGCAGAGGATGTGGTTCTATTAGCCTCAAACGGTATGGATTTGAACAGTACAGAGCATCTTTCCAAATCTTAAAAGGTAGCTTAAAAGAGCACCCAAGAAGTAGAGAACAGAGTTTATAAGCAGTTAAAAGCAGTCTTAACTAGACTGACTTTAGAACAGAATAAAATAGCAGTGATGGAGTATATATGGATCAGCTCCCATTAGAAGTTTATAGCAGTGATGAGGTTAAATTCATCGAAGCAGAGCATGCTAAAGAGCATAACGGCCACTGTTTTGACTTGATGCAGCAGGCAGGTAAAGCTGTTTTTGACTTTATTGTCAGAGAATGTGCTCAAGCTAAAGATGTGTGGATCTTTTGCGGTAAGGGCAATAATGGTGGCGATGGCTATATTGTTGCAAACTTGCTCTTAGAAAACTCCATTAATCATAGAGTCTTTGCAACTGGTGTTCCTCATGAGGGCACTGAGGCTAGCATTGCCTATGAGTACTATGTAAGACAGGGCGGTATTGTTGAATATGAACTGCCAAATCATGGGCAACTTCCAGATGATGGTGTCATCGCTTACAGTGCACCTGATGTCATTGTTGATGCTCTATTAGGTACTGGTACAAACTCTTCACCTAAAGGCGACATGGCAAAATGGATTGCCTATATCAATCAGTTAAATACATACGTAGTAAGTATTGATATTCCATCAGGTGTAATTGCAGATACTGGTAGTGTCCCTGGCATGTGCGTAAGTGCAGATGCTACTGTTTGTATGCTGGCTCTAAAGCCTGGCTTATTAACATCTGATGCTGTCGACTTTGTAGGAAAACTTGAATTTGCTCCATTAGGTGTTCAATCTTACAGTTATTATGATGTTTTTGATTATTCAAAGACTACCTATCCTGTACCAATCATGAGAATGTCTTATAAAGACATTAAGCCTCAACTGCCAGTGCGTTTACCATCATTTAATAAAGGCGATAATGGAAAAGTTTTAATTATCGCAGGAGCCTCAGGTTTTGGAGGCGCTGCTATCTTGTGTGGTACTGGTGCCTTAAGATCAGGGGCAGGCTTAGTTAAAGTAGCACTTGAAAAGGATAACTATCAGGCTCTGTTAAGTGTAAGACCTGAACTGATGACTGTGGATTTAAATTCAGCTGAAGCTTTGCAAAAGGCAATCGATTGGGCTGATGTGATTGCAGTAGGTCCTGGTCTTGGAGTAAATGAGAGAACTCAAAGAATATTAGATACCCTAGATGATGTCATCGACAAATACGTAGTCTATGATGCTGATGCATTAAATGTCTTATCTAAATATGAGGAAAAGTTCTATAACGAGAATCGTGTGATTACACCACATCCAGGCGAGGCTGCTAGACTCTTAGGTTGTACGGTTGAAGCTATCAATGCTGATAGATTAGGCAGCTGTTATAAACTCTGGCAAAAGTTCGGTGGTGTGGTTCTTTTAAAGGGCACAGGTACCGTAGTTTGTGATGGCAACAGACTGTCTATCATCAATGAAGGCTCACCAGCTCTTGCAACCGGAGGCTCAGGTGATCTTTTAACCGGCATCATTGCCTCTTTAATCGCTCAGGGCTTAGGCCTTGAGATGGGCGTGATAGTAGGCGCCTGTATCCATGCAAGAGCAGGTGCTATTTGCGGTCAAAAAGAAGGTGTAATTGGTACACTGCCACTTGATGTAAGCAAATATGTAAGAGAACTTGTAAACGGCAGAGACTAGATTTTTAAGTTTACAAACTCTAATCAAAAGTGCTAATCGGAAAAGCTAATAGAAAAGAATAAAAAATATGGCAGAAATTAAATTTAAGATAAATGGTGAACAGGAGACTGTAAAGCTAGGTGCTCTGATGTCATCTGTTTGCATTCCTCTATGTAAGAAATTAAAAAAGAGTGTGCTTATAAATCTTGAAGGAGATTTAGGTGCAGGAAAAACCACTTTCTCACGAGGTTTTATTGAAGCTTGTGGCTATAAGGATATCGTCCGCTCTCCTACCTATACTCTAGTTGAGCCTTATGACTTTGATGACTTTAGTGTTTACCACTTTGATCTTTACAGACTTTTAGATCCTGAAGAACTTGAATATATGGGCATTCGTGACTATTTTGAGAAGACCTCAGTATGTCTTATTGAATGGCCTGATAAAGCACAGGGCGTTTTACCTGAAGCGGATATCACAATTGAGTTTAGTTATTCAGTTGATTCAAGGGATGTTGTGATAAAATCAGTTCTTATAGAACCAGAAGATCTTAATAAAATAAGCTCAAATTTCAGATAACGTGAAACACCTTTTGAATAACTTCTGTAAATTGATCCAGAGTAAATCAATTCAAAAAATCAGAACAATTTGCAGACAGTTCTTATTATTTTTTGCAGTAGCTCTAGTGGTATGTTGCACTTTTACCGAAGTGGCTTCGGCATCTGCTATTAAGTCCGTACGCTCATTTCATAATGCACAGAAAACCAGAGTAGTACTTGATCTTGATTCAAAACCTAATTATGCAACTTCATTAAGTCAAAACAGAGCTGTATTCTCGATTAGAGTTCGCAATTTATCAAAAGCAGCTCTTTCTCCTTCAAATGTACCACTGTCCTCACAGAGCTGTGTGAGGGGCGTTCAAAGACGCATTGAGAAAAATGATGTCAGATATCTGTTCTCTTTAAATAGATGTGCTGTACCTAAGATTTTTGTCTTAGCTCCAAAAGGTGGTAACAATGACTATAGACTGGTCATTGATTTTGAAAATAGCTCAGAAGCTACTTTCTCTGCAAATGCAACTGTAAAAAATACTGTAACCAATACTGCTTCAAATGGCACTGTAATTAAAGATACAGTCGTCTCAACAAGTAAAACCGTAAATGGCAAATTAGATACTACCGTTCCTCTGTCTACTTATGAAAGAGATCTCTTTATTAAGTATACAACAGTCTCAAAAGACGGTTTTCGCTCAATGTCTACTGCTAATGCTGCTAAATATCAGCAGGAGCTTGCTAAGTTAAGAAGTGACTACAAGAAAGCTCAAGCACAAAAGACATCTGAACAGGGGCGTGTAAAGACTACTATCACCAAAAATACCAAGACTAATACTAAAACCAAAATTCAATCTCATGATGTTGAGGAGTTAGTGTCTGACGCTTCAGCGCCTCCTGTACCTGTACAGGCAACACCAGTGTCTCGTCCATTCATTATCGCAATTGATGCAGGCCATGGCGGTAAAGATCCTGGTGCTATTGGTAAACGTGGTGTAAGAGAGAAGAATGTAACTTTAGCTATTTCAAAAGCACTTTATAGATACATCAACTCTAATAAACAATTTAGAGGAACTCTTACAAGATCACGTGATGTTTTTGTTGATCTAGATAGGCGTTCTGAAATTGCAAGATTAAGAAAAGCTGATCTTTTAATTTCAATTCATGCTGATTCTGTAGCCTCAGGCAGTTCAACAGCTCGTGGCGCAAGTGTGCTCGTGTTATCAGAGAACAGAGCAGTACGTGAAAACGGTAAAATTCTGCGTAACAACAAGCAAAAGAAACTCATAGGCGGCGCAGGTGAGGTGATGGATCAGAGTGTTGGTAATCCATATTTGGCAACTGCAATCCTTGATATGTCATCTACAAACTCCCGTTCAGAGGGTAACCTTTTAGCTCAGGAAATCTTACATCAGTTGTCAGCCTTTACCCATGTAAGAAAAAGTCAGCCTATTAAGGCTTCTTTAGCCGTATTAAAAGCACCTGATATCCCATCTCTCTTAATTGAGACCGGTTACCTTTCAAACCGTTATGAAGAAATTCAGTTAAATCAGCCTAATTACCAAAAGCAAATCGCTTACAGAATTTATTTAGGTATTAAGTCATATTACGAGAAGTATCCTGCTCAGAAATTAAGATCACGCCAGGAGTCTTATGCAAGAACTAAGAATATGACTAAAAACGGTGGTACTGCCAAAAGTGTTACTGTTAAAAAAGGCGAGTCTTTAGGTCTTATTGCTAAACGATATGGCACCACTATAGCTCAATTAAAGAAATTAAATTCCTTAAAGAGCGATACTGTTCATGTAGGTCAGGTTCTATATCTGCCATAGGAAATATATGTCTACAATTCGACGTCTGTCAAAGCAACTAGCAAGTCAAATTGCAGCAGGTGAGGTTGTAGAAAGACCTGCATCTGTGGTCAAAGAGCTTTTAGAAAATGCTGTTGATGCTCATGGAACTCATATCCTCTGTGAGATTAAAGAGGCTGGTAAGCTTTTAATCAGAGTAAGAGATAATGGTACTGGTATTGTAAAAGACGAATTGCCGTTAGCTCTAGCACCTCATGCTACTTCCAAAATCTATTCATCAGATGATTTAAATTCCATCACTACCTTAGGCTTTAGAGGAGAGGCTTTAGCATCTATTGCCTCAGTCTCAAAATTAACTTTAACCTCCAAAACTAAAGATGAGGATAATGCCTATTGTGTTAAAGTAGAAGGTCCTGAACAGGAACCTTTGATTGCGCCTGCAGCTCACCCAGATGGTACTACCGTTGATGTCTGTGAATTATTTTTTAATACTCCAGCACGTCGTCGCTTTTTAAAGTCAGATAGAACTGAATTTTTAAGAATTAAAGATACCTTTATAAGAATTGCACTTGCTCATCCTGATACTGGTTTTGAGTTAGTAAATGAAGGCAAGACTGTCTTTAAAGTTTCAAAGTCGTCTTTAAATGAAGGTATTGATTTAAAAAGAACAGCGATTCTTTTAGGCAGTGATTTCTCTCAAGAGGGAATTAAAGTCCTTTGTGAAGATCCAAATCTTAAGATGGAAGGAATGCTCTTACCACCACCTAGTGTAGAGCAGAGCGTTTCAGAGCAGGTATATCTGTTTTTAAACGGCAGGCCTATTGCAGATAAAGTTGTAACTCATGCGCTAAAAGAAGCTTTCTTTGAAGTATTAGGCAGAACCCTGCCCATAAGATGTGTACTTTATCTTGAGGTAAAGCCTGATGAGGTTGATGTTAATGTGCATCCTCGTAAAGATGAAGTGCGTTTCCATGAACCTTCTTTAATCCATGATTTAATTACAGATGCTTTAGTTTTAGCCTTGAGAAAAGCTAATATTGGTCCACACAGTGTCGGTCAGTCTGAGCTTGATTTTGCTACTGACAAAGCTCCAATCGTAGGTTATGTTAATGCAAACAAAACAGAGTCTCCTCATGCAGCCTCTTTTGATATTAACAATGAAACTCTACCAGCATTCCCTACAGGGGTAAGCTCATTTTTCAATGGAGCATCTGTTAATACTCCTAAAGGCTCTAGCTCTATAAGTTCTTCATCAGGATCTTCAGGTGGATCTGTATCTTCAAATCGAGTAAGCGCTGGTAATTACCATTCAACCTTTTCAAATCAGGATGCGCTACAGCGCAACATCAATGTTTATAAATCAGCAGTGAATGCTTCAAATGTTGGTGTCAATGCTAATGTAAATCTTAATGAGCCTGGAATTGAGCAAAGGGTGTATTCTAATCCTATAGGAAGTGCTGTAAGAGGAGTCGCACCTACAGCTTTTGTAAATGCTCCTAACTCTAATCTAGAAAATGGTTTTGTGCCAAATGGAAGCGAAAATACAGAAAACAATATTGCCTCAAATCTACTTCCTAATGGCATCCTGTTTTTAGATTTGACTGACAGAAATGTAGCTTTAATTAAACTTTCAAAGAAGTACTACTTAATCTCTTTGAAAAAGTTAAAGTCTATAAAAGTAGCTTTAGAGTATCAAAATTCGGTTAAGAATGCCTCAGTCTTGAAACAAAGACTCTTAATGCCATTTTCTTTTACTGTCGATCCATCTTTGGCAAAATCCTTAAAATACTGCACTATTGCTTTAGGCAGACTTGGTTTTGGTGTCAAAATCTTTAGAAACAGAATTGAATTAACGGAGATCCCCGCCTTATTAAAAGGCATTGATTTAGCAAGTGTAAGTAAAAAGATCTTTTTAATTGTCTGCGCTGAATTTAGAACCATTGAAGAAGGTAACTGCTCTCAAAAACTTTCTTCAATTGTGGGATATGAAAGTCCTAAATCATCGGAGATTTTAGAGAATGAGGCTAAAGGATTACTTTCAATCTTAGATAAAGATAATCCTTTAAAAGATCTTGAAGGTTCTTATTTAGAATTGAATTTAAAAAAATTAAGTGAAAAGCTCGGAGCTGAACTTGAAGAATAAAGCAGTTGTAATATTAGGTCCTACCGCCTCTGGTAAGAGTGCTCTATCTTTAAAAATTGCTAAAAAGGTCAAAGTTGAGATCATAAGTTTAGACTCAGCTTTAATCTACAAAGATATGGATATTGGAACTGCTAAACCAACAAGAGAAGAGTTAGCATCAGTGCCTCATCATTTAATTGATATTTGTGATCCTAAAGACAGCTACAGTGCTGCTTCCTTTAGAGAAGACTGTATAAGACTTGTAGATGAGATCACTAATCGAGGTGCTATTCCAGTAATTTGCGGTGGCACCATGATGTACTACAAAGCTCTAGTCGATGGCTTGTCTCCTCTCCCTGTAACCGAGCCTGAGATAAGAGAAAAGATAGCACTTGAGGCTTCAGAGCGTGGCTGGCCTGCCATGCACGAGAAATTAAAGAATGTGGATCCTGTCTCTTATCAAAAATTAAATCCAAACGATAAGCAGCGAGTTTCAAGAGCCTTAGAAGTTTATTACATGACAGGGCGTGCTATGAGCTCATTTTTTGTTGAACATCAGGACAAGTGTCCTTTTGACAGATTAGAGTACATCCTCTTGCCCGAAACTGATGACAGAACTGAGTTACGAAAACTTATCAGAGCGCGCTTTTTAAAGATGGTCGATGATGGTCTTATTGATGAGGTTGCCTGTTTAAAGGAAAGAGGAGATCTTAACTTAAACATGCCATCCATGCGATGCGTAGGTTACAGACAGGTTTGGGAATATATTGATAAGGTATACGACTTTGATACCATGATTGAGAAGTGTGTAATCGCTACAGCACAGCTTGCCAAACATCAGATGACCTGGCTTCGAGGCTCATTATCAAAAGATGACAGCGCTTTAGTAAAGGAAAGGCTGCTTATTGGCGATAAGAATAATGAGAACATTGTTTTAGACGGCATTAAGAAATATTTTGAGACAAAATAATGAAAAGGCTATTTCACACTCTGTTTATAACCTTACTTTTCACCTTTGCAGTAAATTGCTCATATGCTAATTCAGAACCTTTAGTGATCACTGATATAGGTGCTATTGAAGGTGTCAGTGAACATGGAGTAGAGCACTTTTATGGTATTCCTTATGCTAAAGCTCCAGTGCATGATCTGCGTTTTGCGCCAACAGTTGCAGCTGATCCTTTTGCTGATACTTTCAAGGCTGATTCATTCTGCCCTGTAGTGCCTCAGTCTAGCTTTATTGTTAAACGTAAAGGCTTTAGAACAGGTGATAACTCTTTATGTCTTAATATTTACCGCCCTAAAAATGCTAAAAAAGGCGATAAGTTACCGGTATTTGTGTGGATACACGGTGGCGCTTATATGATGGGGGCTTCAAATAATCCCTATTATGATGGTACTGCCTTTGCTAAGGATGGTGTGATCTTAGTAAGCATCAATTACAGATTACATGCTTTAGGCTTTTATTCTTCAAAATACACCTACAAAAAGTACGGTACCACCGGTAACTGGGGACACCTTGATATGATTGAAGCTTTAAAGTGGGTAAGAAATCATATTGAGTCTTTTGGAGGTGATCCTGACAAAGTCACTATAGGTGGTGAGTCAGCTGGCAGCATGGCAGTGTCATCTTTAGTTTTAAGTCCTTTAGCAAAAGGTCTGTTTAAAAGAGCTGTCTTAGAGAGTGGCACTATCTTAAGTTATCCCTTTGTAAGTTTATATAAAAGCGAGAACAGTAAGTCTGCTTTTACTAATAGTGCTGCTATTGCTACTTTATTCGGGGCAGATGATTCTGAGTCCGGTCTTGAGGCACTAAGAACTATTGATCCTCTGCTCTTATCCTATAACTGCGGTTATGACTTTGATATGGTCAAAAACACCTTCTCTTTCTTTAAGCCTTACTTTGATGGCGTAGTTCTGCCACAAGATCCTTATAAAGAACTGCAGCAGAAAAAGAAGGTAGATGGGGCTAATCCTAAAGATAACATAGAAATTTTAATTGGCTACAATACCGATGAAGGCTCACTTTTTACAGATAACCTAAATGTCTTAGAGTTAAAAGATGCCATAAAAAACACCTTTGGTGAGAGTAAAGTCCAGAGTATAGCTGCTTTATATCTAAAGGATAAAGAGCCTACAGATTCTGCTTTTAAAGAAGCAAGTAGCTATAACGCTGACATCATGTTCAATCTTGGTATGAAGATTTTTGCTGATGCTATGAGCAAAAATCATAAGGTTTATATGTATCACTTTGACTATGCTCCTTTTGAATATAAGAAGTCTCATAAAGGAGTTAGCCATTCAAGTGAGATTGCTTATGTCTTTTCAACCTTGCCAGAAGGTGCGCAAAAAGATATGAAAAAAGTAAGCGACAACATGCACCAAAGATTTGTTAACTTTATTAAGACAGGCGATCCTAATTTTAATGGTAAGTCCATGACTCCAATCAGATGGCCTTTATATAATGAAAGATCACCTAAGGTTTATAAGATAGATAAATTGCCTTATGTAGAGAACTTTAAGTTAAAGGACAGATTAGATAAGTTAGAAGAGCTTTTATATTCAGACTATGATAATGAATAGGGGGATGATTTAGCTTTTAAGGATCTTGTCTTCAATTAAACTTTTCTTAACTGCCAGCAAGATTTTCCTTAATGGCAGTAAACTTTTTACAAAGCTGTATTACTTCAAGAGTTTTCTTACACCACCCTGACCATTTACAGCGTTCATCAGGTTTACCTTTTCACCCTGCTCACAACCGTCATTATAAGCATCAGCATGAATGCGACGAGTTCTAGTCCTATGAATTTTAAGATCCTGATGATTTCCTGACTTGAATTTCTCAATAGCTTCTTTTGTTTCATCGTCTTGAACAAATTCAGCTACTTTTCCATAAATGGATTTGAAATAGCCAAACATGAAACTCTCAGGCAGTTCTCGTTTTAGTTTATTAAAAACGTAATTAAATTGAGGATCTAAAATACAGAGCGAATCAACAATTGCTTTAAAACCTTTAAATCCATAGGGATCGTTAAAACAAAAATCCTTACTCTTTTCAAAGTGATCAAAACTTTCTTTTGTTCGTTTGTTTTGACACAATCCTTCTCTAAGATTAGGAGATCCCAAGATATAGTCTACAATATGACAATAGATCTTCTCGCTATAGAGTTTTTTAGCTGCTATCAATGAGCGCGTTAGGATCACAAAAATATATTCACAAGACTCTAGTCTGTCTTTAGGTCCAATCATATTAACTTTATTTACGGTACCGTACAGATTGGTATGGTAGATAAATTCAACACCTAAGACTTTTGTTAAAATATGGCCTATTTGTGAAATATGTTTGATGTTTTTCATGCCCCTTACAGTTTCAATCACACGTTCTGAAATAACTGAATCCTCAAGTTCACTCATTTCAATGTGGTACTGTTGCATGAGCTTTTGAGCTCTGGACAGGGCAATGGCCGCTTCATTAGGATTAGAACTATCTGATAGAGCTAAGAGTTTTTTAATCCTGGTAATTAGTTCTCCTTTTGTCATATTCTTATTTTTATCTTTTTTTTACTTAATCTTTTTACAAGATATAAAACAGTTTTTACCAGAAAAAGCTATGCCCACGGCATTAACAGAAGTTATGTTCTCATCTTCAAAAATAGCATCTGCATAGTGCTTTTCAAGAATTTGTTCTATAGCTTCATTAGCTTTTTTAGCTCTGCTTTCTTTTTCTTTGCAGACTTTAATTTCAATAACACAAGCTTTGGTGCCACCTAGATCATTAAAGGTAATATCAGCATAGCCATCACCTGTTTCATAGTTAGAGTGGTATTCTCCTAGATTATCTTTACAGTTAGTAAAGATACCGTTTAAGAAACCATGGTAGTAGTTCTCATGTGGAGCTTTGGTAACTGTATCTCTTACAGATACAAATGAACGTAATAGTGATCCTAACTTGTTCTGTACAAAATCAACATTACCTTCTAATAAAGCATTAGCTATGTTTAAAGCAAGGTTATCTCTCTTTACAACGTTTCCAAACCTTTCTTTAATATTGCTTTCAAAACACTCAAGTATCTCAAGATTAGGAATTCTTGCAAAGACCTCTTTATTGGTTTTACCGTCTTTAGATAACTCAGCCTCATCTGTCTTTTCCCAATCTAGTGTCAGATATCCTGTATGCAGGAGTAGTGACCAGAAATCATTTGAGTTATGGTCAGACAGAGTGTCATAGTTCATGGACTCGTTTAACTTAAAGCTAATTGACTTGCCATCAACTAAGTCCTGCATCTTTTGATTGTCATTATCAGTTAAATAGCCAATATAGCCTGATAAGGATTTATCAGAGGTAGTGCCAGACCAATAGTTATCAGCTTTAATTTTAGTTAGCAAGCCCTGTTGCTTTAACTCAAAGTTCTTTTTGATAAAGTTAACTACATCCCATGGACAGAACATCTCTTTGTCAAAGAACTTATAACCGTCATAGTGCTCTTTAACCTTTTCTGAGAAGTCTTCAAATTCATAGTCTTTTAAAAACTTATAGGTTTCATCTTTAGTAAAACCGATGATGCCTGTGTATTTCTGTTCTCTGTCTACTACAGAACAGACATTAAAGTTATTTACTCCTGTAAACAAACTGTTCTTTGCTACCTTTAAACAACCTGTAATCACAGCCTTACCAATAGCACCTTCATCACCAGGAGTTGTTTTTAATAAATCAAAAAAGCCTTTCATTAAGGCACCCATCTTGTCATGGCAGTCTGCCACAAAGTCAGGTCTGTTCTTATATAGAACTTTGTTTACTCTATCTCGGTATGAAGCTGCTGCTAGTGGTACATCGTACTCATCAATTAAAAGAATGGCTCGTCTTCCATACTCTTTATATAAGAGTCTTGATAAGGTCTTTAAAGCATCTTTGACGGTTTGCTGATTTTCGATTTTAAGTAAGTAACTTTTAGTGGTTAAGTTTTCTAACTCGTCTTTATCAGATTTATCTAATTTATTACTATTCTTTAGATAGCTGTATCTTAAAGCAACATCATATACAGCTGAGGCAAAACTCTCATATAATTCATTAAAATTTGTACCTTCTACTTTTTTTAAAGTAATGGTAATAACAGGACACTGTCCCATGAACTTATCACAGAATTCTTTGTCTTCTAATATCTTAGTACCTTTAAAAAGCTCTAGTTGTTTTGAGTTATCAAATGGTTTTTCAGGATTGATTTTCAAAAATGAGTCAAACATGCTTATGAGCAGAGTCTTACCAAAACGTCTTGGACGGGTAAACAACATTACAGCAGATTGATCTGTAAATACTGTCTTAAGATAAGGAGTCTTATCTACAAAGTAACAGTTTCCTTCTCTTAATAGAGGGAAGTCATCCTTGCCGTAAGGTAATTCTAAGAATTGTTTGTCGCTCATTTATGAATGTATCCTGAATTGTTATTTACTTTTGATTATACCTTATTTAGATAAGGTAAATTCTTAATAAAGACACTTAAATGAGTAAAGAAATGCTAGATTTTAAACAAGGATTGAGTGTTTTCAAAATTGACTCTTTTATCCTAGTTTTGATAATTAAGAGTAACTCTATTTGTTACAAATTCATCTTTCAAAATAAAAAAAGCAGGATCTTAAGATCCTGCTAAATTTACAGAGATAACAACTTACTCTTTATGTCTATAAGCTTAAATCTATTATTTTGAAGATAGAGCCTTAGCAATTTCCTCTAAGCTTCTGCCTTTAGTTTCAGGCATCATGCCTAAGCACCAGATTAACTGTAGGATCATCATGAAGCAGAAGAATCCGAACATGTAACCTGCATCAAAGTGTGCAATAGCAATTGGGAAAACTAAGGTTAAGCCGGCAGCAAAGATCCAGTGAGTAAAGCTACCTAAAGACTGACCTTTAGCACGCTGATCGTTAGGGAAGATTTCTGAGATGAATACCCAGATGATAGTGCCTGAACCAATAGCATGAGCTGCGATGAATACAACCATACAGATTAGAACGGTCATACTTACATTACCTAATGATCCTGAAGCTTCATGCTTTAGACCTAAAGCAATATCACGAACCTGTTGTACGCTCTCACCATCGAATACTACGTTAGTTCCAGAGTACTTTGAAGGTGCTGTAGCTTCTGTTAAAGCTTGTTTTGCTGCATCATAGGCTGCAACAGCTTTTACATGATCTTCGGTTGTGAAGTATACTTCACCATTATCCATTCTGATTAACTGTTCAGCACTTGATGCAGTATCAACAGCTGATGAAACAACCTTTAACTCATCGTAGTGGAAGAAAGCATAGGTACATACTGAAAGACTTACGATATAGCCCACACAACCGATGATAAGTAAGGTCTTTCTACCTAAGATATCGATAAGTCTGATACCGATAAAGGTTGCAATTAAGTTTGTAAAGCCTAAAGCAATAGATGCAGCTACTGGATCTTCCATACCAGCTAGACCTAACAGTCTTGGAGCAAAGTACAGAATGATGTTAATACCTGATAACTGGTTAAATGCTGCAATTAAGAAAGCAAATAAGATTGGATAGCGAAGACGCTTGGTAAAGAACTTAGTGGTGCTCTTCTTTGACTTATCCTCTGACGCTGCACTCTCTTTTACAGACTGAACAAGATCATCTAACTGAGCATCTGACATCTTTGGATTGATTAAAGAGAATACATGTCTGCCTTCATCGTCATCCTTGGCATTAACAATTAACCAGCGTGGTGACTCAGGCAGTGAGAAACACATTAAGGTGTAGATTAAAGCTGGTAATAACTGAATACCCAACATCCATCTCCATGCAGTCTCTTCTGGAGCTAAGTGCACAATGATGTAGTTAGAGAAGAACGCCATTAAAATACCGAAAACGATATTGAACTGGAATAAACCGGTTAACTTACCTCTGTCGCCAGCAGGTGAGATCTCGGAGATAAATAGAGGAGCTGCAATAGTAGAAATACCAATGCCGATACCTCCAATAAATCTGAAAATAAAGAAGGAAGATACGTCCCAGGCAATAGCAGAACCTATAGCACCTACAACGAATAGCAGTCCGTTTGCAACTAAGGTTTTCTTTCTGCCGTATTTAGCAGCAGGGATACTACCGATTAGAGAACCTAATACAGTACCCCAAAGAGCAGCTGAGATTGCAAGACCATGCATTGAGCCACTTAATGACCACAATTGCTGAATTTTGCTTTCAGCACCTGAAATAACTACGGTATCAAAACCGAAGAGAAATCCTGCTAGAGCTGAGGTGATAGCCCAGAGTAATAATTTCTTATTCATAACAATAATCCCTTAATACATTGTTCGATTTTCAGAAGATCTGAATTTATATATAGAAAAACTTCGATAAGTAAATTCAGATAATCTGATTTTTGTCTGGCGCAAATAATGTCACAACGGCCCAAAATATAAAATGCAAGGATTTCACAAAATCTTATGCAAATTTTTGCATAAACTTAAACAAAGGCCATTTTTATGCTTTTTGTATAAAATCAGAATGAAAATTATGCAAATTTTTGTAAATTTTGAATAGCAATTTGTTATGAATAATAGCTTATAAATCAAATAAATATTATGAAAATATCCATATATTTCAAATAAAAACTCTAAATTTGAAAATTGAAAATTTCATAGTTTTTATTTAGAGTAATGCAAAATTTTGCATTAAAAAATTTGAAAACAACCAAAAAGCAAAAAATTTAATTCCACAACAAATTTTTTCATTTGTATAATTCGCCAAAGTTAAGTTCGTGAAAAATTCAAAAGAAGTACTTGTAAAGAAATTTGAGTGAAAGTTTTTAAAGAGTAATTGTGAATTTTGTTATTACTATTTTTGAATGTGATGTGTATTTATTGTTATGGCTAATATTACTGATATTGCAAAAGAGCTTGGTATTGCTCCATCAACTGTATCTCGAGCTTTAAAGAAACCTGATTTAGTTTCATTAGATACTCGACATAAAGTTTTGCAAATGGCAGAAAAACTAGGCTATCTACAAAAATTAAGAGACGATGCAACTGCTGCTACTGCGACCAATCTTATTGGTGTTATCGTAGCTGATCTTACAAATTCGTTTTCAAATCAGATTGTAAAAGCAGTTCATGACTCATTAGAGAACAGTGGCTACTCAGCAATTGTCGGCTGTAATTATGAGCAGAGCAGTATTGAGAACCGCCTTTTAAAGCAGTGGGCATCTTTGAATTTAAAAGGTCTCATTATCATGCCAACAGCTAAGTTCTCAAAAACGATTAACTCTGTTGATGCTAACTACCCTATTGTCTTAGTAGACAGAAACAGTGAAGATCTTTCATTTGACAGTGTCATTGAAGATAACCGCTATGGCGCAAGTCAGGCTATTGAGCATTTATGTGAATTAGGTCATGAAAGAATTGTCTTTATCACTGGTGCTAGACGTGTTTATACCTTTAATGAGCGTTGTTTAGGAGTTGAGAGTACCAACTCAAAAATCACAGCCAATGTGCAAATTGAAGAAGTCGATGCCGAGTCTTATGACGAGTTGTTTATAGGTGCCTTTGAAAAGACAAACATCCTTATGATGAAGAATAAAGCCTTAAGTCCTACAGCGATTGTAGGCGCTAACAACGCTATCACTGCAGGTATCTTGTATGCCTTAAATTTGAAGGATTTTAAGATACCTAATGATGTGTCTGTAGTGTCTTATGGAGACAGTGACTGGTGTAGATTCTATCCAACACCAATTACATCAATGTGTCAGCCTGTAGATGAGATGGGGCGAGAGGCAGCTTCCATCTTGCTAGAAAGAATTAAAGGTAAAAAAGGAGATCCTGAAAAGATCTGCCTTAAATCTATGTTGTTAAGAAGAGCATCTAGCTCAGAACTTCAGATGTAAACATTCAGTCAATTCAAACTTTGTGAGAGTTATCATGTTAGATTTTTTAAAATACCAGGGAAAGAGAATTAAGTGCGCCGGTTTAGGCGAGGTTTTATTTGATGTCTTACCTACAGGCGCAAAAATTGGTGGTGCTCCTGCTAACTTTGCATTCCACTGTAAACAGCAAGGCCTAGAAGCTATGGCTATCAGTTCTGTAGGCAAAGATGCTTTAGGTTTTAAGGCTCGCGATTTGTTAGCTTGCAAATTCTTACCTGCATTGCTTTTAGAAAATGATAAGCAAACAGGTGCTGTAAATGTTGATTTAAGTGCTGACGGTGTTCCTACCTATACTTTCTTAGAAGATACAGCCTATGACAACATTCCTTTAACTCCAATGCTTTTAGAAACTGCAAAAAGTTTAGATATGGTGTGCTTTGGTTCATTAGCTCAGAGAAATAGGTCTTCTCATGGTACTATCATGGCATTTTTAGATGTGATGAAAGAAGATGCCTTAAAGGTATTTGACGTAAATTTACGTCGTGAGTACTACTCTAAAGAAGTAATTGAAGATTCTTTAAAGCGTTCTGATGTCTTTAAATGCAATGAAGATGAGTTACCAATTTTAAGCGAGATTGCAGGCTTAAAAGATAGCAATGCAGACCGATTCTTTGAGTACTTGCAAAACAGAGGTATTGACTGCTTTATCTTTACTGAAGGCGCTAAAGAAAGCACCGTTTATCTAAATGATGAAAAGTCATTGTTGCCTACTCCAAAAGTTGAGAATGTAGTAGATACAGTAGGTGCAGGAGACTCATTTACAGCTACTATCATCAGCTCTCTGATGAAAGGAGATCCTCTTGTTAAGGCTCATGAAAAGGCAGTAAATATTGCAGCTTATGTGTGTACACAAAAAGGAGCGATGCCAGAGATCCCTTATAACTTTATAAAGTAAGTTATAAGTTAATTACTTTGTAATCTTAAATTTACTTTACAAACTAATCTAACAACAAACATTTCCTCATTTTCTTAGTGTTTCCATCTTTGGCCTCAGTCAAAGGTGGATTTTTTTTGATCTCTTGGGCATTTTTATCACTTTCATTATAAATCCTGTAAATTTGTCGTAAAATCAAAGATAAATATGGGATTGAGTGGTTATAACAGCCATTAATAAATAATTACAAAAATAAAAGAAGACGAAAAAAAACAGCTCTTCCTAATAAAACGGAGTTCAAAATGTCGCTTAAGACAAGACTTGCAGTTGTGTTTACTGTGATGTGCTGTTCTGTAAGCTCTGCTAATGCTCTAGAGCTTACAGTATGGGAAGACTACACTAAAGGCGTAGGTTTAGCTCAGGCTATTAGTGCCTTTACTAATGAGACCGGCATCGATGTAAAAGTTGAAGAAAATAATTACATTTATGCTCTGCAAAAGATGAGGTTAGATGGACCAGTAGGAAGAGGTCCTGACTTAATCTTGTTGCCAAACGATCAATTAGGCATGGCAGCAAAAGAAGGCCTGATCGATCCTGTATATCTTTCAGATGAGGAAAAGTCAAAGTATCCTGATAACGTTATTGACGCAGTATCTATCGATCAGAGCCAATATGCAATACCAAAGAGTATTGAAACCCTAGCTATTTTTTATAACAAAAAATACCTTTCAAAACCATTTGACTCTATTGATTCTTACATAAAATACTCTAAATTGGAAAAAGAAAACGGCAGAAACGGCTTTGTAGCAAAGTTTGACGACTTATTTTATTTAATGCCAATATTATCATCCTATGGTACTTATGTCTTTGGTAGGAATAAAGTAGGTGCTGTAAACGTCAATGATGTAGGCCTTGATGGAGCAGAAGCAGTCAAAGCGATTACCAAAATAAAGGAATACTATGACGCAAAACTGGTACCACCTGTTATCGACGGTTTGAATGGTGGTACTAATCTTGTTGAAATGTTCTGTCAGGGTAGAGCCGCAGCTACTATCCTAGGGTCATGGGATGTAGGTACTGCTAAAAAGTGCAGTATCGATTTTGCTACAGCTCCACTTCCTGTAAACAGTGAAGGTAAACAGATGGCAGGCTTTTTAGGTGTAAGAGGCTTTGCAATTTCTCACTGGGCAAAAGACTACGATGCAGCTGTAAAGTTAGCTAAGTTTTTAACTCAAGATAAATACTCAAAATCAAGGTTTAATCTAACAGGTGAAATTCCTGCTTCATTAAAACTCTTAGACGATCCAGATATTTTTAATGATGAATATGCCAATGCATTTATTCAACAGGCTAAGTTAGCAGAGGCAATGCCTTCTGTTAGTGAAATGCATGAATTCTGGTTACCTTTTTCAAATCAGTTACTGCGTATCTTTAAAGGCAAGATCCCTGTAGCAGAAGGTTTGCAAGAGGTCGTTTATGATGTCAAGAGTAGTTATCAAAAATAAGCTAAACACTCTCATTTTGAGATCAAACGCTCTTTTTTGATGCTTGAATGAAAAAAATAGATTTTTTTCATTCATTTATGGTAAAAATGACAGTGAAAGTTTTCCTTTTACTGTTAAACTACCAGTGTTCCAGTTTTATGGAAACATATTTTTTAAGATCGATTTTTTTTAAGCTATGACGATAGCAAAACAAACAGCTAAGAGAGCTCGTTAGAAGTATCAGCTGTTGTAGTTAGCTTCCCGTTCAGAATAACGATAATTAAGGGACATAATAATATGGCTAAAGTACAGTCACTTCAGGATCCATTCTTAAATGCATTACGTAAGGATCGCATTGCTGTTTCAATTTATCTTGTAAATGGCATCAAATTACAGGGACAGGTAGAGTCTTTCGATCAGTTCGTTATCCTGTTAAAGAATCAAGTAAGCCAGATGGTATACAAGCATGCAATTTCTACAATTGTTCCTGCTCGTGCAGTAACCATCAGCCCAGCTGAAGACAAGGAAGAAGAAGCTCCTGTAGCTGAAGAATAATTTAGAGTTTGAGATAATATTCTAATGCCTCAATCAGAGTTTGAGTCTTTAGGCTCAACACTACTTGTGCATGTCGAGTTACCTCAGGCCCAATCACAAGAAGATTTAAAAGAACTACAACTCCTAGCTGAGTCTGGCGGAGGAGATGTAGTTTTTTGCGTTTCTTGTAAGCGCGAAGCGCCTGATCCAAGTACTTTTATCGGTTCAGGTAAAGTGGTCGAAGTATCCGATGCAGTCAAAGCTTATGAAGTTCAGACTGTAATCTTTAATAACAAACTTACTCCTGCCCAAGAAAGAAATTTAGAGAAAGCTTTTGGTGTAAGAGTTATGGATAGAGTTGCTCTCATCCTGACTATCTTTGCGCAAAGAGCTAGAACCTATGAAGGTAAATTGCAAGTTGAGTTAGCTCAGTTGCAGTATGAACAGGCCAGACTTGTAAGAGGCTGGACTCACCTTGAAAGACAGAAAGGTGGTTTCGGTTTAAGAGGCGGTCCTGGTGAAACTCAGATCGAGTTAGACAGACGTGCATTAAGAGAAAGAATTGCTGCCATTAAAAAAGATCTTGATGTGGTAGCTTTAAGACGTGAACAGAACAGAAGTCTTAGAAAAAAGAATGCAGTTCCTGTAGTGTCTTTTGTAGGTTATACCAATGCAGGTAAATCAACACTGTTTAATAGACTTACAAATTCAGATGTCTATGCTGCTAATCAGTTGTTTGCAACATTAGATCCTACATTGAGAACTGTAGAATTACCTGTAATTGGTAAAGCTGTATTTGCTGATACTGTAGGTTTTATTCGTCATTTACCTCATGATTTAGTTGCAGCTTTTAGAGGTACTCTAGAAGAGACTGCTCAGGCTGATTTACTGTTACATGTTGTGGATGCCTCAGATGAGCACAAAGAATCTAATATCGAAGCTGTAAATGCTGTTTTAAAACAAGTAGGAGCAGAGGATATTAAAACTTTGGTTGTCTACAATAAGGCCGATCTTATTGAAGACAGTGCCGATGAGATTATCCGAGATGATAATGGCGCTCCTCACCGTGTATATGTGAGTGCTCTTACAGGTTTTGGTATTGATAAATTATTATCAGCCGTAAGTGAGCTTTTATCTGATAATTTGTGCGAATTTACTGTTAAGATAGACGGACGTCACGGCAAATTAAGAAGCCTACTGTATGCATCAAATGCAGTTGATTCAGAACAATATGATGAAAATGGAAACTGTCTTTTAAATGTAAAAATTACAGCTGTAGATGCTGCAATTATTGACAGCAAAACCAATGGTGCCTTATCTGATACCTGTATGCAAGAGAAAAAGCCTTGGATACAGAGCAATGAATTTGATTTTGACTCAGTGAACTAGAAATATGGAAAATAATAAAGATCTTATGGGCTGGAATGCTCCTGGCTCAAATAATTCTTCAGATGAAGAAAAGAAGAGAGAACAATCTTCTCAAGACCCTTGGGGTCGTGAGAGTAGACGTTCCTCTACAGACGATTTACTGTCAGGTCTTTTAAAATCTTTAAAAGATCTTTTAGGTTTAAATGGAAAACGTTCTTCTTCAAGAAGCGGTAAAGCTCCAGCTTCTGGATTAAACGTCTTTACACTAGTTGCTGTAATTGCGCTAGGCTTCTATATCTTTACAGGTTTTTATACTGTAAAGGAAGCTGAAAAGGGCGTAGTTTTAAGATTCGGTAAAATCTACGATGTTGTAGATTCAGGTCTGCGCTGGAAATTCTCAGGCATTGATACTGTAAATGTAGTAGATATTGAGCAGGTTCGCTCAATTCAGTCATCAGGTACCATGCTTACAGAAGATGAAAACGTAGTTATCGTAGAGATGGATGTTCAGTACAGAATTTCTGATCCTGTTAAATATCTATACTCTGTAGTAAATCCTGATAACACCTTATTAGAAGCAACAGACAGTGCCTTGCGTTATGTGGTAGGTCATACCTTAATGGATGATATTCTAACCTCAGGTCGTGAGATGGTGCGTCAGAACACTAGAGAACTTCTAACCTCTATTATTGAACCTTATAATACAGGTCTTACCATTGTTGATGTTAACTTCTTACCAGCAAGAGCTCCAGATCAGGTAAAAGAAGCTTTCGATGATGCTATTGCTGCTCAAGAAGATGAGCAGCGTTACAAGAGAGAAGCTGAAGCTTACGCTAACGAGGTCTTACCAAAAGCTGAAGGTCAGGTTCAGAGAATTAAACAAGAATCTGAAGCTTACCGCTCTCAGGTAGTGCTAAAGGCAGAAGGTGAGGTTGCTCGCTTTGAAAAGGTATTACCTGAATACAATGCAGCTCCTGATATTACCAAGACTAGAATTTATCTTGAGACCATGCAGGAAGTTCTAGGCAAGAGCCAAAAGATCTTCTTAGATGTACCTAAAGGTTCATCACCAGTTTTATATCTGCCAATGCCTCAGTCAAATGCAAACACTGAGAGTGTAAAAACTGAGAATACACAAAGCCAAAGCTCTACACCTGCTACAACTTCACAGAGTTCAAATACACAGCAGGTTCCTTTAAGAACAGAGGATCAGTATCCACCTCTGTCAGAGAGCACTCAAAATAGCTACGGTACTTCAAGCAGGAGGGTAAGATAATGAATAAGGGATTGCTTAATCTGCTGCTGATTGTAGTAGTGGTTTTAGGTTTTATTGGCTTTAACAGTCTTTATGTAGTAAACGAAGGCTCAAAGGGCATCGTTACAAGATTCGGTAAAGTTTTAAGAAATTCAGATGGTAAGCTTAATATCGTCGATCCTGGTCTGCATATTAAAGCTCCATTTATTGATCATGTAAAAGATCTTGATGTACGTATTCAGACTATCAGCTCATCAGCTGACAGATTCGTAACCTCAGAGAAAAAAGATGTGATTATTGACTCTTATGTTAAGTGGCAGATTTTAGATGCTGCAACTTATTACTTAACCACCGCAGGTGGTAACAAGTTACAGGCAGAAGAGTTATTACGCAGACGCATTAACAACTCTTTAAGAAGTCAGATTGGTCGTTTGACTATTCATGAGATCGTGTCAGGTCAGAACAATGGTCAGGATGCAGCTCTAGAAGAGAGTGATTTTGATACAGTTGTTGATAATGCTCAAAATGAGACTACAACCGACAACACTACAGATACTGCTGCTAATAGCCAGGAGACAACTCCTGAGGCTACAGTAAGTCAGTCAAAGCGTGATGAAGTGATGCAGAATGCTCTAAAAGACATTGGAACATCTGCTAAAGCTTTAGGTATCAAGATTGTTGATGTGCGTATCAAACAGATTAACTTACCTCCAGAGGTTTCAAATTCTATTTATCAGCGTATGAGAGCTGAGCGTGATGCTGTAGCTAAATTGCACAGATCACAGGGTCGCAAAGAAGCTGAGGCAATTAAGGCTCATGCTGATAGAGAAGTTGTAGTGAAGATTGCAGAAGCTGAAAGACAGGCCCGCTCACTACGCGGTGAAGGTGATGCTGAAGCTACCAGAATTTATGCTGAAGCATACAAACAGAATCCAAAACTCTTTGAGTTCTTACGTTCTATGGACGCTTATAAGAATTCAATGAAGGGTAAAGATACACTTGTATTACAGCCAGATAGTGAATTTTTCAAATTCTTTAATGATGCAAATGGTACAAGTAAACCATAATTATGTATAATCTTAAGTTCGGTGAATTTTTTTTACAACTAGGGTTCTTCAACGAGGAATAAATAATGCCTAACAATGTGATTGTGCTTGGTACACAATGGGGCGACGAAGGTAAAGGTAAAGTCGCTGATTTATTAACTTCAAAGGCTAACATAGTAGTTCGCAGCCAGGGTGGCAACAATGCAGGTCACACCTTAGTTGTAGGCAATAAGAAGGTAGTGGTTCGTTTAGTTCCATCAGGAATTTTACACAAATCATGCCTATGCCTTATCGGATCTGGTGTCGTAGTGAACCCAGGTGCTCTTTTCGAAGAAATCGAGGAGTTAAATAAGGCTGGCGTTGAAGATGTAGAAAAGAGAATTAAGGTATCAGGCGCTAGTGCTTTATTGTTACCAATTCATCCTGCTATCGATAAAGGTGCTGAGAAACTACGTGGTAAGAATGCTATTGGTACTACAGGTCGTGGTATCGGTCCATGCTATGAGGATAAGGTTGCTCGTAGAGGCGTTCGCGTAGGTGATCTTTATGATATGGAGAACTTTAAGTCTCGCCTAAAGAGCTTATTAGATTACAGAAACTTCATGTTAAAGAATTACTACAATGAGCCTGAGGTTTCATATGAGTCTGTTTTAGCTTATGTAGAAGGTATCCGTGATCGTTTATTAGCGATGGTAGCTGATGTTTCAGAGATCTTAGCTGAAGGTCGTAAGGCAAATAAGAAGATCTTATTTGAGGGCGCTCAGGGTACATTCTTAGATATCGATTATGGTACCTACCCATTTGTTACTTCATCAAATACTGTAGCTGGTGGCTGTGTTACCGGTTCTGGTGCTGGTCCTTTAGATATTGATTATGTTTTAGGTATCGCTAAAGTTTACACCACTCGTGTAGGTGGCGGTCCATACCCTACAGAGTTAAATGACGAAGTAGGTGAAGGTATCCGTAAGCGCGGTGCTGAGTTCGGTGCTGTAACTGGTCGTCCACGTCGTACTGGCTGGTATGATGCTGTTGCAATGCGTCGTGCTGTAACCATCAATTCATTAACAGGTTTAGCTTTAATGAAGATGGACGTATTAGACGGTATGGATGAAGTTAAGATCTGTACTGCTTACAAGATGAAGGATGGTTCAATTCGTCAGTTACCTCCTTTATCAGCTCACGAGTATGAAGGTATAACTCCTGTATATGAGTCAATGCCTGGTTGGAAAGAGTCAACCTTTGGTGTAACCAAGTGGGAAGACTTACCTGTAAATGCACAGAAGTACATCAAACGTCTAGAAGAGTTATCAGGTGCTAAGGTTGCAATTTTATCAACCGGTCCTGAAAGAGATCAGACCATTTACTTAGATGATCCATTTGCTGATTAATCTTTAGTAAACAAATTAAAGCTAAAAGGCCTTCTCAGTGATGACTAGGCCTTTTTTGCAAGTAAAAAACTAAAACCGTAAAGAATTTAAAGAGCAAAACATGATTAGAGATATTGTCAAAGACGAAGAGTTCTTAAAGATCCCAAGTGTTAACGCCTCCATTAAAGACAAACAGGTAGCTGTAGATTTATTAGATACTCTAGAGCATAACAGTGAAAACTGTGTAGGACTTGCTGCTAACATGATTGGTCATTCACTCAATATTATTGCAGTTAACATCCATCAGACTCTGGTGATTATGTATAATCCTCTGATTGTAGAAAAACATGATCCTTATGAAACTGAAGAAGGTTGTTTATCTTTAGAAGGTGTAAGAAAGACTACTCGTTACAAGAGCATTGTAGTTGAGTATGAAGATCATAAGTTCAAAAAGAAGTCTAAGAAGTTATCAGGCTTTTCTGCTCAGATCGTACAGCACGAAGTTGACCATCTGCATGGCATTATTATTTAGTGCTAAGGTGTAGGCTAGAATTCATTGTCTGATACCAGATAAGATAATAAAAGCCACAGCAGTGGTTTTAAAAGAATAACTAGAGCATTGTGTATAGTTATTTTGATCTGTTAGCTGCTTTTTTAGCAAGTTCAACTAGCATCTCTTTATAAGGTGAATCCTCTAAAATCTCTAAAGCTTTTTTAGCTTTTTCGACAGCTTCAAAAGCAAAATTTCGACATTTAGATAAAGAGTCAGTTTCTTTAATAAAGGTTAATACCTTTGCTAAATCACAATCTTTAATGGCTTTTTCAAGAGACTTTCTATCAGAGGTGTTCTTTAAAGCTAAAATTAGAGGTAAGGTAATTCTGCCATCTTCAAGATCTTCACCTATAGACTTGCCTAAAGTTTGAGTACTAGAAGAATAATCTAGCATGTCATCTGCTACCTGAAAGGCAATACCTAACTGTTTGCCATACTCTTTTAAAGCATTAACAATGTTTTCTGGAGCCTTTTCTAAAACTGCAATACCTGAGGTGGTAAGTTCAAAGAGGGCACCTGTTTTGCAATAGATAGTCTGTTCGTAATCTTGAATTGAGATATTTAAATCTCCCTGATTATGAAGCTGATTGATTTCACCCATTACTAAGGCAGCAAGGGTCTCATTGACTAGAGAGAAAAGCTTGGGTTCTTGAACATCATGCAAGCAGAAGAAACAACGGGTAAATAAGTAGTCACCAGCTAATACAGCAGCATGATTGCCTTCTGTATCATTTAAAGTGCTTACACCACGTCTTATAGTTGCTTTATCGATGACATCGTCATGAACTAGTGTTGCTGTATGAAGAAGCTCGGTTGCTGAGGCAAACTTAAGCATTCTTTCATAGTTTTGAGAATTATTCTGTGAGTTTAAGGCATGCCAGGATAAGATTGATAATCTAGGTCTGATTCTTTTGCCTCCAGCTTTTACTACATGCTGGCACATTGCATTTACATTTGCTTCATAGGCAGAACCTGACAGGAGTGTAGATAGGTTTTCTTCGACTTTATCTAAGTCGTTTTTTATTTCATTATCAACTGTATACATGCTATAACTCTCATAAGATGAGTGTAATTGTAACATCGAATAATGAGTGATTAGTGCATGAATTAATAAAAATCTTGAAATTGCACTGAATAAGCTATAAAATTCATACCGCTTTTTGTAGGTCGATTAATGCATTAAACTACATGTATTAATGAAAAAGCGTAATCCAGAGATAATTAATAAGTGCAAGTCTTGTCAGAAGACTTGCAATTTACTTATTTTGTCTGTAAAATAATGACCCATTATCGCCCCAAGTGGGCACAGTTTTAATTGATTGCGGGAGCAGAACTCCTGCATTTACCCGGAGTTTGAGCATGTACGCAGTTATTTTTTGCGGCGGCAAGCAGCACAAGGTTTCCGAGGGCGACGTGCTAAGCGTTGAGCTACTCGATGCCCAGGCTGGCAGCGATATCGAACTAGATAAAGTTCTATTAGTATCAGATGGCACCAATATCAAAGTTGGCGCTCCATACTTAGATGGTGCAAAGGTTACCGCTAAGGTTTTAGGCGCACACGGTGGCGAGAAAGTTAAGATTGTTAAGTTCCGTCGTCGTAAGCACCACCAGAAGGTTACTGGCCATCGTCAGTGGTTTACCGATTTACAGATTACTGGTATTCAGCAGTAATTTAGTTAGGAGAAAGGAATAAATGGCACACAAGAAAGCTGGTGGTTCCGTTCGTAACGGCCGCGATTCCAATGCTCAGCGTTTAGGCGTTAAAGCTTACGCTGGTGAGACTGTATCAGCTGGTAGCATCATCGTTCGTCAGCGCGGTACACACTTCCACGCAGGTGCAAACGTTGGTTTAGCAAAGGATGATTCATTATTTGCTAAGGCAAACGGTAAAGTTACCTTCGTAACTCGTGGCGCTAAGGGCCGCAAGTTCGTTGAGATCGTTGAGACTCAGCAGTAATACCGAATTTGGTTTACAATAAAAGGGCTCGCAGATGCGGGCCTTTTTAGTCTGTATTGATTTTTTATCAGTATCAAATAAGTAAAGTGGCGCATACCTGCTGCCATCTTGTAATCTGGAGGATCATAAGGTGAAATTCGTTGATGAAGCCATAATCCGCGTAGAAGCTGGTGATGGTGGTAACGGTATTGTTAGCTTTAGACGTGAAAAGTACGTGCCTCGTGGTGGCCCTAATGGCGGTGACGGTGGTGACGGTGGCGACGTTTACATGAAAGCTGACGTAAATCTCAATACTTTAGTTGATTATAGATTTACTAAATTTTATCAGGCAGGTCGTGGTGAAAACGGCGGTACTGCTGATTGTACTGGTGCTCGCGGTGAGGACAAGATCCTTTTAGTTCCTGTAGGAACTCGTGTAACCGACGTTTCAACCGGTGAGGTTATTGGTGATCTTAGAAAAGAAGGCGATGTATTATGCGTAGCTCGTGGCGGTCGTCATGGTTTTGGTAATACTCACTTCAAGTCAGCTACTAATCAGGCTCCAAGACAGAAGACTAACGGTACTCCTGGTGAGCGTCGTCAGTTAAAGCTTGAGATGCTGTTAGTATCAGACGTAGGTTTAGTAGGTCTGCCTAATGCCGGTAAATCTACCTTTGTAAGAGCTGTATCTGCAGCAAAACCAAAGGTTGCTGATTATCCATTTACTACCTTAGTCCCATCTTTAGGTGTAGTTAAAACTTCACAGGGACGTTCTTTTGTAATTGAGGATATTCCTGGCCTAATTGAAGGCGCATCAGAAGGCGCAGGCCTTGGTCACCGCTTCTTAAAGCACCTGGAGCGTTGCCGTGTTTTAGTTCACTTAGTTGATATTCATCCTATTGATGGTTCTGATCCTGTAGAAAATGCTAATATCATCGAAAATGAGATTAAGCAGTACGCTCATGAGCTTTACAACAAGCCTCGCTGGTTAGTTGCCAATAAGGTTGATTTAGGTACTGAAGAAGAAGCACAGGAAATTTTAGAGAAGATCGCATCATCTGTTGAAGTAAAGCCTGAGAGAACCTTTATCATTTCAGGCCTAGCTAAGACCGGTGTAAATGATCTTATCTATGCACTACAAGATCTTGTGGATGAGGTTAAGCAAAAAGAGCTTGAAGAGCCTGAGAAGCCAAAAGCTGAAGAATTCATCTGGACTGAGCCTGAAGTTCGTGAAAATAATCGCGATGATGACGATTTTGACGATGATGAAGGTCCTGAGTTTATCTATAGGAACTAACCATGGCCGATATTCAAATTATTGTAGCGATAGCAAAGAACTTTGTTATTGGCAATGAAGGTCAGATCCCTTGGCATTTGTCCGAAGATCTTAAGCACTTTAAAGAAATAACTACAGGGCACCCTGTAGTTATGGGCAGAAGAACCTTTGAGTCTATTGGTCGTGTTCTTCCAAACAGAATGAACATCATGGTAAGTTCAACCTTCACAAAAGAGGTTGAAGGTCTTACTGTAGTAAAGTCACTAGCAGAGGCAATAGATCTTGTAGGAGATAAGACTCTGATGGTAATAGGTGGTGCTCGTATGTATGCTGAGGCTTTACCATTAGCATCAACTCTGCATCTGACTACTATCGACAAGGAATTTGCAGGCGACACTAAATTCCCTGATTTTACTAAATATCCATTTAAACTACATGATGATGTAGCTTTCCATTCAGACAAGTGTGGATTTGACTACCACTTCCAAACTTGGATTAAATAAAAAAAATAGGGAGCATTGAAGCTCCCTAAAAACTGCCTTACTTATAATCTTTTATTCTTTTTCTACCTGTTCTACTTTTAGATCTTGAGCATCATGAGGCTTTGCATTGTGGATCTGACTGTTACCAATACTCTGTGAATATGAAACAGGTTCTGGCATCTGATCTGGTGGATTGCCCTTCATAGGATCCCATCCTAAAACTAGAAGGTAAACACCAAAGCCTACCATGAAGGCAAATGGTATATGCCAGCCATAACGTAACCAGTTAACGAAGCTGCGAGCTTTGTGGAACATATCGCAGACTGCAACACCTGCTGATGAGCCAAACCAAATCATAGAGCCACCAAAGCCTACAGCATAGGAAATAAGTGCCCAGTCATAACCACCCTTGATTAGGCACAGCTGCGTTAATGGGATGTTGTTAAATACAGCTGAAACATAACCTATAGCCATGGTAGATAGAATAGAAGCATCAGGAACTGATTCAATAGGCACTAATTCTGCACAGAATACTAAAGCAACCAGGAAGACAGTACTCTCGTAGGATGACTTTACAACTCTAAGATCAACTCTTGTAATGATCTCTCCTAAGATAATTGCAATCCAGATACCTAAAGCCGGGAACTCAAAGAAATAATTAAAGCTGATAGCACCAATTAAGATTAAGCCTACAACCGAGAGTTTCTTTTTATCGACAGTGATGTTGCTCTCTATTTCTGTAGTAATAGGATGGTATTTTTCCTGCTGTTTTGAAGCAAAGTAAGCTACTACTAGTATAGCTACAGTTGCAGGTAAGAAAGCATGTGCTAAAACCAAAGGATCTTTACCAAAGATCCAGATTAAAGTAGTTGTGGTATCTCCTACGACGGAGCCTGCACCACCTGCGTTTGAGGCTGCACAAATTGCAGCGACAAAGCCAATATGTACCTTACCTTTAAAGACGATCATGGCAATTGAACCACCAATCATGGCTGCTGCAATATTATCTAAGAAGGTACTTAGTACAAATATACACAGTAAGAGTGCAAAGCCACCCCAGTGACCTTTAGGCAGAAAACGGGGAATTATTGAAGGTAACTTTGAGTCTTCGAATACTTTTGCTAATACTGAGAATCCAGGCAGCATTAAAGCCAGGTTTAGATAAGTATTCCAAGAGCCACTTATAAATTGACCATCAGTATTTACATAGCCAATTAGTTTTTTTATTACAGAAAAGCCGTCAGTAAATTCGTATTTATAAAAGCACAATGAGAGTAGCCCGATGATAGCTACCTTCATGGTCTTGGTGTAAAAGACTGCAACGCCTACTAACATTAGCGCAAAGATAATCATCTCATAGCGAATGCCATAGAAAGTGTATCTTGTAAATAAAGGTTCGTCTGCAAGGGCATAAGGCGATGCTAGTAACAGTACAGATAGCATCAGGAGTTTATAAACGTTTTTCATTTGTTATCCTTTAGTTATTCTGAGATTTGTCTGTCACATTAGACTCTGTTTGGGCTATCTTATCTGAAGGATTACAAGAAGAAACCTTTACCTTTTCATTACTGTCCACAGAAGTATCTTTATTGTCCTTTGCAGTAGCATCATGACTCTTATTGCCATCTTGTATGTAAGCTTTGTCAGTTGAAGTCTCTTTATTAGTAATATCAGCAGTTGTTTCCACATTAGTTGATGCATCTTCTTGCAGATGAGCTAAAAGAGCAGTAGGTGCATCTTCAAATGCTTCATGAACACCTAAACGCTGTATCCATAACCAAAAAGAGAGCACGATAAAGTGGGCAAAGAGAATTCTTAAAGTAAGAACTCCAATTAGGTTTGAAAAAATAGAGATAGCAAGTACTGCAATGATAGGTCCTAGTGCCCAGCCTGAAAGGTAAAAGACTTTATAATTGCTTTGTTTACGCTGATTAAGCTTTGAGTGATTGAGCTCTTTTACAAAGTTTAACTGTCTTGTAAAGTTCTCATAGAAGAACACTGCTAAAGCACCAGTGCAGACTATGACGCCTACAAAGAGCATGGCGATGTTAATTGCAAGTGCAATAAAGAGCATTCCAATCATGGCAACTAAGATATCCTGTTCATAAACAGTCTTAGCGCCAATCTTTGGTACCAGATAACGAATTAGCACAATACCTGCAATTGAAGAGAGTATGAAAGTTAGAACCACTGCAAGTGAAAACACAGTTTCATCGGTTTCTAAAAATTGAGACCAGAGGTTAATACCTGCAAAAAGAGAAACTGCAATTCCAGCACATAGATATCCTACAGACGAGAATATAGCTGTGCGGATGATTTTTTCTGTCTTTTCCATAATGAACACCATAGTTATTTACGTATATCTGTACACCTTAAGTGCACTTACTCAAGCTTGTACGATTGTTATGATTTAACTAACTTATATGTTTAAATGTATGTAAAAGGTGAATTATTTACTAGAATGATCCTAGCTTGTTATAGTAAAACTAAAATGTTAGATTATTATTAAAACAAATTTATTAAATTTCAAATTTGTGTAAAAAATTAAAATTATGCACAAAAATGATCAACAAAATGATAAGTCTTTAGAAGTGATAAAGATGATAATGAAATAAAATTTCAAAAATTTTATTTAATTTATTGAAAATAAATAAAAAAGCAGTATTAAAACAAAATACTGCTTTAGAAGATGAGATGTTAACTAAGTAAAATGTTAGTAGAAAATCTAACTATTTAGATTCTCTTTTCTTTTGAAGTGATAAAACTGAAATTTTTTCTTGTTTTTCGAGTGCGTAGCAGGAAAGTCTGTCGCCCCAAACACAGCCAGTATCTAAAGCTACAACATGTTCTCTGTCACATTGAGCATTTAAAGCTGCCCAGTGACCAAAGAACAGCGTAAAGTTCTCCCTTTTGTATTCAAAAGGAGAACCAAAGTTAAACCAAGGATAAATATTGTCCTTTTGAGCCTCAATTACAGTGCAGTCTGAATGACCGTAATCGAGTACAAGTTCTTTTGAGCATAATCTCATTCTTGTAAAGGCGCTTACGATAAATCTCCAGTAGTTAAGATCTGATGACAGCATTTGCTCTTCAAAATGATCAGGATGATCTGCATACATATTTGCTAATAAGACTTTTGTATGCAGAGGATCTTTTAATACTTTTGAAATGACATTGGTGTGTTTTTGCGCTTCATCAATTGTCCATTTAGGATAGATACCAGCGTGAGCTACAGCTATTTTTTTCTCAGGATCAACATATAAAAGAGGGGTGCTTTTAAAAAACTCAATATAGTCATTAAGCTTTGGAGCGTTTAGGAGCACATCTAAATTATCTTTAGCTTTGGCTTTGTGATAGCCATACAAAACAGCTAAAAAGTTTAAGTCATGATTGCCTAAAACAGAGTGAATTCGTCCTGGGTGTTTTTCCTTTAACGCAGTGATTAAATTTAAAGTATCAACAGGCTTTGGACCTCTTCCAATTAAATCACCAGTAAAGATTAGTTCATCTTCGTTTTCGTTGTAGTTGATATTTTTCAAAAGAGCTGTAAATTCATCATAACAGCCGTGAAGATCACCAAAGATGTATGTAGACATTTGTTTTCCGTAAAAGTGCAATTATCGTAGCTTTAAAACAGCTTAAATTTGGGAAATATTAAAAAAAGTTCTTAAAATTCGTATTTTTTGACACTATTCTACCATTTTTGTATTAATTGTCGGTTATATTAGTCGCTATCAAGACAGCCTGAATGTTCATATAATACACAGTAATCGTTAACTTTATGTTAAGTAAAATGCTGTTAAAAATCAGAGATGTAAGACAGTATTAAGAGATACCTTAAAGAGTTTGCCATGCCGTTTATCAAGAAAAGTTTTATTACCGAAAAGTTACTGCCAAATGTTCCTATTGAAAAGGTCATAGGTCAGTATGTAACTTTAAAAAAGTCAGGCGCAAACTATACCTGCTGCTGTCCATTTCATCATGAGAAGACTCCCTCATTTAGTGTCACACCAGCAAAGCAGATGTTTTACTGTTTTGGCTGTAAAGAGCATGGCAACGTCATTGATTTCATCATGAAATTAAAGAACCTGAGTTTTCCTGAGGCAGTTGAAGAAATTGCTCAAAATGCAGGTTTAACCGTTGAATATGACACAACTAATACCCGTTCCAAAGAAGAAGTCGATCTGCAAAAAGAGTATTACGACCTCATGGACAGATGTGCGACCTTATATACTCAGGTATTAAACTCACCTGAAGGCACTCCTGGTCTTGAGTATTTTTCAAAAAATCGTGGTTTGACACGAGATACTATCTTAAAGTGTCGCTTAGGTTTTGCTCCTAAAAATCCTCATTTTTTGCAAGAAAGGTTATGTCAGGATCCTAAAACAGAGCAGAAGTTAATTGATTTAGGTATGTTAGTGCGCAACGACTACGGTGTGCACTCTATGTACCGTAACCGTGTCATGATCCCTATCTTTGACAGACGAGGCAGGATCATCAGTTTTGGTGGCAGAACCATGGGCGATGACAAGCCTAAGTACATGAACACCAAAGAAACTCCTATTTACCGTAAGCGTAATGAGTTATTTGGCCTATATGAGGTCTTAAAAGCAAATAACAACCGTCCACCACGTATTGTGGTTGTTGAAGGATATATGGATGTGATCTCAGTGCGACAGGCTGGTTGTACCTATGCTGTAGCTTCATTAGGTACAGCAACTACACCTGAGCAGATTAAAGAGATGTTCCGTTACACTGACAAAGTTGTGTGCTGTTATGACGGAGACAGCGCAGGTCGTCATGCTGCTTGGCATGCCTTAGAAACAGTAACTCCAATTTTGCAGGATGGTAAAGAAATTCGTTTTGCATTCTTGCCTCCAGAGCATGATCCTGATTCTTTAGTAAGAGAGCAAGGCTTAGGTGCTTTTGTAAAGTTCTTAGATGAAGCTATGAGCTATCCAGAGTTTTTGATAGTACATAAGTCTCAAAGCTATGATTTAAAAGATCCTAATTCTTTATCAAACTTTATCTCAGACACCATAAAGCTGATTAAAGCTATTCCTTTAGTTTCATTACAGTCGGTTGCTTTAAAGTTGCTCTCAAAGCCATCAGGCATTTCTGAAAATCAGCTTTATGACATGCTAAAGCAAACTCATGTTGAACAGCCTCGAGCTTATGTAGCTCAAGAGAAAAAAGAACAGGAACAGATTGCTAAAAATGAGGTCTCAAGGGACTTCTTTAAAACTCCTATGAGAAAACTCATGGCCTTTATTATTCAGCAGCCTACTGTGGTCTCTAATGTACAAAGAGAGTTTGCACTAGATGAGTTTGTAGCTTTGTGCAAACGATTAGGCGTAAAGGGTGCAGATGAGTTAGAAGGTTTATTAAAGATCATTGCAAAAACTCCTGATATAACTCCAGCTAAATTCATTGAACAGACTCGTCAGACAGCTTATGAAAAGATTGTAAGGCTGTTAATCAGTGCTCCACTGAATCTTACCTTTGAATCAGGTGGTGAGATTAGGGAGATCCCTTATGTGGACAGAATAGAGTATTTTGCAGATATCTTAAGTGAAGTTATAACAAAGCCTCTAAAAGACAGAGCCAAAATCCTTAGTGTGGAGATGAGCCAAGGTAAGATGGATGCTTTATCTGAGTACACTCAGATCCAGAAGGAGATTTTGAGTAAAGATTTAAAATCTTGACGGGAGAGAGGGTAACCTGTAAAATAACCCCTCGAACAATGGCCCATTAGCTCAGTTGGTTAGAGCAGACGACTCATAATCGTTTGGTCTCCTGTTCAAGTCAGGAATGGGCCACCACTTAATCCTTCCAAAAAAGACTAATTGTTTTTAATTGCATTGTAAACAGCAGGGCACTTAGTATAGCTGTCTTCAGTTGCTGTTACATAACGTCCGTTCTGTTTTACCATTACAGATCCTTGTGAGCTACCTGAGATTAAACGTACCTTTTTGCCTACAGCATATTTGCATGAGAATGGCATATCGACAATCAAAGGACCATTGTCTGAATCAATGGTTAATCTTACACCGTCATGTCTGTCCATGTATTTTGATGCGGAACCTGCTGCTAAGGCTCCTAATCCCGCGCCTACGGCAGTGCCGGTGCTGTTTTTGCTTATAAGATTTCCTAAAAGAGCTCCGCCTACGGCACCTAAAATAGTATTTGAGGTGTTATCGTTCTTTTTATTGGCAATATCAATTGCTTCAATACCGGTAATGGTACCTTCATAATAAGTGTTAACCGTACCAGCTTCTGAAACTGGATTGGTGCAGGCATTTAAAGTAGCTGCACACAACATTCCAAGACAAGTATATCCAATTAGAATTAAATTCTTACTCATAGGATGATCCTTTTTGTTTAAAACTTTGTATATGTTAATCTTATGCATTCAATCTTAGTGTAAACTTAGAAAAAATTCAGTGACAACGCAAAAAATAATCACGAAACGCTTTTAATCATGTCTAAAAATATAAAACAGATCGCTTTTAAAGAGTACAGAGATCCAGTTGAACTTTATGTTGAAAAGTTAAACGACAAAGGTCAGGGTATAGCTTATTTTGAAAACAGTGAAATCTACCTTGAAGGTGTGATCGACGGAGAAACTGTTCTTGCAAAAATAGGTGATCCTTTTGCAAACGGCTCTAAAAGACGACCTGGTACAGTAATCAGTATCACTGAGAAATCCCCTGACAGAGTCGACTATAAGGACAAATCGCTGCAGTCTGTGATGTCTTTTGGACCTATAAGCTATGAAGGCACTTTAAAACGCAAACAGGAAATGATTGCTCAGGCCCTAAAGAGAGCCGGCATTGACAGCTGTAATTTAAAAACAGTTCAGAGAGCAGATCTTTCGGTTCCATCACGCTATAAGAGCATACGTTATTTTGCATTTTTGAATGAAAAGGTCGTAAACGGCTTTTATAAGGTTCATTCCCACGAGGTTGTAGCAGTGGAATGCTGTTCATTAGAACCTTTGTGGTTCTCTTCTTTTGCAAATGATCTCTGTTCCTTTTTTACTGGTGAGAACATATCTGTATATGATGAAAAGTCACAGAAAGGCCTTTTGCGCTCTTTACTTCTGCGTGACACCATAAAAGAAAAAATGGCTGTTTTAGTGGTGTCAGAAGCGCCTTCAGAGATTTTTATAGACAGACTGAGATCTCAGTTTAAAGACAGGGTTGATTCACTGTATCTTAATGTGAATGAGAGTAATTCAAACAAGATCCTGTCAGAAAAAATGATACTGATATCGGGTAAGGAAGAGATCACTCTTGAGCTTTGCGGTTTTAACTATAAGGCAGGTCCGTTTACTTTTCTGCAGGTGAATTACCCTGTGGCTGAAATAATGTACAAGAAGGCTGTGTCTTTCTGTGGTAGAGACAGTAATAAAACAGCTCTTGATCTCTGCTGCGGTGTAGGAACCATGACTTTACCTCTGTCTGAGAACTTTAAGAAAGTGACTGGTGTTGAGATTGTACCTGAATCAATAAAAGCTGCCGAAAATAATGCAATGTTGAATAATATCAGCAATGCGGAATTTATTGTCGGGGACATCAGAGATGTTATCGGTTCTCTTATAAAGAAAAAGGACATAGCCTCGATCATCTGTGACCCTTCAAGAGTAGGTATCGGCGAGGATGCCTGCAGAGCTCTGGCAAAATTAAAGTCTCCGCTAAAACTTGCCTATATATTCTGCTCATTAAAGGCTTTAGAGCGCGATTTGAAGACACTTCATGACAACGGTTTTGAAATAGAGGAAGTACAGGGCTTTGACATGTTCCCATATTCATCTCACGTCGAGACGGTGGTATTACTGTCAAGGGCAAAACAGAACGGCTGAAAAGCCCGTAAAATAAAGGGGTTGGCGAGTTTTGTGTTTTTGAACAAAAGAAGTAAAAACGGCATTTTTGGCTGTATCTGAAAATACACTTTAGCCTGGAGATACAGAGGTTGTGGCTACGGTTTTATTTCCCTAAAATAAACAGAAGTGTTTGGAATCCAAACGTCTGTTTGCAGGACCTTCTAATAAAACAGCGATGTTATTTCGTAAGAACAACTTATACGGTCGTCATACTTACCTCGAATTGTTTAATCTTATTCTTGATGTAGCGCATCTGTCGTTCAGTCAAGCCTTCCATTATTGCGATGTCATCCAATGAGTATCCTTGGCTGGCGCACAGATCAAAGACTCTGCCAGCTTTAGGATCCTTACTGTTAATCTCCTTAGAGATGACTTCTAGATCCATTCCAGTTTCAGTGTCATCCATTTCAGAGATGCCACCAGTCAGTTCTTCCGGCTCGCCATAGTTGACTACGGTTAACTTCCTAGCTTCTGGTTTTACACCAACAGGACAGGCTGAGCATTTGTTACAATCGGGACATCTGATTAAAATACCGTGTTTGTTAGGAACATGGCAACGAGTGTGTTCCGATGCCATTCGTTAAGTTGCTTGTTAATGAAACTCCGAGAGGAAAAGTACCGGCTCCAGGTTGATGAAGCGAACAGAGAAGGTGCTCGAATAAGATTTGCAGAGATGGAATCATTCCTCTCCGGGCAGGGCACAGAGGTTCATGAGTACGATGATGCTTTGGTACGACGGCTGGTGGAGACCATAACCGTTTATGATGACCGCTTTAAGGTGAAGTTCAAGTCGGGCATCGAAATTGAAGTTGCTGCGTAAGATAATGACAGTCGGACATAGTTCCGGCTGTTTTTGTTTGTGAAATGTGTACAAAATTGAGATAGATTTTGCTGATATACTGTTTCGGAAAATGTTGAGGGCAACAGATATGAACAAGATTGAATTAAGAGAAATTAACAAACTGATAAAAGAGCGTTTCTATATACCTACATATCAACGAGGGTATAGGTGGGACAAGCAGCAAGTAACTGAACTGCTAAATGATATTTATGGTTTTATGCACACTAGTAATACCCAATCAGGAGAGTTTTATTGCCTTCAGCCAATTGTAGTAAAGAAACAGGAAGATGGAAGATTTGACGTTATTGATGGTCAGCAACGATTGACTACTTTTTTTATAATCCAAAAGTGTCTAGGAAAGAAAACATTTCATATTGAATATAAGCGTGAGGGTAGCGCTGAGTTCCTTGATAATATTAGGGACTATGTTGAAAATGAAAAAACAGCTACAAGTGCAAATATAGATTTTTTCTTTATGGCCGAAGCATATGCAACAGTTAGAGAATGGTTCGACCAGATAATGGAAAATACTGACGATTATACACTTGAAGACGAGTTTAACACATGTTTAGGTAAAAATTGTAAAGTTATTTGGTATGAGGTAGATGACGATGCTGATGCAGAAAGCATATTTACCCGTTTAAATATAGGAAAAATTCCGCTTACAAATGCCGAATTGATAAAAGCACTATTCTTACAAAAAAGTAATTTTAAGGAAGTTAAGGACTCTGCCTATCTTCGCCAGATAGAAATCGCCAATGAATGGGACAATATAGAAAAAACACTGCAAGATGATAAAGTTTGGTATTTTATAAACCCTTCATATGAAGAACCTCCTGCTACAAGAATTGAATATATATTTGATGTTATCTCAAATAAGACATCAAAAGATTGTTCTAACTATACATTTTTAAAATTTTCAGAATTGATAAAATCTGAAGGTATCCAATCTGTTTGGCAAAAAATCAAAGACCATTTTCGAATTATTATGGAATGGTATTCATCCCAGGATAGGGAAGGTAAATTAAGGCTCTTTCACCTTATAGGTTTTTTAACATCATCAAAATCTGGGATTTCAGTTAAAGATTTAATTAGAGATTATTATTTACATAACTATAAAAAGAATGAATTCTTGAATCGCATTAATACATTTATCCGGCAAAAGTTTGAACATGTTAAGATAGATGAGTTATCGTATGATGAGCCAAAAGATCAAGATAATATTCGTAACATTCTTCTATTGTTTAATGTAATTACTGTGATGAATAAAAGCAGTTCATATTCCAGATTCCCTTTTGATTCATACAATAAGAATAAAAAAGGATGGAGTTTAGAACACATACATGCCCAAAATACTGAGGGTATGGGAACCGCAAAAAATTTATGGCTAGCATGGATTGATGACCATTTAAATAGTTTTAGACAGTTTCCAAAGGAGCATGACAATATTAAATATGCAAAAGTTGTAGAGAAACTAGAATCCGTAGATCGAGAAAAATTAGATAAGAACACATTCGATGCTTTATTTAATGAACTCTGTACCATGATTAAAGATGATTATGGCGTTGATCTTCATAGTATAGATAATTTAGCACTTCTTGATGTAAATGCTAATAGTTCAATCGGTAATAATTTCTTCGATGTTAAAAGAACTAAGATAATTGAGAAAGATAGAAACGGAGAATTTATCCCTGTCTGTACGAGAAATGTTTTTCTTAAATACTACAGTACAGACCCAAGCCAAATTCGATATTGGAGCGAGACAGATCGAAATGATTATTTAAACGCTATTAAAGCAACACTCGCTCCGTATATTCAATTTGAGGATGTAGTAAGGGGAGAAAATTACGATGAATGAGTTAAATGAACAACAATGTAATACAAAGTATACTTTTTGGAAGTTATTGTCTGAGTATCAAGTAGAGATCCCCATCATACAAAGGGATTATGCTCAGGGGCGAAATTCTGCCAAAGCCATACGTAATGAACTGCTTGATAGCATTTACAGTGCCTTGGTTAATGGGAAAAGCATTGATTTTGATTTTGTCTACGGCTCTACTGAAGAATGTGAAAGAAAAGAAGGTACAACAGTTATTAAAAAATTATATCCTCTTGATGGTCAGCAGAGACTTACAACTTTTTATCTTTTGCACTGGTACCTAGCTCAAAAAGAAAAACGTATTGATGATGCACGTGCAGTATTAAAGAAATTTTCCTATACGACTAGAATCAGTTCTAGAGATTTTTGTGAGATGCTTGTAGACATAGACTATACTCCCTGTGAAGATGTACAAGTCTCAGAATACATAAAAAATGAAAACCGTTATTTTCTAATGTGGAACCATGATCCTACTATCAGCTCCATGTTAACTATGCTTGATGCCATTCATAATAAATTCTTTAAATGCGGCCCGTTATTTGATAAGTTGGTATCAAGCAATCCTGAATTGATAACGTTTAATTATTTACCGATGAATCATTATGCATTGACTGATGATTTGTATATAAAGATGAATGCCAGAGGTAAGGCCTTATCTAATTTTGAAAATTTTAAGGCAAAATTTATTCAACGAATGAAGCAATCATCTCTTCCTTATGATAGATTTGAAGCTAATATTGATGGGAATTGGGTTTATCTTCTTTGGGATTATAGATCATCTGATAATACTGTAGATAGACAGTTTATGAACTTATTTTGTTTCTTTACAGACATGATTTTTCTCATGACTGAGCCGTCATACGAAGGTGATTCTCCATTTAAATCTAGTGATATAAGACTTATAGTGGATTATTATGATTCTGAGGAAAAAGTTAAGCTACTGTATGATTTAATGGATTTGTGGCGGAGCAGACAGGAATCCACTGAGTATCTAGAAGGACTGCTATCTAGGGAAAGAAATAGCAAAAAAGTCAGAGCTTTTGACTGTAATCCTGATATCTTTAGCGATGTGGTTGTTGGAAATCAAGTTACTTGGGGAAGTAAGATTCTTTTGTTTTCCATCATGTATAAGTTAGTTCGTAGTGAAAATACTCAACATGAGGTAATGCTTGATTATGTTCGAATTGTTAGAAATTTCTTAATTCAGTGCAGATTTTTCAGTAACGGCAAATGTGGTTATACCAACGATTTTCGCTTTGGAAGACAGGGAGTTCCTTACACTTCTTTTATTACTCGTTTCCTTGCTGAAAGCGACAATCCTTATTCCGTTATAAAAAATGATTACAACGAGGATTATGATGGGGTTAATTTTGAAATTTATAAGCAAGAATCTCGTAAAGCTAAATTGATAGCAAATAATGCAGATCTAAAGTCTACCATTCAATCTTTAGAAGATCTTGATGTTTTTAAAGGTTCTATTTTCAACATTTTGGATTACGTAAAAGTTTGTAATAACAAAGATCTTGCAGAAAATGTTGAAAAATTGTTTGTTAAGGAAAATGGCATTAGGCTTGTACAAGCTTTACTTTCGTTTGGTGACTATTCAATTCCTGTTGGTAGTACAATTCTGGGAGGAAAATATTTTTACGGGAATACCGAAAATTTGTACGACATTTTGACATATTCAGGTTTTGATAGTGAAGAACAAAAAAAGTATTCCGACATTATTACAGCCTTTATCAAATATTATCAGGAGCATGATAGGAGTTCTACAGAAAATGCTCTAGATGACATCATAGAAGAAAATCTTGAGAGTATTGATATCAGTGATTGGAGATATTGTTTAATTAAGTACCCTTCAACATTACAAAACATCGAAGAGGTAAACAATTCAAAATTAGTATTTTGTTTTGAAGACAAATCTGAAAATTATGTTCTTCACCGAATGAATGGGAAGACCTTAATAGCTTACCATGTAATACCTGAGTTTATAGAAGTAAGAAGACAATTAGGAGACAAATGTAAGCCGGATGAAATTGTTGGAAAAAATTCTGATAATTTGGGAAGGTTGTTATTGAATTGTAAATCTGAAGGAAATGTTTCAATTAACATAAATGACCAAGGGGGTTATCACGTTGAATGTGAGATGGATGCTGATAAGAATGTTGCCAATGATGTGTTTGATAAATATAAAAGTAACAAAGAACTACCGAAAATGGATGCAGTCCAACGACTTGTTTCCTTATCTAACCTCTTGATTGATGGCTTTAACCAGAAGTAGGTTTGTTTCGTTGTAGATATGCTCACAGTGTACACATAATTACCGAATAGTTGGAATGTTTGTTTACACTTTTTTATGTGCAAATACTAAATATTTGATATAGAATCGATTATCTCCTTGCATGTAGAGACGATAGCATTGATGTCTCGCGCTAAGGACTGACCGCCGAAAAAGTGTCGTATTTCCAGACTTTCAGTGCATTTGCCCCTCAGAGTCGGGGTACGAAAATGACCGCAAAAATCGCTCTATCAGAACATATCAATCGCTACGGTGGTCGGATTGAGTGGTCCATTTAGATGTTGGCAGGTTGAGTGAGCGGTTTGGATAACGCATGTTTGAGGCTACGGTTTAGACGTCAGCGTGGCAACTCGTGATTTGCAAGGGTGAGATTATGACAATTCAATTTCTAAAATATATAGTCGCTGTTACGGAGATCGGTTCAATTACTGAGGCAGCAAAGCAACTTCACATATCACAGCCCAGCTTGTCAGTGGCATTAAAAGAAGCAGAAAAGGAAGTAGGGGTTGCGTTGTTCACAAGAAGCCGCAGCGCTATTGCTTTGACGAAGGAAGGTGTGGAATTTCTAGGATATGCAAGACAGGTGATACAGGAGATGAATCTTCTGGAAGACCGCTTCATATTGAGCAAACCGGAGAAACAGCGCTTCTGTGTATCAACCTAGCATTATACCTTCACGGCAAATGCATTTGTTGAAATGGTTCAGATGTTCGGGCAGGAACGATTTGAGTTTATCCTTAATGAAACCCAGACTCACCAGATATTAGAGGATGTGAAGAATCGCTTTTGCGATTTGGGTATTGTCTATCTGTGCGACAAAAATACGACGTTTTTAAAAAAAACGATGGATGAGATGGGACTCAGTTTTTATGATTTGTTTTCTGCTGATCCGCATGTATTTCTTCGGGCAAAGCACCCTCTGGCAGGAAAAGGATCTATTACGCTGAAAGATCTGCAGGCATATCCGAGACTGAACTTCCTTCAGGGAAGTTACGAGTCGGCTGATTTTTCTGAGGAACCGTTCAGCACGGAGTTTTCGGAGAAGGAGATCCGTGTCAGTGTCCGGGCTGCCATCGTTAATCTGATGATTGGACTTGACGGGTATACCATATCAAGCGGAATCTTCCCGAAATACCTGCAGGGACGGCAGATTGTTTCCATTCCGCTTGCGGAGAAGGAAAAGATGCATATTGGTTATGTGCTTTGTAAGGGGCAGAGTCTGTCACAACTTGGATCGATCTATGTGGATGCGTTGAAAAAGTATGCCCCACAATACACATAGACAGAAACTATGCTAGAGCATATAAAATAAGTGTTACCTATAAATCTCTATTTTGCAGTATGATAATATCAATGTCAGATCATCTGTGCCCTTTTTGCGTACGGAGTAGGCGCATTTCTTCCTAATGCTTTGCAGGTCATGAAGTATATCGGAGCTGCTTACATCCTTTGGCTTGCGATACATATTGCTATAAGCAAGCCTGAAGTTAGCGAAGGGTAGGGATCAGCCTCTTTCATGAAAGGATTCTTGCTGCAGTTTGTAAATATCAAAATCTACATGTTTGGAATCACAGCGTTGACAGGGGTCATCACTCCATACAGTAAGGCGTTGTGTGGGCTGATCGGGTTTGAACTCCTGATTGCAACGATCGGAACGATTGCCTCCTCAACTTGGATCGGTGCCGGACTTCTGATACAAAAATTCTACGTAAAGCATTACCGGATTATCAATATCATGCTGGCACTGACTTTGCTTGAATGCATATGGAGTATGCTGCGAGCGTAAAATTTCCAGTTTCATAGACAGACTAAGGCTCCTCACTACCGGCAAGTACCCCATTCTTTGTTACTTTTTTATGTAACTATATAAATGGATAAAAAAATCCTCAGACACAGAGCTGGGTATTTATTTTGTCTAAATAAAACTTGTCATCGACGTAATCTTCAGCTTTTTCGGCATTTTCATCTTCTTCATAAACAACGTTCATTTCAGATTCAGGCAATTCAATATCAAGAGCCTTTAAAAGGACCTTCTTCTTGCCTACAACCTCAGAGAAATAGCCTCCATCAGGGAATATGGTCTGAGTTATGTTGGACAGAGCAGACAGCATCTTAACAGTTGAATCATAAGGTAAGCTCTTACCTTCATCTTTGGCTTTGTCAATCTTGCATCTGAACATACAGAGAATACTGCAGGCAAGGAAATGAACGAATATCTTTCCTGTAAGAGTTTTAGACGATGAAATATGCAGTCTTCTGGCATTGGTTAAGTCTTTTAATTTTCTAAAGCCTAGTTCAACTTCATTACGTTCTCTATAAGCTCTGTCTGCTTCAACAGGATCGGAGATGATGTCTGAGACAAGAACACGGACTTCTTTGCCTAGCATATATTCAAATTTGGCTGTGCTGGAAACAAAGACACCGCCGTTGTCATCAGTGGAGGTGTATTTCTCAAGGAAATCCTTTTCTTCCTGAGTAAGAGACTTTTCATCAGTTTTCTTTTTATCCAGAAGCTTAGCCAGAGTACTTCTGAATGTATCTTCAGCGCTGTTGCGAAGTTCATGGTTAAGGTAAATATGCACATACATATCTCCCTTGAGTCTGGCTCTTTTAGTATTGGTATTACAGTTTAGAGGATAGTTCCACTTTAATTTCTCAGTTACTACGCTCTGACTAAGTGAAAGACTATAGTTACAGTCATCAAGCAGAGCGTTTAGGTTCTTAACAATGAGCTTCTTACAGATGGAAAAGCAGGTTCGCATATTAAGAAGGAAACTCTGGTTATCCTGATACAGGTGGTGAATATTTTTAACAGAGCCATAACCTCTGTCAGCAACAAGGATCGCACTGCGGTTAAATCCCATGCGACAGTATTCCTTTAACAGGTGTGATACAGTTGATACATTAGGAGTTGCTCCAGAATAGACTCTGTAATACAAAGGACAGCCTGTTTTCTGATTTACAAGCATTACGATATTGATTTGCTTTAACAAATCACCATCCTTGTTATGTCCCCATTCAGAAAAATCCAGCTCTTTGGCACAGGTGGGGATAGAGGTTGAATCCAGAGCGTAGTATACGTTATTCTTCTGCTTTTCCTCTTCATAAATACAATACTGATTGAGTTTTACAAAAAATTTATCAAGCTTGCTGAGTCAACATGCTGTAAGAATCTGGTAATGCAGCCTATGTCTAAAGGCCTGTGGTATGGAAGTCTTGTAGCTAAGGCAAAATCCTCATACAGGTACATTGCCTTTTCAGGCTCTAATATCTTGAAATAAGCCAAAGACAGAAGCTTTTGTGTTGAATTGTAGGTATTAAAGGTATCTCTAAGTGCTTTTGATAATGGTGTATCTGCTATAACCTCATCAAGTAGCCAGGTAGCTCCGGCATGGATCACTCTAAGATCCTTTGCCTTTCTGACGAATAAAGTGTTGTCTTCGAGGTCTTCAAGCTCATCAGCCTGAGAGAACTCAAGTTTATAACGTGTAAGCTTGCCTTTGGATTTAAATTTATCAACGACCCTTTCTGTCTTTAACACAGAAAGTATGGGAAACTGTTTTATAAAGTCTTCAGCCCAGATGATCCTGCCTGTAAGCTCACCACCTAATATCTTGCCAACAGTAACATTCTCTCCTTTGGTTCTAACAGAACGTCCTAACTTAGAGCTTTAAAATAACTCATTAATTTTAAATAAGATCTTCGGCATTTAGCTAAAGATCTTGGGTAAGATTTTTTTTGAAAAAGTTTGGTTTATTCCCTTATTACTTACGTTATTCCCTTTTTTTATACTATAATTTAAGGGAAAGGGGTAGGGGAATGCGACAGTTTAATTATTCATTGATCAAAGACCAAAAGTGGGATTCTGAGCTTCTTGGATTAATTGCGGCTATATATCGTGAAGCCGGAAAGCAGGAAATGTATCTGAAACAACGCCCTCAAGAGCTGGAAAAACTGGTAGAAATAGCGAAAATTCAAAGTACAGAAGCGTCAAATGCCATAGAAGGAATAGTAACCACCAGTACCCGCATCAGACAGCTTGTCGAAGAAAAAACTACTCCTAAAAATCGTGATGAACAGGAAATAGCCGGATACAGAGATGTTTTGGGAATTATCCATGAAAGCTTTGATGCAATCCCCATTACCAGAAATTACATTCTGCAACTGCACAAAATCCTGTACAGCCATATGAATAACCCTATAGCAGGAAGAACAAAAACGGTACAGAATTATATTAGTGCAACATATCCTGACGGACATACAGAAACACTATTTATACCTCTTGCTCCTTATGAAACACCGGAGGCTCTGGATCGTATCTGCGAAGAGTATAATCGCGTCATCGGAAATATGGAACTGGAGCCGTTAATTGCTATACCGATTTTTATTCATGACTTCCTGTGCATTCATCCTTTTAATGACGGTAATGGCAGAATGAGCAGACTTCTGACAACGCTTCTTCTTTACAGGAGCGGATTTTACGTTGGCAAGTATATTTCATTAGAGGCCAAAATAGCCAAGAATAAAGATCTCTATTATGATGCACTTGCTGCATCGCAGAATGGCTGGCATGAAGGACAAGACGATCCTATTCCGTTTGTGAAATACCTTCTTGGTACTATTCTTTCAGCTTATAGAGATTTTGCTGACAGATTTGCCATTGTTGAAACAAAACATTCAGCCATAGAAAAGGTAAGAATGGCAACTCAGAATAAAATTGGCCGATTTACAAAACAGGATATCAGAGAACAATGTCCTTCATTAAGTATAAGCTCAGTTGAAAGTTCTCTTAGAAATATGGTTGCATCGGGTGAATTAAAGCGCGAGGGTACCGGAAAAAATACATGTTATTTCCGACTGAAATAGTCGTAGCTGTTTCTGAGACTGAGAAATATGCGTAAGTTTTATGCCGTTTTCCCAACTTGGAACGCAGTGCGTTCCGAATTGATCTTTTTTGTAGCAGTTTACGTTGATGGGGTAATTTGGCACACGCATGTGCCAAAACTGAATCTGCAATATCTGATGGACGTTAAAAACAGCAGATATGTTCACTATGACACCATATTAACTTGTAGTTGAGATGTTTGTGTACACTTTTTTATGTGCAAAAAATAACTATTTGATATGGAATCTATTTCCTCCTTGCATGTGGAGACTGTGGTGCTGATGTCAAAAAAAGGATAAATCTGAGTTTTCAAACTATAGAGTAGGTGAACACTGTTATGCACGGAAAATCAATAGAACTTTTTCTTGTCAACGGATCAGCTGACAGCATCGTTACAGCCGAATTATCCAACTGGAACGGCAAGGCAATAAAAATTCCAAGAATAGAAGTTTCCGACTGCAAAAGAGACGATATTCAGGAACCTGGAGTGTATTTTTTATTCTGTAAAGATTAGGAAAACGATGAAGATTCAGTTTATATAGGTGAAGCTGAGAACGTCAAAGATCGTCTTTTGCAGCATCTTAGAGATGCGTCTACAGAAAAAGAAAAATATTACTGGAATGCAGCAGTAATTTTTACAGGCCGTGACCTTAACAAGGCCCTGATTAGATATCTTGAGAACAGGCTTGTTGAGTTAGCCAAAAACAGTAGGCGCTATGAAGTTCTTACAAAAAACACATATAAGAATACTGTTTTAAAGGAATCTCAGATTGCTGCAATGGAAGAGTTTCTGGACAATATAAAGGTTCTTGTTAACGCTATGGGATACAAAGTATTAGAACCTTTACGCCATGACAGTTCGCAACAGCATGACAGAAACGAAAATCTTCTTTATCTTAAGACCGGTACTGCTGATGCCGTTGGAGAAATAACTTCAAAAGGATTTGTCGTTCTAAAAGGATCGAGAATTAACGAGAAGACGTCTGGGAAATCCCTGTCAAAAGGCATGAAGGCTATTCGTGAAAAACATATAGCATCAGGACTTGTCAACGAAGAGCACATTACGACTGAGGATATATTATTTTCAAGTTCTTCTGCAGTTGCTGATTTCGTAACCGGATACAGCGTCAGCGGACCTGCAGTATGGAAAAATATAAAAGGAAAATCATTAAGAGAGATAGAATCTGAATAGCAATGTGCTAAGTTTACTGATGATTTAATAATTTGAGCTGATATGTACAATCCTCAACTGAAAAACTTTATAAAAGAGTCCGATTCTGGATGTTTTAACGGAACATATGAGATTACAGGTACTACACATTCAGCCATTATTAAACAGAATAATCATAATTAGTTATTTCTTACTAATTACATCTTTTTGTTTCTGAGTTCACACTTATCATGTCAGTCAGTACTTAATATTCTGATTTTTCCCAAAGATCATGCATAATAATGGGCTGTTTTTGATAAGTGTTTACCACTCCTTTTTGTATTAGTAAAATAGTACACAGAAACAGCCTCTTATTTAAGATCTGGTTAAGTCGTATTCAAAGTTGAATTCAACTTTCAAAAGAATAAATAAACGGAGATTATTGTGAAAAAGATTATTTTGACAGGTGACAGACCAACTGGCCGCCTACATGTAGGTCATTATGTAGGTTCATTAAAAGAGCGCGTTAGTCTGCAAAATTCAGGCGAGTACGATGAAGTTTATATCATGGTCGCAGATGCTCAGGCTTTAACTGACAATGCTGATAATCCTGAAAAAGTTCGCCAGAATGTAATGCAGGTAGCTTTAGATTATTTAAGCTGCGGTATTGACCCTACCAAGTCAAATATCTTTATTCAGTCAATGATCCCTGAGTTAGCTGAGCTTACTGTTTACTACATGAACTTAGTAACTGTATCTCGTGTTCAGCGTAACCCAACTGTAAAAGCAGAGATTAAGCAAAAGAATTTTGAAACAAGTCTGCCATTAGGCTTTTTCTGCTATCCAGTAAGCCAAGCATCAGATATCACCGCCTTTAAGGCAACTACAGTTCCTGCAGGTGAAGATCAGATGCCAATGATTGAGCAGTGCTGTGAAATTGTAAGAAAGTTCAACGAAGTTTACGGTGAGACCCTAGTTGAGCCAAAGATTGTATTACCTACTAATAAATCATGCTTAAGATTACCTGGTATCGATGGTAAAGCTAAGATGAGTAAGTCATTAGGTAACTGCATCTACTTATCAGACACTGAAGAAGACACCAAAAAGAAAGTTATGTCTATGTTCACAGATCCTACTCACCTGCGTAGAGAAGATCCTGGTCATGTAGAAGGTAACCCTGTATTTACTTATCTTGATGCATTCTGCAAGGATGAGTATTTTGCTGAGTACTTACCTGACTACAAGAACCTAGATGAGTTAAAAGCTCATTATCAGCGTGGCGGTTTAGGTGACATGGTAGTTAAGAAGTTCTTAAACAATGTTATCCAGACAGAACTTCGCCCAATTCGTGAAAGACGCAATGATTGGGAAAAGAGACTTCCTGATGTTTATGAGATCTTAAAGCAGGGTACAGCTAAAGCACGTGAAACTGCAGCTCAGACTTTAAGTGAAGTAAAGCACGCAATGCGTATTGATTACTTTACAGATGACAATCTATTAAAGTAAAAGATTTCTCAATTAAAGTAATTTAATCACAAGGTCAGGCTATATTGCTTGGCCTTGTAGTAATTATCAGTTCTTATTAAAACTTTCCTTTAAGCTCTACTGTTTTATTCTTCTTTGCTCCTATCTCTTTTTACATGGGTCTTTTTACTTAGATAAAAGCTGATACATGCTGTAAGAATTTGCGGTAACACCATACACCACCATACACCTGTAAGTGAGTAGAATCTTGGAATAATCAAAAGTAAAACGATTAGCATGATAGGTTCGGCATAAATGCAGACGTAAGATAGGATTTTACGCTCAGTTGAATAAAAGGCACTTGAGCAGATCCTGCTGTAAGTATAAAAGAACATACCTACTAAGAACACTGGAGTTGCAATTGCAATCTCAAGTGCTGCCTCATCAGAAGTACCAAATAAATTGCCTAAATTATCTCTTGCAACAAAAATGATGACGATACTTACAGTTGATAAAAACAGCGCTGTGAACAAGGACAGGCGTCTTGTAATTGCGTAGTCAGTAAATCTCCTTTCTCCATAGAATCTACTCATCAAAGGCTGAGCACCTGCGCCTACGCCTTGAAGAACGCAGTATACAAAGAAGAGTATGAATTCAATACAAGAAATGGTTGATACCGCTAAAGCTCCGCCATAATAAAGTGAATAGCGTTCATAAAAAAGATAGAGACCATAGGTGACATATTGATACCAAACGGCGCAATACCAATTTTCATGATCTTAAGTGAGGTTTTCTGTACATTTACAGGCTTTGAAAGCTTTAGCATCTGATGTTTTTTAACGTAATAGATGCATCCAACTATAGTAACTGCCTGGCTTAATAAAGTTGCGATGGCAGCACCATGAATTCCAAAAGGAAAGATCATGATGAGTACATAGTCTAGAACAATGTTCATGATAAAACCAATGACCATGAAGTAAGTTGCATAGGTTACACCACCATTGTTTCTCTCATAGGGTACAAAGACTGAGCCTGATAACTGAATAATGGTAGCACCAAACATGTACCATAAGTAAATCTTGCCATAAGATGCAACATCACCTCTAGCTCCTAATACATCAAGAATTTCGACCATCCATACAAAAGGCACGATGGTGATAATTAAAGAGACGAGAGCCAGTAAGATTAAGGCAACTTTTAAACTCTTATAGGCTTTTTCTAAATTGCCACGTCCTGATTCAATAGACCAAATTACAGCACCACCTAAACCAATACCTGAGCCTAGAGCAAAGGTTAATGCTACAGCAGGGAAGACAATGTTAATAGCAGAAACACCTGCATCACCAAGAGCATTGCCCATGAAGAATCCATCAACAACGGAGTAAACGCCTAAAATGGTAAAGGCAAGAATTGATGGAATGATGAATTTAAAGAAGTGTTTTAAATCGTAACCTTGAAACATAAGATTATTGATCCTTCTTGTTAAGTCTCTTCTCAAACAGCATGTTGTACATTTCAAGTCCATCTATGATGGCTTTGTTCTTATCTCCTAAAATAGCAGTGACTTCATCCTCAATTTTCATCATTTTGTCCAAAACAGAGTGTGCGTACTTTTCACCTGAAGACGTAAGTTTTAAATACTTTTGTCTTTTATCTTTTTCATCTTGAACAGTAAGGATGAAGCCTTCTGTTTTGTATTTTTTACAGCAGAGTTTATGCTTTGCTTAGAGATGACATAGTAAGCACCCAGTTCTATTTGAGTAAGAGGAGCATCTGTATTTAAGAGGGCATAAAGCACCATCATCTCTACATATGAGATTCTGTTCTCTTGCGCATATTGCGCATAAAGATAGGTGCTCTGATTTAAAAGAGAATTTATCTCATTGACGATTTCACGAGTGCGCATACGATTACCTGTAATAGTAAAATATTTTACTAAATCAATATGCGCTTAAGATTAGAGTTTCTTTGCTATAACCTTATAAGCAATGGTACAGATAATTGCAGAGAGCAAGGATCCACTAGCTGTAGCAAGCCCCATTGGCAGCAGGGTTGTAGGGTACATGATTGATGCTACATAAGCACCGGGAGCTCTTAAAGTTACAATCGAAATTAAGTTATGCAAGAAAGAAATTTCTGATTTACCTAAAGCACAGAAGAAACCACTGAAGCTAAAGGCAATACCTGCGAACATACAGTCCCAAATATAACCTTGTAAGTACTTACCACCTGAGACGATTACAGAATGATTTTCAGTGAACAGTTCAAGGGCGTTTTCAGCGATAAACTGGAAGAGAATTCCTACAATCACACCAAAGATAAAGGTAATGTAGATAGCATAGCGTAAGGTCTGTTTAGCTCTGTCAATTTTACCTGCACCAATATTCTGAGCACCCATAGCTGATACTGTAGAGAGCATAGAAGATGGTACCAGGAAGATAAAGCTTATGATCTTTTCAACAATACCTACAGCAGCTGCATCTGTTAAACCACGCATATTGGCAATTACGGTAATCACCATGAAGGCTACCTGAATAAATCCGTCCTGAGCGCAGATAGGAATACCAATGCGTAATAATCTTTTTGCAATGTTGCCTTTTAATTTTAAATAGCTAAAAGAGAAAGAGTCGCTTGAGTTATTTCTATTGATATAGGTGAGGGCCCAGATAACACTAATGCCCTGAGATAAAGTAGTACCTAAGGCTGCACCTACTGCTCCTAACTTAAAATAGCCGATAAATACATAGTCTAAAATGATATTGGCAACACAAGCTATAGCAATAAAGTACATAGGGGATTTTGAATCACCCATGCCTCTTAGAATAGAACTTACGATGTTATAAGCAGTGATTAAAGGAATACCGATAAAGCAGATGATAAGGTACTCTTTGGTGCCTGCTACAGCTTCAGTTGGAGTTTTTACTACACCTACAATAAAGTCAGTAAAGAACAGCAACAATCCTGTAAGGATCAAAGATACAATAAAAAATACGGTGACAGTATTACCAATGCAGTATCTTAACTTCTTTTTATCTTTAGCTCCTACAGCCTGAGCAATACATACAGTAGCGCCCATAGATAAACCTACAATCATGACAGTTATCATATGCATGATCTGTGAACCAATGGATACAGCTGTAATGCTATCTACTCCATCGAACTGACCTATGATGAAAAGATCAGCTAAACCATAAAGAGTTTGTAAGAAATAAGATAAAAAGAAAGGAAGTGAGAATAAGGCAATGTTCTTTAAAACACTTCCATTGGTTAAATCTGTCTGCATGGTAATTTCTTAGCTTTTAGGTTGTATTTTGTGCCGTAATTATTTCACGGAGAAGATAAATGTCAACTTTTCAAGAAGTTATACAATTTGTGCCTTCTACATAGTTACAGTATATTCATAAAATGAAATCTTGATGCTTTATGATAAACTTTCAGTAAAGAAAAAGAGTACATGATTAAAGATAGGAGTTCTAATCTTTGATGATTGGACTGTATATATAAATCAATTGAAGAATACTCATCCAATGTTGTCAGAAGATCTTGATGAAATTGAAAAGTTAACAGCCTCATTAAGTGCTATGGTCGATGATGAGGAGAAATTTAAGCAATCTTCTAATGAAATATTAGAACATCTTTCTCAAGATAATACTGAAAACATTTCAAACTAACCTCATTCAATACATGTTGTCTCAAGTCTAATCCTTGATCATTAGTGCCCTACTAGTGACTATTTTGCAAATTGGCATACAATAATCAAAAAAAGATTATTTAATACTATGACTGACAAGCAAAAAAGCAAAATCACACTCATGACAGAAGGCAATATCTTTAAGATCTTGCTTTTCTTTTCTATTCCTCTGATATTAGGCAATTTCCTGCAACAGATGTATTCAACTGTTGATTCAATTATCGTAGGTAACTACGTAGGATCACAGGCATTAGCAGCAGTATCTTCAACCTCCATGATAGTGACAGTAATTATTTCAGGTTGTCAGGGTATAGCAGTTGGCGCAGGTGTTGTTATTGCTCAATGTTTAGGTGCTAAAAACAGACGTAATGTCTTCAGATCAGTGCATACCTCTTTAGCTTTTTCACTTGTTGTGGGTGTGGTTTTAACCGTGCTGTGTGCGCTGTTAACAAGGCCTATGGTAGAGGCAATGAATACTCCAAAAGATATTTTAGATGACTCTGTTACCTACTTATTTATCTACTCTTTTGGTCTTATTTTCACCATCTTCTACAACATGATTGCAGGCATTTTAAATGCCTCTGGTTATTCCAAAAGATCTTTGCTCTATTTAGCTTATGCTTCAGTTATCAATGTAGTTTTAGATTTACTGTTTATTGTTGTCTTTGATATGGGAGTAGCAGGAGCTGCTATAGCCACTAACATCAGTCAGCTTTTAGCCTGTATCTTCTCATTACACTACGTTATGACTACAAAAAATGAATGCAGAGTCTATTTAAAAGCAATCCGTTTCCATAGGCAGATGTTAGTGAGAATTCTTCGTATGGGCATTCCTGCTGGAATGCAGAACACCGTGATCTGTTTTTCAAATGTGCTAATTCAGTCAAGCGTTAATGTCTTTGGCTACGAGACCATCGCAGGTTATGGTATCTATCTTAAGATAGACGGTTTTGATATTTTGCCTTTGTTGAGTATTTCTCTTGCAATGGCAACCTTTGTAGGACAAAACTATGGCGCTGGCTGTATTGAGCGCGTTAAAAAAGGTGTCATTTGTGGTCTTATCATAGGAGTTACCTATACAGCAGGTATCGGCATTATCATGCTTGTCTTCCACAATCCAATTCTAAGCTTGTTTACCTCAGATAGAGAAGCTATCCACTATGCATATCTTGCAATGCTGTATTTCTGCCCATTCTATGGCATGTTAGGCTTTACTCAGGTCTTTGCAGGAGCAATAAGGGGTGCGGGTAAGAGTTTAGTTCCAATGGTGGTATTGCTGTTCTCATTCTGCATCTTCAGAATTTTATGGATCCTATTTGCGCTACCTGTACTCAATAATTTTGAAGGTGTGCTTTTAGTTTATCCTGTGTCGTGGGCTGTAAGTGTAGTCTTAATGACTCTGAGCTATATAAATCTTAGGAAAAAGGTGTTACGTACAGCATAGCAAAGAGAGTAACTCCTATTTTCAACATAACCTCATTTAACCACTCACCAAAATCTGTTACCACATGCATTTTGTAAATTGAAGTGTACAAAATGCATGAACAAAAACGGCGCAGTTCATATCCCTCTTTGTAAAAAAGGCTTTTTGTGGGACAATAACCTGATTTTTTACAATCTTTGACTAGAAATTTAATGAAAAATTAAGTTCCTGCGTCTTAAAAAGCGCAACAACATAAAATGTCACTGAAAATAGATAGTCACTGAATTTTTTACTTAACTGGATATAACTCAAATGCTAGACACTTTAGATTCTGCCATTAATGCTGTTAATGGCGTTCTGTGGTCTTATGTCTTAATCATTGTTTTGATTGGTTTAGGCATATATTTCACTATCAAAACCAAGTTCGTTCAGATCTTCTACGTTGGTGAAATGGTTCGTGTTTTAAGACACGGTATCGTTGGTCATAAAACCAAGGGTAAGGAGATCAGCTCTTTCCAGGCATTCTGTATCAGTACAGCTTCACGTGTAGGTGTAGGTAACATTGCAGGTATCGCAATTGCAGTAACCTTAGGTGGTCCAGGTGCAATCTTCTGGATGTGGGTCATCGCTTTAATCGGTTCAGCTACAGGCTTCGTTGAGAGTACCTTAGCTCAGATCTACAAGGTTCCATTCCGTGAGGGTGGTTACCATGGTGGTCCTGCTTACTACATCCGCAATGCTTTAAAACAGCCTGCTGTTGCTGCTTTATTTGCTGTTTTAATTACCATTACTTTTGCTCTAAGCTATAACTCAGTACAGTCAAATACCATTGCTATGGCATTAAATGACAGTATGGGCTTTGACACCATCATCACCGGTTTAGTTCTATGTATCTTAACCTCAATGGTGATCTTTGGTGGTGCTCACCGTATTGCAAAAGTAACTGAGTTCTTAGTTCCAATCATGGCAACTTTATACCTGATTGTAGCTTTAGTTATCTTCTTCAAGAACTTATCAGCAGTACCTGAGATGTTCTACTTAATCTTCCATGACGCTTTTGCTCCTCAGTCAGCTGTAGCTGGCGGTTTTGCTGCAGTGATCATGACTGGTATTAAGCGTGGTCTGTTCTCTAACGAAGCTGGTGAAGGTTCTGTTCCAAATGCAGCTGCTTGTGCTACCACATCTCATCCTGTAAAGCAGGGCTTAATCCAGGCTTTCGGTGTATTCGTTGATACCTTATTTATCTGCTCAGCTTCAGCAGTGATTGTTTTACTATCAGGTAAATATGAAATCGGCGGTGATGTAACTGGTATTGCTCTAGTTCAGGAATCTCTATCATCTCAGTTAGGTGAGTGGTGCAGATACTTCATGTCATTTACCATTACCTTATTTGCCTTCAGCTCAATCATAGGTAACTACTACTATGGTGAAGTTAACATCATGTACTTAACTAAGAACACCTATGTAATGACTTTCTTCAGAATCTTAGTTGTTGCAATGGTATTCTTCGGTTCATATGCTTCACTCTCAGTTGTATGGGATTTAGCTGACTTATGTATGGCTCTATTAGCATTAACCAACCTTTATGCTATTGTTCGCCTAGGTAAGTACGCATTCTATGCATTTGATAACTACATTTCTCAGAAGAAACAGGGCATCAAAGAGCCTGTATTTACAGCTTCTTTAATGAAAGATCAAAGTGGTGTTGCTTCATGGGGTAATGAAGAAAAATACTTTGAAGATAAGAATGCTAGATAATCTTTAAAATTAACTGTAAGCTTTTTTGCTGTTAGGGTTATTAACAGCGCTTTCAAGCAGTTAGATATAAAGATCCTCAGTGGAGAAAATTCATGCAATAACATGTTCCACTGAGGATTTTTTATACAAAATTCGCTTAATTATCAAAATTTTTGTGATAGCCTCGATTTAATTTTGTACTGCTAGTGTTAAAAGATTTTCCATATTGTAGAATGAGTTAGAACAATAGATTATCGGAGAAAACTATGGATTATGGCACACAACTAGTTGCCTTATGCGTAGTACTAGTAGTTACAATAGAATTTTTTCAATATAGAAGAGTAAAGTTACTTTCAACCGAATTATTTGAAGGTTTCTTAGGCTTATCTATTTTCTGCATTGTATGCGACATTGGTTGTATATATGCCTCATTTCATCCTCAATATTTTTCAATTCTGATAAATAGAATTATTCATCAATTCTTTTTTGCTTCTTTGTCTTTGATGGCCTTTTATGTATTTATCTATATTGATTTACGCGGAAGAAAGGTCAAAAACTATTCAACACTAGAACTTCTATTAAGAGCCATTCCTCTGATAATTGCAATTTTAGGTATCCTGTTTGGTGATATTAACTACAGTGTTTCAGTAAAGGGTTCATACTCATACGGCACCTTAGTAAACATTGTTTATATCATGTCGGCTACCTACTGCGTAATGGCAATTGCTGCTTTAGCTTATGCTGTAAAAAACAGACACTTAGTAGTTAAATATGACTTTATTTTCTGCTTTGCTGCATGGCTGTTCATTGCTATTTATCAGTATTTGGTACCAACAGCATCATTAATAAGTTTAGCTATTGCTCTTATCGTGATGTTTGTATACATCTCCTTTGAGAACTCAAAAGAGAATGAGGATAAGGATATTCACTCTTTATTATCTCGTAATGCTTTTGAGATGGTAATCGATGAGCTCTTTGGTGAGAATAAGAACTTCTATGTGATCTGTTTTTCAATGCAGAACACCACTTCATTACGTTCAACCTACAGCTTATCAACCTGTTTAGATTGTATTGCTAAATCAGTAAAATCAATTCCTGATTTTAGTAACCGTAATATCTTTAGAATTTCAGAATTCAGCTTTGGTTTCATCCTCTTCTCAAAAGAAGAGTTAACCGACTGGAGTGCTCGATATAAAGTATCAGATAAGGCTCTCCTAATTGAGGATAGTTCAATTCAGCCTACTTATATTGTAAGTGCAGTAGAGTGCCCTACCAGTGCTGATAATGCTGAATCTTTATTCTCACTTATTTCATTCTGTCAGTCTCATTATGAAGCGCAGAATGACCACTCAGTTTTAATCGTTGATAAAGAAATTGCTGATAAGAGAAACTATATTCTTTCTGTTGAAAGACTGATTCAAAGAGCAGTAGATGAAGATGGTTTCTATGTTGTATATCAGCCTATTATCAATACCAAGACTAATCGCTGTGAGTCAGCTGAAGCTTTAGTAAGATTAAAAGATACCAAGTCATTTGGTTTTATCTCACCAGAGGTTTTCATTCCTGTAGCAGAAAGACGTGGTCTAATCAGTAAGATTGGTGATCAGGTCTTCTCAAAGGTATGTCAGTTTATTAAAGATAATGAAGTTGAAAAACTTGGTATCAAGTATATCGAGGTCAACCTCTCAGGTATTCAGATAGCAGATCCTACCATCCCTTTTAGATTACATCAGACCGTAAAAAGCTATGGTCTTGATCCTAAGATGATCAATCTTGAGGTGACAGAAACAGCTTTAGTACGCAGCGGTAAGGTTGCTTTAGACAATATGGAGAAGTTAAAGTCATTTGGCTATAAGTTTTCTATGGATGACTTCGGTACTGGTTATTCTAATCTGTCTCAGGTGGCTGCTGTTAAGTATGATCTTGTGAAGATGGATAAGTCTTTAATTTGGCCTGCTTTTGAGCCTAATAATGAGCAGGCAAGAACCATCATGATAGCTTGTATTAAGATGTTCCATACCTTAGGTATTTCTGTTGTAGCCGAAGGTGTAGAAACAGCTGAACAGGCTGAAGTTCTGGCAAAAAATGGTGTTGAGTTCTTACAGGGCTATCATTACTCTAAACCTGTAAAAGAAGACAAGTTCCTAGAATTCGTTCAAGAGTTCAATAAAACAAGAATTGAAGCTGAAATAGCTCCGGAGTTTGATTCAAACAGCGCAGTTTACGCTGATCTTTAATTAACTTACTGCTTTGAATTTCATTTAGAGCAGTAATGTTTAACTTTTCAAGTCCAATTTCCTGAAATCCTAAATGCCTTTAGGCCCTTCATAAACTCTCACACAGATAGTTCTTATTTCCTTTAAACTTTGACCGTATATTCTCATCATCTGACCGTGCCTTCCATGGCAAGTTCCTCTGTCAGCTTATTGCTGTTTCTCTAAAGATGATATTTAACCCCCTCATTAGAGATTATGAAAAGTCAGATGCTGCTTCTAAAGATGGTCTTAAGTTCTCAAACAAGTCTCTATCAAGAATACTCGAAGATCTAGATACCATTATGCTTTCTGTATACAAAGGTGGTTATTACTTTGATGAAATAGCTGGCATCTATAAAACAATGTATAAAGCTATTGATATTCCTTTACCTGAAGCTAAGCATAAATACGAGCCAGATCAGGATGACAGGATCACAGATGAAGAGTTAAATGCTGAGTATGAAAAGATGGATGAAGATCTTGTAGAGATTGAAAAACAGCTGTAACAAAAAGTCCGACTTTTTAAATCGGACTTTTGATGTTCGCAGATTGCTATGTCATAAAAAACTTACAAAATCTGCGCTCTCCTTGTAGATTCAGAAATTAACTGAAGCTAATTATTTAACCTCAAGTCCGTTGTACTCTAATACAACTTCACGCTCAAATACTCTTTCACAGTATCTGCATTTCATAAATACTTTGCCGTTCTCAGTTGAGATCTTAAAACGAGCATTAGCATCTCTTTCATCATTAGTAATGCAGTTGCTGTTTGGACACTTGAAGACACCTACAGTCTCTAAAGGTAATCTTAACTTGTATTTGTCTACAACCTTAAAATCCTTGATCTGGTTAATGGTTGCATTAGGAGCTAATACAGCGATCTGCTCGGTCTGAGCTGGAGAGAATACGACATCAGAAATCTTGATGATGTCTTTCTTGCCTAAGTTACCAGAACGTAAGTTAAAGCCTACGGTTAGCTGATTGTTCTTGCTTAAGAACTTGAACATACGAATGATGTTGATTGCCTGACCTGGAGCAATATGATCGATCACAGTACCGTTAGCAATAGCCTCAACAAGGAGCTTTGATTTGTTGTTTTCTACATGAGCGTCTGACATCTTAAATCTCCTTGTTTAATACTAATGAAAGAATTGCTTCACGTGCATATACACCGTTTGCAGCCTGCTTGAAGTAGTAAGCATATGGGGTATTGTCAACCTCAGGTGTGATCTCATCAATTCTTGGGAGAGGGTGTAAGATCTTCATATTCTCTTTAGCATCAGCTAAAACTTCAGGGGTTAAGATGAACTTTGACTTTAAGTGCTGATACTCAGTTTCATCAAAACGTTCTTTCTGTACACGAGTCATGTACAGGATATCGATCTTAGGCATAATCTCTTCTAATGAATTGTGAATTGAGAAGGTGATACCACGCTTGGTTAAATCATCAAGAATGTACTGAGGCATTGCTAATGACTCAGGTGAAACTAAGTAAATTCTTGCGTTATACAGTGATAAAGCTTCAGCTAGTGAGTGAACGGTACGACCGTACTTTAAGTCACCTACAAAGGCAATTGAGATATCCTCTAAACGGCCTTGAGTCTCTTTAATGGTGAATAAATCTAACATGGTCTGTGAAGGGTGCTGATTTGAACCGTCACCTGCGTTAATTACAGGTACAGGTGAAATATCAGCTGCTAATCTTGCAGCACCTTCTTTGTTGTGGCGGATTACCAGGGCATCAGTATATGAGGTGATGATCCTCATTGAGTCCATAAAGGTCTCGCCTTTCTTGCCTAAAGAGGTGTTAGTAGCATCAGAGAAACCGATAACTCTACCACCTAAGCGCTGAATAGCAGTTTCAAAAGATAGTCTGGTACGGGTTGAGCCTTCAAAGAAAGTTACACCGATTAACTTGTCTTTTAATAAATCATTACGAGGATGTGCTTTTAATTCAAATGCAGTTTTCAGAATTAGTTCAATGTGATCTTTTGAAAACTCTGAGATTGAGATGATATCTTTTTGGAAAAGTGGATTGGTCATTTTTTGTCCCTTACACTGAGTGAAATCCAGTAAGAACGGGGACGCATTCGCTTTCAGGAGCGGTTGCGTTTTTTCGCTGTTCCTGAAAGCTACATTATACACTAATTAACAGGGATTTTTAGGTATGGATAAAATTAAATTTTTTTAGTCAAGCTTATGCCTAAATAGATATGAAGCCATTGATAGAGTAACAATACCCACCATGATTAAAGGTATGATTTTATCTGTCAAATCAAAGATAGAGCGACCCTGTAAATAGATTTGCCACATGGAGTTAATTCCATAGTACACAGGGTTACAGTAAGCTACAGCTTTAAACCAATAAGGCATTCCGTCAACTGCGGTAATAAGACCTGATGCCATGATTAATACAAGACATAGTGAGAATCCTGCGACGAGTGACTGCATAGTGGTTTTACTCAAGGTAGAGATAGCAAGTCCAATTCCTACAATAGCAAAAGCAAATATGGTAATTAAAGTAAAGATTGCAAAGATATTTCCTCGCATTGGTATTTCAAAGTAAAAGCGACAGATAGCAATCAGGATAAATGATTGGATAAAAGCAATCACAATAGGAGGTATGGCTTTACCAATTAGCATTTCAAAAGGTCTTGCTGGTGTCATGATCATCATGTCATAAGAGCCTTCTTCTTTCTCTCTTGAAACACTCAATGAAGAGAGTAATAACACCTGAATTACAGATAATGCTAAAGTCATACCAATTAAGATGGTATAGCGTGTGTAGTTATTCTCATTAAATAAAAAGCGTGAGTTGATGTTAAGTGCACTTTTACCATAGAGACGATTGTTAATATTCTCAATAATAGAGGTGACATAGCCAGAAGCGGTATTTGCGGATGCTGTATTTCGAGCATCAAGAATGATATTAGCCTGAAGGGTATTCTTAAAGTTTGAGTCTATAAAGATACCGATAAGACTCTTTTGAGAATCCACACTCTCTCTTAAACAGCCCATGGTGTGGCACTTTTCAATGAGTTTGAACTTTGGTGTTTTTAAAAGCTCCTGCTCAATCTCATAGCTTACACTGTCATTACTCTGATTATAGATAGCATAAGGCACACTCTCTAAATGGTAGGAGGCACCATAACCAAAGATAATACACTGCACGATGATTGGGGCAAAAAGTACGGCTCGTGACTTTTTGTCCATTAAAATGGTTAAGATTTCTTTTTTGATTAAAGCTAAAATTCTTAGCAAAGATCTTCTGATTAGAGTTCTCATCATTTGCTGTCCTTTTTAACCTGTCTTACTGTAAGGATGAAAAACAGCGCACACCAAAAAAGTTGAATAAAGAAGTTTGCTACTAAGAATAACTCACTGCCACCTGAGAGCATGTTAATTCTCATAGCTTTAACTTCATAGGTAGGAGGAATAATCGTACCTATAACACGAATAAAAGGCTGTACGGCGCGTAAATCAAAAATTAGACCTGACAACATCACGGTAGGTAGGAAACCTATGATCACAGCAATTTGAGCTGCGGTGAACTGATTCTTCATGAAAGAGGAGATAAGTACACCTAAGCAGATCATCTCTAATACATATACAGATAAACTGAAAACTAAACCTATGATACTGCCTCGAATAGGAATGTCATATAAAAGCTCACCCAATCCCAGGATGATAAACATCGACCAGATAGCTAAAATGTAATAGACAATGACTTTAGAGAGTACAATCTCAAAAGCTGAAGCATTAGTAGCAGCTAATGACTCAATCGTTTTCCTGTCCCATTCACGGGCAATGACAAAGCCACCTAAAAAGATACTGATTAAAGTAATGATACTTACGTATTGTCCTGACATTAAGAACCATACAGATTCATTTGACTCATTAAACCAGTTGCGGGTGTTAACCGTAATTCTTGAGCTTTTGGTATTACTTAATTTTGAAACAGCACTTTGGATTGTAGATTTTATGTAAAGTTCAGAGATGGATGAGAGCTGAGCTTCCACACCATTTAAATATAGCATAAGCTCACCATTGCCTTTTTGCACTCTGTTTGGAAGATCATTTGGTAAGTACAAAAGGGCTTTTACTTTGTTGTCATCAAATAACTCCTGAGCCTTAGCAAAGCTTTTCTCAACAGTTACCTCATAGTAAGGGGAGCCAATAAACTCATCTGTAATCGCTCTTTCTAAAGCACTTTCATAATAAGTGCTGATGCACAGCTTTACAGGCTTTACTTCCATTCTTACAGCACTACCGTAGATGACTACTAAGAGCATTGGCAGTAAAAAGGCTAAGACAAAGACAGATTTGTCTTTTAAAATCTGTTTGAACTCTTTTTCTAGAAGAATTGGTAGATATCTGAACATACTCATTCTCCTTTATGTCTTTTGAGCTCTAAACTTATGAACGAGCTCCACAAAGGCCTGCTCAACACTGATTCTGTGACCGTCTTTAATGCAGATCTTGTCAGGGGCTCCTAAGACTAAGATCTTGCCCTGATCCTGAATTAAAAAGTTATCGCAATACTCAGACTCTTCCATAAAATGAGTTGTTACAATCACACAGGTTCCACTTGAAGCTAAAGCGCTTACCCTGTCCCAAAAGACACGTCTTGCTACAGGATCGGCTCCCGAGGTTGCCTCATCTAAAAACAGGATCTTAGGTTTATGAATTAAAGCACAGGCCATGGAGAGCTGACGCTGTAAACCAAAGGGCAGATCTTCACTTTGAACATCTTTGTATTTACGTAATGAAAACTCATCTAATAACTCTTCAATACGAGTTTTTAGAGGTTTTACCTTAAGTCCGTAACTAAGACCAAAGTACTCTAAATTCTGATAGACATTTAACTTTCTGTACAAAGAGAATTTTTGAGATACATAGCCTATGGTAGCTCTGGCATCATCTTTTGCATGTTTAAGATCAAAGCCGTTTACCGTAACATTGCCAGAGGTAGGCTTTAACAAAGCACAGATCATTCTAAAGGTTGTGGTTTTACCAGCTCCATTTGGACCTAATAATCCAAAGATCTCGCCTTTATGTACTTTAAAGCTTGATTGATGAACAGCAGTAAAGTTACCAAAATTCTTTTTGATTTTATCGACCATGACTACAGGCTCTCCTGTGTCATAAGGTGTTACTTTAAGCGGTGTACAGAAAGATTTATTTTTTTGAGTAGTACTCTTCTCTGATGACTTGTAAGTATCAGCAGTTGTACTGCTACAGCTTGTATCATCGCTTTCTTTTTGTAATCTGTTTAAATAGCTCTGATAGATATAGGCATCCTCAAGAATTGGTTTTCTTTTCTCTACAGTAACCTCAATGCCTAGATTGTCTTTTAAAAAGTCATAAACAGTTTTTTCACAGTCTGTATCTTTGGTTACGATATCTATTTTGCTCAAGCGAGGGCAGACATCGATAAGAGGGGAGTCTTTGCAGCAACGCTCTGAGATAGACATAACCTCTCGTACAGTTTTCTGATAGTTAAGATCTCCTAAATCAACACTGTAGGTCCTGCCTTCCATCTTTTTTGAGATATCGGAAGGTTTGCCTTGCAGTACCACCTTAGCATCATTCATCATTAAGGTGATATCAGCTTTTGCAGCCTCTTCAAGATAAGCTGTAGAAAAGATACAGTAAGCTTGTGACTTATTGATATAGTCATAGATAATGTCCCATAACTCTTGACGAGATACAGGATCAACACCTACGGTAGGTTCATCTAGAATTAAAATTCTAGGCTTTGATGCGATAGCACAGGTAAGTCCCAGCTTTTGTTTCATACCACCAGAGAGGGCGTCAGCTTCACGATCTTTAAACTGCAAGAGATTTACTTTATCTAATAAATCTAAAAGATAAGCTTGGTTTTCTTTTAAATTAAGACCTTTTAATCCTGAGAAGATCCTCAAATTATCAAAAACACTTAACTCTCCATATAAGCCTAGTGTTTGTGACATGTAGCCTACAACTTTTGTGAAATTCTCACTGTTATTGTCTGGCTTTAATCCATCTAATAACACTTCACCGCCATCAGGTCTTATAACGCCTGAGAGTAATTTTAAAAGCGTAGATTTACCAGCACCGTCTGGTCCTGTAAGGCAAATAAAATGATTAGATGCAGCAATGTTTAGTGAAAAATCACTATAGACATTTACATCTTTCTTGCCCTGTACCTTATAGGATTTATAAAGAGAGCTAATCTCAATAATGCCGTTCATCTTTTTGCTCTTTAATCTGCGCTTTTACTACAGTTACTTATTTTTTGAAAATTCTACAGTTACACTCTGACCTAAACGCAGTCTGTTCTCAGGATCATTAGTATCAACTCTTACCTCATACACAAGATCAGGTCTTAAGTCTTCTGTTTGTACAGTCTTAGGTGTGAACATAGCAGTATCACTGATGTAAGCTACATTTCCTTCAACCTTATTGTCGTCAACACCACTGATATAAGCTTTAGCACCTACCTTTACTAAAGGTAACTGCTTTTCTGTCAAATAGACACGCACTCTCTTTTTATCTATTACTGATAACTCATAAACAGTGCTTTGAGGAGAAGCCATATCACCTAGCTCACTCTTTCTTGTGCGAATGACACCATCAAATGGGGCTTTAATAACACTCTGCTCATCCTTTTGGTAATTTAAGTAATTAACCTCTGCTACAGCGCCATCATATTGAGCCTGAGCCTTTTCAATATCCTCAACTCGATAGCCTTTTAGCATCTGCTTGTATTTAGCTGAAGCTTCATCTAGTTGAGCTTTAATCTGTGTCATTGAGTAAAAAGCATTGTCTTTTTCCTGAGCTGAAACACTTCTTGCTCTATACAGTTTCTGGTAACGCTCGTTGGTAACGGTTGCAAGCTTTAAGTTATCCTCAAGCCTTTTGACATTGGCTCCAGCCTGTTTGATATCCTCAGTTCTATAGCCTCGAACCATTTCATCTAATGATGCTTTAGCCTGGCGCATATTAGCTTCATTGATCTGTATCTGATAGTTAAGAGCCTCTGTATCAAGGACAGCTAAGATCTCATCTTTTTTAACCTTTTGTCCTTCATCAAAGTTTAATTTGACAATACGACCTGATCTTTCAAAAGCAAGAGAGCTCTGTCTGATATCAACATTGCCATAAGCTTTAGAAAGTGCTTCTGAACCGTCATATTTTGAGTACATAATGCCTGCGCAGATAGCAGCAGTGATTACGAATGGAACAACAATTAACTTCTTATTCATGATTTAGCATCCAATCATATTTAGCCTTTTGAACATCAGTCTTAGTAATTTCTGCAAATGACGCAAAATCCATAAAAGGGTTATCTTCACAAAAGCAGACAGATGAAATACAGGACATAAAAAAGACAGAATAGAGAACATTAAAGATATATTCTCTGTATTTTGGATCAAGGTTGAACTCTTCACACATGGAAGCCCAGATCTCTTTTAATTTGTCAAAAATCTCTTCTTTCCAAATCATGGCAATTTCAGGATCTTTAGCTGAAAGTTCAGCCATCATGATGCAAAAACGCTTAAAGAACTCGTCTTGGGTAATTTTTTGCATCCTAGTTAAGAGCTTTGCCATTCTTTCATGGAAAGTATCTTTCTCATCCTGATTCAAATCGATTAAGTTGTTTTTATTCTCTTCAAATTTCTTTTTTAGAGCAGCCTTTAAGATTGATTTCTTATCTTTAAAGTACAGATAGATTGTTGAGCGCGCCAGATGTCCTTCATTGGCAATATCCTGAAAGTTAGTCTCAAAATAGCCATTTTCAACAAACAGTTTCATCGCGCACATAACGATTTCAGCAGGACGTGTATCTTTGCGTCTTATTCTGTTTTTAGTATCCATTTTTATTAGCTCTTAATGACACTTGTGTCATTAAGTATAGATCGATTTTAGAAATTCTCAATAAGATAATGACAAAATTGTCATTATCTTATTGAGCAGAAGGGGGTAAATTTTGTGTGATATATGAATAACTTTTTGAAAGATGTAGCTTTTGTATTGCACAACTTTTTTAATTTTGTAACGTACAAAAATTTTTCAATTTTTCCATACTGTAAGTTACAGGTACCAGTAAGAACGCGTACCGCCACAGAATTTTGGTATGTAAAAGTGAAGTTAAATTCAAATATGAGTAGAGGCGCTCTAAGGACTCTGCTTACCATGTTTTCATTACTCATCATTAGTTCTACTCTTATTTATTTTGGTTCAAGAGGTGATGCCACCACTATTGCTAAAAGCATTAAGTCAGGAGTCTTAACTGCGGATACAGTGGATGTCTCTTTTGAAAATGTAGGAGGGGTGCTGTTAAAGCGTGACATTGAAGAATCTCAAATAGTTAAAAAAGGTGATGTTCTAATGGTCTTAGATGACACCGATACAGCTATCAGTATTGAAAGAACCAAAGCTACCATTGAAGCTCAAAAGGCTTTAATTCTTTCAAAAGAAAATGAAATTGAGATTAGAAAAGCTAATGTAGATTTAGAGGAGTTAACCAAATGGAAAGAGATTGAACAGTTAAAGCAATCTCTTACCGTATCAGAGTCAGCAAAGCTCTTAGCACAAAAGCAATATAAACGAGCTAACTCTTTAGTTAATACCAGAAGTATCTCAAAGTCTGACTATGACAGCGCCAATTCACAGAATATCTAGGCAGGTGCAGCAAAAACTCAGGCTTTGCGTAAGTTACAGGCAGCAATTTACGGTGCCACAGACGAGCAGATAGAAAAGTTAAAGAGAACAGGTTCAGCAAAGGGTATGACCTTGTTATCAATTAAGAATGAAAGACTTGAGATTGATAACATGCAAAACGCTTTAGACAACGTTAAATCTCAATTAAAGCTGACTGAGGTTCAATTAAAACAAGAAGAGGTCAACTACAGTCGTCTTACTTTAATTGCTCCATGTGATGGCAAGATCTTAAAGATTCTGTATCAGCAAGGGGAGCTGGTATCTCCCAACTCTTCAGGTCTTACACTCGAGACTGACAGAAAGTACTTTGATATCTATGTAAGTGAAGAGCAGGTTCTAAAGTATAAAAAAGGCAATAAAGTAAAAGTTCATTGTGTAGCTACAGATGAAGATCTTACAGGTACGGTAAGGTTTGCAACAGTAGCTCCTACCTTTGCAGATCTTAGAATGACCCGCGAGCGCGGTTTAGGTGATCTGACCTCATTTCAGGTAAGAATATATGTAGACTCACCAGAGGTATTAACAGGTATGACGATGGAGGTAAGTGATGAATAAGATCATAGCCTCCATCGATGAAGAGTTTCAAGCTATGCTCTCAGGCAGGTTCATACCTTACCATATTGCAGCATTCATGATGGCGATTATGATCACCCTGATAGTATCAGTATGTGCCCGTCATGGTGAAGTGTTTGAAGGTAAGATTGCGGTTGTCGATCTTGATAGTTCACAGTTATCTACAACTTTAATTGAGAAATTAAATACCTCAGCCTATGTGGAGATCACTGAGGTTTACCATTCACCAGTATCAGTGCGTGATCTTACAGCTCATGATAAAAATATCGGTGTACTCTATTTTCCAAAAGGCTTAGAAAAAGAGCTTAAAAGACGCGACAGAACTTTTAATATAGGCTATTTTGCTGATTACTCAAATCTGGGGCAAAACGGTCAGGCTATTGCTCATTTAAGCGAGATGATTGCTACATTAGGAGCTGAGAACTCAGCTCCAGAAGTGGTAGCACTTGCTAAAGCTTCAAGTGAAAAGGTACAGGCTCTGTTGCAACCTATGAATATGGTAAAAAGAGAGCTCTATAATCCTACAACCTCAGCTTCCATTACCTTTTGTAGCGCCTTTATCTACTTTTTCTCATCCATTATCCTAGGTCTTACCTCGGTGATGTTAGTAGGACGATTTAAAGTCTCGATGCGCTGGCAGGCAATTTTAGAGGATGGCTTTGCCTGTCTTGTCGCAAGACTTCTGCCTTATGCTTTAATCTACACTACAGCTATCTCACTTGTTACAGCTCCACTTATCATCTTTGGACAAATGAGATTTGAAGGCAACTATTTCTTTCACTTACCTAGCATGTTGATGACAGGCTTTTCAATCAGTGTACTGGCTCTTATTGTTACATGGAAAACTACTCAACCAAGTGAAGGCGGCAGTAAGATGATCTTGATTGTGCCACCTGGCTTTATCTTAGGAGGATCTCTTTTAGCATCTGGTTATATGCCAGCTTGGGTAAATACAGTTAAGTTTGCCTTCCCTTTAACCTGGGAATATGAATTCTGGCGTGATTTTTCAATGAGAGGTTTACCCTTAGTTGATATGGTAAAAAGTTATGGTCAATATGCTCTGTATGTAACTGTAATTACCTCAATACTAGCAATTATTTATTTCAAAACTCGCATTAATTACTTTGAAATGAAGAAACTTGAACAAAAAGATGGAGAAAAAACTTAAATTGATGGGCTAAATAAAAGCCTTAAATAAGCCATTGTTAAAAAAATATTAAATTTATTTTGATATGCCCCTTTACAAAGAGGGGCAATTTGTTGATAATACTACGGCAATTCCACAGGGGCATAGTTCTAATGGTAGAACAGCGGTCTCCAAAACCGACGGTTGAGAGTTCGAGTCTTTCTGCCCCTGCCACTTCCTCAAAAAACTTCTAAAAATCATCCTAAATTTAATCAAGTTTATTACTAAATAACCTTTTGAAATACAATAAATTTCTTTTTATTTTTTAATTTTTCATGTATTTTCAAATTTATTCATTTTTTAGCATTTTGGTAAGTGGTACACCAAAATGGTGTACCACTTAGATAATGTTATGATAGTTTTGTGTTAATTTTGACTTTCGACATACTATATATACTGTAATACTGTTTAGAATACTGAATATATAAATATATAAGAGCCTATCGTTAGATAGATTAGTTAAAAGATCAAAACAGTAAAATCCAAAATGGCAACTAAAAATAAAGATATAGTTGAATTTGTAAAACGTTGGATTGATAAAGGTGACGAGAAACAGCACAGCCAACTCTTTTGGACTGATCTTCTATCTAACGTACTTCATAGCACTGTAAATAACGAAACAGTTAAGTTTGAATACAGAGTTCAACTAGGACATCAATCTTACATTGATGTATATCTGCCAGACTCACGAGTAATCATTGAACAAAAAGGCAGTGATATTGATTTATTCAAGGCTGCCAAACAGTCAGATGGCACAGAGCTAACACCATTTGAACAGGCTAAACGTTATAACGTAGAGTTGCCATTCTCACAAAAAGCACGTTGGATCGTTACCTGTAACTTTAAGACCTTTTTAATCTATGACATGGATCAAGATCTAAAAGGTAAAGATCCTGTCCGTATAAAATTAGAAGAACTACCTGAGAGGCTCAATGAGCTTCAATTCTTAGCTTCATTCAAGAATGACAAGATCATTGTAGAACAGGAATTATCAATTAAAGCTGGTACTTTAATCGGTAAGCTATACGATGGTTTAATCAAACAATACAAAGATCCTAAGGCAGATAACATCTTAAAGAGCCTTAATAAGCTGTGCGTTCGCCTGGTATTTTGTTTATATGCAGAAGATGCAGGACTATTTGATCGCAAAGATTGTCATATCTTTGGTAATTACATTAAGAACAAAGAGACAAAGTATTTAAGAAAAGCCTTAATCGATCTGTTTGATGTTTTAAATCAGAAAGAAGATGAACGTTGTTTCTGTGTTTTGCGGGAGTCTGTTTATTTTTACTTTTTATTTGTATTCTCGCTAATTTGCACTAATCTAGTAAGATCATATGTCTTAAGTTGATATTGTCTGAATTTGAACGACCGTCCTGTAATTTATTTCTATAAGAGTTATTTCAAGCTAAAAGTTCTATACTGTCTATGTTGTTTAAGCTTTTTGCGGGGGGATAACAATGAATAAAGTAATGTTGGGATTGTTTATTTTAGCTTTTACATTCTCTGCAGCCAATGCCACGGTGATTATAAATTCTGACGGAACCTCATCTAATATTGTAGGAAACACAATTTTAAATTCAGATGGCACTTCATCTACAATGGTAGGTAATTCAATATTAAACTCAGATGGATCCTCATCTACAATAGTAGGAAATTCAATCTTAAATTCAGATGGATCCTCATCTACAGTGGTAGGAAATTCAATCTTAAATTCAGACGGTACTTCATCTACAGTGGTAGGAAATTCAATTTTAAACTCAGATGGTACTTCATCTACAATACTGCCTTAGTTCTACAGCAAGGCATTCAGATAAAGAAAAATTTAACAAGATAGCTCTTTTAATAGAGTTATGACTTTGTTAGTGACAAAAAGAGTTGTCTTGTTTTCATTTCAAATTTCCTTACTAGAATTGTTCATTTAGCACACGTTTATCAGTAAAATACCAATAAGCTTGCATCTGTAATTGATGCTCCTTTGCAATATTGGAATTTCATTATGATCTTTAATCCTAATCAGGTAACTTGGACACTACGTAAAGACGTTAAATTGCCTTTTGCTCCTCAGGAGAATGGTGATCCAGTTAATTACAAGCCTGTAGAGAGTGTTACTAGTTCTCAATTAACTCAAGCTGTTGCTAATACAGTTGATTCTCCTTTAAATCAAGTTGCAACAAGCTCAGTTGATACCTCATTAACTCATAATTATGAACCTTCCATTGCTAAAGTAGGAGCTCCTGTATCCATAAATGTTTGTTCTGATAATGTTGTATCACCTGTAACCCCTGTTACAGAAACTGTTACTGATAGTAGTGCTAATGCTTCACAAGAAGTAGCAAGCTTAGCTACAACTTCAACAGCTACAGCTCAAACAGCAACATCAGCAACAGTTACATCCTCACTAGCTACACCAACACCATTACCTTCTCAAGAATCTTCACCAGCAACTGCTACTCTTCCTGAAAATGACACAGCTCCAGTAGTTGACGGCAGAGTTGTTGATAAGAGTGTTCTTGAGAATGTAAAAGAATCATTCCCTCGTTGGAAGACTTTGCCTTATAAGTTAAGATCAAAGAGTGCTGATCTATTCATCAATCTAAACTCAGATGTACCATTCTTACAGAGCTTAGTAGATTTTCTAAAGAGTAAAGGTCTAGATATCAAGCCATATGACGATTCAGTAAACTATCTCCCAAGTGACATTCTGTTATTAGATAAAACAGATCTTGTGCGTCAGGGTACTGTCTATGTATTGCAAGCTGGTAAAAGAACGATATGGAATGAATTGCTCATAGAATTTGGAGATAGACTCAAATGACCTTGCCTCAAAGATATTCTGTTAGAGTCCTTACACGAGATGATTTGTCTTTAGTACCTCAATTAGAAAAAATTGAGCTTAGAACTCAAAAAAACGCTTGGAATGCTCAGTCTTTAATTGAGTGCTTTGATGACAGTTACATCATCTTAGGCCTGTTTGATGTAGAAAAGCTCATAGGCTTTTCAGTTATCTATAACACCAAGTTTTCTACCGACCTCTTAACAATAGGTGTTGATCCTGATTATCAGGGTAAAAAGTTAGGCTCTTTACTCTTACATAGAACCTTAGAAAAAGCTCTGGATATCGAGGATATGGAATGCTTTTTGGAAGTAAGAGTAAGTAATATCGTGGCTCAAAATTTATACAAAAAGTATGGCTTTGTAGAAGTTGGATTGCGCAAGGAATACTATAATCCAATTGGTGCTGAAAAGGGCGAGGATGCTTATACCATGCATCTATCCGACATCAAAGCTCACCTTGAGAAAATCTCTTTGTAAGGAGACAAAATGCCTGCTAAGTTAGATCAAGACGCAAGACCTGATGAGAAACTTTTAAAGCTTTACTCTTTGTTACTGTTTACAGGAAAAGAATACTCTTTAACTGAGCTTAAAGACAAGCTTATGTGCTCTAAACAGACTATTGGACGCTTAGTTGATAAGTTAGAGAAGAGCTACTATGGAAGCATCGTTGTCAAAAAGAAAGGCAAAGAGAACTTCTACAGCCTAAAAAAGCCATCTACATCTAAAGATATGCACGTAAGTATCAATCCTGATGGTTTGCGCAAGATGATCTTATGCAGTGATCTGATGTGGCATCTGCTCTCATATAAAACACGAGATCAAATCGAAGCTTCAACTCTGCAAGCTCAGGCAAATCTGCCAACTGAAGAGCTTCCTTCCTTTAAGGATGTTCACTATGGCTATAGCTTTACCAAAGGAAAGATCAATTATGATGTCTGCGACATTGAATTGAATGATCTTGAAAAAAGCATCGCTTCAAGAAAATGCTGTGAAATTCTGTATCAGCAAAGCGTTAATGGAGAGTGCAAAAGATACACCATTGCACCTATGAAGCTGATTGCATACAGAGAAACTCTCTATATTGGAGCTTGGTGTGTAACCAGAGTTGGTAAAGTAGAGAAAACCATCGACAATCCAATGTTCTTTTTAGTTCATAGAATGCAGAAAGTTGAGGTTTTAAACAACCGTAGCTCTGAAAAGTTACCAGAGATTGATTTTAGTAATGAAACTTTTGGTTTTATAAAATCAGAGCTGGTAAAGGTAAAGATCCTCTTTAAAAAGAAAGTTGCTACTTATGTTTATGACAGAAAGTGGAGTGATGATCAAAAGATCACTTTAAATGATGATGGATCTTTACTCCTTGAGTTTACCTCTGGCAATAAATATGAAGTGATCTCCTTTGTCTTAGGCTTCGGTCAGAATGCAGTTTTACTAGAGCCTGCCTCATTAAAAGATGAGATAGCAAAAGAGATTGAGTCTATGCAAAAGGCTTACGCAAAATCTTAAGCAATGGCGTAAGTTAAATTAGCTAAGAGGTTAAAACAAAAGGTGAAGTTACACAGGACACCGTCATAAATTCAGTATGGTTTCTGCTGTTTAGCTTCACCTAAGGGAAAAGCAATTTTGATGCTTATTGTGCTATCAGAAGGTCAGTGCACCTAACCTAGGTCTACTTTAGCGCCATCCTTGGTCTAGTGGCGCGGTTTAATTAGGTACAGGTGTTCTTTAAAATTCCTCTAGAGCTTTATTGTCAAAGACACTATCCTAAAAAGCCTATCTTTTTACCTTGATGTTCTTCAATGTTCTTAAGTTTGGCTTCATTTTCTAATTCAGACAAAAATACTGAATTACAAAGTGAGTCTTCATTTGCAAAAATGCCTGTATGCATTGCCTTTATCACATGGAAGTCGCCAGGAGTTAGGAACTTAATCTTTGACAGACGAAGCTTGTCCTCATCAGTGAATTTATCATGAGCTAAAGGTAAAAGCTCGGTTTCAAATAAAGCAAGCTTCTGCTTCTCATTAGCGTAGGTAAATTCAATTTTAGTTGAAAAGCGTCTTAGGACTGCTCTATCTAATTTGTCGATGTAGTTAGTAGTGCAGATCACAAAGCCTTTACACTCTTCTAAATGAGTCAAGAACTCATTTACCTGACTTATCTGCCATTGGGCTTTGGCATTGCTTCTGTCAAAAATAAGTCCATCAATCTCATCAATTACCAAGATTTCATTTTTGATATCAAGTTCGTAAAAGAGCTCAGCAATATTCTTTTCAGATTGACCTACGTACATATCAAGAATATCACTTGCTCTTACGACCTTAACTCTCATGTTAACTTCATGTCCAATGAATCTTGAAAGCTCTGTTTTGCCAGTGCCTGCAGGGCCATAAAAGAGCATGGTACCCATGCCTTTTTTAGACTTTCCTTTTTTGATAATAGAAGAGAGTTTCTTACAGCCATTCAAGAAAACATCAATATCCTGTTTAAAGCACACAGCTTCTTTGTTGAACTCTGAAAATCTCTTTATGTCAGTCTTTTTCTTTATGTCTTTATTATTGTCAGCATCTTCTCCACCAGATAAGGGACCAAATAAAAATCCGCAACCTCTATTCTGATTGTTCAAGGTAATATTGGCCTGTAACTGACATTCAAGAATGTTTTTGATTTCTTTTGGACTTTCAAATAAGGCACAAGCAGCCTTTAGTGATTGCTCTATCACAGCAGGTGAAGTTACATACTTTTTATTAAACTCAGAAATGACTCTAGAGGTTAGCTTTGCCTTAGGGTATTTTTTAGCAATGCTCTTCCAAATACTGATCCTCTTTTGAACTTCCTTAATTGAGAATTTGATGCTCAAATTGAATCTACGCTTTACAGCAGTGTCAATTTCGCTTACATCATTGGTGATCCAAATTTTTGGAGCTGACTGTTTCTGCTCTAAAAAAGCATTAAGCCACGCCTTATCCTTGCTATTTCTAATCTCATAGCTTGTATTTAAAAGACGTTCAGCTTCATCAATGACAATCAGGCAGTTATCTTTATTTTCAGTGATCTTTTGGCAGGCTAAAAGCTTAGAACGTCTGTCTTGTTCGTTATCATCAACATCACTGTTTACACTGTATACATCGAGTTTTAGCTCTTTTGCTAACGCTCCTACGATACTTGATTTTCCAGTTCCTGGATCACCGTATAAAAGGATATTAACAGGGCAGATCTCTTTAGATCCTAGTAGCTTTCTTAAAAGAGTGAGCTTGTTTTTATCTTTTTCAATTTCATCTGCTTTGAGCTCTGTATCGGAACCGTTGAACTTGAAAGCTTCATCGATTACGTTTTGACTGTCAGAACTTAAGATTTTATTTGCAAAAGAACTTAAATGGTATGCTCTGCAAGCGCATACAAGACCATAGTTCTCAAGTTTATCTAAGCTCTCTTTGATATTGGAAATTGAAGTTTCGTAGATTGCAGCTAAAATTTCAGAATCTTTGTTTAAATCTAATTGTTCATCAAACAGCAGTTTGCAACAGCTGTAACTGTCGATAAGATATATGAGCTCAAGAATTTTAGTTTCAATCTCGTTTAAAGAAAACATGCTTTCAAGCTTGGCTATTTTCTTTTGGTAATCTCTATCGGTTTTTGACATCTTATAGTTTTTTACATAATTGTCAGCTTCTGTTTTAAACAGGCTGAACATCAGCTCATATCTTAATTTGCATTGATAGCCACGACGTCTGCTACTAAAGGTAGCGTCATCATCTTCAGGTCCAAGATCGTCATTATCTAGCAGATCTTCAAACTCGTTTGCAGAAAACATGTCTTTTTTAGCTGCAGTTACGTACTTTTTGATGAGTTTTATTTGTCCTTGAGAGAAATTTGACTTCTCTAACATGGTTGTAAGATAGTTTTGTGTGAATTTAGAGCAATAATGTTTGTCTGAATATATCCAACCTAAGACATCTAAAAATCCTTTGATGTCTGCAGAGCCAACTCTATAGTCATTACAAGTTGATATGTTGTCTAAAAAAGCTTTGATTAAAAATGCACTTCTAACTTTTAAAGGTTTATCTGAATCAAGATTTAGGATTGCTTGCTTAATATAGTATTCCATAGACATCCTCTCTTTTACATAAAAGCTCTTACATCAGTATTTTTCAAATTGTCATCTTTAATGACGTATAGCTTTTGACCGTAATGTCGTACTAAAAAAATGTATCTGTTCTTTTGAATGACTACAGAATAGAAAATCATCGTTCCATAATTTGATGACTGTTTGAAGAATTTAAATATTTTTGTAATGATCTGTTGAAAGAAACTTTGAATACTTAATTTTAAGAATGAAATGTGTGTCCGATTTTAGATACCGCCGATTTAATTAATGGCCCTTATCAATTATTAATACACAATCTTATTGTTAACATTGTCGGTAATTGAATATGGTTAAGATGCTATACTAAAGTCAAGAAAAAATCTTTTTAGGACTATGACATGAAATTTACAAAGCAACTTCCAGATACAACCGATTTTGGAGAGTTAATTGACAATAATTGTATTTATGTTGATAAAACAGCAATTATCAATCAATTTGCCTCTAAAAAAGGTCCATTTTTCATTTCTCGTCCAAGACGTTTTGGTAAATCGACCCTTATCAATACACTTCATGAACTCTTTTCTCATGGTCTTGAGAAATTTAAGGGGTTAAAGATTGAACCTTTGTGGAAAGATAAAACATATAAAGTCCTTCATTTAGATTTCTCATCTTATAACTTCTTGTCTGAGATTAATTTTAATGATTATTTTTATGAAGATTTAAAACAAGAATTCTTAAGCATTGGATTAAAAGTTAATGACAGTACTCTAGATACAAAAATTCCAGCTTTGCTTTTTGATAATGTTCTTAAAAATAATCCATCAGATCAAAAGATAGTTTTACTTATTGATGAATATGACACACCTCTATCTGCCGTTTTAAACAATGAAAAAGAATTTATAGCAAGAAGAGATATACTTTATAGTTTTTACTCAAAACTTAAACAGTATCAAGGTAGATTCCGCTTCATCTTTATTACAGGTGTAACTTATTACTCACATACCTCAATATTCTCTGCGTTTAATCATCTTACAGATTTAACTTTAGATAGCGA
>OIYF01000007.1_pt1 | contig 156758 bp, 133 predicted proteins | sample 1587971 | NCBI WGS metagenome assembly OIYF01 (sample SAMN03283248) | human gut metagenome | biome: human-associated habitat; material: feces | host: Homo sapiens | place: Peru | collected 2012 | reverse complement strand
AGGAAGAATAAGAGTGGTTAGTGGCTAGTTGTTAGTGGTTAGTAGATGGCTTTAAATTTAAAAACCTTCACTAAAAACTACAAACTGCAAACTTAATACTCAAAAAGAGGCTGTCTTAATGCGACAGCCTCTTTTTTACTAGCCCCTAGCCACGAACCACGAGCCACTAATTCCCAAACCGTTGTAATAACAACAGATTCCCTCCACTATCCATGGTATACTACGTTCAGAAGTTGAGAGAAAGCTCACTCAGAGATAAGATAAAAGTTGTCCACATACTTTAGGAGGTAGTTACTATGTTGAAATCCGTTCTGAATAAATTTGCTGCTAATGAAAAAGTTACGTCTGACATGATCATGGGCGATATCCTGCGTATGCATCCGGAAGTCGTCGATACCCTCATCGGTCAGGGCATGCACTGCTTGGGCTGCCCGTCTTCCCAGCAGGAAAGCCTGGCAAACGCCTGCTTCGTCCATGGCCTCGACCCGGAAATTGTTACCAAAGCCGTCAACGTTGCCATTGAAGCAAACAAACAGTAAGAGACGATAAGAGGAGGAAACGACAATGAGCGCATTTTTAGGACCTATCCATTTTTGGCTTTACAATAAAATCCAGTTCCAGGAAAGCTTGATTGACGAACTCGTCCGCGTTGCTACAGCGCAGGGCTGGTCCGATGAAGACCTGGCTGATAAATACTGCAGCAAAGACCGCCGCAAACTCGATGAAGTCATCGACGAAGCGAACATCCACGGCTGGCTCCAGTCGCGCATCCACGACGCCGAAGGCCGCTATGCCGCTTTCGTCCTCGCCGTTGCCGGCAATGATGATGCCCGCCTGGAAGCACTGAAAAAAGCCGCTTACGACTTCGGTGCCAGCCAGAAACTGAGCGCTGCTACGGCACCGGAAGCCTTCCACCGCCTGGACGACCTGCTCCTGGACGGTATGCCCTGCGACCAGGTCAACCGCGTCCGCGAAAGCGACGACAACCGCATCGCCTGGGACCGCACGATGGACCTGCACAGCGATTTCTGGCAGGGCCGCGGCGACCTCTACTATGCCCTGCGCCAGTCCTTAGTCGAAGGCATTCTCGCCGGCACGGACTACACTATGGTCAGCCCGGCTGACGGCCAGTACGAAATCGTCAAAAAAGCTGCGTAAATACGAAAGGGGAGAGAACATCATGTACTGTACAGAAGTTATGGTCAAACAGCATGCCAATATTTCCCGCATGCTGAAAGTCATCAAAGAAATTTGCTGCGGCATCCTCGAAGGAGCTGAAATCGATCAGAAAGGATTCGCGGAAATCCTCGATTTCATCCGCCGCTATGCCGATGGCCATCATCATCGCCGGGAAGAACTCGTTCTCTTCCCGGAAATGGTCGACCATCTTGAAGAAGTCGCATCGATCATTATCAAACACGGCATGCTCGTCGAACACGACCTCATCCGTGCCCACGTCCGGGCCCTCGACGAAGCCCTCAAACTCTACGCCCAGGAACCGAAGACCGAATATAAACTCCAAATCCTGACGGAAGCCATGGCCTATGCCAACCGCTTGCAGCAGCACGTAGAAAAAGAAAATAACGTCGTCTATCCCCTGGCCGACCGCGGCCTCTCGGACGACATCAAAAATAAGATCGACACCACCGTCCACGAAATGGAAGCCGAAGAAGGACCGGACTTCGCCAAAGGCTACATGGACCTCCTGGACCGCCTGGAAAAGAAATACCATATAACTACAAACTAAAGACTACAAACTACAAGGGCTCGTCGCTTAATGCGGCAGCCCTTTTTTGGCACGATGACAGAATCTGTCTACGGGCGTGTGTATAATCTACAGTAGCTTAAAGATTTGAGTGCATTTCGAAAGGTGGAATCTTCATGAAAAAACTTTGTACTGTTTTCTTTACCTTGCTGCTGCTGGCCTTTGCTTCTGTGGCTTCGGCAAATTATCCGTACTACCTGAACGGCAATTCGGACTATGTCCGCGTGGACGGCCATATGGGCACGGCCTGGTATGTGGACAAGACGTCGCTGGTCAACCAGATGTATGCCCCGCCGTACTACAAGCTGGCCATCAATGTCGTCACGGCCCAGAGTGCTACGGGTGACGAAAACGATTTCTACAACGGCGGCGAAGGCGAAATCGTCGGCGTCAAGACCTACTACTTCTACTACAACATGGATTCAGACCGCATGTGCGTCCTCGACAACAACGGCGATTGGCGCTACCTGGACCCGCAAGGCAGCTGGGCCGCCACCGGCGTCGCCCTGCCGGCCGGCCAGATGGCCTTCGAATTAGCCTACGGCCGCAGCTTCTATTAATTTAGCAAACATCGTAGTTCGTTCATCGACGGGCTCGTTGGCGCATCGCTCGGACTCAGATGGCGCTGCGCGCCTTTAAACTCCAAGTGACAATGACGCTTCGGGAAACCTTCAGCGCATAGCGGGCGCGCCCTCTACAGCGGTCCGTTTCAGCATCCGTCTTGCCATTCCTTACAGTCATGACCAGACGGGCTGAAAAGGCACGTGCACGCCCCTACGATATCGCATATAGGCGATGGGGAATGAATGTGGCCGCAGTGAATCAAAAATATATGGCCTGTGGCCTTGTGTGTATGGGATGAATTGTAGGGGCTCGCACGTGGCGAGCCTGCTAGAGAGATTCAGTCACAGCCCATTCGGGTATAATGGCAGGCTTTTACGAGCCACGAACCACGAACCACGGTTTTTCCGCGGATTCAGATGCGGCTTCGCCGCAACAAACTCAAACTGACAACGACGCTTCAGGATACCCTCAGCGCGTAGCGGGACGCCTTAACAGGACGTCCCCTACGAAATCGCATACAGGCGATGAAAATGAATGCCGGCGCAGTCTGCAGGCGGCAGGTCGCCGCGGTCCATGGAACCGCATCGTAGGGGCCGTCCCGAAGGGCGGCCCGGCTCTCCTTATAGGAGAGCTGTCAGCGAAGCTGACTGAGAGGTTGCCTTTAAATTAAAAACCCTTCACTAAAAACTACAAACTGCAAACTTAATACTCAAAAAAAGGCTGTCTTAATGCGACAGCCTTTTTTTCATGCCAAGACAGATACTGTCTACTGGACTATGTATAATAGAGAACCCAAGGAGGCGATAGGAATGAAAAAGATTGACATAGTACAAGCACAGCAAGATATCCAGTTCATCTATAACTGCTATAAGAAATTTGGCCTTGACGTGGACGAATGTCGGGCGGTCCTCAAAGACCGCGACTGCTGTGAACACCGCGACAGCGACGGTCATCTGCTCTTTGATGAGGCCAGTTCTCTGACGATGATAGACAGTGCCAAAAATTGCCATGATACGTATATCTGCAAAAAATGCCAGACTGTTTTTTCGCTGAAAATCGACCCGGATACGCAGGAATACAGCTACAATGAAGTCTTGAGATATAATAGCCTGGATGACCTTCTCAAGCCGGATTTCATCGGGCACATCGAAAAATCTTATCGTATTTTGGACAGGATGCAGCAGTTTACGCCCAAAGATGTCACCTTTTTCCACAACAACCTTAAAATCCAGGCCGAACTGCTCCAGCGTGAAATCCGTCGACAAACGGCTATCTTAGAGAAATTGGATTACATTACGCTGGACCTGCCCTATTATGATGAGTTTTCGGCAAAACACATCCGCAGCATCCTCTTTCCCCTGTACAAGCAGATGACATTCAGGACATTTTGGGTCCTGAGCTTTTCCGTGCCCATCTTTAATACCCTCGATTATTATGATCGTACAGTCAATCTCCTCGACGACGTCCCGGGCCTTAATCAGGACGAAGCACTCACGCTCATCGACAACTGCTTCAAAAAGGCTGGCACGACCTTGCAGGAAAGCCGGCGCCGTTATGCCTGGGAACCCGTCTGTAATCACCGAGATGAACAGGGGAACCTGCTGATCCACAATCTGCCGAATATGGTACAGAACGTTGAATGTGAGCGCTGCCATGCCGTCTTTGCTCTGAATTTCAACGAACAACTGGGAAAATACATCCATGGCTACCTCTTGGACGACCGCCACTTCTACGACTTCGAACGGGCTGGCGTCGCCGAAGAAGCCGAAGCCGTCCTGGAAAAAGACAGACTTTCCAACGTCCATTCGCTGACGGACTATTACCACATGCGTGAAGAATTGAAAGAACAGTACCAGGCCGTCATGGAAGATAAAATGGCCTGCTGGGAACTGGTGGGACGCCTGAATACCTGCCTCTTAGAAATCGATAGCCTGAACACCTTCACGCGCCATCAAGTCGAAGACAGCGTATTGTATGCCCAAAAAGAAATGCTCGACCGTTATCTCTGGCAACATGGACTTCAAAAACAGCTCAAAGCCCGGCTGAAAGAATTCGGCACCCTTCCGTCCCTGAAGTATCCTTGGTATAATAAGAAGAACACGAAGACAGAAGATACAGAGAAAGGAAAGATACTGTATGGCACGTTTTTATCCGACCATCGATGACGATTTTCATGGCAGCGATGGCGAAATCCAGGTTTATCAGGCCTTACAACAATTAAGTGACGGATATGTCGTCTTCCATTCCTTCCGCTGGCTTGGCGAACCGGGCCAGTACCGGAGCGAAGGGGAAGGCGATTTTATCATTTTCCACCCGACCAAGGGCATCTTATCCATCGAAGTCAAATCCGGCGGCATCGGCTACAAGGAGGGCAGCTGGATCCAGATCAACCGCAGGAATCAGAGTGAAAAACGAATCAATCCCTTAGGACAGGCTGCTGAGACGCAGTACCGCATCCAACGGATCCTGCGCCAGCATTTTCCCTATGACTGTCCCATGATCGGCCGGGCCGCCTGGTTCACATCGGTCGCCATGGACCCGAAACTGCGTCTGCCAGCTGAAGCCGTTCCGGAAATCATCCTGGATCAACTGAGTTTAGCGCATCCGGAAGAAGCCCTGGATAAGGTCTATTCCTATTGGCAGGAACACCTGGGCCGGTCCTTTACGCCACTGAAGCCGCCGGAATTTAAAGCCCTCATCCAGACCCTCATGCCGTCTTTCCGCCTGGCCGAAACCATTTCCAGCAGCAGCCGGGAAACGAAGACGTCTTATGTCCAGCTGACGAACCAGCAGTTCTCTATCCTCCGCTTCCTGCAGGAACAGCGGACGGCTGCCATTTACGGCCCTGCCGGCACGGGCAAGACCATGCTGGCCGTAGAAAAGGCGCGGATGCTGGCAGCTCAGGGGAAAAAGGTCCTGTACCTGTGTTTCAATGAATTTCTTCTCCAATACTTGCGCCGTCATTATCACGACCCGCAGATTACCTTCCATAATGTACGCACTTTGGCCGAAGAAATCCTCCAGGACGATACCTTGCCCCTCAATAAAGTCGTCGCCGTCTTTGAACAGTACTTTGAAAGCGAATTCAAGGACGATGACTGGCCCTATCCGAACATCGTCGTCGACGAAGGCCAGGACCTGAGCGATTCTATCCTGGAACACCTGAGCTTCCTGGCCGAATTACAGGACGGATGTTTCTACATCTTTTACGACCGCAATCAGTACATCATGAGCCGCAAGACGACGGGCTGGATCGATAAGAATGCCGAATGTCGCCTGGTCCTCTATAAGAATTGCCGTAATACTGCTGAAATCGCCACGTCCATCGGCAAGTTGATGCACATGAAAGACAGTTATGTCAACACCATCCAGGGCATGACACCGAAAGCCGTCTTTTATGGGAACGAAAAAGAACTGCAGAAACAGGCAGACCGCTTCGTCAAGGACATGTGCCAGCAAGGCGTCGCCCTGAAAGACATGGTCATCCTCACGGCCCACTCCGTCGGCCATAGCGGCCTCAAAGGCTGCCGGACCCTCAACGGGATTCCCGTCACGACGGAACCGGAAGACGGCAAAATCCTCTTCACGTCGGTACGGAAATTCAAGGGCCTTGAAGCCACAGCGGTCCTCCTCATCGATGTCAATCTGTCGGAACTCCCGGACGACCTCATGCAGCGCCTCATCTACGTCGGCTCCTCGCGGGCTACGATGTACCTGAAAATCGCCTTCTGCGAAGACATCGAAAAGAAAGACTACGGCCCCATCCTGGATGCCCTGACCGATGAACCGGTCAAGCATAACCGCAGTGGACTGGTCAAAACACTGCACTTAGAAGCGGACTAATAGAGAACGCAGGCCAGTGCAAGGCTCTCCTGATAGGAGAGCTGTCAGCGAAGCTGACTGAGAGGTTGCTTTTAAATTTAAAACCATCCGCTAACCACTAACTGCTAGCCACTAACAACTTAAAAGGGCTTGTCGTTGTGCGACAATCCCTTTTTGCCTCACCATGACAAAACCTGTCCGCTTCAGATGCTATAGTGAAGATAGAACTTGTATTTCACAGGAGGGATAGTCATGGACAGAAGCGAACAGACCAAGAAAAATCAGGCCATCAATTTGTATACGTGGGGCTTAGAACTCCTCTCTGACGGCGGCCACGTCCGAGATGCCGATAAAGTGGGCTGGATGCTGATAGAAAATGCAGCCACCCAGGGCGACCGAGACGCTCAGAACTATTTAGGCGATGCCTATTTTTACAGTTACAAAAAAGATGAAAAAGCCGCCTTTTGGTACACCAAAGCCGCCGAACAGGGCCTGCCAGAAGCCCAGGCCATGCTGGGGATGCTCTATCTTATGGGACGCGGCGTCACACGAAATTACGCCAAAGCCCGCCATTACTTCGAACAAGCCTTGCAGGGCGGCGAACTTAACGTCGAAGCCGCCGTGGCCCAATATTGGCTGGGCCAGATGTATAAAGAAGGCATCGGCGTTCCGAAAGACAGGGAAAAAGGCGAAAAACTGATTCGCCTGGCCGCCATCAACGGCTATGCACCCCATGGAACACCCCAGGAAATCCGCAAGCAAATGGGAGAGAAGTAAAAACGCAGGCCGCAGGCTGCAGTTCGCGAAAAAATACACGGTCAGCGGCCTTGTGTGTAGGGGCTCGCACGTGGCGAGCCCGCTAGAGAGATTCAATCACAGCCTATTCGAGTATAATGGCAGGCTTTTACGAGCCACGAACCATGAGTCACAGCCGTTGCCACAAGTCGAGGGTTACTCGAGGCGATGTCGTCGATTTGACATTCATGATGGAAGAACTTGTCAGCTGATTTAGGGTAACTACAAAATAACCACCAACAGTGCAGGACACCATTGGTGGTCATTTTTTATTACCGTTATTCAACTAAATCACATCCAATATAGTATTTAGAACCAAGGGCTTTCAGAAATGGGATCGTAGACATAGACCATAGTATCACCTCCTTAATCATGGAAAATCCGATAGGCCGACGTGGCCCCGGCGACGAACATGACAGCACTTTCAGAAGCCGCAGCTTCCGCTGCCGTAGTAACCGCAGAAATAACGATAGGGATAAGAAATGGCATATGAATCAATCTCCTTTACGAATCAGAAATAGCCGTAATGATAGCAGTGATGGCAAAACCAGCGACGAACCAAGGCATAACCAACATCTCCTTTCAAAAGAACAGAAATTACATCAGGGGGAGCACCTCCTTGCAAGACATATTATACGAGAAAAAGGAGAAATGGATTTAACGGAAAAAGTAGGAAGTTATATGACGACTTCTTCCAAAGCAAGGGATTCAGCAACCGTGGCGACGGCAGATCCAACGAAGGGAACGAGGAAAAAAGCATATAAAAAAACCTCCTTTAAGAAAGCAGAACCATTATAGAAATAAGCTTAGCAATAAACATCAATATCGACGTAAACATCAATGTCCATGAATCTCACCTCCTTATAGATGCAGACAGCGATTAATCATCAAATACTTCGTGGAAAAGGGCTTCCAGACTGCTCATCAGATCATACAGCATCATATCATTCACTTCCTTTCATGGAATCCATAGGGCTGAGTGCCTCTTACAGAACATAGTATACCGTAATCGGATTTCCGACACTTGCCAGAAAAAGTAGGAAGGAGAGGAAAAAATGCCGACAAATTTCAATTCAATCACAGTTGACTACGTTTTCCAAGGCAAAGGGAATGGCCAAGAAGGATTGAGTTGAGTGCTTCTTACAGGTCATAGTATATTCAATTGGGATACTGGGACTTGACGAAAAAAGTAGGAGGATAGAAATACGGAAATGAAAAAAGGTTTCTGACATGGTATAATTAAACATATATAATATGGCAAAGCAAAAAGGAGTGGTTGGTATGACAGGTTCTGACGATACAATTCATGTAATGCTTTTGTTTTTAAGTGATACGAAGTACAATGCATCTAAAAACATGGTTCAATCATTTGATTATGATGAGATTGATGGTAAAGTGCAGCTTACTAATGAAGCTGCTGTACGCTATCTGATGCAAAATGGTTACCAGGGAACGCCGATAACTCTTTCAAAGATTTATTTATTTGCCAGTAAAAAAGTACAGAAAGCGATTACTGGATCTATAACAAGAACGGATGAGGCAACGGGAAAGACGGTTCGAGAAGATAAAACATATTGCCGCGATGATGGGACGCCGTGGACTCATTTGGCATACTTCGGACATCGTATTTCGGATATGTTTCCACAATTACAAGAGGAAAATTCTACCTTCATTACTAAAATCAACTATGATGAAGATTTACCGGCAAAGAAGTCGATGCAGTCTGTTGTCGATATGGCTGGGCAGATACAGCAGGATATGAAGTCGTTATGGAAGGGGAAGAAAATAGTTCTTCATGCTGATTGTACAGGCGGTTTGCGCCATGCGAACATGATGATGCTTTCTGTGCTGCGCCTTATGCAGTATAGTGGTATCGAAATCGGCAAGATTTTGTATGCGAATTTTAATTCCAAGCCCAAACGCGTTGAAGAAGCAAATTTGATTTATGATACCTTTGGGTTAGTCGCTGGGGCTGAAGAATTTTCGAATTATGGGAGCGTACAGGCCATTAAGAAGTTCTATAATAATGAAGCCTTAGAATCGCCGGAATTAAAGACGCTCATCCAAGCGATGGAACAATTTGACGACGCTATTAAATTATGCCACTATGGGTATTTCAAGAAAGCCATTCAGCGATTACAGACAGCTATTAGAAATTATCCTGCTTTGCAGGTTATGGAAAAAGAAATGCCTGATGAAACAACACAATCTATTTATTACAATACCAGTTTGGCAGCTACTTTATTGCCACGAATCAAAAAAGATTATAGTGAGCTTTTAAACAGCGAAGAACTAGATGACTTGACCTTAATTGATTGGTGTCTGAATCATGGATATTTACAGCAGGCTTTGACCTTATATACCGAACGGATTCCGGAAGTTTTATTGGATCCAGGACGTCATTTGTTGCGGTTTAATCCGGTATTTCGTAAGGATTTAGATGCGTTAATAGAGAAAGATTCGATGGGACGCAGTGAAAATTTCCTTATTCTTAATGAATTTGGGAGAACTGAAACTGAACATTCTATAAAAGTGATAACCCCTAATTATGATGCAACAATTCGAGAATTTAAAAGACTGCTCAAAAAAGATATTACACGTTTTATCAATAAAGATATAGATGTGCAAGATGTTATCGATAATGTTAACGGGTTCGTTGAAACGCATCCGTTTTTACGAGTAGAAGATGAATATTTTTTAAAGCAGCTATTGCTTCGTATAAAAGAATGGCGATCACATCCGGCTTTACTTAAAGGTTCGGTAACAGATGAAGTATTTCTGGAATTAGTACGTAGGTTCTTACAATCGGTGACAATTTCTGAAAAGAGTAATGATTCATGGAAAGCAAACGTTGAAAAATTATGTGATACACTCCAGAATTTTCCACATGGCAGAGGTAAGATTATATCGCTTTTGAATTTTCTTAAGTCACAGTTGGATCTTGAGCATATCGGTGATTTGATTTGTAATTTGGAAAAAAAATATACAACAGAAGCATTAATTTTAGTACAAAATCATTGTTTGGAAAGTGATTTTGATGATGACGTAGTATTGGAAATCCTGACTGATTACTACGAAGTAAAAGATGAACGGAATCATACCAATCATGCCCGGTTGGAAACAGATAATATCAAATCGTCTGAAGAATTAAAACAGTTTATGAAGACACGATTAAATAAAATTCGAGAACTTAGCCGTTAAAAAATAGGGGCTTGCCGCCATGCGACAGGCCCCTATTTTTCATTGATAATACGAAAGGGATGCTTTTAAACGAGAAATAATTTTTTGTTTCATTGCTTCTGGTTCAAGAACAGTTACGGCTGAGCCTAAGGATAGAATTCGATTGATGATGTCATCTTCATCGAAATCATAATAATATATGGTCAGAAGATACTGTGATAATTCTTCATCGGAAACGACTGCCTTTTTATCAAAGGGAAAGAACATAGAAAAACAGCGCTCAATGGCATTGGTCTTTCTTTTTAGGCACAATGTTACTGACTTTTGATGTTTTTCATAATACTGCGTTTCTTCCTCTTGAGTCGTTGTGGTAATGAAATCATTAGTCATCGACAATTCTTTAATTTGTTCTGGACAGAGCCGATATAATTGTTTTTTTGATTCATCCCAGCATATGAAGCGGTATTCATTTTTTACTAAATCATAGGCTAAATGTGTTGGCGAAAGTGTGTTTTTTATTATTCTTTCTCCGTCATTCTGCCATGCCAGAATGACTTGACGCTGCTGGACCAGGGCTTGTTGAAATGTTGATAAATAGGTATGGAGTGGTTCTTGCTGTGCATTTTCACCTGTTTCTTGGATAATCGAAAAGTGAGAAGATGGAAAAATATTTTGAACACATTTGACGTAATCTTTTAATTTCTTCCTTACGTTTTCCGGGAGAAGAAAGGCGTATCGGCTATCATTGAGCATGTCCTTCAGCCAAGCTAACTCCGTATCGGATAGATGGGTAATGGGCAGGGCTCCGGCGATATTGTTTATAGCAATTCCCTTAGGAAAAGAAAAATAGAAGGGAATCAGGATAGTTTGGATATATTCCTGCAAATCTGGTGCTTCCGGATAATGGCAAAGCTGCTTCATTATATCGGCTTTGTGATATATATGACCGTGTTCAATAGATGTGATGAGACGGCATAGGTCAAGAAATAATCCATTTTTTAATTCGTTATATAGAGATACCATAATTCGTCAGAGCCTCCTTTAGATCATTGGTCATACGGTTGCGTAAGAAATTTTTTTTGTCTTCATAAATTTCTACGTAGGGAAGCGTTCGAAGCCAAGGGAGTATTTCCAGACGGTCCTTACAGTAAAGGAGACAATGGGTACTGCCCTTTGCATCTTTGATAACCTGGACCGACGGAAAACCGGGCTGTTGTTTGTCTGAAATCATTTTTAATACTTCTGTTTCTTTTTCCCTTGTGGGAGCATGAAGGCGTAAGTCGATGATACTTTCCCGTTGAGGCTTCAAATCTGGCAGAGAAAAAGAAGCAGCGTTCCGGATTTTTTTTATGAAATCAATGCGCAGCCAAACTATTCCTGTTTTAGTCCTTAGCAATAGATATTGCCGGCAATAAAAAGGATGAAATACGATTTTTACAGGCAGACCTGACCAATATTTTTGATGACGATATTCGACTTCGATGAATTTCTTATTATCAATAGCATGTAATAAGATATCGACCCATAATTCATCAATGACTCTGATGAAGGCATTGTTTTTGAACTGATATAACCGGGCTGGATTGTTGTTTTTCTGGTTCTTTAATTCCAAACGTAAGATATACTGGATAGAAGCACCGGGAAGGGAGCAAGGGGAAATATTTCGATAAAAAGCGATGGCAGCGTCTAATTGTTGTTTTTCTAAATCGGATAAATCTAGGTGAGGACGCTCATCCTTAGTATAGACGTTAATGTTTCCACGCTTTTGGCTTTTTAAATAACCGGCCTTTACGAGTAATTTCAGACAATCGTTGAATTGGTGATCATCGGTTGTTTCTATTTGCAGATAACCAGAATACCAGCTTCGTAAGGTGCTATTATTGATCAAGTCTTCAATCTTTTTTTTGATTTCTGGAGTGGACAGAGGCGTATCTGATGCGTAAATGATTTGAAGAATGATAATATAGAAGAATAGCCATTTGGGTTTCAACGTTTTCGTATTGAACAAAGAAATCAAATAGTTATCTGCTCCATGATAGGCATCACCCCAAAAGTGAGTGATGCTGTTTCGGTTGTGGTTATCAATCCGAAGATTGGCTGTTGGGCAGAAAGTACGGATAAATTTCAGCTTCTTGTCATAATTTCCTTTTGTGATTTTGAAATTAGGGAAAATATTGCGATAATAGCAGCCATATGCGATAAGCCGTAAAAATTTTCGTAGGCTGTTGAAGTCTTTGATATATGTTGAAAAAGGAGTCTGTTTATTCCAGTCTTCAAAGGTGAAGGGAAGCTGGCAGTCAGATTCATGGACTTTCATAGCTATCAGTCCTCCAAAATAATTTTTCTTTTATTTTAACACACTTTATATTGTCAGGTTTAGCGAGAAACAGAACGGGTAATTTTTGATTTCACGTTTTTTTGAAATTATTTCGATGTTGTTTCAAGATATAATGAGGTATATCAAAAAAGTCACTGATGAGAAAGGAGTCGATAGTATGTGCTTTGTCTATTTAACGGAACCAGGGATGCAATTATCTAAATCAGGTGGAACGTATACGATATGTAAGGAAAAAGAAGAAGTGTGCCGGATTCCGGCAGAAACGATTGAAGGCATCGTATTGATGGGGAGCGTCCAAATTTCTTCTCCTGCCGTGGCCGATGTCTTAAGACGGAAAATACCTGTTTCCTGGATTACGGCATCCGGCCAATATTGTGGTTCCTTTCAACCTCCATCGGGGCATCAGGCCTTGAAACAGCGGCAACAAGTCTTATTGCAGGGGACGCCATTTTCGCTGGAGATGGGTAAAAAATTCATCGAAGCCAAGGTGCATAACCAAATCGCCTTGTTACAGCGATGTAACCGTACAGCAAAGAATAAGGAAGTAAAAGAACAAATTGGCTATTTGAAGAAGTTGCAAAAGGAAATCCCTTCGGCAGAAGACCGGGACCATTTATTAGGTATAGAAGGCATTTCGGCTAAAGCCTATTTCCGGACCTTGGGCCTAATGGTACGCGATGATTTTGCTTTTTCTGGAAGAACTAAAAGACCGCCGACAGATTCTTTTAATGCGATGTTAAGTTTTGGATACACTTTGTTGAGCCATGAAATTCATACGGCTATTGTTACCCACGGACTTCAGCCATATTTTGGCATCTTGCATGAACTGCGAAATGGGCACGCTGCTTTAGTATCAGACTTATTGGAAGAATGGCGGCCTGTCATTGTAGATTCGATGGTTTGGTCCTTGGTACAGCATAGAGAAATCCGGCCAGAGCATTTTGAAAAGCGAAAGGGTTGTAAGGGCGTCTATCTGACCAAAGAAGGACGAGATATTTTTTTACGCGGTTATGAAAAAAAGATGCGGACTGCGCATGTAGTCAATGGGTATAGCCATACTTTACGGCAATGCGTGATTCGGCAAAGTTACCATTACAGCCGGGCTATCATGCATCAAGATGCTTCGCTATATACGGCATATACCATTCGTTAGGAGGGATAAGAATGAAGGATGAAGAAAAAGGTCCCGTCAGAGAATCTTGTTTGAAATATACAGTACTAATTATTTACGATGTGTCTGACAATAAAAGGCGGAGCCGACTAGTCAAATGCCTGGAACAGTACGCTGTGCGGGTCCAGAAATCGGCTTTTCAAGGGTGTTTGACAAAGGCACAATGCAAAAAAATGAGCAAGCAGGCCCAGCGATTTATTGATGCGAAGACTGATTCTTTACGTATTTATACTGAATCGATGGAGATGAACATTCAGTCTTGGGGCAAAAGGGCTGCGATGGGCGAAGAAGTATTAATTTTTTGAAAATAGAGGGGGTCATTGGTATGCGTCCCAACTGGCTTTCAAACGATAGATGACTTTGTCCCGGAGTGGTGCCGGCGACAGCACGGTAACGGCACTGCCCAGGGAGATAATATTTTGCAGGACATCGGGTTCATCAAAGTCATAGTAATGGATTTTCAGGCGGTACTCGTCAGCTTGCTCCTGATAAGTGCTTTCTTTTTGATAAGAAGCGAAGAGAAAAAAGCAGCGAACGACATTATTGTACTTTGGCCGTACTTTCAGAAGCGCTTCTTGTTCATGTTTTCGTAGAAAATTTTCAAAGGCAGCCGTCTCGTCTGGCGCTTTTGCGGAAAGTATGGTGATTCCCGATACTTCAGCTGCAGGGATACGGCGGAACGCTGTGTCATCAGTCGTCGTAATCCAAAAAGAAAAGCGTTTGGCAGCGGCATCGTATTCGAGACGGAAAGGAATACAATGAAAAGGTTCATCAGGGAAGGTTCTTAAAGTTAAATTTATTCGCTGGTCTTGCACCAGGCTTCGCTGGAAAATTGTCAGTATCGTGCACAATGATTCTTTATCAGAAGCGTCGCCTTGAGGCCGTATATCTTTAGCAGCAAAAATGGGTAGTAGCGGAGCAATGTCTTGTAAAGATGATTCCAGCTTTTGACGCAATTCTTGGGAAAGAAGGAATGTAAAATTCTTATCTTCCAGCAATGTCTTTAGCCACTGTTTTTCAGCTATACTGGGGCTTGCATCTGGTAAATGCAAGGAAAAGCGGGCGGCCATTCCCACCGGGGTATTTTTAAAGAAGACCGTTTTTAAGGCATCTTCCAGATGGAGAAGTTTCGTATGGATTGGGAGCCTTTTGTCGATATCCATTTCCTTATAAATTGTACCTTCCTGGCTATTCTTCAGCAGGTCGTATAGTATACCGATAAGCTGATTATGATACTCATTAAATAAGTCCATCATAGTTTTGTAAGGCCTCCTTCAAATCTTGTTTGATTCGGGTCTGAACCTTATTCCCTTTGTCATCAGAGACGACGGTGACTTGAGGGTGGAGGGTGCGAAGCCAGGGAACCAGGGTGAGAACATCTTCCGTTCTTATGCGGCAGAAACTAAATCGGTCTTGCTGATGATATTCTTCTGCATAAGGGTAGTGGTCATAAATCGTTGCTAGCAGGGCGTGATGGGTTTGAGTTGAAGTATAGTGCAATTTTAAAATAACTGTAGCTGATTCTGCATGGTTTTCCTTTGATATAATTCTTTTTTTCTGCCCTTTATCCAGTGTTATGTCTGTCATACAGGATATTTTAAAGGTCATACGTGTTTCATGAATCTGGATGATAACATAAGATCGCTGATAGCTATCCAATTTTATGCGGACTGGAAGTCCAGACCATTTCTTTGGTTTATTGTGATAACGAAATGAAATGGAACTTCCTTTGCTTATGGCTGCTTGCAGCAAATATAAAGAATCATCATTCAATATGTTTAGGGTATTTCTGTTCCGGACTTGATACTTTTGAGGCCATGTCGAATGATTTAATTCCAGTGTCTTGAGCAGATCCTGGCCTGGCAGTGACAGAGGGAAAATGGCGCTATAAAAGGTAATGGCGTAATAAAGTTCCTTCTGTTCCTCTAATGAAAAATCCGGCAGGGGCCAAGGAGATATATAGTATTTTTTATTCTTTCGTTCTATATAGCCGTATTTTTCCAAATTGTGGATGCGGCGGATGATTTGCGAATTCCAAGGAAGTGATTCGGCATGGATATAGTGTGACAAGAGTTGATAAGCCTCTTTTTTTCCTGACGATAGTGATTCAGCTTGCCGTTTCTCCCAGTCAATATTCTGAAACGCCTTCATAAAACGATTATTGGTAATATCAACAATCTGTTTCTGCAGTAATCCTTGTGGTGATGATGCTATGATGTCGAGGATGACGAAATCGCAGAGAACATGTTGTATATCAATGCTTTTCATGGAAAAAAGAGAATAGGCAGGGTTAGCCAAGGTATGATACGCATGATTGTAAAAGAAAAATCGATGTTTTTTCTTTTCAACAGCACATTTCCAACTGGTTGGGGATAGACTGAATTTGAGTAATTCAAGACGCCTGTCGTAGGCACTGGCATAAGGCAGTCGATTTTTTATCTGCATCCGTGAATAACAGCCATAACTGATTAGACTGAGGAAAGGCCGCAGGATATCCAGGGATTTTATATATAGGCAGTCAGGATTTCGCGTTTTTTGCATAAAATCACCTCTTTTTTGATAATATCAGCCTTTGAGGAAGTTTTCAATGTCAAGTTTTCGCCTAATTTTAAAGCTAGCAGGATTTTATAGATTGTCTGTCGAATAAATACAGTATTATATGTGTTATTTTACAAGAAGGTGAAAAGATGATTCGCAATTTAGTTACTTTTGTGATGACCCCTTATAGAGAAGCTGCAGCGCAATGCTATCGAAGTCAGGATGGTTTTAGTGCTGACTGTGCTCAGACCAATGAAACAGCGTTAAAATATTTAGACTGGAAACTACAGCAAAAGCAGGAACAAATTGATGCAGTCTATGCTTTTGTTTCTGATAAGGCGCAAGAGGGATTTCAACAATTCTGCAATATATTTACCGATACGTCATATCCCATAAAGGATGTCCCTCTTACGGACAATGGAAAATTGAGCGGGGCCTTGCCGAGTATTGCTAAGATGTTCGATTTTGTGCAGGAATATGTTCAACAACATAAAGAGGATACAATCCGTATGCACGTCGATATGACCGGCGGCCCGCGACATGCATCTATGATTATGATTGCCCTGCTGCAGATGCTGCAGTATCAGGGCATTGAAACGGGTATGGTCATTTATTCTGACTTTGGCGCAAAGACTGTTGAAGATGCAACGGATCTGATGCAGTTATATACTTTGATTTCTGGAGCCGAAGAATTTACCTCTTATGGGAATACGGAACAGTTGCAACGCTATTTTTCCAGACAAGAAAATATTTCTGTGCCACTGAAGTCCTTACTGTATCAAATGGAAAATGTATCAGAGACGATTCGCGTCTGCGGAAGTTATGAAACAATGGAAATGCAGCTTGAGTTATTGGAAAAAGCCATTGTCCAATATGAAGCAGCTATGACGAATAACGAAGCGGCTAGTGAACAAGATGGAATCTTTTATAAGTTATTGCCTCAAATAAAAAAAGAATATCAATCTATTTTGCCGGAGGCCCCTCAAAAAATCAATCCTGCAGATATTATTACCTGGTGTGCCAATAGAGAATTTTTGCAGCAGGCGTTGACTTTCTATACGGAATGGCTGCCCCGCTATCTAGTCCAGGAACATTTCATTAATATAGCCGATCCAAAAATCGTTGAAACTTGTAAGCGGAGTGGAAACTTATGGTCCAGCTGGGAGATATATTTTTTGAAGAATTATCTGCCTAATACCTGGGATTTAGAAGAAATCCGGAATACAAAAGGGCCTTTGTCCGGCAAGCAAATTAACTATGTTGTTCGGCTGTATTGCAATCAGGAAATAAAGTTTTGTGAATTTGTGAGTTATGTGAGCGGAAAGAATGAAAAGATGGATGTGTTATTGAAAGAAATGGGGCGTATTGAAAAACGTTTGACTAACAGACCTTTTATGAATATCCGTATCTTTCAAAATCTTCCGCCTAAGAATTTAGTTTATCAGGTTGTTTGTGCGGCTTGCCCCCCGAAACAGCCGCTTGACACTTTTATTGCCAGTCGGTTTTCTAAAGAAACGTCTTTCAAGAATATCATTTTTAAAGCGATGTTGGCGGTACCGAAAGATAAACTTGCTGAACTATTAGCTCTAGATGGAGTCTATGACAGTAATAGAAAACCGAAAGAAGAATTAGCACAACAGCGAGCCGATGTTTTTAAATGGTTATTCCAGCATAAAAAGATTACATCGCCCTTTTCTGCAGATCAGGTTTGCGAATTCGTCAAGACTTATACTTATTCAGTCGATATGTGGCGCAATACGTTCAATCATGCCAGCAGTGTCGATGCCAATAAGGAGACAAATGATCAAATCAGGGATGCCATCATTCAGAGCATTGCTTTTTTGACTCATGCTGATAAAGAGAAAGGATGAAGCTGGTGTTATATCATATTGAAATCCCCGTAACATTTCCAGAAGAACGCCATGCCCATCCGGCTATGGGGTCTATCTTCCATGGTGCGTTAATGGAACGCTTTCCGCCGGAGGTTGCCAATGCGTTTCACCAAGATGGAATGAGACTCTATAGCCAAAGTATCCTCTGGGATGAAAAGAAGAATACTTCCTTGTGGCGCATAGGCGCTTTGAATGATGACGTAGCAGCCGTTTTTCTCGATGCTTTACAGACATCGCCTGAACTGTATCTGAAACAACAAGGGTATGCCGTTCACTTAGGCTCTGTTTCTTGCCGGAAACAAGCCTTTAATCAAATTTTACATTACAAAAAGAAACCGAAAGGGGCAGACGTCGTTTTTTTGACGACTACCAGCTTTAAACGCCAAGGTTCTTACGTACTGTTTCCAGAGCTGCCGCTTTTATATCAAAGCGTATTGCTGCGATGGCCCATGATGACACCGATACCTATGGAACCAGAAGCCGCTCAAGTGTTAGGTTATTATACGGTTATTCGGAAGTATGATTTACATACAGCTTTATTTCATCTGGAAGGACGGTCTGTGCCGGGATTTGCAGGAAGGTTAGGCATCCGTTTCTGTGGGAACCAGGATGTGAATTGTTTGGCTGCAGCTTTACTGCAATGTGCTGTGTATACCGGTATAGGAATAAAAACAGCCTTAGGTATGGGGGCTGTCCGCGTTCGGATTTTTGAGTGATATAAGGAGGGAATCGTTATGAGCGAGCAAGCTATTTTATTTGATACCCGGTCGATTCAGCGATATATTTTTTCCGGGAATACGCTGAAAACCAATATCGGGGCTTCTTATTTAGTAGACCATATTTTTGGAGATATTCTCTTAGGCAAGGTATTAAGTCCTGAACATCGAGATAAGTATGAAATCAGTTCGGTTGATTTTACATCTTGGCAAACAGCAGCTGAACCAGTCAAAACATTGCCTGCTGATTGCTACGTTGCCTATATTGGCGGCGGTAATGCTTTGCTTCTTTTCCGTAAGAAAGAAGACGATTACCGCAAAGACATCGTCACCGCTTTTACAATGCAGTTATTAGTCGATTGTCCTGGGTTGAAGACAGGTGCTGCCATTGGCGATATTGACTTATCTTCACCGGAAAAATTCCAGACAAGTCTGAATCAGATGTACGCGCTGCTGAAGCAGAATCAGAACACCGTATTTCCCCGTGTCAATGTTCCTTATACCGGATTGACCCTGGCTTGCGACGTCAATGGAGAAGCAGCTAACTTTTATGATACAGAAGGCTTGATTGATAAGACGCCACGTTTTTTCTCTCAAGAAGTACGAGCTAAGACACAAGCTGCTATGGACGCCAATATAGAATTGCGAAGCAAGTTCAAAGAACAACTGGGCGGAGTTTATCATTTTCCTATGGAGCTAGATAAGCTTGGCCAGCGGGAACCTAAAAATGATATTGCCATTGTTCATATTGACGGTAATCAGATGGGTGTCCGTTTCAGCAGTTGCCAGAATTTAGCGGAACGAAGCCAATTGTCACGAGAAGTCAAGGAGCAGACTGAAAAAGCTTTTGCCAACTTGTTGGATACGATTACAAAAGAATATTCGAAATATAAAGAATTCCTCGATTTGAAGAATAACTATTTACCCATACGACCGCTCATCTTAGGCGGTGACGATGTTACCTTTGTCTGCCCGGCCCAAATGGCTATTACCTATGCAAAACGGTTTATGGATTTCATGAATCAGGACTTAGGGATTCTGACTGTAGGCGGTTCAAAGCAGATTTCTTCTTGTGCCGGGGTGGCTATCTTGCCGACAGCCTATCCCTTCTTCCGGGGGTATCAGCTGGCAGAGCAGTTATGTGATGCAGCTAAAGCGAAGTCGCGCAAGGATGCGTCTACGTGCTGGCTCGATTTTGCGATTCTTCATGGCGAACAGGCTCCGGAATTATCGCAGATCAGGCAGAATGAATACACTGGAGCTTTGGGAAATATGCATTTTGGTCCTTATCGCGTCGACGATGATACCGATAAATATGCTTTAACGGCACTGATCCGCTGTGCTTCGGTATTTCGCGATGCCCTGCCCAGCAGTAAAGTCAAAGGGATGGGCTTCGTTCGGGAGTACGATCACCGAAAGAAGAACGAAATCATTCTGCCCAGCAGTAAGGTCAAAGGGATGCGCTTCGTCCTTCAGCATGGGAAAGCGGATATCCATACCTTTATGGAACAGTGGCATCATCAAAATCTGGAGATGCCGGATATCCCGCAATGGGAAAATTATACTTCTGAACTTTGGTATGGTGCGGACGGAGCTCCGTTGGAAACGCCTTATGTAGATGCCATTGAAATGATGGATTATATTCTTCCAGAATTTGCAGGTTAAAGGAGGCCGTGTTCATGGAAAATTATACTATCACGATTCGTACTATTTCGCCATTATGCCTGGGCTCCGGGCAAGCCGATGTCAATGTCGATGCCGATATTGTCCATGATAAATATGGGCTTCCTTACTTTCCAGGGAAGCGCTTGCGCGGCCTGCTATATGAAAGTGCCTTGGAAGTTTCTGAAATGGCTGCTTTATGTGGACAGCCTTTTCTTACCAAAAGAACAGTCGATGAGTTGTTCCACCATGTGAGCGATTCGCCGGTGCGTCTCATCATTCCTGACTTTCATTTGCCTGATTATGAAAAGATGATTGAAGATTGGCAAGTCTTGCAGACTACGTTCAAAGATACCATCCGTCCGGAAAATGTACTGGATTATTATACGTCTTTACGATTTCAAACAGCCATTGATGAAAAAACGGGGATTGCCAAAGACCATTCTTTACGGAATATACGAGTCCTGGACCGGGGGATTACCTTTAAAGGTACGGTATCACTTATAAATGCTTCTGAAATTCACGAACAGGCTTTAGCGTTAGCTCTCCAAAATTTACGCCGTGCCGGGACGAACCGAAATCGAGGATTCGGCCAGATTGAATGTGAAATGGAAGGGCAGCATACTTTACTGGAGCAAGCTTTTCGTAAAGGAGGGAATCAGTCGTGAATCTTATAAACGTTACCATAAAAACACTGTCACCAGTCGTCCTTACTGGAGCGGGCAGTTCTCGCATTGTTACCTCGTGCAATGACTCCTTTAGTGGTACTGTCCTGCGCGGTGTCTTGGCGGGCAAGTATATTCAAAATAAACAATTAAAAGAACATGCAGAAAGGGATAAGGAATTTTGCCGTTTCTTTTTTGAAAAATTGCGATTCGTACAGGCAAATCCCTTAGTGCAGGGACACAGGGCTGCTGTTCTTCCCTTATCTTTGATGAAAGCTAAGGACAAAAATGCCGCTCATCCTATTATGGATTTATTGCAGGATGCCCCGGCAGCTGGCTATAAAGGGTTGAAAGGAATGGCCTGGATTGCAGACAATATGATTCATCCCGTTGCGGTTCACAGCAGTATGGGTTTCCATATGAGTCGTTCTGCTGAAAGTGAACGATTAGGCGGACATAGCCAGGACGGAAAAGTCTTCACTTATGAATCCATAGATGCGCATCAAGTATTCCGTGGAGCTATTATAGGTGAGAAAGAAGATTTGCAAGATTTCCTTCGGACTTTTGAAACAAATCAATTTGTTACGCGCTTGGGGCGGTCTAAGTATACGCAATATGGGCAATGTGAAATTAGTTTTTCCGACATCCAGAATTTGCCGGATATTTCCTTAGGAGAACATGTTTTCTTAATCCTCGATACTCCGCTTATTCCTGATTTTGGCGATGCTACTAAGGCGGATGCAGCCTTGCAATGTATCGTTGATGAAATGAACCGGCTGGCAGAAAGCGATGACTTTTATTTAGGTGCTGTTTATGGAGCTAGTCAAAGCATTGAAAACTTTGTCGGCGTTTGGGAAATGTATCGGCCGCAGCAGCAAGCTTTAGCAGCAGGAACTGTTTTTGAACTTTGTAAGAAGTCAGCATGGACAGACGCAGATAAACAGAACTTGCAACTTTGTTTGTATGGCGGCGTCGGAAGCCGCAGGGAAGAAGGCTTTGGACAGGTTCGTCTTTGGAATCATAAAAGTCTGGCTTTAGTTTCTGAACAGGAAGGGACACAGAAAAAGGCAAAAGCTTATGCTATACAATCAGGAGAGGTCAAGAAGGTCGTTTGGCATATTTTAGAAAAAAGATTAGCTGAACAATTACAAATCCAGGCCTTTGAAGACGTAAATCAGTTAGACTTCGGGGCAAAAGAATCTGTGACCCATACCTTTGCACGATTAGAATCTTGGCTTGGAAATCGCAATGAAACGGAACATATCCGTGACCGTTTTTATAAACGGATACATAGTGATGTACGGAATGGAAGTCCGATGCAAAACCATCTTCAGCATTTACGTTTTCAGAAGAAGCAGCTCTTGGATATTTTGTCTGGCAGCGCATCGATGCCATTTGAGCGGCCGGAATCTTTGAAAGCTTTAGAAAATGCGATTCCTCTTGCCTTAGCAGAAGAAGTTGACTTCAAGATATTAGAAGATAATAAGTTGCAAGATATTATGTTCTATGAATATTGGTTATGGTTTTTCCGCCATGGACGGAAACAAGCTGTACAGAAAAACCGGGAAAGTGAGGCGGACTAATATGGGGAACAGAAATAAAGCACAAATACGTTATCAGATTCTTTTTGAAGGGGAGCTGCAGCTGGATTCCCCCCTTTTAATAGGCAGTGGCCAAGACAAAAATGAACCGGAAAGCGATATCCATGTGCTAAAAGATCAGAATAACAATCCTTTTATTCCGGGAACTTCGATTACCGGCGTATTGCGGCATATGCTTCATGGGGAAAATCCGGAAGCTGCGAAAATCTTATTTGGATATATCGGTCAGACTGGAAATGAAGCAGGGTTACAGAGTTCGATTATAATTTCAGATGTTCTTTTAGAGGATACCACAATTGTTGTTCGGGATGGCGTATGCATTGATCCTGACACCGGAACGGCTAAAAAAGGACAAAAATACAATTATGAAGCTATTGAACGCAGTACGAAGAATCATAAGGCTACAGGCAAGATAAATATGATGGTCACTCTCAGAGACTATCAAGTGGAAGTGCTGCCGAATTGGAAGGCGGTCGTTCAGTCTTTGGCTAACCAGCTGGCTTTTGGAATCCGATTGGGAGCTTTGACGGCGAAAGGCTTTGGTCGTGTTTCAGTACCTGACATTCAAGTGGGCGTTTATGACATGACCCAGTTTTCAGATGTAAAGAAATGGCTTTTGCGGCAGCCTTCGGCACAGATTCTTAAGGTCGAAAAAAAGAATACTCAGCCTAAAGGCACCTTTATCGTTACTGGGCAATTCGCTTTAAAAACTTCCTTGTTAGTACGAAATAAAGAAGTTGCTAATGAAGATACAGATGGAAGCAATGATAAGGAGAAAAAAAGTAAGATCCATGCAATTCCCATGAAAAGCGACGAAGATTATTTAATTCCCGGCACCTCTGTCAAAGGGGTCCTCCGGCATCAGGCTATGTATATTTTACGGACTATGGGAAAGACACAGCTTTTGAATCAAAAATTTGATAAATTAATGGGCTGCTCAACAGAAGACAATAAACAGAAGAGCCGGTTTATGACTGATGAAGTTTATATCCATCCGAAAGACGTAACCTCTCAAAAACAGACCCGTAATGCTATCGACCGTTTTACAGGGAGTACCATGGATAGCAAATTATTTGCAGAACAGGCTTTGTGGCAAAAAGATAAGAAAATTCCTACTGTAACCTTGCGATATACGATTGATGACAGCCAGGACTGGGAACGGGGCATGGCTTTGTTTTTGCTGAAAGATTTATGGACCGGCAATGTGGCTTTAGGCGGTGATAAATCCATAGGGCGTGGGTATTTGCAAGGCCTTACGGCGACCATTCAATATTATCAGGATGAAAATATCTTGAAAGAATGGATAATTACGGACAATGGTAAGGTAGTTCAAGGTGACCCCGTAGAGCTGGAAGCATTTGCCAGTGCCTTGGTTCAATATCAGTGAGGAGGCATAAACTATGAACGATATGGATTTAGCAAGGAATCCATTGCATATACAACATGGAAATGTAGAAAAGATCACTATTCATGGCGAAAAGAGTTTGGATACCATCTTGAAACAGTATTTGATGACAGATGCTGCCGTTATATGCTGGCAGCGTCATCGCATCAGTTGGGGACATTGGAAAAATCAGGCCATACAACTGGCTGACGGCACGGAATTAGATGAAGATAAGATTCTGGAAATCCGCGTTTTTAATGAAAATGAAGAAATTCATCTGGTTCGCAAAGAACAGGATTACTGTGGACGATATGTACATGATGGAGTAGGACAAGAAGTCGCCTATGTAGATAGTTTATCCCGATTCTTTGGTAAAAAACAGGGACAGGCTGATGGATATGTTACTCTACGTGACAGCGAACGTTTCTTTACAATGACTCTGCCTTGTGATGATTCCTCGGCAAGTTATTACGGCTTAGTGACGCGAAATTATATCACAGCCGATGAAACGACCGGCCAAGCCGGTTATAACGACTATCGCTTTGTCAGAATTACGTCAGCGGAAGGAGGGCATTAACAATGGGTGATATTCTAGAGGCGTTTAAGAAAGCCAAGATGATCAGTAGTGAAAAGGCCGATGAGATAGAAAAAGAAAAGAATGAAGCCGCAGCTAAGAAAAGTAAGCAGCAAACAGAAAAATTGGCCCAGCGTAGTAAGTCTCAAAAATATAAACCTCAATATTCAAGTGGTCCTCGCGCCGAAGATGTTCCACCTGCGACCGCCCCTTATAATTTCGTACCTATGGTACATGCCGTGTTGCCGTCGCCTATGAGTCAGCAGCATGACTGGCAGCATATGACTGAAAAAGAAGGTCAGTCTGCCTATAGAGATTATATCCATAGCCAGCCAACCTATAGCGGCTCCTTGAACTTGCGATTGGAAAATTTGACGCCTCTGTTTGTAGGAGCTGGAGAAGAAGCAGAATTCTTTTCGCCTGCTGGAAAACCAATGATTCCCGGTAGCACGTTGCGTGGGATGGTCCGCAGTCTTTTTAAAATTATTACGGCCGGGGCGATGCGGCGGAATGAAGATTTCACGGATCGGCATTTGTACTTCCGCTGCTTGATGGCACCTAAGAGTATGCCTCAGATTGCTGAATTGCATGACTACTATGTATCACGGATGACGACAAAAATAAGGAGAAAAAATGGTGGACGTATTGACGCAAAGAATACCAAGCCAGGATTCTTGTTCCGCAAGACAGAGGACGGGGCTTACTATATTTCTCCATGCCAAGAAGACCATATTTCTATAAAAGAATACGATACCCATTGGAAAGAAGTTGGCAAAGTATCTCGTGTTGATTGGTATGATAAAGACCGTACTGCCTATATTTTGACTGGTAATCAATCTTCTGTTTTAACCGCCCGTCCGTCTGCTAATCGGCCTCTTAAGAAAAATATCCGTTATCTCTATGGCCCGGATTGGCAGACTGAATATCCTGTTCCTGAATCTGTTATCCAGGACTATCGTGACGACAAGAACCGCAGAGGCGTTTATTTAATAAATGATAATCAGCCGAATACTAATATAAAGTGTGGTGGTGAAGCTCAACGTTTTGCCAAACGGGACGACATTGATTTTTTGGCACCGTGTTACTTCGTTTTAGAAGATAATCAAGTCCAAGCCTTTGGTCATGGCCGATGGTTCCGTATCCCTTATCGTAAATCTGTCGGCGACCGCATCGATAATCGCCTGGAAGATGAAAATATCGTTGACTTTACCGACGCTGTTTTTGGCCGAAAAGCTTTATGGGCCGGCCGCGTTTCTTTTGAAGATGCACAACTTCAGTCGCCTCCTGCCTATGCCTGCAAGGACTATGTAATTCCTTTGATGAAGGCGAATCCGACATCATACCAGCTCTATTTGGAACAATCTAATCATCCTAATTGGCCGCCAGCTCATTGGGACAGCCCGGCTGCTGGTGAAGTCAGAGGATATAAGATGTACTGGCATCAGCAAATCAGTAATGATGACTGGCGGACTCCGTATTCAAAAGGGTTAGAGCAGCATACGCATGAAATTCATCCTTTAGTTAAAAATAATGTCTTTACGGGTAAGATTCATTTTCGCAATTTAACAGCTATTGAATTGGGCGCCTTGCTTAAAGTGTTTCAATTAGGCAATGATAATCAGGATATCGTCTATAAATTGGGGTTAGGGAAATCCCTTGGGATGGGCAGTGTCAGAATCCAAGCCAATCTCTCCTTGGATAGTGGCGGACGCTATACGGCACTGTTTGATAAGGATATCTGGAAAACTTCAGAAGATGTTGCTGATACGACACCTTTCTTAAAAGCTTTTGCTGATTATGTATCATCGTGTTTTGGAAAGGATAAGAAAATTTATCAAGAGTATCAAAAGTCATTGGATACGCTGGCTCTTATGCTGGATTGGAACCATACGAAACTTTCTAATTGGAATGATCGCGTAGCTACGATGTGTGAAGGCGTAAACCAAGGTTCCATCTCAGGTGGCGTCGATGAACGATTCAAGCTGCGGTGCATATTGCCGACCGCAGAAGAGGTCGTGAAAGGGAAAAATAGGTGAGTTTATGGAATTCATTAATTTAACCCCTCACGATGTCCACATCATGCCTGAGGGAAAAGAAGAAGTGTTCATCCCAGCCTCAGGTCAATGCGCGCGGTGTGAGGTGAAAGAAGAACTTTGCGGATATATTGGTGATATTGCTATCTACCATACCTCGTATGGTAAAGTACATGACTTGCCGGAACCGAAAGAAGGTGTCTATTATTTAGTATCGACAATCGTTGCTAAAGCCTGCAAAGGCCAGCGCGACGATTTGCTGGTGCCATTTGACTTTATTCGTGATGAAAGCGGTAATATCATCGGATGTAAATCCTTGTCAAAAGTACAATAGTGGATAGAAGTGCAGAGATAAGAATGACCGCCAACAGTGTAAAGACACCATTGGCGGTCATTTTTTATTACCCTTATTCAATTCAATCATAGGAATCAACTTCCTTTACGAACGGGAATCTGTAGCAGTCGTAAGAACAGCCATGATGGCGAAGCCAGCGACGAACCAAGGCATAAACAACATCTCCTTTCAAAAAAGCATCAATCATCATCGGAGAAAACCTCGTCAAGGACAGAAAGCAGAACCAAATCAAATAACGACATCATCTATCACCTCCTATTAATGGGAACTCAGGACGGAAGCAGAATCATCTGTCTGGCCAGATTGACCATGAAGCACACTCCGGGCGGCAGTGGCTCCAGCGACGAACATGACGACTTCTTCCAAAGCAAGGGCTTCAGCAACTGTGGTAATAGCAGAACCGACGAAGGGAGCAAGGAAAAACGGCATAGGAAAAACCTCCTTTAAGAAAACGAAACCATGGTAGAAATAAGCTTAGCAATGAATATCGATATCGACGTAAACATCAAAGTCCATGAATCTCACCTCCTTATAGATACAGATAGTGATTAGTCATCACTAAGAATTTCTTTAATAAGCGTACCGATTACATTTTCAAGCAGAATCATATCATTCACTTCCTTTCAAAGAATCCATAGGGCTGAGTGTTTCTTACAAGACTTTGATAAGCGTACCGAGTGCCATTTCAAGCAGGGACATATCATTCACTTCCTTTCAAAGAATCCATAGGACTGAGTGCTTCTTACAGGACATAGTATACTGTAAACGGGTGCGCTCTACTTGCCAGAAAAAGTAGGAAGGAGAAGAAGAAATGCAGGTGGGATTTTTCACAAACTCTGAAATCGTGAAAATAGCCTGATTTTTTTCTGAAAAAATGCCGATAAATGCCTTTATTAAGCCATCTTTTCGTGGTATACTATAGGCATAGAGAAGCCAGAAAACAGAAAATCCGCCCCGCATCAACAAACAAGCGGTTTCCTGGACATTATGAAAAAAATTATCACAGAAATTGAGGCTTCTCAAGGTAGTCCCCCGAAAACCGGGTTTTGAACCCGCATGGTTAAGCCAATGATAGGGGGCGCCCTTATAAGGGTATAATCCCCGCAAGGGGACTGAAACATGGTCACTTGACAGCTTAACACCTGGGACTTTCCCATACTTATAAGGGTATAATCCCCGCAAGGGGACTGAAACTGTCGCGTTTCGAATTTGTTTTATATCTCTTGATCACTTTCTTATAAGGGTATAATCCCCGCAAGGGGACTGAAACACGGAAAAGAATGATGGTCTTAAACAGGATATCAATAACTTATAAGGGTATAATCCCCGCAAGGGGACTGAAACAGATACAAGTTCGTTGCATCATCATCTGGAAGCATGGACTTATAAGGGTATAATCCCCGCAAGGGGACTGAAACCTCTCTAGTAGACATTTTGTTCAAATCAAGGAAGACAGTTCTTATAAGGGTATAATCCCCGCAAGGGGACTGAAACCCAAGAAATTTTACAACGTCCATGTTTAGCAGAAGAATGCCTTATAAGGGTATAATCCCCGCAAGGGGACTGAAACGTTCCTGAGATGTATAATATGGGGAAGAAGTATTACTTATAAGGGTATAATCCCCGCAAGGGGACTGAAACAATGCACTCTTAAACATAGCACTGAGTCTCTTATACTTATAAGGGTATAATCCCCGCAAGGGGACTGAAACACGATAAGAAGACTAACATCGAAGCAGCGTCTTCTATGATTCCTTATAAGGGTATAATCCCCGCAAGGGGACTGAAACTACTACTGACTTTAAGGATATAGTAATCTGTCAGAAGGTTGACTTATAAGGGTATAATCCCCGCAAGGGGACTGAAACCTTGCACTTACTTTCAATGTAAGCAATTTTCTTGTCAACTTATAAGGGTATAATCCCCGCAAGGGGACTGAAACGTTGCTTCGGCTACCCACTTTTCCTGACTAAGTACTGTTTCCCTTATAAGGGTATAATCCCCGCAAGGGGACTGAAACATCACCACATACGATTTCATAAACTTTCATTTTCTTTCTCCTCTTATAAGGGTATAATCCCCGCAAGGGGACTGAAACTTTCTTTAGTCGCTAACAACGATATCACCCATCATTGTCACCCTTATAAGGGTATAATCCCCGCAAGGGGACTGAAACATCCACAACAAAGGAGGTGATAAATATGTTGTGGAACGATCCCGAAAGCTCCGTAATTATCGTTTGTGAATAAAGGAGGGCGATAAATATGTTGTGGAACGATCCTGAAAGTCCCGTAATTATCGTTTGTGAATAACGATAATTACGGAACAGGAGAGGAGGCATCAAAAAGTGTTTCCCCTCTATTATTTTTTTGTTGTTCTTTGTTTAGTTTGAACCTTATAAGAGCATAATCCCCACAATTCAGTTATGAATCCTATGCACAGCCGAATTTATGACGAGTGGTATGTGAGTAACATAAAATAACCGCCAACAGTGTAAGACACCGTTGGCGGTTATTTTTTATTACCAGTATTCAATTCAATCACATCCAATACAAAACTTAGAACCAAGGACTTTCAGAAACGGGATCGTAGACATAGACCATAGTAACAGCTCCTCAATCATGAAAAATCCGATAGGCTGACGTGGCCCCAGCGACAAACATACTTGCACTTTCAGTAGCTGCTGTGGTGACCGCAGAAATGACGGCAGGAATGAAAAACGGCATATGAAAAAACTCCTTTAAGAAATCAAAAACATAATAGCGAATCCGCTTAGTAAATATCAATATCGACGTAAACATCAATGTCCATGAATCTCACCTCCTTATAGATACATACAGCAGTTAATCATCAAATACTTCGTGGAAAAGGGCTTCCAGACTGCTCATCAGATCATACAGCATAGCATTCACTTCCTTTCAAAAAATCCATAGGGCTGAGTGCTTCTTACAGGACATAGTATACTGTAAACTGGCTTTCTTCACTTGCCAGAAAAAGTAGGAAGGACAATAAAAATGATAAAAGATCATCTGGTTTTTATTTTTTGAAGGATTTAAAAGAATTTTGTCGAATGTTACAATCATATAGGAGATTTTGTAAGGAGGTAGTGTTGTGGATACAAGCGCAATGGTAAAAGTTTTAGACATCTCTTATGATAAAGCTTTAAATGGCGTAGCTGGTATGAAGGGTGCCGCCGATTTAGCTGCCGATTATATGGCTCATGGCGGAGCGTTAGAAGCACAAGTCGATGCTTTGATAAAGAATCAGATCATTAAGTGTGGAACTTCTGGCTTTTTAACCAGCTTAGGCGGTTTCATTACCCTGCCGATTGCTTTGCCGGCCAATGTGGCCAGCGTGATTTATATGCAAATGCAGATGATTGCGGCTATTGCCCGTATGGGTGGTTATGATTTGCATGATGACCGCGTTAAAACCTTGGTCATTGCCTGCTTATGCGGAAATGAAGTGAAAGAAATCTTGAAGCAGGCTGGCATCCAAATCGGTAAAAAGCTGACGGAAAGAGCCGTTCAGAAAATATCTTCGGCACTTATCGTCCGTATCAACCGGGCCGTCGGTTTCCGCTTGCTCACTAAATTCGGGACGAAAGGGGCTATCAATCTGAGTAAGGCCATTCCTGTCATTGGAGGTCTTATCGGAGGCGGCGTAGACGCTTATTCTACGAAAGTCATTGGCAATAAAGCGAAGGAATTATTTATTTTGGGACAAAATGAGTTGCCTGTAGTAACCATTGATGCTACGGTAGAATAGATTGTTTTTCTTTGGCGATAATGACAGAAAATGTCTATATTATTTGCTATACTAATGACAGATGAGGAGGTGGATTCCGTTGGAATACTTGACTTTACCCCAGCCATTGCCAGTATGGGTGCCAGTGTACGATGTCAAACTTGAGTTTCAAATCGGTAAGTTAGGAGATAAACTGGATGCCCTGCCATTGCTGATTCTCTTTATGATTGATGACCATAAATCGCTAGAGGATATCGTTATGGTTACCCAATTAGGAGCGGTTATTATTCAGAAAGAAATTCAGAGGATGCAGAAATCTGGCTTATTACAATTTGATGGGCAACTTGTGCCAAGTGAACCGGGAAAACGGATTTTACAGATTTATCGGATGGCAGACAGCCTTTCTCAAGGACAACAGCCTTTTTATGTCGATGGCCTCAGTCGGAAACTGCATGTTCATCGTTCATCAGATGTCCTAAAAGAGCAGCTCCCTGAGGAGAGTAGTTTTGCCTGCGTCAAAGGAACAGATATTCCAACAGGTCGTTCTAAATTTCTTTTTGGTGATACACATAAAGTTGTTCAGAGCTTGTTAGAGAAACTAGAAAGTCAGCTTGGCAGCGATGAGTTTAATTACCTGACTTATGTGGGGGAGAAACGATATTTGCAGCGGCATATCTTGAAATTGCCAGTCTTTAGTCCTGATGATGTAACAGAAAAATCTGGTAGTATCCAAGAGACGGTGCAATGTGAATTTCCCTATAATCTCTATGTCCTTCGTTTAGAGGAAAAAAACTATACTTTTTATGTGGACCCAGTTACACAAAAACTCAGGACCAAAAAGGTAGCCGTGCCGACCTTTTCATCGAAGAAAGGAATCCTCTGTTTTACGAATGCCTTATCGCCTCAGCGGGAATTAGATATGGTGCGGGAAGCTATCCAGAAAATTGATTCACAAGGGAATCAAGAAGTCCTTTGGGAGAATTTGAAAACGTATCCGGCTATGATTCGCGGATATGCTGATGGCGGGGAACTTTTTGAAGGTGATGAGAATGAAGCTTAAAGATCATTATTCACTATGTATAGATAATTTGAAGACATTGACGGCTGATTTGTCGTATTCAGCTAGTACGACGCCTGATTTGCCTACGATACAAGAAGTACAGCATGACTTCCAAGAAAGTTTGGATTGTATTCAAGCATTTGGCGATTATCTGATAGAACGAAATCGCACAAAAGCTTTGAAGAAGCAGATTCATACGGCCCAAAGGGCTTTGGACGTTTGGAATGAAGAGACGGAAAAGCAAATGCAAGATAGGCTGAATACGGCAGAACAGCGGTTTCAATGTTTTCTTACAGAGGAAAAAAAGAAATTTGAGCAGGAACTGCAGCAATCTGTATTTGAAACTTTAGATCAGGCTGAAACAATGAGTGATGACAACCGTAAGGCTCATTTTCAGCATCAAGAAATGCAAAAAGTGTTAGAGATGTATAGAACATATCTGTCGGATTTAGATAAGCAGCTAGTTTCCCTGAAAAAAGATGCGGCTGCTGACGTACGGAATCTGTATTTTCAACGATTAGAAGATGATTATGAAAAGAAAACAAGTAAAATTCAGAAGTACTTAACGAAGTGGAGGTAATCGACATGGCAGGTATTGATATTTCTAAATTAAAAGATGCACAATTTGATGATGAAGAACCGAAGAAAACTTCTTCCGATATGCCCCTTCCGGCAGTTCCAGTTGGTTCTCCTGCACCTATTACGCATAGACAATCGCAAGGGAATGCTCCAGCCTGTGCTAATTCTCTTGGACTAGCAGCAAATGTGGGCCAGTACGGCCTCTCTGTAGCTAAAAAGTCTTTCAAACCGATGATGATTGCGAGCATTGCTACTAATGTACTGGATCTTTGTCAGACAATAGCGCAAGTTCATCAGAATATCAGAGCTGAAGAAGAAGCGACAAAGCGGTATAAAATCCAAGCTGATGCTTTTATGGGTACCCAAAAAGAAATAACGGCCAGGATGCACGATGCTGAAGAAACAAAACGGATGCAAATTTCGAAGGACTATGAGCATAAATTACTCTCTATTACTAAAGAAATGGAAGCTATGAAACTTGCTTATCAAGATAAGGATAAGGAAAGGGGATTTCGAAGGGATAAACTGGAACGTGATTATCAGTCGATTTCTCAAGCGCTTGATTGGATTTTAGCACGGTGTCAATCGTTGCAAGACAAATATATCGAATCGCATTGTAAGGATGAGAAAATAATGGAACTGTTAAACCATATGGAACAGCAAATAGTGCCTATCATCACGCTAATCACTCATTTAGACTATAGTGAGGGGGAATAAGCTGTGCCAATACCTTTTTTTGCTGCAGTTGGTGCTTTTGCTGCAGTTGGTATTCTTGCTGCGGTTGCTTTTAACTCTCTTTCAGATGAAGAACGGAAACGGCAAAACAAGCTGGATGAGAACTATAGAGAATATCAGTCTGAGTCTGTTAAAAAAAACAAGGCAGCTCATGAACGGTACTATCGTGAATTACACTTTATGGAACACGCTTCGGCAGAAAAACTGTACGCTATGCGGGAAAGGCTTATTCGGGAAAAGAAGCAGTCCAATCAGCATGCTTACAATACTGTTGTAGAATGTCTAAAGCAACAAGAAGAGGATGCCGACCAGAAAATTGCATATTGCAAGGAGCTGATGGCACAGTTGAAACAACATACGAGCCAACAGCAGTATACGCCGATGCGCCAACAGTCTGTAAAGAGTGCCAGGAAAACATTAATAGAATTCATGCAAGAAGAAAGAGCCTATATGGGCTATCTGCAAAAATATAGAGGCCAATTAGAACGGACCTTTGAACGGACCGGTGAGCTGATTCCTCCTTTTTCGATGCGCCTGCCAGAGAAAGTTCCTTATACTAATCAGGTTATTGTTATCGATAAAAGTGACTTGAATGGGGATAACTTTGATATTTGCGTTGATAGTGGGGCTCATATATACTATAAGGCTGTTTGCGATGATCCGGAAAATACGGCGTTATTTCCTGGAGCAGATTCTTTATACTGTCTGGTGACGCGCAATGAGAAAGGGGAGTATGGCAGCGTTAAACACCTTTCTTGTGCCAAAGGGATGTTCATCCAGCAAGTGGTACGCCAACCTAAGGTCGGAATAGATGCCGTCGTTTCTAAAATTGAACAACAAGAAGAAAAGCATCAGATTACATATTATTTAACCTATCAAGGCGTTACGTTACGGTTATTTCCCAAAGATTGTATAGAAAGACGGTATCCCGTCATTGGGGAACATTGCCGGGTCTATGTCAAGTATTGGGATTATAAAATGGGTGTGGCACAGGCCACGGAGAAGTATGAAGACAGTTTAAAAATCGAAAACTTTTCTACCATTCCGTTGATTATCCATAAGAATCAATTGGATAAGTTTACTACACAAGTTAAAAAAATGGGGTTGGACGAGTCCATGGATGACTGGTATGTTGGCCCTTGTGATTCTCAATGGGATCAGCTGAAACTGCAGTTAGGTAATAAGGTGGCATTTCAAGTCCATGTATCTGTGCCAAGTTCGGAGGAAGATACTTGCTATTTTGAATTTTGCGATTTTCTACCTAAAGAAGATATGTTCCGATTCAATGATGTATTTGTGGCCTTTGATGCTGAATTAGATGCCATGCCTTATCAAAAAAAGAACATCAAAGCCTGTACAGAGAACATGCAAGCTTTGCTTGTTTACTTAGAAAAACAGTTTGCAGAGCAAAATAAAATCAAGAACAGTCAGGCCAACATTCTTTACTTCAACCAATGGAGCGAAGTGATGAAACGCCTGATTGATATAAAAACATATGGGCGTCTTTCCTGTAAAGATGTCCGGATTTTAGAAATAGAAGAAAATGGGAAGACCTTGCTGATTTTCCCGGAAGATACGGGGAAAGTCCAGAATTTTTTGAATAGACTTTCTAAAAAGCATTTTTCTTCGGGAAATCTCTTAGTGCAGCTACACCATGGCCGGAGCCTTGCTGGAACTTCAGATATGAATGGGGAAGAATTATTTTTACAGACTCGGATTACCGTGGAAGAAGCTGCTGCGGCTGCTTATACCGTTGATTTATATGAGGAAACGATTCCTTATCCGGAAATACAACAACAGCAAGCCTTGGAAGCCTTTCGCTTAGGACAGATGACCAATGCCAAACTGAAAGGAATTATTTTTGATTTACCTCATTTAACGTTTTCGGATAGCCAACGACGCATCGGGAGAGTGTATAATCCTTCTGTACTTCATAATGAAAGTCAGCTCAATGCCCTGACTCGGGCAACGGCTGTCGATGATTTCTTTCTCATACAAGGTCCTCCAGGTTCAGGAAAGACGACACTAATTAAAGAGATGATTTATCAGCAGCTGGCAGCGGATCCGCAGTCTAGAATCTTGATTGTTTCACAGGCTAATGTAGCTGTTGACAATGTCCTGCGTGGATTGACGAATCAAAATGCTTTGCAGCCTGAACAAATCGTGCGCTGTGGTAATTTGGATACGATTTCATCGGATTTACAGGAATATTATTTTGAAAAACGCCTAGAGCAGTATGAAAAACGTGTCACACAGGAAGATTGTCCGGAAGCATTGCTCCCTTATCGGAAACGATGGATCCAATTATTATCGGAAAAGGACAATAAAGTACAGATTAGTGAATATTTATTAAATAATTTTTCTGTTATCGGCGCAACCTGTGTGGGTTTGGCCAAGAAAAAGATAGGGTTGAACCGCATTGACTTTGATTTGGTCATTGTAGACGAAGCTGGCAAGGCTTTACCGGGAGAATTGCTGATTCCTATCAATCATGCCAAAAAAATCATCATTATTGGCGATCATAAGCAGCTGCCTCCCGTTGTGGATCCCGTTCTTTTTAATGGAGGTGTCCAATTAGACGATATCATTGACGAAGATACTATTAATGAATTCTTTTCAACTAGCTTTTTCCAGTACCTGTTTGATCAGTGTCCAGAAGATAATAAGTGCATGTTGACAATGCAATTCCGGATGCCTACCGTCATTGGAAATTTGGTGAGCCAGCTGTTTTATGACGGGAAACTGGAGTCAGCTCCGAGTTGCGCTCATAAACAACCTTTGCTCTTTTCTCATCATATGATTTTCTTGAATATGGATGGTGATGCTACCTATAGAGAAAAAAAGGACAGCCCGCAAAGTAGTCCTTATAACGAACGGGAGGTCATCGTTGTTTATCATCTGGTCAAGCGGATTCGTGAGAAATATGACGGCCGTTTGGTTGTTATTACCCCATATAAGCGGCAGAAGTCGAAGTTAAAGCAAGCCTTGAAGGCAGAGAAAAATGTTGTTATTAATACCATTGATGCTTTTCAAGGCGATGAAGCGGATATAGTGATTTACTGCATGACCCGATCTCAGCATAAAACTGCTTATTTTTCAGATAATGCCCGATTGAATGTAGCTATGTCCCGCACCAAGAACACGTTGATTTTTGTTGGCTCCATGAGTTATTTATATAACTACGGGGAAACACATAATTTAGGAAAGATTGCCAGTTACATAGAACAAAATGGCATTGTGTTGACTTATGCGGAAATCATGAATCCCAATCGGGATTGGCAATGGAATTTGCTCACAGATTCCCCGACGAGGGAAGAACCCCATGAAGTATGTAATGGAACGAGTGAAGATATTGCCGTATCAGGACTGGATAAGTTTTTGCCACAGAAAAAATCTGAGGAAACATCAGATACGGCAGAATGTCGCATCTGCCATAAAGCCTATGCTAAGGAGGAGTTAGAAGAAGGTATTTGTCCAGATTGTTTGTATGATGGAGAAGTCTATGAATGTAAAAAGTGCAGAAAGCCTATGCTCTATACAAACAAACGTCGGTATATTGAGAAGTTGCCACGCGAAGAATACTGTGAAGACTGTAAAATTGTTAAAGAATATCCTTGTCAAGGTTGTGGCGAAATAATTCGTATCACCAATAAACAATTCCACGAGCATAAATTACCTAAATATTGTTATCAGTGTCATACTGCCGTTGTTCAAACGGTGCGCTGCAAAAGTTGTGGAAAGGAGATATCCCTTACACGGGAAATGGTAGATCAAATGGCGAAAGGAGAGCGAAGAATGCCAGAATTTTGTCATGACTGCAACCAGCTTGTCGTCGTAGGACGATGTGAGGTTTGTGGCAAAGAGATAAAAGTTAAGCGAGGTAAAATAAATTCTCGAACGAATTATAACCTTTGTTATGAATGTAGCCATAAAGTTTATAGAAAGGTGATTTGCGAAGATTGCTTTAAGCCCTTTGATATTACTTATGGGGAAAAAGCTTCTTTTGAATCTAAAGGGTTTGAGTTACCGAAACGATGCAAAGACTGTCGGCATAAACGTAAAGCAAATAATAGAATACGTTAAGATGGATTAAGGAGGTCAGGTACGATGGAACTCATGAATTTGAATCATCCCGCTTCACATAAGTGTGCTTTTTGTAAGCACTGGTACGACCCGATGAACCAGGCCATCCGGCCGAAGGCGCCGATTGTCGGTTTTTGGGAGTACGATCCGCTGGCTGAGAACCAGTGTATGGTGCGGAACATGAAAACCCGGGGTGTACAGTCGTGTAATCAGTTTGTCTGTAAGATTTGAGAAGGGCGTGAGGACGTAAACGATGGGGACGGCTGTGGCTCATGAGTTTATTAAATGGTTTATTTTGCGGCCTTTATTTTATATTTTGATACAGGTTTTATGGCCGTTTATTTATGGCCTTGGCGTCAGTTTTTTAACTGTCTATGAGACGGGATGGAACAGTGGCGATTGGCTTACGAGGGGCCTGCTGATTTTTATTACCCTTGGCTTTTTGGGACTGCTCGTCGGTATTTTTGCCCCCAAGAAGGAGGCCCAGGAAAATCGGCATCGTGTCCGCTGTGTGATTGTCAATGTGCTGTTATACGTGCTGGTCCTTTATATTATCGCCCGGTGGTATGGGTTGGCCCAGCCCATTACGATGACGATTACGATTTAAAGCGGGGCAACCTCTCAGACCGCCGTTGGCGGCCAGCTCCCCTATGATGGGAGCCTTCTTGAAAGGATGTGTTTATTTGAAGGAAGATAAGGTTTCGCGGGTACTGGCCCTGTATTCGCAGCTCTTGGGCGGGCGGACGATCCAGAAGGCAGCGGCAGCCCAGCAGTATGGTGTGAATGAGCGCAGTATTCAGCGGGATATTGAGGATATCCGGGCTTTCTGCCGCAATGGCATGGCCCTTGGCGATGGAACGCCTTGTGATATTGTCTATGATTATGTCGATAAGGGCTACCGCATGGAAGGCGGCCAGGCGCAGAAGTTGTCCAATAGTGAAATCTTGGCGTTATGCAAGATTTTGCTCGACAGCCGAGCTTTCGTCAAGACGGAAATGGAGGACATGTTGCACAAGGTGATTGCCTGCTGTGTACCGGCGTCAAATCAGGCCATGGTGACTCAACTGGTCAACAATGAGGCTTTCCATTATGTGGAACCGCGGCACCGGACGAGTTTCCTCGATACGATGTGGCATCTTGGCGAGGCCATCCAGCAGCACCGCTACGTCGACGTGTCTTATGGCCGCCTGAAGGACCGGAAAATCGTTAAGCGCCGGCTGAAGCCCTTAGCCCTGCTCTTTTCGGAGTATTATTTCTATCTCATCGCTTTCATCGACGACAAGGATATCGAAAAAATCTATGAAAGCGCCCGGGATATTACGCCGACCATTTACCGCTTGGACCGGATCAAGACCTTGAATGTCGAAAAAGAGACGTTCCACATTCCTTATAACCGGCGTTTCCAGGAAGGCGAGTTCCGCAAGCGCGTCCAGTTCATGTATGGCGGTCGGCTGCAGCGTGTCACGTTCACCTATACGGGCTACGACATCGACGCCATCTTGGACCGCCTGCCGACGGCGAAAATCCTGAGTGAAGATAACGGGACGTACCAGCTGGAAGCAGAAGTCTACGGGAAGGGCATTGAAATGTGGCTGCGAAGCCAGGGGAAATACGTCAAAGACATTAAGATTGTGGAGTTATGAAATCAAGGAGTCATACATGGGGTCATCCCCTCATGGGATGGCTCCTCTTTTTGTTTCCCGTGATTCTTGCTATAATGAAATAAAAGAAAGCAGGTGAGGCTATGAAGTGGCAGATGCCGATTGGTGTCGATAATTTTTGGGATATACGGAGCAAGCATTATTATTTTGTCGATAAGACGGACTTTATCCGCCAGCTCATCGACGGGCACAGTGCGGTGACGTTGATTACGCGGCCGCGGAGGTTCGGCAAGACCTTGACGTTGAGCATGTTGGAGTATTTCTTTTCCATTGAAAAAGAGGCACAGAGCCGCCACCTCTTTGACGGCCTGGCTATCGACCGGGCCGGGGCGGATTACATGGCCCATCGCGGCCAGTATCCGGTATTGTTCTTGTCCTTGAAGGATTTGAAGGACCTCACGTGGCCGCAGATGCTGCAATCCCTGAGTTCCTGGATCAGCTACTGGTTCATTGACCATGATTATTTAGCTGATAGTCCGTCTGTCAATCCGGACTTGCGCAGGCGCTTTCTGGCACTGAAACAGCAGGCTGCTGGGCAGAATGAAATGCAGCTGGCCCTGGCACTGTTGGTCAAGATGATGCATCAGCATTTTGGCAGGCCGGTCATTTTATTGATTGATGAATACGATGCGCCCATTCAGCAGGCTTGGGAACACGGCTTTTATACAGAGTGCATCGCTTTTATGAAACAGTTTTTGGGCAGCGTCCTGAAGGGCAATCGCGACTTAGATTTTGCCGTACTGACAGGGGTCCTGCGGGTCGCCAAAGAAAGTATTTTCAGTGATCTGAATAATCTCGATGTCTGTTCCGTCATGGATGCTGCCTATCGGGAGGTCATTGGATTTACGCCGCAGGAAGTGGCACAGATGGCGGAAGACCTGACCATGGCGGAGGCGCTGCCCGACTTGAAGAAATGGTATGACGGCTATCTCTTTGGTGGGGCAGAGATTTATAATCCCTGGTCGATTATCAATTTTTTCCGTCACGGTGAGGTTGGTGACTATTGGGTCAATACGTCGGGCAATGGTATCATCCGGGAAATGCTGCGCCATGTGACAGCTGATACAGAAGGTGATTTGCTAGCTTTGTTGCAGGGGTGCCAAGTGACTGCCTTGATCCGGGAGGGTGTCATTTATGAAGACATTGGCCACGATACCGATGCGCTGTATACAATGTTGTTGACGACAGGCTATTTGACGGCTGTCAGCCGCAGACGAGGCATTGGCGGCATACGTTGTGAATTAGTGATACCCAATCGGGAAGTTCAGGATATTTACCGCTTTGAAATCTTGGATAAGATGCGAGGCCGTTATTCTGTGTCCCGACTGGAAACCGAACCGGGAAAGCGGGTACGGCCGCTTTGACCTGGCCATTATTCCCAAGGATGTAGAGAAGGCCGGCGTCATCATGGAATTTAAGGTAGCTGCCAGTGAAGCGGACATGACCGATAAGGCCAAGGAGGCGTTGCAGCAGATTGAAGAGCGGGAATACGTGACGGAATTTCGCCGGCGGGGAATCCAGACGGTATGGAAATACGGAATCGCCTTTTGCGGGAAGAAGGTGGAAGTCGTCCGCGGCCAGTACTGAACGGTATAGGCGCAAGACTATAAAAATTGAATATTCTATGATATAATTAATTGTTATGTGACCTGATGAAATACTTTTGATACTGGAGGTATATGAATGGCTACAGTTCAGGAAAAGATTGACCAGCTCCATGAAAAGCTCGCGAAAATCGAGCTGGGCGGCGGTCAGAAGCGAATCGATTCGCAACATAAAAAAGGCAAGATGACAGCCCGCGAACGGCTGGCTAAATTATTTGATGAAGGCAGCTTCACCGAAATGGGGCAGTTCATCCATCATCGCTGTATGAATTTCAACATGCAGGAAAAGGAAATCCCCGGCGACGGCGTCGTTACCGGCTATGGTACGGTCCGCGGCCGTCTGGTCTTTGCCTATGCCGAAGATTTTACGGTTGAAGGCGGTTCCCTTGGCGAAATGCATGCCCACAAGATTGCCCAGATGCAGGAAATGGCCCTGAAGATGGGGGCTCCCGTCATCGGCATCAATGATTCCGGCGGTGCCCGCATCCAGGAAGGCGTCGATGCCCTGTCCGGGTTTGGCCGCATCTTCATGAATAATACGGCTGCATCTGGCGTCATCCCGCAGATTGCCGTCATCATGGGGCCTTGTGCCGGCGGTGCTGTATACAGCCCGGCTCTGATGGATTTCGTCTTCATGGTCAAGAATACATCAGACATGTTCCTTACGGGCCCGGCCGTCATCAAGTCGGTCACGGCCGAAGAAGTAACGGCCGAAGAACTGGGCGGTGCCATGACACACAGCTCCATTTCCGGCGTCGCTCACTTTGCCTGTGAAAATGAAGATGACTGCATTGAAAAAATCAAGGCTCTCCTCGACTTCCTGCCCAGCAACAACATGGAAGAAGCGCCGGTCATCGATTCCGATGATGATCCGAACCGTGAAGATGAAAGCCTCAATTCGGTCATTCCCGATAACAGCAGCATGCCTTACGATATGCTCGACGTCATCAAAGCCTGCGTCGACGACGGCAACGTATTCCAGGTATTGGAAAACTATGCCCTGAACATCATCACCTGCTTTGCCCGCTTTGACGGCCAGACTGTCGGCATCATCGCCAACCAGCCGAAGTTCCTCGCCGGCTGCCTGGATATCAATGCGTCCGACAAAGCGGCCCGTTTCATCCGCTTCTGCGACAGCTTCAATATCCCCGTCGTCACTTTCGTCGATGTACCGGGCTTCCTGCCGGGGACGACCCAGGAATACGGTGGTATCATCCGCCACGGCGCCAAGATGCTGTATGCTTACTGCGAAGCGACGGTTCCCAAGATTACCGTCGTTACCCGCAAGGCCTATGGCGGCGCCTATATCGCCATGTGCTGCCGTCAGCTCGGTGCTGACATGGTCATGGCCTGGCCGTCGGCAGAAATCGCCGTCATGGGTCCCGATGGAGCTGCCAATATCATCTTCAAACACGATCCGGAAAAGGAAAAGAAGAAGCAAGAATATATCAATGAATTCTCGACGCCTTATAAAGCTGCTGAACACGGCCAGATCGATTGCGTCATCGAACCGAAGGAAACGCGGCCGCGCATCATCAGCGCCTTGGCAATGCTTTACAGCAAACGGGAAGAACGGCCGTCGAAGAAGCACGGCAACATGCCGTTATAAGGAGGCTGCCGTATGATAGAAATTCAATTTGCCGTCATCGTCCTGTTGATTGCCATGACCTTGGTCCTGAGCCGGTACTATAATACCCGCTTCCGTGCCTTGGAAGATAAGATGAAGGATGTCGCCGATTTCCAGCAGAGCGTCAAAGACCTGGCAGAAGCCGTCCAGGACTTGAAGAAAGCTGTAAAATCTGAAAAGACGGTCCAGCCGCAATCGACACAACCGGAAAAACAGGAACTGACCCACCCCGTCGTCCCTGTCGGCCAGCGTCAGCCGGCTGTCGTAGCGGCCCGGCCGATGACCGTCGTATCAGACGGGAACCAGGCCGTTCCGGAAGGGGAGCTTTCGGATGAAGTCGTCGCCGTCATCATGGCTGCTGTTGCCGCCTATGGCTATTCACCGGCAGCTATCCGCTCTATCCGTCCGCAGAAGCGCGGTTATAAACGCCATCGGGAAAATTGGGCTATGGCAGCCCGCCTGGGTGGCATGAGTCGTTAACTGAAAACGTATTTAGATCCAGGAGGACAAGATATATGAAAAAATTCAAGATTACTGTCAATGGCAAAGCGTATGAAGTAGAAGTCGAAGAAATGGGCGGCACTCCGGTGGCAGCTCCCGCACCGGCTCCGGCTGCACCGGCACCCGCTCCGGCAGCTCCCGCACCAGCTCCGGCTGCACCGGCATCTACACCGGCTCCCGCTGTAGGCGGCCCGATCCCTGATGGCGCCATTACGGTCAAAGCCCCCATGCCGGGCAAGATTTCGGCTCTTAAAGCCGAAGCTGGCAAAGCCGTCAAACGAGGCGACATCATTCTCGTCTTGGAAGCCATGAAGATGCAGAACGACATTACAGCTACGGCAGACGGTACACTCCATGAAATCCGCGTCAATCCCGGTGATAACGTAAAGACCGGCGACGTACTGGCCGTCATCGTGAAATAAGATTATATTTTAAACGATAGTGGATAGAAAAGCCCGGTAACTTATGCTGTACGTTACGCATAAGTTACCGGGCTTTTTCTGAACAGGTTATACCTGAATCTCGCAGCGGGACGCCTTATCAGGACGTCCCCTACCACTAAAAACTACAAACTGCAAACTTAATACTCAAAAAGAGGCTGTCTTAATGCGACAGCCTCTTTTTTGCTATGGTGGACCATCAGGGGATCGAACCCTGGACACCCTGATTAAGAGTCAGGTGCTCTGCCAGCTGAGCTAATGGTCCATGTTTTGTTTTTCTTCGTACTCGCTGTTTCCTGAGCACATGTAGTATAATACACTAAATCGGAGAGAATTGCAAGCTTTTTTTTAAAAAAATTTACAGAAAGTTGAATTTCTCCCGATTCTTGATTTTGGCGATACGGCGAATGTATAATGAAAGCAGTGAGATTTTACCCAAAATACTTAATTTGTAAATAGAGTGAAAGTGAGCGATGCGCATGATTACTTATAATGGCAATGGCGGTATGGATACGCTTGCCGTCGGCATCAATCGGCGCTTGTCGACGCTGCGTCAGTTGCCCAAGGATGATGTCATGGTCATCCGGGCTTATGTTGAACAGCATCCGGAGGTGTTACCATATACATCCCTCCATGTCTTCCATTTCCTGTCGGATGGTCAGGCTAAGACATATTTCCTCATCGGCCTGGAAGGGAAGCCCATCCGTTATTCGACGTATGAAGATTTCCGTATGGCCCGGCGCCTCATGGCAGCGGCTATGAAGGAAGGCGTCAGCGAGTTGGCTGTCATGGCTGATACCCTGGATATGGATCTGGGCTCCCTCATCGATGGCCTGCTGTACCGCAATTATGAATTTACCCGCTATAAACGCCAGGCTAAGAGCCGGACCATTGGCAATATCAATATCCTGACCCATAGCCTGCGGCCGAAGGAATTCAATTCTATGTGCTATATGTATACTTCGGTCTATGAAGGCATCTATACCGCCAGGGATCTGGTCAACATGCCGTCGAACGATTTGACGCCGCGCAAGTTCGCCGACATCGTCGGCGGGATGCTCAAGGGCGATAATATCCTCATTGAGAACCTCAATAAGTGGACTTTGGAAAAACGCCATATGGGCGGCATCGTCGCCGTCGGCAAGGGCAGCATGAATCCGCCGCAGCTCTTGTCCATCGCCTATCAGGGGGACCCTAACAGCCGGGAAGTCCTAGGCATCGTCGGCAAGGGCGTCACCTATGACAGCGGCGGCTTGTCCCTTAAAAGTCATGCCAATCTGGAATTTATGAAGGACGATATGGCTGGGGCCGCAGCAGCTGTCGGCGTCATGCGGGCGTTGATGCTGCTCAAGTATCCCGTCAATGTCCTGGCGGTCATCCCGCTGGTCGAAAATATTCCTTCCGGTATGGCCTATCATGTCGATGATATCCTGACCATGTATAATGGCAAGACCGTAGAAGTCAAGAATACCGATGCCGAAGGAAGGCTCATCCTGGCCGACGCCCTGACATATGCCCAGGAAAAAGGGGCGACGCGCCTCATCGACCTGGCGACTTTGACCGGCGCCTGCGTGACGGCTTTGGGGACTGTCCGGACGGGCATGATCGGTAACGACCAGGAGTGGATGAACCATTTCTTCCAGGCCGCTACGGAAGTCCACGAAAAGATATGGCAGCTGCCGGCTGATGAAGAATATGAAAAGCTCCTGGAAAGCGACGTAGCCGATTTGAAGAACGTCGGCGGTCCCGAAGCCGGCGCGATTACGGCAGGCCTCTTCCTCAAGCAGTTCGTCCACGACGGCACGCCGTGGATCCACTTGGATATTGCCGGTCCGGCTTTCAATGAAAAAGCCGACGAAACGGGCCTCATTGGGGCGACCGGCGTCGGCATCAAATCGATTCTTCATTTATTACAGGGAGGCTTCCCATGCTCGTAGACTTACACATGCACACAACCTGCTCCGATGGTGTCTATACACCGGAGCAGCTGACCCGGATGGCTGTCGATGCCAAGCTCAGTGTCATGGCCATTTCTGACCACGATACCGTCGCCGCCTATGATGGCAGCCATTCTTTTGCGCCAGGCGTCCGCGTCATCCCGGCTATTGAAATCAGTTCGGAATGTGACGGCGAAGATGTCCATATCCTGGGGTACGGCATTGATACGGCTGATGAAGGGCTGCAGGCTTACTGCGCCCAGTTCAAGGAACGGCGCTTCAACAGGGCCTTGGAAATCGTCGACCGCTGCCGGGCGCTTGGTTATGATATCGACCGCAGCGCCATCGAAGCGACGCTGCAACAGGGCGGCACCGTCGGCCGGCCCCATATTGCCCGCCAGCTCGTGGCCAAAGGCTATTTCCCGGACGTCAAGACGGTCTTTGATAAGCTCCTCTATCGCGGGGGTCCAGCCTACGTGCCGTATCACCGCCGCAGCATCGACGACTGTGTCGCCCTTATCCGCCAGGCCGGGGGCATTGCCATCCTGGCCCATCCGGGACTGCTCAAGCGGACGCTGGACCAGGTCCTGGCCCATGACTTTGACGGCGTCGAAGTCTATCACCCCAAGAACCGCGGCCGTTATAAGGAATTTTTGAAACTGGCCGAGGACCGTCATTGGTACGTCAGCGGCGGCTCTGATTTCCACGGCACGACAGGGCGCTTCCCGGAAAAGGTCGGCGTTTTCACCGTCGATGCCCAAGCTGTAAAAGCCTTACTGAATGATGTAAAAGGATAAGCTTTAAGAAAAGCAGGTGAGATTCATGGAAGTTTTCGGTTTTATTGGGGCCAGTGGTACCGGCAAGAGCCATCATGCCCTGGTCGTCGCCTATGACCACGATATCCAGACCATCATCGACGACGGCCTGCTCATCGACCACAACCGTATCGTTGCCGGCCGGTCGGCCAAGGAAGAGACGAACCGCCTGAAGGCCGTGCGCCGGGCCATTTTCAACAAGCCTGAAGATGCAGCAGCCATGCGGGCGGCGTTGGCGAAAGTCCATCCGCCGAAACTGCTCATCCTGGGGACGTCGAAACACATGATCCACCGCATCTGCCAGGCCTTGGATCTGCCGGAAGCGTCGCAGTTCATCCGCATCGAGGATGTATCGTGCCCGTCCGAGATCGCCAAGGCCCGGGCTATCCGACTGAAAGAAGGCAAGCATATCATCCCCGTGCCGACGATGGAACTGAAGCCCCATTTCCAGGGTTATCTCCTGGACCCGATACGCTCCTTCTTCTACGGCCGTAACGGCAAGCAGATTTCCAACTTTGAACGATCCGTCGTCCGGCCTGTCTTCAGCTATTATGGCAAGCTGACCTTTTCGAACGAAGTACTGGAAGCCTTAGTGCGCCATGCGTTGAAACAAAATGGCGGCGTCACCAAGATCAACCGTCTGCGGGTGGCCATCAATTACAATTCAACGCGCAACGGCCTGGCTATCATCCTGTCCCTGACCATCGCCTATGGCCAGAACATCAAGAAGCTCATGAGCCGCATCCGCAAGGCTATCCAGCAGGAAGTAGAATACACGACGGGCATGGCCGTCGAAATCCTCAAGATTACGGTCCGCGGTATTTCCCAGCCGGAACACTAGGCGTCGCCGTTTTCTTCTGTCAGGACTGTCATGAGCGGCATGATGAGGCCCCGCAGGGCGTCGACATTTTCGGCAGAGAAGCCTTTGTACTGGGGCGAACGGCTCAGGTCGTCGAAGAACTCATGCATACAGGTGATGAGCTGAGGGTTGTTGAGCAAGTAAATCGGTTTGGTCTGCGGCAGGATGTGGTGCGTGTTCTTTTTTAAGAAAGCTGACGTGTAGTTGCCGTAAAAGGCGAGATTAGAAAAATTCGTATAACTGCTTTCTCCCGGTGCCGGGAGGAGAATCCCACAGGTAATGGCCGGGTTCTGCTTCATCTTTTCAACGATGAGGTTGAGCTGGGCCTTTCTTTCGTCTGGCGTCATTTGGTAGTTCATGTCGGTCAGGTAGAAACAGCCCGTTTCCAGGTAGCGGATGATGGAATTTTTGGGCATAATGATTTTCATGCGGCCCTGCTCGATGATGCGGTACCAGATGTACTGGATGCGGCGGACCCATTCTTTAGTGGCGTTAGGGTATTTCCCTTTGTCGACGAGCTGGCACAGGGACGTATAGACTTCGTCGGGGAGGAGAAATTCCAGGCCATTAGTCAGGAAGAAGAGGTACTTATTGGACGTAAAGAAGATGTCCCGGTAGCCAAAGCGTTCCATGCCCAGCGTTTGGCGGGGTTCCATGAGGACCGGCTGGACCATCATATAGGCGCAGCATTTCTTATAGATTTCCCGGACTTGGACCGGGTCGGTGATTGTCAGGCACATGTCGATGTAATCGTCGCCGTCGACGTAATAGAGGTAGGCGAAGGCATCTTTGAGGACGATGATGTTGCGGTACGACTCGTGACTGATTTCATGCATGGTGAAATTATAAGTCAGCAGATGGTCCAGGCACTGGTAGAGGCTGCTGACGGATTGGGGCATGTGGGCGGCGAAGACATCCATTTTCAGGCCTAAGTGGACATCACAGGACCAGTGGTCATTGTGACATTCTTCCAGAATCTGCCAGATGCCATTCTGGTCGAGGACGTGGAACTGGCCGGTCATGACCAGCATCCCCTGAGACGGGAGGCCTTCGATGTATTGGTGGAGGAGCTGGCGCAGGGCCGTGTGGCAGTCCGCACGGCCGGCATAGAAATGGATAGCTTGGTCGCGGTTTTCATTTTTTCCCGTCTTGATCTGGGCCTGGCGATAGGCCTGGCTGAGCAGCCCGTAGAGATGGAACGCCAGATCCTGGCCGTCGTCGGCAAAGGAGAAGATACGGTTCAAGTCGTCTTCCTGGTGCTGTTTCTGGGCGGTATCGGCAAAGAAGCGGGCCATGTCTTCGTGGATGCGATCGGCGTGGCGCGAAGCCGGCAGGCGGGCGCCGTTGACCCATTTGCTGATATAGGACATGTCGTAGTCGATAGCCTGGGATAAGGTCGTATATTTCGTCTCCGTGTATTGCAGCAGCTGCTTGAGGACTTCTGCATAAGGATTCATAACTAAGACCCCTTTGATGGTAAAATTGAATGTGTGTATATTCTTTATATTCATTATATAGCTGCGGCGGGACACCTTCAAGGAAAGACCTTGTCACGTTTGTCATCTTTCGGGCAACTTTTTCATCTTTTGTCACGGCTTTGTGCGTATTTTTCAAGGGAAAACAGGGCTATACTAAAGCCAGAAGATGAGAAGAAAAAGAGCTCATCGAAGATAAGCAAGGCAATCTATAAGGAGGGAGTCATCATGGCAAAACTGATTACAGCAGAAAATGCAGCATCGCTTATTAAGAATCGTTCGACTATCGCCGTTTGTGGTTTTGCACAGTGTGCATTACCGGAAGAAGTATTGCAGGCCCTGGAAGACCGCTTTACCAAGACCGGATATCCGCAGCAGCTGACACTGGTCCATACAGCCGGCATCGGTGACGGTGTGAGCAAAGGTGCCAGCCATTTCGCCCATGAAGGCATGCTGAAACGGGTCATTGCCGGTCATTATAACCTGGCTCCCAAACTGGGTAAACTGGTCATGGACAACAAGGTCGAAGGCTATAACCTGCCGCAGGGTACGATGGCTCAGTGGTTCCGCAGCATTGCCGGCCGCAAGCCGGGCCTCTTCACCCGCGTCGGCCTCAATACGTTCGTCGACCCCCGCATTGAAGGCGGTAAATTGAACAGCATCACCAAGGAAGACCTGGTAGAAGTGAAGGAATTGGATGGTGAAGAATACTTGTGGTACAAACCGTTCCCCATTGACGTCGCTATCGTCCACGGGACCTGTGCCGACTTGAACGGTAACGTATCGACGGATAACGAAGAAGTCCGCATGGAGCTCCTGCCCATGGCCCTGGCAGCCAAAGCCAGCGGCGGCATGGTCATCGTCCAGGTCGAAACGTTGGCCGAAAACCGGACGATTCCGCCGAAACACGTCGTCCTGCCGGGCATCGACGTCGACTACATCGTCTTGTCCAAGGTCCGTCAGGTCCAGAACCCGGCCTATACCGGTGAAATGCGTATGCCTCTGTCCCAGATTCCGCCGATGGCACTCAACGCCCGTAAGGTCATTGCCCGCCGGGCTGCGATGGAACTCGTACCCAACGCCGTCGTCAACTTGGGCATCGGGATTCCGGAAGGCGTCTCCAGTGTAGCCAATGAAGAAGGTATCGGCGATCAGCTGACACTGACTGTCGAAGCCGGACCGATTGGCGGTGTACCGGCCAGCGGCGCTGACTTTGGCGGATCGGCCAACGCCGATGCAATCGTCGACCATCCGTATCAGTTCGACTTTTACGATGGCGGCGGGCTGGACATGGCTTTCCTGGGCATGGCTGAATGTAACGCCAAAGGCGATGTCAATGTCAGTAAGTTCAAAGACCGCATCGCCGGCTGTGGCGGTTTCATCAACATCACCCAGAACACGCATAAAGTCGTCTTCTGCGGTACCTTCACGGCTAAAGGCCTGCGCGAAGAAATCCGCGACGGCAAACTGGTCATCACCCATGAAGGGGCTGTCCAGAAATTCATCGATAAGGTCGGCCAGATTACTTTCAGTGCTGACTATGCTCACAAACATAATCAGCAGGTCATGTTCATTACCGAACGCTGCGTCTTCGTCCTCACCGACAAAGGCCTGGTCCTCACGGAAATCGCACCGGGCGTGGATCTGCAAAAGGATATCCTCGACCAGATGGAATTCGTGCCGCACATTGCCGAAGACCTGAAGACCATGGACGAACGAATCTTCCGCGATGAACCCATGGGCCTGGCTCAGGACATCTTTGAACAGCAAGCCAGCTAGGGACCATTGGAGAGTCATCACTGTAAACTAAAAAAGGGGCTGTCGCATGTGCGACAACCCCTTTTTATATGAGCTGCGAGATATTATTTAGCTGCAGCTTTTTTTGCTTCGGCTTTGGCCAGGAACGGTGCCGATTCGATGATGAAGCGGTCGTGGGTAGCTTCGCCTACGAGGCCGGCTTCGTCGTGAGCTTCGATTTTGAAGGTGAGTTTTTTACGGTCCTGTTCGACCAAGGTAGCTTTGGCGGTGACGGTCAGGCCAATCGGAGTAGCTGCGACGTGTTTGACGTTCATGGCAATGCCGACGGTGTTATAGCCTTCCGGGAGCTGAGGGTCGCAGGCGTTGATGGCTGCGTTTTCCATGAGGGCTACCAGGGCCGGTGTGGCATAGACCGGGGATTTGCCGCTGCCTAATTTAATGGCCGTGTTGTTTTCTGTGCATTTTTCGGAAACTTCTGCTGTCGAGTTCGCTTTGATGTTGAATTCCATAGTGGTATAACCTCCTAAGTAAATGGGAATATGCCTGAATCGTATAGATTGAGGCGATTTACATAACTATATCATATCATACTTTCCTCTTTTTTGACAGAAAAAGCGTCATGGGATACAATGAACATGTTACTGTTTGAGAAAAACGAGGAGTGAAATTATGAGAATCAAAGCTATTTTGCTGATGGCAGCGGCTGTCCTGTCGATTGGGACGGCATCGCTGGCCAAGGATAAAGGGACGATGACTAAGTTCCCCAACTGGGGCATCATCACAGTGCCCGATGATATCTACATGCAGTCCGGACGGCAGCCCATGCTGACGGCAGCGGATGAAGGCAACGATGTTATCGCATTGTTTGAAAAAATCTTCCCGATCCAGCCGGAAACGTATCAGGTCGTCAAGAAAGATGATGCCGATTTCCAGTACGCCTATTTGCTGCACTATACGGCGACGATTTGGGATGTCAAAGCTGCTGTCTACGGGGAGAACCGGGAAAATTCCTACCTCCGCGATATAGGCAGCCGGCCGGATATGCGGACACTCATGAACCGGCTGAATCAGAATATGCCGGGGCGCCTGCCGCAGGGCTTCCGCGTCGTAGCACCAGTGACGGCGAAGAAGACCAATGGTCATCTCTTTTATGAATGGACCATCGCCAAATCACTGGTCATCAATGGCAATCCCTTTACGGAAACCATCCACTGCCTGGCCTGGCAGCACGGCGATACGATGGAAGTCGCCGCCATCCTGGGCAACATCGCCAAAGAAGGCGATGACGACATCATCAGCGCCGTCACGGATATGTTGAAAAACGCAGAAAAAATGCCGAAGAAATAGTTTGTAGTTTGGCGTCAAATATCTAGGCGGGCCGCCCTTTGGGACGGCCCCTACGAACTGCTAGCCACTAGCCACTAACCACTAAAAAAAGTCCTGTCGCTATGCGACAGGACTTTTTTTTACAACGTTTTCATCAATTCTTCCAGATGTTCTGTGAGTTTCATGTTTTCTGAGTAGTCAACGGGGCAGTCGATGATGACGGGTTTATCCTGCTGGAAGGCTTTTTTCAGGGTCGGCAGGAGGTCTTCGGTCTTTTCGATGCGGTAGCCGATGGCGTGGAAGCTTTCGGCCATTTTTACGAAGTCCGGGTTGGTGAAGTCGACGTACTGGTGATGGCCATACTGCATATCCTGTTTCCATTTGATCAGGCCATAGCTGCAGTCGTTGAAGATGAGGGTGACGAAGTTCGTGCCCAGGCGGTAAGCCGTTTCAAATTCCTGAACGTTCATCAGGAAACCGGCGTCGCCGGTGATAGCCAGGATTTTCTTATCGGGATGGACGAGTTTGGCCGAAATGGCACCGGGGACGGCAATGCCCATGGTGGCGAAACCGTTGGAGATGAGGCAGGTGTTCGGTTCGTAGCAGTTGTAATGGCGGGCAATCCAGACTTTATTGGCGCCGACGTCAGAAAGGACGATATCGTCCTTGCCCATGATGCGGCGGCAGTCGATGAGGGCTTTCTGCGGTTTGACCGGGAAGGACATGTCGTGGGCGTAGCTTTCGTGTTCGTCGACCATTTTCTGACGGAGATCGAGGAACTGTTTCGGTTCAGCCAGGCGGGCGGCTTTGGCCATGATGCGTTCCAACGAGTTGGGGATGTTGCCGACGACTTCGACTTCCGGCTGGTAGTTCTTGTTGATATCGGCCGGCATGGTGTCGATGTGGATGATGTCGGCATTGGTCAAATGCCATTTGGCCGGGGCATATTCGATGATGTCATAGCCGACGGCGATGACCAGGCTGGCTTTTTCCAGCATCTTGGTCTGATAGTCGTCCATGGGGATGCCGACGGTCCACATGGAATATTTATTGTCAAAGGGAATGGCGCCTTTGGCCATCATGGTGTTGATGACGGGAAGCTTCAATTTTTCAGCAAAGGCCGTGAGCTGTTTGGCCGCTTTGCTGCGGATGACGCCGCTGCCGGCCAGGATGACCGGGTTCTTGGCATAGGAAATCATGGAAGCGGCCGCTTCGATTTGCGATTCCAAGGCCGTTTCCGGCAGGATCGTCTTATGCTGTAACGGTTTTTCATCGTCGGCGACGGGCATCTTGCTGATGTTGACCGGCAGGTCGATGAAGGTAGCACCTGGTTTTTCCCGTTCGGCATATTTGAAGGCCAGGCGGGTGATTTCTGCCATCGTGTCCGGACGGACGACGGTGTAGGCGCGGCGGGTAATCGGTTCGAACATGGCCCGCAGGTCGAGGTACTGATGGGCGGTGATGTGCATTTTATCGGTACCGACCTGGCCGGAAATGGCGACCAGCGGGGCCCCGTCGCAGTCGGCATCGGCGACGCCAGTAATCAGGTTGGTAGCACCAGGCCCGAGGGTAGCCATGCAGACGCCGGCTTTGCCGGTCAGACGGCCGTAGACGTCGGCCATGAAAGCGGCGCCCTGTTCGTGGCGGACGGTGATAAATTCAATCTTCGAATGTTCCAGGGCATCCATGACGGCGAGGTTTTCTTCGCCGGGGATGCCGAAGATATAATGGACGCCTTCTTCTTCCAGACATTCGACAAGAAAGTCGGCGGTGTTGCGCGTCTTCTTTTGTTCCATGGTGTGCACTCCTTTGACGATAGATGGATGAGTTGAAATTCGTGTTGCAACCTGTATTATAATATGGTATAGCTTGTTTTTCAACATATTTAAGGGAAGCGATGTGCTTGCCTTTTTTAGGATTTCACGTTATACTAAAAACAGAGATAGTCCGATGGCTGCACATCGGCTCTCCTCTAGGTTAAGATGTTGAAGAAGGCCGTGTACCGCATTGGTATACGGTTTTTTTCAGATATCGTACTTACTTATTTACGTACCGAAATAACCAGCACGACTAAGGTAGCAAAAGCTATCATTAGATAAAGTGTTTCAAAGACACTCATGTTTATAAAAATATCAATGACTCTCTTTGACTAAGGTGAAATTATGAACATTCTAATCAGCGCCTGCCTGCTCGGCCAGTATTGCCGTTACGATGGTAAGACGAAGGTTTATCCGCAGGTACAGGATTTGCTTGGACGGGATGATATCCATTTGATTCCCGTCTGTCCGGAACAGGCTGGTGGTCTGGCGACGCCGCGGCCAGCGGCTGAACGTCAGGGCAAACGTGTCGTCACCGCGAATGGCAGTGAGGTGACGGCCCAGTACCAGCGTGGCGCCGAAGCGGCTCTGTATTGGGCACGCCTGTTCCACTGTACGAAAGCCATCTTGAAGGAGAAAAGTCCGTCTTGTGGACATGGACAGATTTACGACGGTACTTTTTCCCGGACCCTGACGGTTGGCGACGGCGTGACAGCGGCTTTATTACGTGCAGAAGGCCTTGAAATCATCGGCGAAAGCGACCTTCCCTGACTCTTGCTTTTATACCCCTGGTTTGCTACAATATACGAGTACGCAAGTGAGGAGGTTGCAGCGTGAATACGTTTCTACATGAAGTTTACGAATGGATTTATTCCATTATCATCGCGTTGGCCATTGCCATGGTCATCCATATCTTCTTCTTCCAGCCGACCCGCGTTTCTGGTGAATCGATGATGCCGACCCTGCACAATGGGGAATACCTCATCGTATCCAAGTGGAACCACGTCTTGGGGGAAGTCCCGAATTATGGGGATATTGTCATCATCGACAGCCGCGTCCAGTATCCGCGTACGTGGAAAGATGACGTTGCCGAACCGATGAACAATTACATGGCCTTCTTCAATCATGATTTGCAGACCAAGAATATCTGGGTCAAACGGGTCATCGGCCGTCCGGGCGATACCTTGGCTTTCCATGACGGCAAGGTATGGCGCAACGGCGAGCCGTTAGATGAACCGTACATCAATGAACCGATGGAATACAGCCGCAAAGGAGAAATCAAGATTCCCGAAGGCTATGTCTTCTGCATGGGCGACAATCGCAACCACAGCAGTGACAGCCGCTTCATCGGCCCGGTCCCCATCGACCACGTCTTAGGCCACGTCATCTGGTAGGCCTCAAAACAGCATACGACAGTTCGCAATCCATCCTGTCGGTAAACAAAACTAGGAAGCATTACAAAAGGTATCTTGCAATGCAGACGGGATTGTTTCGGCAACCCCGTCTTTTTTTTGCTCTCAGTTGAAAGGAGGAACGCCTATGTATAATTTCTTAGCGAACACGAAACGCATGACCGTCGCTGCTATGGTCATGGCATTGTACATCGTCATCTTGTACGTCACCCAGGGCATTTCGTTTGGCCCGTATCAGATCCGCATCGCCACGTCGCTCTATGCATTGGCCTTTGTATATCCTTTCCTGGTCGTACCCTTGGGGCTTGCGAACTTCATTGCTAACTTTCTATTTGGCGGCTTGGGCTTCATCGACATGATCGGTGGCTGCTTTGTCGGCATCATCACGACATGGCTCATCGTCCAGGTCCGTCAGCGTCATTATAATCCCTGGCTGGCTGCCCTGCCCATCTGGTGGGTGCCGACCCTCTGCGTCAGCGCCTGGCTGTCGTATCTGCTTAACCTGCCTTATGCCGTCCTGGTCAGCAGCCTGGCTGTCGGTCAGCTGCTGCCGGCTATCTGCGGGGTCCTGCTCATCCAGGCCCTGAGCCATCGCTATATTTTGAAAAAGGAGTTTTGATCTATGAGCCGAAGTAAAGAAGAACTGCAGGGCGTGACCAAGCTGGGCAATCAGCATACGGTGTATGCCCAGGACTACGATCCGTCTTTATTGGAAACATTTGTCAACAAGCATCCCGACCGGGACTATTTCGTCAAATTCAATTGTCCCGAGTTCACCAGTCTCTGCCCCATGACGGGCCAGCCGGACTATGCGACGATTTATATTTCTTACGTCCCAGGGGTACGCATGGTAGAAAGCAAGTCGCTGAAGCTCTACCTGTTCAGTTTCCGCAATCACGGCGATTTCCATGAAGACTGCGTCAATATCATCATGGACGACCTCATCCGGGTCATGGACCCGAAATACATCGAAGTGTGGGGGAAATTCCTGCCCCGCGGCGGTATCAGCATCGACCCGTACTGCAATTACGGCCGGCCCGGTACGCCCTGGGCTGACGTGGCCTGGCAGCGCCTGTCCCAGCACGATTTATATCCTGAAAAAGTAGATAATCGCTAAATCTATTACCTTTTACGGCTGTTTCATGATATAATAATCTAAAAACAACAGAAGTAAGGGGTGTTACCTGTGAAATTGAAAAAAATGCTTTTGGCCCTGGGCTTTTCCCTGGTCTTGTCGGCATCGGTCTTCGCAGCGGATAATATGTGGCAATATAACCAGTATACGTCCATCGACATGAACTCGGCCAAGCTCTATTACGATATGGGCCGCCAGATCCTGTCCTTTGATACGGTGGAACAATCCGGCGAAACGACAGACTACTGCACCTATGTGTACAACATCGATGACCAGACGATCCAGCTGAAAAAGATGATTACCAAGACGAAGAAGCATAAGTATAAGAGCAGCTTCTATCCGGAATCCATCAAAGACGGCAATGCCGTCATCAAGGCTAGGGCCCGCATGGCGAATGACGTATTGGCCAAAGTAAAGGAAAAGGATGAGAAAAAATAGTGTGGGAGTTTGTAGTTTTCAGAGAAAGCCTTTAAATTTAAAGCCATCCGCTAACAACTAACTGCTAGCCACTAACAACTTAAAAGGGCTTGTCGTCGTACGACAAGCCCTTTTTATACGATGTTATTTGCCTTTAACGCAGATGCTGAGCCATTTCGGCAGTTTGTGTTCGACGACGACCCAGGAATAGGCGGCGGCACAGGCTGTGACGATGACGTAGATGGCGATGATGTGGACGGCCCGCAGGTAAATATGCAGGTGAGCCGCCAGGCCCGTGCAGGCGCTGAGGAAGACCGGATGGACCAGGTAGATGGGGTACGAGTAGTCGCCCAGGAGGGAGAAGACTTTGTGGACCCACTGCGGTACAGGCCGACATTCCCACCAGTAGAGGAGGAAGAGCATCGTCGACAGGGTATAGGCCATGCCGATAGGGCTGAGCTGATGGATGGTGAAGACTGCCGATAAGGGGTCATAGCCCAGGTAGTGCATGACGCCGTAGTACGCGGCCAGCATGCCCAGCGTCGTCGCCGCCTGGAAGACGTTGACCAGGACGCCGTGCTTTTTCAGCCAGTCCGTGACGCTGCCGAAGTGTTCTGCCGTGAAGGCGCCGAACATGAAGATGAACAAGTAGTGCAGGACGATGTAGTTTAAACGGAAGTTGAAAGCGTCCTGGATGAGGGGATTGTCGGAATGGACCGTCCAGATATAACTGGAATAGAAGTTGAAGGCCATGTTGGCGAAGAAGAGAAGAGTAAACGACAGCCACGGTGCTTTATCCATGAAGCGCAGGAGCGGCCGCCACAGGGGCATGAGGAAGTAGAACCACAAGAGGATGACCAGGAAGTAAATATGATACATGGCCAGGCCGTACCACAAGGTGCGGAAAAAGGCGTAAGGCTGGAAGACACTGAAGTTGTGGCTGATGACCGATACGTAGACCATGTAGAACAGGGACCAGGCCAGGTAGGGGACGAAGACCGTCCGCAGGCGGCGCCGCAGGTAGTCTTTATAGACGAAGGGCTGGTCCAGGGGCTGGCTGTAGAACATGCCGAAAGCCGACAGGAAGAAAAAGGCCGGCACGGAAAAACGGGACAGGATTTCCAGGATGGCCACCAGGCCCAGGTTGGGCGACGGATTGACGATAGCGACGGAGCCGACATGGATGGCGATGACGCCGAGCATACAAAGGCCGCGCATATAGTTGATAGAATGAATGAATCGTTTTGACATCTGACACCTCGAAAGATACAATAAAGATAATTAGGATAATGACCTATCCTATTATAACAAATTTTTTCAGCTTGGACAGGGAGGCTTTATGACAGAAGATATAAAAAAAGTGACCCGCACGGGACTCATCCTGGCAGTGACCTTGATCCTGCAGGGACTCCGCCTGGTCATTCCCATACCGCCGCAGATCAGCATGTTCGTCGTCGGGTCCCTGGTCAATGCCTGTCTCATCGTGGCGGTCCTCCTCATCGGCCGCCGTGCCGGCCTGGTCGTGGCCGGGTGTACGCCGGTCTTTGCCTGGCTGGAAGGGATGCTGCCCTTCTTTCCCTTTGTCTTTCCCGTAGGGCTGGGCAACTGTTTCTACGTCTGGACGGCCTGGCGCTGGCAGCGGTACGGTCTGCCGGCTTTTTGCGGCGGTGCCTTGGGGAAGGCGGCCATCCTCTATGGCTCGTTCTACCTGCTGTTCGCCTGTATTGCGTTTCCGCCGGCTGTGCGCCATATGCTGTTGTTTGCTATGAGCTGGCCCCAGATCGTGACCGGCATCATCGGGGCGGTCCTGGGAATGGAAGTCAGCCGTCTCCTCGGGCATCGGCCTGAATAGAAAGGAAGGTATGTATGTTCTTGCAAATATTTTATTATCTCCCGGCTATCCTCGGCGTGTTGTTCATTGCCGTCGGGGCCTATCACGGCTGGAAGTTCCGCAGCATGACGCGGCGCTGTAAGGTAGCGGCTGTAGGGACGCTTCTCGGATTTGAAGAAAAGAAGATGAAGAGCGGAACTCTTTATTACCCCGTCGTCCGTTTTCAGACGCAAGACGGCAAGACCTATCAGGCCCGGTATGCCTTTGGCGATGCCGAATGGGATTATACGGCCGGCGATGAACTGGACCTTCGTTATAATCCGGCGGATCCACAGGAAATCTATCTCGATCACGTGCAAAGTGTCTGGCAGCAGTATGCCAGTCCTTTTTTCATCATTATCGGCGGCCTTATCTTTATCGCTGCGTATTACTTCATTTTGTAAATAAAGGAGGACCTGGTTACGTTGGAAGAAAATGAAAAAGCCGTCGCTGCGATGCGGCAGTTTTTAGAGGCCCTGGGACTGGATCTCCAGGCTTTGGGCATGGAAAAGACGCCGTACCGCGTCGCTCAGGCTTTTGGGGAATTTTTTTCGGGGCTCAGGGAAAATCCCGATGACGAGTGGCAGGCTCCCATTGCGACCCAGAGCGATGGCTTGGTCGTCGTCCGCAACATCCGCTTCCATTCGATGTGCGAACACCATTTGCTGCCTTTTTTCGGCTCCGTCCATGTGGCCTATTATCCGAAAAATGGAACTATCGCCGGCTTCGGCCATTTTGTCCGCGCCGTCGACATCCTGGCCCGGCGGCCGCAGCTCCAGGAACGGATGACCGATGACCTGTGCCAGTCCATTTGCCGCGGCCTCGATCCGGAAGGCGTCCTGATCATCGTCAAAGCGACTCATTTATGCCTGACCATGCGCGACCGCATGGCTATCGATTCCAATATCGTAACGACGGCGTCATCGGGCTGTCTGAAAGAGGGGACAGCCGCCTATGATCAGGCTTGGAAACTGCTCATGGAGGAGGAAAAAGATGGATAAAATTGTCCTGACAGGACTTCATTTTTATGGGTATCATGGCTGTCTGCCCGAAGAAAAGTGCCAGGGCCAGCCTTTTCACATCGATTTGACGCTGGAAACGGACTTGGGACGGGCCGGCCAGACCGATGACCTGACGCAGACTGTCGATTACAGTGCCGTCTATGGCGTCGTCAAGGAAGTCGTCGAAGGGCCGTCCTTCGACTTGATCGAACGGGTGGGACAGGTCATTGCCGACCGCATCCTGGCCGAGTTCCCACCGGTCCAGGCCCTGACCGTGACCGTCCATAAGCCGCAGGCCCCCATCGGCGGACCCTTTGATGATGCGGCCATCGTCCTGGAAAGGCGGCGCCATGGCTAGATTCTATCTCAGTATCGGCGCCAATCTGGGCGACCGGATGGCGACGCTGCGCCAGGCCGTCCGTCTCCTGGCCGATACGCCAGGGGTAATGGTGACGGCCGTTTCCCCGTTCTATGAAACACCGCCCTGGGGAAAGACCGACCAGCCTGCCTTTATCAACGGGGCCGTGGCTGTCGAAACGGAACTGTCCGGACAGGAACTGCTTGACGCCTGTCTGGATATCGAACGGCGGTTAGGACGCGTGCGCCACGAAAAGTGGGGCGCCCGGACTATTGATATCGACCTCGTCTACAGCCCGGACGAAACGTGCCGGACGGAAACCCTGACTTTGCCCCATCCCTATCTGACCCGGCGGGCTTTCGTCCTGGTACCCTTGCGGGACCTGGCACCGGACCTCATCCTTTGCGGCCGGTCCATCGGTGACTGGCTGGACCAGCTGCCGGATACAGACTCTATCAGAAAGAAGGACAACTAACTATGGAAAAAATACTCATTGCAGATGATGAACAGCTCATGCGTCAATTAGTCATCGATTTCTTGAAGCCCGAAGGCTACGAAATCCTGGAAGCGTCGGACGGCAAAGAAGCCCTGGATATTTATGATAAAGAACACCCGGACCTCATCCTCCTGGACGTCATGATGCCGGGGTACGACGGCTGGACCGTATGCCGTGAAATCCGCCGTGAATCGACAGTGCCCATCATGATGCTGACGGCCAAGGGCGAAGAAATCGACCAGCTCTTTGCCTATGACCTCGGTGCCGATGAATACATCACCAAGCCGTTCAGCCCGAAAATCCTGGTCGCCAAGATCAAAGCCCTCCTGCGCCGTTCCCAGAATGAACAGGAAACGCATGAAGCCGACGATGGCGTCGCCATCGACCGCGATGCCCGCCAGGTCGTCATCGACGGCAAGAACGTCGACCTCAGTCCGACGGAATACAAGCTCCTCAATTATCTCATGAGCAATACCGGCAAGGCCCTGAGCCGCCGTCAGATCCTCAATCAGGTCTGGAATTACGATTATTATGGTGATTTGCGGACTGTCGATACGCACATCAACCGCCTGCGCATCAAATTGGGCGATAAAGGCCGCTATATCCGCACGGTCCGCGGCTACGGTTACCGCTATGATGGCAAATGAGCAAAGCGCGCTGGTCGTTAAAGTTTAAGGCTGGACTCTATGTCGGCTTTTTTACGATTTTCTTCATCATCACTCTCATGGCAGCCGTTGGCTTCGGCTTTGACCGTTACTATTATTTCATGAAGAAAGAAGCCATGAGTGAAGCCAGCCAGAAAATCAGCACCATCTACCGGGAAGAAGGCAAGCCAGACGAGAGCCAGCTCGATGATTTGAGCCAGCATTATGCTTTGGATGTGCTCATCGTCGACCATGGCCGGCTCGTCTATTCATCCCGGCCGGGGCGGCGGGTCTTTATTCCGCCGGATAAACCGCCGCTCACCAGCCATGATGTCGTCGTCACGGGGAAAGAAGATGAGGCGGCTCAGGTGAAGAACAATTTCAAGATGCCCCTGCATGTAGAAGAGCTCCTGGATTTGCTCAATGGCAAGGTACCTGATGAGGACATGCTGGGCAAGGTTGAGCTGTATAAGGATATGCCCGATTTTGAGCATTTCAACCTCATCGACCGCATCCAGGATGGCACCTATGTCATCATCAGCCAGTCCGTCGCGCCCATGCGGGAGAATATCTATATCGTCCAGCGGTTCATCATCGTCTGCGGACTCCTCTGGCTGGTCCTGGCCCTTATCGGTACGCTTTTCCTGACGAAGCGCATGACCCGGCCCCTGCTGGAACTGAAGAATCTGGCCGTGGCCATGGCCCATCTCGATTTTTCCAAGCGCTGGCAGGGGCATTTCAACGATGAAATTGGTGAACTCGGCGACAGCATCAATACCTTGGCCCATCAGCTCGATGTCGCACTGACGGCGCTGCAGCAGTCCAATACGGAACTGCAGAAACAGCTCGATAAGGCCAAGGAAGTGGAACATATGCGCAAATCCTTCTTGTCCGCTGTCTCCCATGAGTTGAAGACGCCTCTGGCTATCATCCAGGGCTACGCCGAAGGGCTGGACACCCTGGACATCGACAAGGCGACACAACAGCGCTACTGTGCCGTCATCCGCAGTGAAACCCAGAAGATGGATAAACTGGTCAAGGACCTGCTCAACTTGTCGCGCCTGGAAACGGGCTCCTTCAAACTGGAGCAGACCGTCTTCGACTTCACGGCCCTGGCCGAAGAAAGCAAGGCTCGTTTTGCCAAAACCATTGCCGATAAGGGCATCATTGCCGATTGGGAGCTGCCAGCTGAGATGAACGTCTATGGCGACCCGGAACGGATCGATACGATTGTGACCAATTTCTTGAGCAACGCCATTGATTATACGAGGTCCGGAGGACATATCCGCGTCTTTGCCGATGACTTGGGGACGCGGTATCGCATCTCCGTCTACAATGAAGGCAGCCACATTGCTGAAGAATATCAGCAGCGCATCTGGGAACCTTTCTATAAGATCGACTCGTCGCGGGCCCGCAGCCCGAAACGCGTCTTCGGCGGCCACGGCCTGGGATTGGGAACGGTTGCTGCCTTAGTGAAACTCCACGGCGAACAATACGGCGTCCGCAACGAAACGGATGGCGTCACCTTCTGGTTTACCCTTAAGAAGAGCTAGTTCGTCGTTCATCGTAGGCCGTTCGTCGTTCATCGACAAACGAAAAGGGGCTGTCGCATTAAGCGACAAGCCCCTTTTGTGGTTCGTTTGGCGTGGTTCGTTTGCCGAAAATTCTCACAGCTGCAAGAAAAATGATATTTTCATACAGCAGATTGTTAAAAAATTTAAACCTTCACGGCAAACAAATCACGAACCACGGCAAACCACGTGAAAAAAGGGATTGTGCATGACGGCAAAAGCCTTCGTGCGACAATCCCTTTTTTCACATCCCCATAAATTCCAGCATTTGTATCATACCGGCTGGGAATGTATCTATGTCTAATGATTCCTGCAAAGTGTGTTCACCGCGGCTGCGGCAGAAGCCGAAGGAAATGGCCGGGATGCCTTGGCTCATGGGGATATTGGCATCGGTACTGCCGGCGATGCAGGTTGTCGGCAGGCCGTGACGCTGGCGGATTGCCGTGATGCGGTCTGCCAGGGGATTGGCGTCCAGTCGGCTGCAGGGACGTTCGCCCAGGAGCGTTGTCCCGATGTGGACGCTTTCCCGTTCTCCTGCTTTTATGATGGCGTGGAAGGCCTGGTCCAGTTTATCCAGTTCGTCGGCATTTTCCGAACGCAAGTCGACAGTGAACTTCGCTTTGGCAGCGATAGAATTGATGGTCGTACCGCCGGCGATGGTGCCGACATTGTACGTCGTCTTCGGCTGGGACGGTACAGACAGCCCATAGAGACGGCTGATGAGGCGGGCCGCTTCGGCAATGGCATTGGACTGGCCGAAATGCATCCAGCTGTGGCCGCCGGCAGCTTCGACCGTCACGGCATAGCGCCGGGATCCGACGGCAGTCGTCACGAAGGTATCGAAAGTACAGTCGACGGCGACGACTTCGGAAATCCGGTCGTGCCAATCGGCCATGACCTGCCGCATCCCCTTGAGATTGCCCAGGCCTTCTTCGCCGACATCGAAGGCGAAAAGCAGGCCCTGCGGCGGCATGAGTTGTAAATCGAAAAAAATTTTGATGATGAATAATAAACCGGCAATACTGGCACTGTTGTCGCTGCACGACGGTGCCGACAAGATGTGTCCCGTCTGATGAATGGGGATTTCCTGTAAATCTTTAAATACAGTATCTATATGAGCGGTGTAAAGGGCGACCTTTTCACCGCTTTTTATATGGCAGGGATAGAGAATATTGCCGGCCTCGTCGCGATAGGCGCTGCGGGCCCCTAAACCATGCAAATACTGGAGAATCCATTCCCCCTTGGCCTGTTCGTGACCCGTCGGCGAAGGCAGAGAAATAATCTGACAAAGTAATTCCATAAAATCACAGCGGTGCTCCCGCACATAACGTTCTATATCTTCATTCATGGTGATGACTCCTCTCTCTTCATGGTAACTTTATTATAACATGGAAAAGACGCAGGCCGCCTCGGGTTCAGATGCGGCTCCGCCGCGACAGACTCAAACTAACAACGACGCTTCGTGATACCCTCAGCGCGTAAAAAAATGCCCCGACTGGGGCCTGCGTAGGGGCCGCCTGGATAAGGCGACCCGCTGTGATGTTCGACCACAGCCTATCCGAGTATAATGGCAGGCTTTTACGAGCTACGAACCACGAACCACGAGACACTATTTTTTCACGAGCCGAGGGTTACTCGAGGCGATGTCTTCAGTTTGAGTTTGACGCCGCGCAGCGGCATCTGAGTCTGAGGCGACCGGCGGGACCGTCAGGTCTCCGATTCGATGAACGATGAACGACCTACGATGAACGGCTTTTTACCCACATACTTGAGTATCGTTATCTTTTAATTACAAAAATGACCACTTGCGACAAAAAAACGTCATTTTAGGACAAGTTTGTCTTATCCCCTCGTTTTATATCGTATAATGCAAATAGATAAGAAATCTATATAACGAATATATGAAATGTAAAAATGTAAACCTAAAATAGAAAGGGATGAAGTTATTAAAACTGATATTTTCATCAAACATGATTAAATAACATGCGGAAGTATAACATTCGACGAAATAATTTTATATTGTATTATAAGTGAGAAAGACAATTGTCTATACAAATAAAAAATAATTAAAGTGTTTTTACGGTAAAATATTCTGGAGCTGAAAAAAGGAGGCGAACATTTATGAATAAGATTTATAAGGTAGTATGGAATACAGTTCGCAATTGTTACGTGGTTGGATCCGAACTGATTAGCTCGAAATCGGGCAGACATAGCACATCGAATGGCAAGTCATCGAGTTTGAAAGTTACCTTGACCGTACTGGCGCTCTGCGGGATGACGGCTTTAGGAAGCGGAGTGGCTCCGGCGTATGCGGCGGATGCAGGTGCAACGACAGATATGAATCAATATGTTGCATTAAAATATGATAATTCTAATAACCAAAATGAGAAAGTTGAACAAACCAATGGAAAGCGGCAAACAGTTACAACGTTTAACGGAAAAAGGTATATCAAGGTTGATTCTGGTGTAAATGATAATACTGGACGACCTATTTATTATTGGGTTCGCGAAGGCTATTCGCTGACTATGGTCGACGGCCAGCCTTATACATCGCTGTCGAGTAATGGCCGCCGGGCTGATGTCAGCTGGACAGGCGATGCAAATGCCAAACCGTCGGATATCTTAGAAAGCGTTACTTCGACCCATGTTCAAACGAATGTAACGACCAATGTTGGCGAAACGTTGCAGCAAGTCAATGCTGGGACCTATGCAGGGGTTACCAATTCCGGGGGAACAGAGGTTGACGGTGACTGGGACTACATTGTTAAAGACTCCAGTTGGAAAGGCGTTGTCAACGCTTCGAATTATCGCAATGGATACGCTAACTTGATTTCTAATGGCAAGCCTAAAGGCTTTGTCAGAACCACAGATGCGGGTTCTAAATTAGCTTGGAACGCTAACCTTAACGCATATACGTATAATGGAAAGGTCGTCGACTATAGCAACATCTATGTTATTGATGGGGAAATCGGCGTCTTTACCAATGCTTCGGGCTCGGAAGTCTATACGGGTACAGTCTTTGGGAAAAATAATGAAGTTTTGATGACAGTCAAGAAATCTGATGGCAAATACTACAGTTATTGGGGGGCTGAAGTCAATGACGCTGGTGCTACGATGGATACCTATCGGGTAGCTGAATACCAGAAAGATCTCAACGTTTTGCGGGACAATGATTTCGCACTTTATCATAATGATATTAAATCCGTTGATATGAGCACGGACGCTTCCTCGGCAACCATTTCCCTCATGCGTAATGGTGATGGTACGACCAGCCCGGCTGTCGATGGGACATTGACCCTTACTAATGGTGGCGGAACGGATGGTAAGGATACCTATGTCCGTATTTCCAACACGACGAATGGACAAGAAGTTTCTAAGACCTTTTCGACAGGCTCGAAAGTGGAAGCTGTAGGAACCAAAGAAGCTACTACTGGCCTTACCATTAATGGCGAAACCTACAAGATCAAGACCGGTCAGACCTACACAGAGGGGGATAATATTACCATTGATGGAAATAAAATCTCTGCAACTGATACCACCCTGGTTGCCGGAAAAGCAGAAAAGAAGGGTGACAGCTATATTGTTAAAGATACGGCTGGGAAGGAAGTTACTCTGGAAGACGTAGCCAGCGCTACGACAGTAAACAATAACTACACTACGTTGGACACGAAGATTGACAAGACCAAGACGGACATTACTAATGAATACAATACGGCTATTAATAACGCTAAAACTCATTATTACAGTGTTAACTCCGACGAAACTGGAGAGGGCAGTAATTACAATAATGATGGCGCAGTTGGGTTAGACTCTATTGCTGTAGGGGCCAATGCTTACGCAAATGGTCGGATTGGAGCCTCTGCTTTTGGTAATGATGCCTATGCCAATGGTGAAAGAGCTTTAGCTATAGGTAATGGATCAAAAGCTCAAGGGTTAGTTGCTATTGCTATTGGCACGGGAGATAGCCGCTATGGTGCTGATGGAACTAACGCAATTGCCGTGGGCGAACAAAGTTATGCAAAAGGCGATTACACTACTGCTGTTGGTGGTTACTCTAAAGCTGAAGCTGACAAGGCTACTGCTTTCGGTCATCAGGCAGTGGCTAGTGGAAGTGCTTCTACAGCTATTGGTATGCAAAGCCAGGCTCTTGGGGATCAGTCCACGGCTATCGGTGATTATAGTAATACCCAAGGGACTGCGACAGCTGCCTTTGGTGGATACAGTAAAACTACAGGCGATTTTGCTACTTCCTTAGGCTATGCAAGCAAAAGTGTCATCAGAGGTACTGCCGTTGGTGCGGCTAGTTCAGTAACTGGTGAAATGGGCACTGCTGTAGGGTTATTATCGAGTGCATCTGTATGGGGCAGTGTAGCATTAGGTGGCCAATCTTCAGCGGATACTGAGGCTGGAGTAACAGGATATAGTCCCAATGCAGTAGAGGGAGAAGACCTTACATCTCCCACTTGGACATCTACTTTAGGAGCTGTTTCTGTAGGCACAGCTGCTACTGTTGACGAGGATGGGACTCCTGTAGCACAAAAGACTCGTCAGATTACCAATCTGGCAGCCGGTACTGTAGATACGGATGCTGTCAATGTCGCACAGCTCAAGAAAGCTCGCGTTGAATTGACAAATGGAACCAATACTACTGTTAAGTCGACGAATGACCAGACAGATGGATACGTCATTTACAGTGTAGACGTCAGCAATGAAGCCATTCAGAAGGCAACAGATATCACTGGTAATAATGGTATTGATGTTACGAGTAAAGATGTAAACGGTGTTAAGACATACAAGGTTTCTGCAAAACTTTCGGATAACTTGCTTGTAAATGATGCAGGAAATATTGATCTTGCTTCTGTTCTCCATGTAGGTAGTAAGATTACTGTTGATGGCAATAAAGGCGAAATCACAGGCCTGACCAATAAGACGCTCAACGTTGAAGGATTTGCTACCCAAGGCCGGGCGGCAACGGAAGAACAGCTGAGTGCCATGCAGAACCGGCTGACAACAGATGACAAATACGTGACCAGTGGTACAATTGATAAGGCCAATGGTACGATGAAGCTGACCGTGGCCAATGTGTCGACGCCGGTTTCCATTTCCGGACTGACGGATTATCAGGTCACGCAGAATGGCAGTAGCTATGATGCAGAAAACCATCGCCTGACCTTGAACCTGAAGGATACGATGAACGCTTCGAATCCGGCGCAGAGTGTCACCTTTGACGGTATCGCCAGCACGACGGATGTAGCCAAAGCTACGACAGAAGTCAAAGGCGGTACGAATATTGCCTCGGTAGTTAAAACTGACGGAGCTAATGGCAATGCAGTCTATACGGTCAATGCCAAAGGGACTACGGTCTCGACAGATAACAACTTTGTCCTGGATACTACTGCTGCCGGAAACAATGTCACCAACTATGGCCTGTCCTTAGCGGACAGCATCACTATCGGTAAGGGAGAAAGCAGCCATCCGATCGTGATTGATGGCAATAAAGGCGAAATCACAGGCCTGACCAATAAGACGCTCAACGTTGAAGGATTTGCTACGAAAGGCAGAGCGGCAACGGAAGAACAGTTGAGCGCTATGCAGAGCGGGCTGACGGCAGCTGATAAATATGTGACCAGCGGTACGATTGATAAGACTAATGGTACGATGAAGCTGACCGTGGCCAATGTGTCGACGCCGGTCTCCATTACCGGACTGACGGATTATCAGGTCACGCAGGATGGCAGCAGTTATGATGCCAAGAACCATCGCTTGACTTTGAACCTGAAGGATACGATGAATACTTCGAATCCGGCGCAGAGCGTCACCTTTGACGGTATCGCCAGCACGACGGATGTAGCCAAAGCCACGACAGAAGTCAAAGGCGGTACGAACATTGCCTCGGTAGCTAAAACTGAGGGAGACGATGGACATGCAGTCTATACAGTTAATGCCAAAGGCACTACGGTCTCGACAGATGACAATTTTGTCCTGGCTACTACCAATGCCGAAAACAATGTCATCAACTATGGCCTGTCCTTAGCGAACAGCATCACTATCGGTAAGGGAGAAAGCAGCCATCCGATCGTGATTGATGGCAATAAAGGCGAAATCACCGGACTGACCAACAAGACGCTCGACGTTGAAGGATTTGCTACTAAAGGCCGGGCCGCAACGGAAGAACAGTTGAAAGCAGTTGATGAAAAAGCAGCTAAAGCGGCTTCTGCGAAAACCATTGTGGAAAAAGGCAAGAATATGGAAGTAACGAAGACCGATAATGGTGATGGCAGCAGCACGTATACTGTGGGCCTGGCAGATAACGTCAGCCTTGGCAACAATGCAATCCAGCTCAACGGTTCCGATGGCTCCATCAGCGCTACTTCGGGTACATCCAGCCTGAACTTCAATAACAAAGGTTTGTCTCTCAGCAATGGCAAGAACTCGACTGTCATCAACGGCGGCACGATTACTGTCAATGGCGGGGAATCCGTTATCAGCGGTACACAGGCAACCTTTGGCAAAATTAAATTGAATGCTGAAAGCGGTTCGACGATTACCGGCTTGAGCAATACGACAACGAAGTACGACGGTTTTGCAACGGCTGGCCGGGCTGCAACGGAAGAACAGTTGAAAGAAGTTTCGGGTCAGGCTAGTGAAGCCATCGAAACGGCTGGTAAAGGCTGGAACCTGACGACTAACGGTGCAGCTACTAGCAAAACTAACATTGCTCCGGACGGCACGGTAGACTTCTCCAGCGGCAATGACAATCTGGTCATCAGCAATGCTGGTGCAAACCTCTCGTTCTCCCTCAGCGACAATCTCGACTTGACTAATAATAAAGATAAGAAGGGCAGCGTCAAAGTCGGTGAAAATACGGCATTGAGCAATGAACTTCTCCAGGTCGGCAAGGATGTTTCCCTCACGGCAAGTGCCCTTAACGTAGGTACCTCGTCCTTGACGACAAGTGCCCTCATGGTCGGCGGGTTGACCTACATCAACTCCAGCGGAATCAATGCTAACAATCGGGTTATCTCCAACGTAGCAGCTGGTACCCTTGATACGGATGCGGTCAATGTCGGCCAGCTCAAATCGGCTATCAGCGGTTCGCAAGTTTCCATTGATGCCGGGACTGGGATTATCGTAGAAAAGACGGGCAACAAGTACACCATCAAGACTAATATTGAAGGTCTTTCTAATGACCATGGCACAGTGACTGTTTCTACTAATAAGGATTCTGCTCCAGTTACCGATTCCGGTGCTAGCATGCCGGCTCACGCTAAACGGATGAACCTTATGTTAATGGCTAATGATTTGGCAGAAGTTCCGGAAACCACTACCTTGAAAGGCGATACCTTGTATGTGAAACACAGTGCTAATTCGGTTAAATTGATTACTGACGAGATTGCAAATCATGAAGATGCCGTAACTTTGAATGACGGTGAAAAGATTGATTTCGTAGGTGGTAAAAACATTACGACGTCCTCGGAACATGGCACAGATGCTAATGGGAAAAACTACGATAAGATTACATTCTCTTTGAAGGATAACATCAGTGTTACCAGCGTCACCACCGATAAGATTACGATCAACAACGGCCCGACCATCAATAGCAGCGGTATCGACATGAACAATCAAAAAATCACCAACCTGAAGAATGGCGAAATCGCTGAAGGTTCGAAGGATGCCGTCAATGGTGGACAGATTTACGATCTGAAGCAAAACGTCTCTACCAATACGGAAAATATCAATATCCTGAACGAGGCTGTCGTTGCTAACGCAGAAAACATCAACAGCTTGAGTCATTCGCTCAATAAGCTGGACAGCCGCATCAATCGCGTCGGTGCTGGTGCAGCCGCGCTGGCAGCTCTCCATCCGCTCGACTTTGACCCGGACAACAAGTGGGACTTCGCAGCTGGTTACGGCAACTATGCCGGCGCTAATGCAGTCGCTATCGGTACCTACTATCGTCCGAACGAAAACACCATGTTCAGCATCGGTGGCAGCTTCGGCGGCGGTGAAAATATGATCAACGCCGGTGTCAGCTTCAAACTCGGCAGCGGTGGCAGCGGTATCACGACGTCCAAGACGGTCATGGCCAAGAAGATTAAAGAACAAGATGAACTCCTGAAAGCACAGGATGCTAAGATGAAAGAACAAGACGAAAAGATTGCTAAATTGGAAGCTCTCGTAGCCCAGCAAGGCGAAATGATTCAGCAGGCACTTGGCAAGAAATAGTGCCATCCAGAAGGCTTCGCATGAAGGTTCCGGCCCTCATGCGGGGCCTTTTTAGGCTTTATGTTTGAGGTTTCGCAAAAAAGTACGGCTCAAATTTTCCTTTTGGTTGTAAATGCAACAGAAATGTTTCTTTCTTTTTGTTATACTTTACATGTACTCGATGAGAGCAGAGAATTACGAATCGCCCATTCAATTTATATGTATGAGATATAGGAGGTTTTCCCCATGACAAAAGAAAAACAGATGTTTTGTTTCCAGTGTGAACAGACCGCTATGGGTACTGGCTGTACCGGTTGTGCCGGTGTTTGTGGCAAATCGGCTGTTGAAGCTGGCTTGCAGGATGTTTTGACCGGCGCCCTCGTCGGCTTGGCCCGCACCTGTCAGACTGCCGCTCCGACGGCTAAGACGTACCGCACTATCCTCGAAGGTATGTTCACGACCATTACCAACGTCAACTTCAATACGACGACGACCCAGGCTATGATCGATAAAGTCCATGCTGAAGCCGCTGCTCTTTCGTCCACTCCCGCAGCTGACTACGACATGAACCAGATGTGGAACGCTGACGAAGATATCCGTTCCCTCAAATCGCTCATCCTCTTCGGTATGCGCGGCATGGCTGCCTATGCTTACCACGCCCTCATGCTCGGCAAATCGAGTGAAGAAGTCGATTCCTTCTTTGTCAAAGGCTTGTCGGCTATCGGCGAAGACTGGGGTATGGATGAACTCCTCCCGATTGTCATGGAAACAGGCAAAGTCAACTTGACCTGCATGGCCCTCCTCGATGAAGCCAATACGACGACTTACGGCACACCGGCTCCGACGACGGTTCCTTTGACTGTTGAAAAAGGCCCGTTCATCGTCGTCACCGGCCACGACCTGAAAGATTTGGAACTCCTCCTCAAACAGACCGAAGGCAAAGGCATCAATATTTACACGCATGGTGAAATGCTCCCGGCTCACGCTTATCCGGAATTGAAGAAATACAAACACCTCAAAGGCAACTTCGGCACGGCTTGGCAGAACCAGCAGAAAGAATTTGATGGCGTTCCCGGTGCTTTCCTGTTCACGACGAACTGCCTCATGCCGCCTCGCAAATCCTACATCGACCGCGTCTTCACGACGGAAGTCGTTTCCTTTGACGGCGTAACTCACATCGGCGAAGACAAAGACTTCACACCGGTCATCGAAAAAGCGCTGGAACTCGGCGGCTACAGCGAAGACCAGCACTTCACCGGCATCAACGGCGGCAGCACGGTAACGACAGGTTTCGGTCATGGTACCGTTCTCTCCGTAGCTGACAAAGTCATCGATGCTGTCAAAGCTGGCGCTATCAAACACTTCTTCCTCGTCGGCGGTTGCGACGGCGCTCGTCCGGGCCGTAACTACTACACGGAATTTGTTAAACAGACCCCGGCTGATACGGTTGTCCTCACCTTGGCTTGCGGCAAATACCGCTTCAATGACCTCGACCTCGGCACCATCGGCGGCTTGCCGCGCATCATGGATATGGGCCAGTGCAACGACGCTTACAGCGCTATCCAGGTAGCTGTCGCTTTGGCAAAAGCCTTCGATTGCGGCGTCAACGACCTGCCTTTGTCCATGGTCCTCTCCTGGTACGAACAGAAGGCTGTCTGCATCCTCTTGACCCTCCTCTCCTTGGGTATCAAGAACATCTACCTCGGACCGACACTGCCGGCCTTCGTCTCCAAGAATGTCCTCAACTACTTGGTAGAAAACTTCAACATCACTCCGACCAGCACGCCGGAAGCTGACCTCAAAAAGATTTTGGGATAAGAGGCCGTAGTTTATAGTTTGTAGAAGAGAGATTTAAACTCAAAAGAGGCTGTCCAATGCGACAGCCTCTTTTTTTTTTTTCGCCTGTATGCGATTTCGTAGGGGACGTCCTGTCAAGGCGTCCAGCCTCTGCTGTCCGTTTTGGCGACCGTCTTGCGCCTTCCGTTGGTCGGCACCCGATGGGTCAAAAAGGCTTAGGACGGCCCCTACGGAGGCCCCGATTGGGGCGCTTTAGCGCCCTAACTACTTGCGGAATTGCCTATTCTACGGTAATATAAACGTATACTAATCTTATTATATGCAAATGGGAGGCTTTTACTATGGCAGACAATAAAACTTATGCTGTGTTCCAGACGAACCGCGGCGATTTTACGGTTGAACTTTTTGCGGACAAAGCTCCGATTACGGTCGAAAATTTTGTCAATTTGGCAAAATCCGGTTTTTATGATGGCACGATTTTCCATCGTATCATTGCCGATTTTATGATCCAAGGCGGCGACCCGACGGGTACGGGCTGCGGCGGCTCGAAGCAGACGATCCCTGATGAATTTGGTCCGGGCCTTGATTTCAGCGAACCCGGTATCCTGGCTATGGCCAATGCCGGCCCCAATACGGGCAGCTCTCAGTTCTTTGTGACTGTTGTCCCGACGCCGTGGCTCCAGAACCATCATTCGATTTTCGGCAAGGTCGTCAAAGATTACGATGTCGTCGAAGGTATCAGCAGAGTCAAAACGAATTTTGCAGATAAACCCCTGGAAGATGTCGTCTTGAACACGGTGAAAATCGTAACGGAAGCCTAAGTGCTTCATGTTGTATTATACGTATATGGTGCGCTGTGCCGACCAGTCTTTATATACGGGCTGGACGCTGGATGTAGCCAAACGGGTGGCAGCGCACAATGACGGCAGAGGGGCCAAGTATACCCGTTCCCGTCGCCCTGTGACCCTGGCCTGGTGCCAGGGTTTTCCTACAAAACACGAAGCGATGCATTGGGAATGGCAGATCAAGCAGTGGACGAGAAAGAAGAAGGAGAAGCTCTGCCGGGAACAGCTTTCCGTAACGGATGAGGAAGGATGATCGAAATGAAACTATGGAAAAAATGGCTGACGACAATCGTTGCCAGTTTATCCCTCTGTATCGCACCGGCAGCGATGGCTTCGGCCGCTTCGACGGCGCAGATCTTGCTTTACGGGGCCGCGACGATGGTCCTGGCAAAACAGCAGCTGCTCCAGATGGACAACAATAACCAGAAACAGATGCTGGCCAATACCCAGGCCAAGACGGGCGTCGTCAATAATGAAGCCTACAGCGACCGCCTGGAAAATATCCAGCGTAATCTCGTGGCGACGGGCCTGATTAAGCGCAATTACGATGTCTATGCCAATCCCTCGACGGATTTGAACGCCTTTGAAACGATCGGCGGTGTCATTTCCGTCAATAAGGGGATGCTCGATGCCCTCAATGATGACGAACTGGCCTTTACGCTGTGCCATGAAATGCAGCACGGTGAAAAACGCCATGCCATCAACGGCGTCCTCAAGAGTATCGGTATTTCGACCCTCGTCGACGTGTCCCTCGGCGGCAATGCCGATGTCCTGGACATCCTCTTGGGCAGTGTAGCCGTCAATTACATCGACAATGAATTTGTCACTATGGACCAGGAAAAACAGGCTGATGCGACGGGCTTCAATGTCTTCAAGAACACGGCATATAATGTCGGTGGCGCCGCTTCGTCCATGCAGTACGTCTATGAACAGTATGGCGAATTGTGGCAGGAAGGTTTCAAACGCATCATCAGCCCGAACAACCATCCGCAGATGTCGAGTCGTATCGAAAAGCTGGCCGGACGCATGAGCTTGTGGTCAGGCAACCACGTCCAGGTCGGCGGCAACACGGTATATGTCAACGCACAGCCTGTTGTTACGCCGGCCGTGTCCGGAACCTATTCGTCACGGCGTCGGGCTTTCCTGGTCGCCGGCAATCTGGCCCGGGCTACGCACGATGTCTACGGCGAAGCGACGAAAGACGATAAAGTCGTCACCGAAGCGATGAACAAGAAGCAGCCGTCGTGGAAGGTGTCGTCCCGCGGCGATGACGTCTACGTCAACGGCTTGCGCGTCATGACCTGTGCCGACGGCGATAACCAGCCGGTCATCGTCAAGAATATCCAGTCGGCCCTGGAAGCCAAACCGGCCATGCTGAGCAAGAAGGAAATCCAGAAGCAGAATAAAGCCTGGACCCAGAAGTATGGCTATAAGAAACAGAAGAAGGAGAAAAATGCGTAAACAAATAGCTTTTGTCACGGCCCTCATGGCCTTGACCCTGGGCGTCGGCATCCTCGCCGGTGCCCGCCAGTCGACGGACTCTCATGGCGTCGATGTGGCCCTGGAAGAAGCGCGGCAGCATGCGACGACTGATGGCGATGACGTGCCGGCCTTGCGGGAAAAACCGCAGGTCACTCTTCATTATCCGGCGACGGATCCGGCCGATGCCCATCCCATCCTGCGCTGGAGCCGTGTCGACGGGGCTGTCATGTATGACGTGCAGATATTGAAGAAGGAAGAAGAAAAGGACGCGGACGGGAAACCCAGTACATCTTATGAACCGTTCATGGATGACCAGAAAGCCTATACGACAGGACTGGAACTGGATTTGCCCGATACTTTCCTGGGACAGGTCTTTTACTGGCGCGTCCGCGGCCTCGATTTGAAGGGGCGTCCCGTCAGTGAGTTCTCGGATGTCGAAGAAGTACACGTCGATATTTTCCAGCCTTTTACGGAAAAGCCGACGCCCTTGTCCTTTTTCAACCAGGGACCGGGACAGACCCTGCTCTACCCGGTCTACGACTGGATTGCCGTACCCGGGGCGGCCAAGTATGAGGTGGAAATCCTCAACGACCTGCCGGAAGACCCGAACGGTACGGCACCGTCAATCCATCGCATCGACAGTTATACGCCTCAGTATGCTCAGCAGTATGACCAGAAGGCCCGCATGGGCGACAAGCCGTTCTACTGGCGCGTCCTGGCCCTGGACGGGGCGGGGAATCCCATCGGCGGCTATTCCGATGCCCTGCCTTTTGAGCTGGATCCGGCTGCCGAACAGGGCGTCGTCGCTATCTTCGGCGACAGTATCAGCCATGGCGGCGGCAGTATTTCTTATTCGCCGACGGACTGGGATTTCAGCTACGCTTCGTATCTCATGTTCCCGACGGTCAACCTGGCTCAGAGCGGTGACACGAGCGCCATGGGCGTCGAACGCTTCGACCGCGATGTCCTGCCTTTCAAGCCCTCGTATGTCATCATCCTCATCGGCTCCAACAGCCTCCGGGCCGGCGTGCCGGCAGGCGAAGTCATTGCTGATTTACGGACGCTGAAGAAAAAATGCCTGAGCCATGGCATCAAACCGGTTTTCCTGACCATTCCGCCGCTTAACCCGAAGAACATCAAGGCCGCCTTCGACCAGGATACGGCCGATGACTGGCGCAGCGCCATTGCCGAAGTCAACGACTACATCGACACGCAGGTCCACATCGACATCACGCCGGGCATGGCCGACAGCCACGGCGAACTCAAGACCGAACTGGCTCTGGACGGCCTCCATCTCGACCCACCGGGCAAAAAAATGATGGCCGCCGCCATCAATAACGCCTGGGCCAGCATCACGGAATTACCCGATAGTGCCTGGGAGTGAGGGAAAGGGCTGACGCCCTTTCCTAGCCACTAACAACTAACCACTAAAAAGACGCTGTCGCATTATGCGACAGCGTTTTTTTACACCTCCTCCAGCAAGCGCTTGGCTGTGAACTGGTCGGTGATGAGGACGTTGGCGTAGCCGCCTTTCAGGGCGGCGCGGATGCTGGCGATTTTGCCTTCGCCGCCGGAGAGGAGGATGCTGTATTCTTTGTTGCGCAGGTCATCCAGGGCGATGCCGACGGTGCGGTCATTCAATTCCTGGCTGGAGATGTTGCCGTCTTTGTCGAAGAAGCGGGAGCAGATGTCGCCGACGGCATGGCTCTTGAGGTAGGCTTTTTCTTGGGTATCGGCATAGCCCAGGCGGAAGAATAAGGCGTTGTCGCGGACGGTACCGACGCTGAAGATGGCGATGTTGGCATTGCGCCCCAGTTCCAGGACGCGCTTGATGTGGCGGTCACGATAGACCATTTCCTTAACTTCTTTGGAGTCGAAGAGGACCGGCAGGGGCAGGTACTGGGCGATGGTTTCGTAGTTCTTGGCGAATTTTTCCAGGATTTCATTGGCGTAGGTTTCGCTCGTCGAAAGGGTGATGCCTCCTTCGAGCTGGACAATCTGAGCGCCTTTCAAGGGGTGGGGGATGAGCTGATGGGACAGGCTGTGCAGGGTTGTGCCCCAGCCGACGCCGATGATGTCGCCGTCCTGGATGATTTCATTGATATAGGCTGCGCCGCGCTGGCCGATATATTTCTTGACTTCTTCTTCATCTTCGATGGGTGCGTTAGCGATGCAGACCTGGCGCAGCCCGTAGGCCGAGGCCACTTTTTGGGCCAGCTGGCCCTGGTCTTCGATGGGGTCGAAGATTTCGATGCGCACGAAACCCATGTCCTTGGCGTACTGCAAGAGCCGGGAAACGGACGGTCGGGACAGCTGCAATTCCTTGGCGATATCGGCCTGGCTGAAGCCGGACTGGTAATATAATTTTGCCGCACTGATGGCTAGTTTATTTTTATTATGTTGCATAGGAATCCATCCTTAGGTTAAAAAGCATAAGATTGTGTAATCCTCTGACGGAAAAATAGTAGCGAATGATACCATATTCTCTTTCATTATCGCATTTTTGTTCAGGTAAATGCAAGGCAAAATGAAAAACAACCTGCAAATATGACTTTTTATGTATACTATATTTTGCATAAAAATTATAGCCTTCACAACGACTATACGCAATATGAAAATATGTTAATATTTTGTTGAAAAAATGTGCCGTCTGATGTATGATGAACCTACGGAAAATCCTCTATGCAGGTAGCGAAAGAAAATATCAGTGTCATTGACGAAAGGAGCAATTTTATTATGCAAGAGAAGCAGTATGTTATGGCCTTGGACGCCGGCACCACGAGTAATCGCGCTATTATTTTCGATAATGAATCGCATATCGTCAGCGTCAGCCAGAAGGAATTCACGCAGTATTTCCCGAAACCGGGCTGGGTCGAACACGATGCCAATGAAATTTTCCACAGCATGGTCGAAGTCATGCGCGAAGCCTTGGCACAGGCCAATATGACAGCCAGTGAAATCTCGGCCATCGGCATCACCAACCAGCGTGAAACGACAGTCGTCTGGGATAAGAACACGGGCGACCCCGTGTACAACGCCATCGTCTGGCAGTCCCGTCAGACCGCCCCGATTTGCGAAGACCTCAAGGCCCGCGGCCTGGTCGATGAATTCCGTGACAAGACGGGCTTGGTCATCGACGCTTATTTCTCGGGCACGAAAGTCAAATGGATCTTGGACAACGTCGAAGGCGCCCGGGAAAAAGCTGAAAAAGGCGACCTCCTCTTCGGGACCATCGACTGCTGGCTGGTCTGGAAACTGACAGGCGGCCAGGTCCACATCACAGACTACTCCAATGCGTCGCGTACACTTATGTTCAACATCAAAGAACTGAAGTGGGACGACCAGCTTCTTGAATATTTAACCGTTCCTAAATGCATGCTCCCGGAAGTACGCCCGTCCAGTGAAGTCTATGGCTGCACGGATCCGGCCATCCTCGGCGGTCCGGTCAACATCGCCGGTATCGCTGGTGACCAGCAGGCAGCCCTCTTCGGCCAGACCTGCTATGAACCGGGTATGGCTAAGAATACCTATGGTACAGGCTGCTTCATGCTCATGAATACGGGCACGACACCGATTCCTTCCAAGAACGGCCTGGTTACGACCATCGCCTGGGGCCTCGACGGCAAAGTCGAATATGCCCTGGAAGGTTCCATCTTCGTCGCCGGTTCGGCCATCCAGTGGCTCCGCGACGGCCTGCGCCTCATCGATACGGCTCCCGATTCGGAATGGGTCGCCAAACGCGTTCCCGATTCGGACGGCGTCTATGTCGTACCGGCTTTCGTCGGCCTCGGCGCTCCCTACTGGGATATGGATGCCCGCGGCTTGATCATCGGCATCACCCGCGGCACCAAGAAGTCCCACATCGTCCGGGCTACCCTCGATTCCATGGCTTACCAGACGAAAGACGTCCTCGGTGCTATGGAAGCGGACTCGGGCATCAAACTGGCTGCCCTCAAAGTCGACGGCGGTGCCGTTGCCAACAACATGCTCATGCAGTTCCAGGCCGATATCCTCGGCGTTCCTGTCGACCGTCCGCAGGTCATCGAAACGACGGCCCTCGGTGCCGCTTATCTGGCTGGTCTGGCTGTCGGCGTCTGGGATTCTAAAGAAGAACTCGTATCGAGCTGGAAACTCCAGAACCGTTTCGAACCGACCATGGAACCGGAAAAAGCAGCAGGTTACTACAAAGGCTGGCGCAAAGCTGTCAAGCATGCAATGCACTGGCTCAGCGATGAAGACTAAGAGAGAGGTGCTAGCATTATGATGTTTGACAACTTATTAGGAGAGTTTCTCGGGACGATGGTCCTCATCGTCTTTGGGGCCGGCGTCTGCGCCTGCAACACGCTGACCAAATCGAAAGGCCAGAATGGCGGCTGGATCTGCATCACCGCAGCCTGGGGTTTTGCCGTAACCCTCGGCGTTTACACGGCAACGACCTTGGGCGCTCCGCAGGGCGACCTGAACCCGGCTGTTACCTTGGGCAAGACCCTGATCGGGATTTATTCGGTGCCTCAGTTCTTCGCTACGTCCATCGCTCAGATCCTGGGCGGTATCCTCGGCGCAGCTATTGTCTGGCTGGCATACCTGCCGCACTGGGCTGAAACGGAAGATAAATCGGCAAAACTCGGTATCTTCTGCACGGCTCCGGCTATCCGTAACTATCCGGCCAACTTCCTTTGCGAATTTATTGCGACGTTCTTCCTGATGTTCGTCATCTGGATGATCTTCTCCAATAAAGTCGGTGCAATGCCTGCTGGCCTTGGGCCGTACATCGTCGGTATCCTCATCTGGGCTCTGGGCATGAGTCTTGGCGGTCCTACCGGGTACGCCATGAACCCGGCTCGAGACCTGGGTCCCCGTATTGCCCATGCTATCCTGCCGATTGCCGGCAAAGGCGGCTCGGACTGGGCTTATGCCTGGATCCCTGTCTTGGCTCCGCTGGCTGGTGCCTTTGCTGCCTACGTCGTGGCGATGGCTTTGAATGTCTTCTAATCTATTTATATATGGTTTTAGGAAAGGGCTTGTCATTCTTCGGCAAGCCCTCTCCTTTACCTCGATTTACAAATTTGCTTATTGATTTTGAACATAATTTCATCGTTCATTAAAGGTAATATTTCTATATTTTCCCATGAAAAAATTGTATAAGTTGACAATGTGAAAATATGTAAAAATAGACTTGCAATTATTTTCACAAACTTATATAATAAGGGCATCAAAGATAGTGATACTTGGTATTTACAGAGAAAGAGGTTGTGAACATGACAAAACAAGCAGATGTCGTCGTAATTGGCGGCGGTATTACCGGCACAGCCATTTTGCACGAATTGGCGAAGTACAATCTTCGTGCAGTCCTGGTTGAACAGGAACCGGAACTGGCTGCCGGCACGACAAAGGCCAACAGTGCCATCCTTCACGCAGGTTTCGATGCGCCTACGGGCAGTATGAAAGCCCGCATGAACGTCGCAGGCAATGCGATGTATCATGATTTGAAAGACGAATTGGATCTGGACATCCGCTGGTCTGGCTCGTATGTAGCCGCTCTCGATGATGAACAGATGGCCGTCCTCCAAGAACTCCTCGAACGGGGCAATGCCAACGGCGTTCCGGGACTGAAAATCGTCAGCGGCGATGAAATGCGCAAAGAAGAACCGAATGTCAGCAAAGACATCAAAGGTGCACTCTGGGCTCCAACTGCCGGTATCTGCTGGCCTTTCGGATTGGCCCTGGCCTTTGCGGAAAACGCTGTCATCAATGGCGCTGAAGTCATCCGTGAATGTCAGGTTACGGGTATCACCGTAGAAGATGGCGCTGTCAAAGCTGTCGAAACGGATAAGGGCACTATCGAAACGAAATACGTCATCAATGCTGCCGGCGTCCATGCCGACGAAATCAGCCGCCTCGCCGGGGATGATTCCTTCCAGATCCATCCGCGCCGTGGTGAATACATCCTCTTTGATAAGACGGCTCAGAAAGATTTGGTCTACTCGCCGATTTTCCCGACACCGACGAAAATGGGCAAAGGTATCCTGGTCTGTGCGACGACTCACGGCAACGTCTTCGTCGGCCCGAACGCCCAGGATATGCCGGACAGTGAAAAAGACGACACGGCTGTTACCATTCCGGGTATGGACGACATCCTGGACAAAGCCCGCCGCCTGGTTCCGAACATCCCCGTCGGCGCTACGATTACGGAATTTGCCGGCGTCCGCGCCGTATCCAGCACAGGTGACTTCATCCTCGGCCCGTCGGAAAAGACGAAAGGCCTCATCCAGGCTGCCGGCATCCAGTCGCCGGGCCTGACTTCAGCTCCGGCTATTGCCAAGTACCTCGTCGACGGCATCGTCGCTGAAACCGGTGCTGCGGCCAAGACCGATTACAAGAAAGGCCGTCCGGCTCAGCCCTGCTTCCGCATGATGGCTGAAGCAGATCAGAAAGCCCTCATCGCCAAGGATCCCCGCTATGGCCGCGTCATCTGCCGTTGCGAAACGATTACGGAAGGCGAAATCGTCGATGCTATCCATCGTCCCGTCGGCGCCCGCACCGTCGATGGTGTCAAACGCCGCACCCGTGCCGGCATGGGCCGCTGCCAGGGTGGCTTCTGCGGACCTCGTGTCACACAGATCTTGTCCCGTGAATTGAACATCCCCGTTACGGAAGTACGGAAAGAAATGCGTAATTCTTATATGTTCTATGATAAAGAAAGCGGAGGTAAAGCATAATGGGTGAACAACTTTATGATATTATCATCGTTGGCGGCGGCCCGGCAGGCTTATCCGCTGCCTACAGCGCTTGGCAGAATGGCGCTAAAAAAATCCTCGTCCTCGAACGTGACCGCGAAGCTGGCGGCATCCTCCAGCAGTGCATCCACAACGGCTTCGGCCTCCATCATTTCAAAGAAGAACTGACGGGCCCGGGCTATGCACAGCGCTGCTATGACTTGGTCAAAGATAAACCGGAAATCGAAATCCTCGTCGACACCATGGTCCTCAGCGTCAATCCCGACAAGACCGTTACGGCTGTCAGCCCGGCACACGGCTTGATGAAAGTTCAGGGCAAGACGATCATCCTTACCATGGGCTGTCGTGAACGGACGCGCGGTGCCATCCGCATCCCCGGCTACCGTCCGGCTGGCGTCTTCACGGCCGGTGCAGCACAGCGCATGGTCAACATGGAAGGTTATCTGCCGGGCAAGAAAATCGTCATTCTCGGCAGTGGCGATATCGGCCTCATCATGGCCCGCCGCATGACCCTCGAAGGCTGCAAAGTCCAGGCTGTCCTGGAAATCTGCCCCTTCTCGAACGGCTTGACCCGTAATATGGTACAATGTCTGTATGACTATGATATTCCTTTGTATCTGTCCCACACCATTACGGCCATCCACGGCAAAGACCGGGTCAATGGCATTACGGCAGCCAAAGTCGACGACCATATGAAACCGATTCCGGGCACGGAATTCGATATCGACTGCGATACGCTGCTCTTGTCTGTCGGCCTGATCCCGGAAAATGAATTGTCCCGCGGCTTAGGGCTGGCTATGCATCCGCTCACCAATGGTCCTATCGTCGACCAGCATCGTGAAACGAGTATCCCTGGCATCTTCGCAGCCGGTAACGTCGTCCATGTCCATGACCTGGTAGACTTCGTATCGGAAGAAGCTGAAATCGCCGGCAAATATGCGGCCCTCAAGGCTCAGGAACAGCTGCCGGAAGACGTAGCTGACGTAAAAGTCGAAGCTATCGACGAAGTCCGCACCTGCGTTCCCCAGCATGTCCGCGCTACGGCAGACGGCGAAACGATCCGTTTGTTCATGCGTGTCCGCAAACCGATGAAGAAAGTCCGCCTTACGGTCAAGAGCGGTGACGATACGCTGCTGACGAAAGTCCTCCCCGTCGCCAAACCGAGTGAAATGATCGCCGTCAACGTACCGGCTGAAAAAGCCAAAGGCCATCATGCGGATTGGACCGTTTCCGTAAAGGAGGAAGCATAACATGAGTGTAGAAACGAAACAACTGAACTGCATCAACTGCCCGCTGGGTTGCTTGCTTACGGTTACCCTGGAAGACGGTAAAATTACCAGCGTTACCGGCAATACGTGCCCGCGCGGTGAAAAATATGCCCATCAGGAACTGACGGACCCGCAGCGCATGCTGACCTCGACGGTCCGCATCGAAGGCGGCGAACTGCCGCTTCTGCCGGTCGTATCCAAGACGACCCTGCCGAAAGGCAAGATTCTCGACTGTGCCGAAGCATTGCGCAGCGTCGAAGTCAAAGCCCCGGTCCATACAGGCGACGTCATCGTCAAGGATATCCTGGGTCTCGGCGTAGATATCGTGGCCAGCCGCGATATGGGCAAAGAATAATAGGTACCAATATATTCCCTCTTACATATACCGAAAAGGAGGCTGCCTTATAGCAGCCTCCTTTTCGAGTTTGTAGTATAATGTTTTCAGTACGAAGTAGTATTTGCTTGATTTATCGCTTCGTTGCTAAAATAATCAGCACTATATCGAATGGGCTATGGTAAAATCTCACAGTGGGCCGCCCTCTGGGACGGCCCCTACGCAGCTAACTGCTAACTGCTAAAAAAGGACATGTCGCATGGCGGCATGTCCTTTTTTTGGTATTGGTTGGAAAATGGTTTGTTTATTTTGTTTTCTGCTGGATGAAGCCCGGCGTCGTGAGGTAACGGTCGCCATTATCCGGCAGGAAGGCTACGATGGTCTTACCAGCGTTTTCCGGACGTTTTGCGACTTCCGAAGCGGCATAGAGGGCAGCACCGCCAGAGATACCGATGAGGAGGCCTTCAGATTCAGTGAATTTCTGGGCTGTTTCATAAGCCTGTTCTGTCGTGACTGTGAAGACTTCGTCGTAAATCTTGGTGTCCAAGGTTTCCGGAACAAAGTTTGCGCCGATGCCCTGAAGTTTATGCGGGCCTGCATGGCCTTCAGAAAGGAGCGGCGAATCTTTCGGTTCGATAGCGATGATCTGGACGGACGGTTTCTTTTCTTTGAGGTACTGGCCGACGCCGGAAAGAGTACCGCCTGTGCCGACACCAGCTAAGAAGATGTCGACAGCGCCGTCTGTATCTTCATAGATTTCCGGGCCCGTCGTCAAGCGATGGATTTCCGGATTGACCGGGTTGGTAAACTGGCCGGGGATGAAGGAATTGGGAATTTCTTTAGCCAATTCGTTGGCTTTATCGACGGCGCCTTTCATGCCGGTTTTGCCCGGTGTGAGGACGATTTCAGCGCCATAAGCGGAGATGAGGTTGCGGCGTTCGATGGACATGGTTTCCGGCATGGTGAAGATAGCGCGGTAACCTTTGGCAGCTGCGACGGCAGCCAGGCCGATACCGGTGTTGCCGCTGGTCGGTTCGATGATGACCGAGCCTTCTTTGAGGATGCCTTTCTTTTCAGCATCTTCAATCATGGCTTTGGCGATACGATCTTTAGCAGAACCTGCCGGGTTGAAAGCGTCGAGTTTTACCAAGAGATTGGCCGTAACGCCAGCAGCGCTGTTGTAGCGTTCCGGTTTCAATAAGGGTGTGTTGCCGATTAACTGTAACATAGATGTGTAGATTTTACTCATGAGAAATCTCTCCTTTTCCTATGATTCATCCCCCGATGAATGCAAAATATATTGAAAACATAATAAGGTATACCAATTGGGTATAGATTTTATGTACACCTATACTGGATTTTTTCATTTCCGTATAGGGTGACAACGAATTTGGTTATTTCAAAGGCCTCATTTTGCCGATGCAGCGTTCATCATGCTGCTGGTCCATCATTTCCACGCGGCGCTGCAGGATGGCTACCTGATGCTGCAAGGCAATAATCTGGTCTTCGATGGGATCGGGCAGGCGGTTGTGATTGAGGTCGACGTCGCGTTCGCTGTGGCTGGCTTTGATGCGTTTGCCTTGCTGGACGACGACGCGGCCTGGGATGCCGACGACTGTCGAGTACGGCGGCACTTCTTTGAGGACGACGGAACCGGCGCCGATTTTTGCGCCTTCGCCGACGGTAAAGGAACCGAGTACTTTGGCGCCGCAGGCGACGACGACATAGTCGCCGATGGTCGGATGGCGTTTGCCCTTTTCCTTACCTGTCCCGCCGAGGGTCACGCCCTGATAGAGGGAGACGTTGTTGCCGATGACCGTCGTTTCTCCGATGACGATGCCCATGCCATGGTCGATGAACAGGCCTTCGCCAATCTGAGCGCCGGGATGGATTTCGATGCCCGTAAAGAAGCGGGAAATAGTGGAAATGATACGGGCCGTGACAAACCACTGATGCTTGTAGAAGAAGTGGGCCAGGCGATGGGCCCAGATGGCATGAAGGCCAGAATAGCAAAGCAAGACTTCCAGCGTGTTCTTAGCGGCTGGATCGCGGTCCTTGATGACGCGAATGTCGTTGCGAAGTGATTTGAACATGGCGTAGCGCCCTCCTGTGATGTAAAAAATAAATAAAAAAAGGACTATCGTCATACAGAGACGATGGTCCGTGGTTCCACTCTGATTGCAGTCCTTAGACTGCCACTCAATACCCGTAACGGCGGCAACCGGGATGACCTACTCGCGTTCAATCACCCTGCTCCCAAAGGCATTCCATCACATTCAACTTCGATAGGGGCTTTCAGCCGATGGCCCTTACTCTCTGTGCCGTTATCCTGTGTGTACTTGTTTTGGTCATTGCATTTCTGTTTTCGTGTTGAACACATGATACCCCTTCACAGGACGTTTGTCAATAGAAAAATCTTAAAAAGATGACAAAATTGGTATCTTATTCAAAAAGGCCGTTAGAATCGCTTTCTTTATATATCTATATAAGGGCATTTGTAGTTTGCAGTTTGTAGTTTGTAGCAGTGGGAGTTTTGTTGGTTGTCGATACATAAAGACTCATCATTTTTGATTAAATTTGTCTGCATACAATATCCATGTTTGGTAGATATGAAGTGTATTCGCTCCAATCAATGGCATGGTATAACACAAAATGAGCTTAATATGATTAAATGTAATTTTAAAAATATAAAAATATCATTACAAAAACACATGCTTTAGTGTGGTTAAACAAAATATATGGCGGTAATAAGCCGTTTTTATAAAAATTTTATCTATAAAAAGCATAGAGTACTAAAAGAATACCATATTAGTAATGAATGGATATATAACTAAAAAGCATAGGTACATATTCAAGGTTTCTCATTTTGTATTACTCATTTTTCTATACTTATTGCACTTTACGCATGAAATGGTATACTTATGGTAAATACTTTACTTCATAGTATTCGTTGTATTGTAATTTATAAGTAAAGAGGTGTGAAAATGGAAAAGACAGAATTGTATGAAACATTCCAGAAAGGGTTGACCAGCGTCAACGGCGAAAGTTACATCGCTAAAAAAGCAGACGTTGCTGCAACTCTCACCAAAATTTTCCAGGACAAGGACACACATGAAGTTGCCCTCGTTGAAACGCCGCTCCTGAAAGAAATCGGCGCTGTAGACGCATTGAAAGCCGCAGGCATCAAAGTGGATACGGATCACTTCCGCAAGAATGCCCCGGACGATAAAGGCGGCGTTACCGAAGCCGATTACGGCATCGCTAACTTGGGCTCTATTGTCCAGATGAAGGACGACATCGACTGTCGTATCGTTGAAACGGTATCGGACGTCTATGTCGGCATCGTCAAACTTTCTAAGATCGTCGATACTTTCGATGACATGATCGACATCATGGCCGAAACGAAGCCGTTCCCGAAATTCGCTGGTATCATCACCGGCCCGAGCCGGACAGCTGATATCGAATGCGTCGGTACTGTAGGGGTTCATGGCCCGCGTCAGTATTCGGTCATCGTCGTAGAAGATGAGTAAGGGAGGGAACAGCACATGTCTAACGAATTACTGAAGCAAGAAATCGAGCGCGCCATGGATAACGCGCCTTTGCAGAAGGCGTTAAAGAAGTTTACGACGGCCTATCCTGGCAACCGTGCGAAAGTTTACAAAGGATATGACTTTGAAGCACTTCGTGATAAAGTCCATGAAGTCAAATCTTATGCTCGTGACCATCTGGATGAAGTCATGGCCGAATTCATCAAGAATGCGGAAGCCAACGGGGCTCATGTATTCGTTGCCCATTCTCCGGAAGAAGCTATGGACTATGCTTTGAAACTGGCTAAAGACAACAACGTAAAACTTTGCGTTAAATCGAAATCCATGGCATCAGAAGAAATGCACTTCAACCAGAACTATGAAAAAGCTGGCATTACGGCTCAGGAAACGGACTTAGGTGAATTCATCAACTCCATCGCTGGTGATACGCCGTCCCACATGGTTATGCCGGCTATTCATTATTCTAAAGAAGACGTTGCCGACCTCTTTGAATCGTATACGAAACAGCCGGAAGAACCGGTCATCACGAAAGAAGTCAAGACGTCCCGCCGCGTCATGCGTCCGAAATTCCTCAGCGCTGAAATGGGGGTTTCCGGTGCCAACGTCGCTGTCGCTGAAACGGGGACAGTCATTACCATGACGAATGAAGGCAACGGCCGTATGGTCGCAACCCTTCCGAAAACGCACTTATATATCTTTGGTATTGAAAAATTCGTCGCTAAGATGAGCGATATCCGCTACATCTTCAAGGTATTGCCTCGTAACGGTACAGCTCAGAACATCACGGCATACCTCTCCTTCTACACGGGCGCTACGAAAGTCGTTACGGATCCGGAAAACGATACCAAGGAAGACAAGAACTTCCACATGATCATCCTCGATACGCCAGAACGCCGTAAGATCATGGCCAGTGAAGATTACAAAGACATCTTCTGCTGCATCCGCTGCGCAGCCTGCTTGAATGTATGTCCGGCCTTCCGCCTCGTCGGCGGCCACGTCTATGGCGGCTCCATTTATACCGGCGGTATCGGCACGCTGCTCACGAGCTTCCTCAACAGCCGTGAACGCGGTAAAGATATCCAGAACATCTGTCTCCAGTGCGGTACGTGCAACACAGTCTGCGGCGGCAAACTCGATATTGCCGGCATGATCCTGAAATTACGTACGAAATTCGCTCAGGAAGATGGCCTCAATCCGGTTCATAAATTCTGTCTCGATACGGTTGCTGACCGTCACCTCTTCCACTCCATGCTGCGTATCGCTTCGGTGGCTCAGGGCATGATTACTAAAGGTCAGCCGATGATCCGTCATCTGCCGATGTTCTTGTCCGGTCTGACAGCAGGCCGCAGCCTGCCGAGCATTGCTCCGCAGCCGTTCCGCGACATCCTGCCGACGATCAAACAGGACGTTCCTAACCCGAAGGGCAAGATCGCTATCTTCACGGGCTGCCTCCTCGACTTCGTCTATGTCGACATCGCAACGGACGTCGTCAAAGCCCTCAACATGGCTGGCTATATCGTAGAAATGCCGCTTGGCCAAGCCTGCTGCGGTGCTCCGGCTACCTATATGGGCGATGTTGAAAACGCCAAGAAAGCTGCTGAATTGAACTTGAATGCTATGGAAGCTGAAAAATACGATTACATCGTATCGGCTTGCCCGACTTGTACGCATGCCCTCCGCGATTACGTCGACTTCTTCAAGGACGATCCGGAAATGCTCAAGAAAGCGGAAGAACTCCGCAGCAAGACCTTCGACTTCTGCAAACTCGTTTCCATGCTCGGCGGCTTGCCGGATACCGGCGATGGCGTACCGATGAAGGTCACCTATCACGATTCCTGCCACTTGAACCGTTACCTCGGCGTCACCAAGGAACAGCGTGAACTCTTGAAAGCTACCAAGGGCGTCGAACTCATCGAAATGCACGATTGCGATAAATGCTGCGGCTTCGGTGGTTCTTACTCCGTTAAATTCCCTGAAATGTCGGCTCCGATCCTCGAAGAAAAGATCAACAACATCGTCGCTTCCGGCGCAGATGTCGTCGCTGTCGACTGCCCGGGCTGCTTGCTCCAGATCCGTGGCGGCCTCGATGCTCGCGGCTTGAACAATATTCAGGTTAAACACACAGCACAGATCGTCGTTGAAAAACGCGAAAAAAAATAGGCAATAACGTTGGCCGGAAAGGTAAATAGAGCATGATGATAAAACAGACACTCTTAGAAACCAGCGCCCGGAAGTTTATGCCCAAATTGTTTGCCGGTATCAGCGATGACCAGGTCCGCAGAGTGAAAGAGTATATAAAATTATATACAAAGCATCCCTTTGGAGGTACGGCCACGGGGGCCGTCCTCGATGATGCAGCCTCTTCGCAGGGGAAGATGATCCGTCCCCGCCTGGTACTGATGGCCGGCTCGTTCGGAACAGACCGCGACGATGTGCGGGAGCGGTTGTATAAACTGGCGGCCGTAGTGGAAATGACCCATCTGGCCTCACTGATCCATGACGATATTGTCGACGATGCACCGGTCCGACGCGGCAAGCCGTCGGTGCAGAGCAAGTACGGGAAGAACGCAGCCGTCTATGCCGGCGATTTCCTGATGAGCCGCATCACCTTCTACTTGATGCGCGAGGGATTGAACCGGGCAGGTATGGTCATCGCCCAGGCTGTAGAGGAAATGTGTGCCGGCGAAATCGGCCAGGCCATGTGCCGCTATAAAGAGGACGTCACTATTGACCAATATCTGCAGAACATCCACGGCAAGACCGTCGCCTTGTTCCGCGCCTGCTGCCGCATCGGTGCCATGGAAAGCGGTTGTGACGAACGGGTATCGCGGATGCTCGAGTCCTTCGGCGAATGTCTGGGCTATATGTTCCAGATGCGCGACGACCTCCTCGACTTCGTACCCGATAGTTCGATGATTGGCAAGAAAGCCCACCAGGATTTCCGCGAAGGAATCTATACCCTGCCGGTCCTCCTGGCACGGGAACAGCCCGGCGGCCGCCGGCTCCTCCACCCCTATATGGAACGGAGCGCCGAAGGGACGCTGACTCATGCGGATATCTGCCGCATGGAAGAAATCGTCGCAGCCCTGGGCGGCCTGGAAGGCGCGTGGAACCAGATCCACACCTACCAGAAACGGGCTGAGGACATCCTCGAAGCCCTGCCGTCAAGTGATATTTCCCTGCAGCTCGGCAAGATCGTACGTAAGCTGGGGGCCGTGTGAATGGAACAGCAACATTGCTTGACACCTAAGCTGGCCGTTCGCCTGGCTGCACCGCACACCTGGCTGGCTTCTGTATATCCCGCCGTATTCGGTGAACTGTATTGCCTCCTGAAGGGCTACCCCCTTACGGGGACGCTGGCCATCACCCTCTTTTGGGCCTGCGTCTTCATGCAGTCCGCCGTCAATACGCTGAATGATTATTTTGATTTTGTAAAAGGCACGGACACTGCCGACGACAACGTCGAGGTGAGCGACGCCGTCCTGGTTTATGAAAACATCAAGCCTGGACAGGCATTGGCTTTGGGACTTGGCTACTTAGTTGCAGCCGGTCTCCTGGCCTTGCCGGCACTGGTCACAGCCGGACCGGCGCCGCTGATCATCGGCGTCATCGGAGCCATCGCCGTATGGACCTATTCCGGTGGTATCCTGCCGATATCCTATCTGCCGATTGGCGAGTTCGTTTCGGGCTTTGTCATGGGCGGCCTCATCCCTATGGGAATTGTCGCCGCCGTAAGCAGTACCTTCGATTTTTCCGTTTTGCCTGCGGCTCTGCCCTTCATCATCAGTATCGGTCTCATCATGATGACCAATAATACGAGTGATATTGAAAAGGACAGGCAGGCCAAGCGCCGGACCTTACCGGCACTCTTGGGAAGGACTAAGGCTGTCCGCCTGTACCGGGCTGCCGTATGGATCTGGATGGCACTCATCTGCCTCCTGCCCGTATGGTATATCGGTTGGTGGGGCCTCATCAGCCCGGCTTTCTTTATCGTGTTTGCCCGACATACCTTTAAAAGTCTGCTTCAGTCGCCTCTGGAACCGCAGGGGCGGGTGAAACAGATGAAAGGCATCATCACTGCCAACCTCTTTGGCAACGGTGCCTATCTGTTAGCACTCGCGATGGTCCTCTTCGGAGGTGGTACCTTTGGCTGAGCTTTCAAAACGGGAGAAGGTATATCGTGTATTCCAGCAGATTTCCCAGACCTATGACAGCGCCAATGGCCGCATCAGTCTTGGCATGGAAAGTCGTTGGAAGGACTGCCTCATCGAAGCTGTCTGTGAGCAGGCAGCGAAAGGCAGCCGTGTCCTGGATGTGTGCAGTGGCACTGGGGACATCGCTATTTCCCTGGCAGCGCATCGGCCGGATCTCAAGGTCACAGGCCTTGACTTTTCCCCGGCTATGCTCGACGTAGCCCGTAAAAAAGGCACGCCGCTGGCGAACGTTGTCTGGCAGGAAGGCGATGCCATGAACCTGCCTTTTGAGGATAATACCTTTTCGGCAGCCTGTATCTCCTTCGGGCTTCGCAACACCTCGGACTACCTGCGCGTCCTGCAGGAAATGGCCCGCGTCGTCGTTCCCGGCGGCTGGGTATATTGTCTCGACTCCTTTGTCCCCGATTCTCTGGTCATCCGGCCCTTTTATTCGGTGTACTTCCGGTATGTCATGCCCCTCCTGGGCGGTGGCTTCCGCCATCGGCAGGAATACACCTGGCTGTGGCGGTCGACACAGGATTTTCTCAGGAAGAAGGAGCTCCTGGACTTGTTTGGACAAGCCGGATTGATTGACAGGCAGATGAAAAGCCGCTTATTCGGGGCCTGCGTGCTCCACAAGGGGAAGAAGCCTGCGGTCGAATGAAGGATATATGAAAAGACTTACAATGACGTTACGATAGATACGAACGGAAATTTAAGATAGCAAACCGTATGGTTAAGGAGGGTAAGAACATGAGTAGTGAAGAAAAATTTGATGCCATCGTGGTTGGCGGCGGTTTAGCTGGTTCTGCTGCAGCCTTGACAATGGCCAGAGCTGGTTTGGATGTTATGATGGTGGAGCGCGGTAAGTTCTGCGGTTCCAAAAACTCCAGCGGCGGCCGTCTCTATGGACACAGCTTGGAAAAATTGATTCCGAATTTCGCAGCAGAAGCTCCGATTGAACGTAAGATTACGCAGGAACGCTTGTCGCTCATGACTGAAGGCGGTGCACTGAGCTTCCAGTATGGTTCGGATAAACTGGAAAACCTCAAATATCCGTCCTATTCGGTACTGCGTTCCAAATTCGATAAATGGTTGGCTGATAAAGCTGAAGAAGCCGGCGTTATGCTGACGGAAGGCTTCCTCGTCGATGAACTCGTCGTCGAAGACGGCAAAGTCGTCGGCGTCATGACAGGCGGCGAAGAATTTGACGCTGATGTCGTCATCCTGGCCGATGGCGTCAACTCCCTGCTGGCACAGCAGATCGGCATGAAACAGGAACTGGAACAGAAAGACGTTGCTGTCGGCGTCAAAGAAGTCATCGAACTCGGTGAAGACGTCATCAACGAACGTTTCGGCCTGACCGGCAATGACGGCGCAGCCTGGATGATGGCTGGCGACCCGACGGGCGGCAACCTCGGCGGCGGCTTCATTTACACCAACAAAGACAGCCTGTCCCTGGGCATCGTTACGACCATCAGCGATATCGGCCGCGTCGATGTCAGTGTACCGGATATGGTTGAACGCATGAAAGCTCATCCGGCAATCGCTCCCTTCCTCAAAGGCGGGAAACTGAAAGAATATTCGGCTCACCTCGTTACCGAAGGCGGCCTCAAGATGATGCCGGAACTCGTCCGTGACGGCGTCCTCGTCGCCGGTGATGCGGCTGCTATGGTCGTCAACCTCGGTTACACCGTCCGCGGCATGGACCTGGCTATTGAATCGGGCCGTCTGGCTGGCGAAGCGGTCATCAAAGCGAAGAACCGCAACGACTTCTCGGCTGAAAGCCTCTCGATTTACAAGACCTTGTTAGAAGAAAGCTTCATCATGAAGCTCATGAAACAGTATCAGAACCTGCCGGGCCTCCTGGAAGATCATATCATCTTCAACGATTTCCCGAAGATGGCCGACGAATTTGCCGGCATGGTCTACAAAGTAGACGGCGGCGCACCGGTCGCTCTGCCGATGATTGCTCTGACAGTCTTGGCAAACAACGGCGGCTTGGCTAATCTCTTCGATTTAGGTAAGAAAGCTTGGGAGGCGATGTAAGATGGCAAAGATGAGTGTAGACGATAAACTGGGTTTCGATAAGTTCGTGACCGATGAACACGAATCCCATATCTTGATCAACGAAGATTATCATGACGAAGCAGAAATCAAACGCTTAGTCATGGCATGTCCGGCCAACCTGTATCACTATGATGACGGCAAACTGGTCTTCAGTCACGAAGGCTGCCTCGAATGTGGTACGTGCCGCGTCATTTCCGGCGGCAAAGGCGTAAAGAGCTGGAAACATCCGAAAGGCGCTATGGGCGTAGAATTCCATCAGGGCTGATCGCATAGGGAAAGTAAAAAGGAGCTGTCGCATCGCGACAGCTCCTTTTTGAGTAGGAAGTTGAAAGTTTGATGTGGATGTTTTTAAATTTAAAGCCATCGCCTCTAGCCACGAACCACGAGCCCTTCCCGGCATGTACACGGATGACGCATATATGGTATAATAAAAAGTATGCAATAGCCATTAAACATCCGATAAGGGGGTTACTATATGAGTGTACAGATTACTTTTTTGAATCACAGCGGCTTTGCCGTCGAAACCGATTCCAAAGTGCTGGTCTTTGATTATTACAAGGATCCGTCGGGGACGGTCAAGGCCTACAGCCACGTCGGCAAGAAGCCGTTGTGGTTCTTTGTCAGCCATTGGCATGAAGACCATTTCAACAGCAGCATCGGCCAGTTTGGCGGCGCCCAGTACATCGTCAATGAAGATGTGCATCTGAAGGAGATTCCTGCCGACAAGTTCCATGCCATGAAGCTGTATGACACGCTGGAATTGGGCGATACGACAGTGACTCAGTACGGGTCGACCGATGAAGGCGGGTCTTTCCTGGTGGAAACGGACGGCTTCAAGATTTTCCATGCCGGCGACTTGAACTGGTGGCACTGGCTCGGCGATACGGATGAAAACAATGCCGAAGCCAAGGGAAACTTCGACCGCGAAATGAAGCACCTTGCCGGGCAGACTTTCGACATCGTCTTTTTCCCTGTCGACGCCCGCCTGGAAGGCGCCCGTGAATGGGGCGTCACGGGTTTCCTCAAAGACGTTTCCGTCACAAAATGCCTCATTCCCATGCATTATTTCGGGACGCCCTGGACACCGTCATCTGCCTTCAAACAGGCCTATCCCGACGTACCCTTGTGGATTCCCCAGCATGATGGCGACGATGTCATCATCGATGGGCAGTAAGGAGGAGTTATGGCGAGTAATATAAATGGGGGCAGACGCAGCCAGATTGCCAATTATATCCTGATTACGGCGGCAGTCATCCTGCTTCTGGCCTACCCCTTCCAAGACTTTTTTGTCGGCGGGCTGCTGACCCATCTGGCCGGGGCAGCCCTCATCGGCGGCCTGGCAGACTGGTATGCCGTAACGGCCTTGTTCCGCCGTCCGCTGGGCATCTCCTTTAAGACGGCCCTCATCCCGAACAGTAAGGAACGCATTGCTGAAATGGCCCGGCATATGATCGAATATGAAATCCTGACCGTTTCCAATATGTACAATGTCCTCAAGCATCATCCCATCCTGGGAGCGACGCTGGACTATCTCCATACGGAAAAAGGGTTCCAGTCGGCAGAACGCGTCTTCGGTCAGATACTCAATACGTTCTTGTATACGATCGACATGAAGACCGTCGTCAAGGCCTTTGCCGGCATCGGCGGCCAGGCCATCGAGAAAGTCGACTTGGCGCCGATCATGAGCAAGGCCATCAAAATCGGCCTGCGCGGCGAATCGGGGAAGGATTTCCTCGATTTCATGATCCTCAACCTGGAAGAACTCGTGCGCAGCGAAACGATGAAGCGCTATGTCGGTGAAATCTACGAAGCATCCCTGCGCCAGTACGCCAAACACAATATCCTCCTCGGCTGGGCCATCAAAGCGGCCTTGAAGATGGAAGTCTTCCAGCCGGACCACGTCGCCGGCCTCTTGCAGGATAAATGCCTGGGCCTTTTGGCAGAAGCCAAGGAAGAAAATTCCCTCCAGCGCCAGCAGGCGTTGCGCTATTTATGGAAACAGACGGATAAAATCGAATTTAACGAAGAATGGCGCCAGCGCATCGACAGCTATAAAAACCGCATGTACAACAGCCTGGTCACGCGGCCTGACACCAAGGAAGCCTGGCAGCGCTACGTCCAGGACCCGGACCGTCAGAAGCGGGTCTGCAAGGTGGCTGCCAATTACGTCATCAACAAGCTGGAATCGTGGCGTGAAAGCCCGGATCAGGTAGAACAGATGAACCGTCAGGCCCTGGCCTTTGCAGCCCGTGAATTGAAACGCCTCCAGGTCTGGTTCGGCAAGACGGCAGAACAGGAAATCCTGAAATACGATGGCAATTATTTAGCGGAACAGCTGGAAAACAGCGTCTGGTATGACCTGCAGATGATCCGCGTCAACGGTTCGCTCGTCGGGGCCATCCTGGGCGCCGTCATTTACCTGGTCATGTACGCCGTGAAGGGAGGGGCTATCTTATGACATACAGACAGCGTGCCAATACGATTTTAGGCCTGTCCTTCGTCTGCTTCATCGCCATTTTCCTCTGGTGGTATACGCATGATGTCTCGGTTTGGGAAGAATTGCTGTTCTTCGTCATCCAATCGGCCCTCATCGGCAGTATCGCCGACTGGTTCGCCGTTACGGCACTCTTTGAAAAACCACTGGGTTTCCCGTATCATACGGAACTGCTCTATCGTCACCGCGATGAAATCATCGACAGCATGACGAAAATCATTTCGGAAAAACTGCTCCAGCCCAATATGTGGCAGGATAAGCTCTATCAGATTTCTTTCATCGACAAGCTCGTCGGCTGGCTGCGCGGCCCGAACGGCCGGGAAAAGTTCCGCAGTGTCCTCTATGAAGTGGCGCAGCGGGCTTACCGCTATGCCCAGAAGGGCGGCACACAGGCGTCCATTGCCTCGCATATCCGCAAGTACTTGAAACAGCAGCCTCTGGTCAGCTTTTTCCAGGACCGCCTCATTTCCCTCCTGGAAGATCCGAACAGCCACATGTTCAACGATGCCATCGGCCTCGTGCGGGAACTGGTCAACAGTGACGACTTCGACAGCCTTTTGGAAAAGCTCATCATCCAGTGGCGTGAAGAATCACAACATTCGTCCATGTCCAGCCTCACCCTGACCAAGGTCCTGGGCATCGTCGACACCCACAAAATTGCCCGCGATATCAAGCTGGGCATCGTCGAATGGCTCGACCAGTGGGAACAGGCTGAAGGGGAACAGCGCGAATGGCTGTGCCGCAAGTTGGAACTCTTCCTCTACTCCATGAACGGTCAGCTGGTCTTTGGCGTCCAGAACTGGCAGGACCAGTTCGTCGACTCCCTGCCTATCGAGCAGTGGCTGACGGCGACGCAAAATTCGGCCAAGGATTATTTCACCAAAGGCGACCAGGGCAAGGAAGAGCTGAAGGACTTGCTGGAAGAACAGTTCATCCATTACCTGGAATACTGCCGGTCCTACCCGGAAATCAAGGATTGGCTCGATGAACAGATACGCCGTGCCTGCAACGTCATCCTGGAACATGAACATTCCCTCATCGCCGTCGCCGTCCGCGACGTCCTGTCCAGTTTCGACAAGAAACGGTTCAATCAGTTCCTGGAAAGCAAGGTCGGTGAAGACCTGGCCTGGATCCGTATCAACGGTGCCATCGTCGGGGCTTCCATCGGGATCTGCGTCTTCGGCTTTTTGAAATTATATCAGTTCACGATCGTGCCGCTCCTGCGGGGCATCGTGCTGTAGTGTGGGGAAGGGATTGTCGCACGAAGGCTTTTGCCGTCATGCACAATCCCTTTTTTCACGTGGTTTGCCGTGGTTCGTGATTTGTTTGCCGTGAAGGTTTAAATTTTTTAATAATCTGCTGTATGAAAATATCATTTTTCTTGCAGCTGTGAGAGTTTTCGGCAAACGAACCACGCCAAACGAACCACAAAAGGGGATCGCACGTGGCGAGCCCGTTCACGCCAATCGGTGATAACGGGATTCATGCATATGCTGGCGGACGCCATTACACGTCAAAAATGCGCTGTTTCGTGACATATCGGACGGCTTGAGGCAAATGTGATGATATAATAGACTTGTAGAACACTCGTTTATTGAAAGGAGGCGTCATGATGGTACGAATTGCGATTTGTGATGATTTACGGGAACAATTGGAACTTATCCGGAAGGCAGTTCAGCTGTATTTCCAGGATAAACGAGAACCGATAGAGGTTTTTACTTATGAGAACGCCATGGATTTCGTCGATGCTTTTGAAAAAAAGGGGAATTTCGACATTGTTCTGCTGGATATCTGTATGCCCGGCTTGTTGGGGACGGATATTGCTGCAGAGATGCGGAAGCAAAAGAGCCGCGCAGAAATCGTCTTTTTATCGACGAGCGAAGAATTTGCTGTCGAAGCCTTTGCCGTCCGGGCTGCCCACTACCTGGTCAAGCCCTTTACACAGGAGGCCTTTGCGCAAGCCATGGACCGGGTCATGGACAGCCTCCGCCAGCGCCACAGCGGCAAGATGGTGTTCCGCCTCGTCGGCGGCGGCATCCAGGTCGAAGAAATCAATGCCATCCTCTATATCGAAAGCGAAGGCCATATCCAGAAAGTCTATACGGCGGACCATTCCGTCCTGGAAACGCGGCAGCCCTTGGCCGCCATCCTGGATATGCTGGAATCCATGGCACCGGGCCAGTTCGTATCGCCCGGGAAAGGCTACGTCGTCAATCAGTCGGCTATCCGCCTCATCAAGAGCGATTACATCGAGATTCAGGGCCATAAGATTCCCCTGGCCAAGCGGAAATACCGCCAATTCCAAGAATCGTATCTTAAATTTATCTTCGGGCAGGATGCCTGAGAAAGAAGTGAGTCATGGAGTATAATCAGGTAACGCCGGAAGTCGTAGCGGCTTTGCAGCAGATTGCCGGTGAGAAATATGTCTGGACCGAAAGGGATAAACGGATTCCCTACGGTCAGGATGAAGGGACGGGCCAGCCTTGTCTGCCCGATGTCGTCGTCTTGCCGGCGACGACAGAAGAACTGGCGGCCGTAGTCCGCCTGGCCAATGACGTTGTCATCCCCCTCATTCCCAGGGGGACCGGGACGGGCCTGGAAGGCGGTGCCGTTGCCGATAGCCGCGGCGGCATCATGGTCAGTACGGAACGGATGGACCGCATCTTGGAAATCAATGAAGACGCCATGTATATAACTGTCGAAGCCGGTGTCATTACGGCTGTCATCCAGGAAGAAGCCCGCAAGCGGGGACTGCTCTATGCCGGCGACCCTTGCAGCGGCGACTGCTGCTGTATCGGCGGCAACGGGGCGACCAATGCCGGCGGCAACCGGGCCGTCAAATACGGGACGACGCGGGATCAAATCTATGCCATCGAAGTCGTCACGCCGACAGGGAAAATCGCCCATCTCGGCAAGCGCTTGCACAAGATGACTGCCGGTTATCCTTTGGAAAAAATCGTCATCGGTTCCGAAGGGACGCTGGGCATCATCACCAAGCTGACGCTGAAACTCGTGCCTTTGCCGCCGTGCACGGCCAATCTCCTGGCTGTCTTCCCGGCGCCTGCAAAGGCCCTTTCCCTGGTCACGGCCCTGCCGAAAGCCGGTATCACGCCGACGTGCCTGGAATTTATGGATTATGACGTCATCGCCGTCGTCCAGGACTGGCTCAAAGAAAAACAGCCTTGTCCGGCCGGCGGCGCTTATATGATCATCCAGCTCGACAGCCCGCGGGAAGAGATGCTCGACGACGACTGCGTCGCTGTCGATGAAATCTGCCGCAGCCTGGGCGCCGTCGACGTCTTCATGGCCGATGCCGATAAGGTCTGGAAGGCCCGCAAAGCCTTTACGGAAGCATCCGCTGCCGACTGCCCCGTCGCGGCCATGGAAGATTTCGTCGTGCCGCCGGATAAGCTGGAAGACCTTCTGCAGTCGCTGAAAGCTATCGGCGCGCAGACGGGCGTCGTCTTCCGTGGCGTCAGCCACGCCGGCGACGGCAATATCCACCTCGACGTCCTGCGCCGGGGCTTTGCCGACGAAGCCGATGAAAAGGCAAAAATCACAGCTTTCGAAGACCAGGCCTGCGCGGCTGTCTACGAAATGGGCGGCGCCATCTCCGGCGAACACGGCATCGGCCAGGCCCGCAAAGCCCTCTTTGCCAAATACACAGACCCCGTGGCCCTGGAATTGATGAAGGCCCTGAAAAAAGCTTGGGATCCTAAATGTATCTTGAATCCTGGGAAATTGTTCTAAAAATGAAAAAGCCCAACATAAATGCATGTAGGAGGGAAATCAAATGGAATATATTTGTAATGACTGTCCGCGCCAGTGCGGCGTCGTGCGGGCAGAAGTGCGGCAGGAAGGACAGGTACTGCCCGGTTTTTGCCACAGTCCGCTCCAGCCTGTTGTGGCCCGGGCGGCCCTGCATGAGTGGGAAGAGCCGTGCATCAGCGGTTCCCGCGGTTCGGGAGCCGTCTTTTTTACAGGCTGCAATCTGCGCTGCTGTTTTTGCCAGAATACGACGATTTCCATGGGCGGTACGGGCGTGCCGATTACGGCGGCGCGCCTGCGGGATATCTACGGCGAGCTCATCGAAAAGGGCGCCCATAACATCAACCTCGTCACGCCGACGCCGTACAAGAAGGCCATCCTCGAAAGTCTGGCAGAGCCCCTGACCGTGCCTGTTGTCTACAACTGCGGCGGCTATGAAACGACAGCGACCATCGACGCTTTCAAGGGCAAGGTCCAGATTTATCTGCCCGATTTGAAATACCTCGATCCGGCCCTGGCTAAGCGCTACAGTGCGGCTGAAGATTATCCCCAGGTCGCAGCGGAAGCCATCCTTCATATGTACGACCAGATTGGCCCTTACGAACTGGACGATGACGGCCTCCTGAAGAAGGGCGTCGTCATCCGTCACCTCATTTTGCCGGGCTGCCTGGACAATACAAAAGCCGTCATCGACTGGGTGCGGGACCACTTCGATGACGGCCAGGTCTTGTTCAGTTTGATGCGCCAGTACGTGCCCTGTGGCCGGGCCGGGGAGTATCCGGAAATCAATCGGCCCTTGTCGGACGAAGAGTACGATGAGGCGGAACAGTACCTCTTCGACAGCGGCATCGAAGACGGCTTCGTCCAGGAAAAAGACAGCGCCAGCGAAGCTTTCATCCCCGCCTTCGACGGGACGGGGGTGTAGGCGTTTTGTAGTTCGTTTGGCGTTCGTCGTTCGTCGAAATTTCGCGCAAATACAGGATGAGGCTATTCACGAGATTCGCGCGGGCGCCCCACACGGTCGCCCCTACAAAAATCAAACCTTCACGACAAACGATGAACGACCCACGACAAACGACATGATAAAATGGATTGCCCGATGGCAGAGAAATTTTTCATGCTGCGCCGCCCCAGGGCACGCGGATGTACGTAGAGAACCAGCCGTCTTCACAGGTACAAAGGACGCTGGCATCATAAGTGTCGCGGAAGTGGCTCAGCGATTTCATGCCGATGCCGTGCCCTTTGGCCTGTGTCGTCGGCAGACCGTCTTCATCGAAGGTTACGGTCCCGTCGAAGCGGTTCTTGACCAAGATGTTGAGGACATCGCCTTGGCAGAGGGTAAGCAAGGATAGGGCGCGGTGGCTGTCAGGCTGCTTTTTGCTGGCGTGGATGGCGTTTTCGATGAGGTTCGACAAGACGATGGCAAGGTCGGAGCTGAGGGCTGCGTTTTCCTTGGGGATGACGGCTTTGACCGTAATGGGAATGTGCAGGGCTTCTGCCTTGGCCAGATACGTCGACAAGGCAGCGTTGACCAAGGGATTCTGACAATATTGTTTTCGCTTGGTCTGATCCAACTGGGTGCCGATTTCCTTGATGAACTGCAGGGCTTCTTGGGGCTGGTGGGATGAAATGAGCCCTTCCAATTTATCCAGGTAGGCTTTGCGGCTATCGTAGAAGGCCTTTAATTGATCTTGCGAATTAAGCAGGGAATGAGTGTAGTCGCGGCTGGCCTCAATCTGGGCGGTCATATTCTCTACGCGTTCATACATCTTCAAGGTTCGGTCTGCCTGCCGGAGGCCGACACGGATACTGACGGCGATGATGATCAGGGCCAGGAGGAGAATCATCCTGGGCAGGAGCATCCGGTCCATGATGAGGTCCTCCGTATGGGCCAGGATGAAGTACATGTCCAGCAGCAGGAACAGCGGCAGCATGCTGATATATTTCCAGTATTTGTGAGTCGTCAAATAGCGATATTTTACGAAGACTTCGTTGAAATATCGGCGCAGGACCGGAAGCAGGGCCAGGTAGCAGAGAATATAGAACAGCCATTGCGCCGGGTATATCAGGGATGGCAGGATGGGACGGCTGCCCGGGTCGTGGAACAGGGCCAGGAGAATCAAGGCAGACAGGGTATGGATGAGAATGGTGCAGGCCGCACGGATGGAAAAGACGTAGAGATGGCGGAATAAATAGGGCCGGATGGTTGCGATAGCCCAGAGAAAGTGGGGAATCCAGGCGACGACGAAAATCTTTTTGTATAGGGTGAAGCTGTGGTCCCAGGGCCCCCAGATGAACATGTAGAGGAAGAAGAGGAGCTCGATGAGATACAGGGTGGCATATCCGCCCAGGACGCGGATTTTCTGCGTCTGGGACAGCAAGGGCTCAAAGGCATAATATTGGAGCATGGCTGGCGGCATGAGAGCCGTCGTCATCAGGAAAACAGTAAGAATATTGTAAAGCATGGCAGATCACTTCCCATCCATTTGATAGGGTATCGTTATGTACAGGCTGGCCAGGTGTTCATGGAGGTCATAACGGAAGGTAGCCTCATAGGTCAGGGAAAAGGCATTGAGGTCCGGAACGAGCTGACCATACAGTTCTTCCCGGAGAAGGTCTGGTTTATTGTCGGGGATTTCCGGAGGTACTTGGTGTTTGACGTACACCAGCAGTCCCTGGTGTATCGGCGTAGCGCCGATGATGAGCAGGCGCTGGTCTTTGGGCAGGGATAAGAGAATCTGGGCCGATAGGTTGAGGGCTTTAGCCAGGATATGGCCCAAGTCGATTTCAAACGGCAGAGACTGGGGGAAGGGCAGGTCGGCTATGATCTTTGCGCCGGCAATCTTCAGCTTTTCCAGGCCCGGTGTGACCGCCGTGTTGATGGCTTTATTTTTCGTCCACTGCTGCAGCTGGGTCTGGGCGAGTTCTGTATCGATACTTTTTAAAAAGGCCAGTGCCGCCTTCTCATCTCCCTGCCCAATGAGTTCCGAAAGCAGCCGCAGCTGGTGGCGGCTGTCGTGGCGGAAGATGGACATGCGCTTCTGGGCGTCCTGCAAGAGACTCGTATAATTGCTCAAGGCATCCATCTGGGCGGCCAGTAAATGGTTCTTGTGCTGTAAGTCGACCTGATGGGCAATGAGTTTCATCCCCTTGTAGATGATGATGGCGATGAATAGGCCCGCTAAGATATGGAAGACGCGGGGAATGAGGTATTCATGGGCCAGCGGCCCGTCTTTGAGGGACAAGGCGCCAGTGTACATGCTCAGCAAGATGGGAAGCCAGGCGGCATATTTCCAAAAGGCGAGTAATGGGAGCGAACGGTATTTCAGGAATATGCGGTCGAAGAAAATCAGCAGCAAGGGGGAAAAAAGGACATATAAGGCTGTGTACAGTATCAGATAAATGGGCAGATGGGCAAAGAAAGCGCTGCGTGGAATGACGAGCAGCGTCAGATTCATCAATACGGCGTGAATAGTCGTCGTGTAGATGCCCTGCATGCCGGCGACAAACAGGTTCTGATAGGCATAGGGACGGGAAATCAAGGAAAAAGCCAGAAAATAAGGAATCCAGTAAGACAGGAGGAGCTTCTTGTACGATAAGAAGCGGAATTCCAGCCAGCCTGTTTGGAAAAAGGCCAGGAAAAGGACGATTTCAGCTACGAAGATAGCTGCGTAACTGCGCCACACACGGCTTTTTTGCGGCTCCTGCAAAATCGGCCGGAAAGCGAGGTATTGTATACACGTCGGCGGTAAAATGGATAATAAAAAAGAAGCCGTCGTCAATACGATAGCTGACATGCGCCTCACTTCCTTTCCATTTTCATCAAATATGCGATATCTTATTATAGCATATTTGATGAAAATGGCGCATGGGTGTTTCTGGTAAGGTGCATTATAATTTGTAGTTTGTAGGGGCTCGCACGTGGCGAGCCCGCCGGTCATATGTAAGAATCCCGTGGCCGATTTGTGTGGACGGGCGCCCCACGTGGGCGCCCCTACGGAAAAAAGAGGCGCCGCAGATGCGGCAGCCTCTTTTTTCACATCGCCTTGACGGGGACGAGTCCTCGTGAGAGGGAAATGGTCCCGGTCCGGGCGATTTCTAATATTTCATAAGGAGTCAAGACCTTGATGAGGGCATTGACGTGGTCTTCGCGCCCTGTGACGCGGAGGATGAGTGAATTTAGGTTTACGTCGACGACTTTGGCGTGGAACAGATTGGCCAGGCTCGCCAGTTCGTCGCGGACCTGCGGCGTATCATAACGGACCTTGATCATGGCCAGTTCGTAGCTGATGAAGGGTGCTTCATCGAGGTTGATGATCTTGATGACGTCGATGAGCTTGGCCAGCTGGCTGATGGTCTGCTTCAATTCTTTGTCGTCTTCGATGCTGATGACGATGTTGAAGCGTGACACATCCGGTTCTTCCGTATAACCGACTGTCAATGATTCGATGTTGATGGCCTTGCGGCTGATCAGGCCGGCAATATGTGTCAATACGCCCGGTTTGTTGTCGGACAAAATAGCCAGATGCTGTTTCCTCATCAGGCGTCACCTCCTAAAATCATGTCACTCAATGCTTTGCCGCCGGGAACCGTCGGGTATACCCGTTCTTCCGGCGAGATGCGGATATCGATCAGGGCCGGCCCTTTATGGGCGAAAGCCTCTTTCAAGACTGGCATTAACTCATTTTGTTTTTCGATATGGTACCCTTGAACGCCCAGGGATTCAGCCAACATGGGCAAGTTCTTGCGTTTATTCAGGGTACATTGTGAATAGTGGTGGTTATAAAAGAAATCCTGGAGCTGGACGATCATGCCCAGCGTATCGTTGTGCAAGACGATGACCTTGACGTCGATGTCGTACTGGGATAACGTCGCAAATTCCTGGCAATTCATGAGGATACTGCCGTCACCGGAAAAGAGGACGACTGTTTTGTCAGGACAGGCGACTTTAGCTCCTGCCGCAGCTGGCAGGCCGAAGCCCATCGTGCCCAGTCCGCCAGAAGTGATGAAGTGCTTCGGCTCGTCTGTCGTGAAGAATTGGGCGGCCCACATCTGATGCTGGCCGACGTCGGTAATGGCTACGGTGTCGTCATCGCGGGTAATGGCCCGGACGGCGGCGAAAATTGACTGGGGTGAAATGCAGCCTGGACGCGGCGGCGTCGCGAAGGGGTGGTCTTTCTTCAGGGTCAGGACGTGCTGACGCCATTCAGAGAAGGCCGTTTCGTAATCGAAGGAGCCTTCTTTCAATTTCTGAGCGAAAATAGGCAGGGACCAGCGGAGGTCGCCTTTGACGCCTAAGTCGATGTCGATGATCTTGTCGATTTCGACATCATCGATTTCAAAATGGATGATCTGGGCATTGGGGGCGAACGTATCGGCCCGGCTGGTCAGGCGTTCGTCAAAGCGGGCGCCTAAAGCGATGAGCAGGTCGCAGCCGGAAATGGCTTTGTTCGATGCGTAAGCGCCGTGCATACCGCCCATTCCCAAGTGGAGCGGATGGGAGTCTGGCAGGGCCCCTTTGCCCATGAGGGTCGTGACGACGGGAATCTTTGTCGTATCGACGATGTCTTCGAGATACTTCGTCGTTTCCGACAAGATGACGCCGCCGCCGACGAGGAAGACCGGTTTCTGGCTGTTGCGGATCATGGCGACGGCCCGGTCTATGTCATAGGTCTGCCCTTTGCTTTCTACTCTGTATCCGGGCAGGTGGACCGTGTCGGGATACTCGAAGTCGATTTCTGCTTCCAGGGCATCCTTGGCGATGTCGATGAGGACAGGTCCGGGACGGCCTGTCGACGCAATGTAAAAGGCTTCTTTCAGGACCCGCGGGATAGACGCGGCGTTCTTGACCAAGTAGTTGTGCTTGGTAATGGGCGACGTGATCCCGGAAATATCGGCTTCCTGGAAGGAGTCGCGCCCGATGAGGTTCGTCGGGACCTGGCCGCTGATGATGACCATGGGGATAGAATCCATATTGGCTGTGGCAATGCCTGTAACCATGTTGCAGATCCCAGGCCCGGAGGTGGCGATGCAGACGCCGGGCCGGCCGGTAACGCGGGCGTAACCGTCGGCAGCGTGGACCGCACCTTGTTCATGACCGGTAAGGATGTGCCGGAAGTTGTCTTTATACATTTCTTCGTATAGCGGCAGGATAGCCCCTCCGGGATAGCCGAAGACGACGTCGACGCCTTCCCGCTTCAAACATTCCAACACAGCCCTTGCACCTGTCATTCTCATCATCATTCACCTCTAGCCTTACTCATACTTGCAGAAAAGTTAATTACTATCAATTATATTCTTGAGTTTGATGCTTGAAGTTTGATGTTGAAACTTACTTCAAACTCCAAACATCAAACTTCAAACTATGTCTTAGTCGTTCTGGTCGTTGTTGTGGAGCCACGGCATCATGTCGCGGAGTTTAGCGCCGACTTTTTCAATCGGATGTTCAGCGTGCTGACGGCGCATAGCGAGGAAGTGTGCGCGGCCGCCGGCTTTGTTTTCGAGGAGCCAATCTTTGGCGAAAGCACCGGACTGGATGTCGTTCAAGACTTCTTTCATAGCTTTCTTGGAATCCTGGGAAATGACGCGCGGACCAGCGGTGTAGTCGCCGTATTCAGCCGTGTCGCTGATGGATTTACGCATCTTGGCCATGCCGCCTTCATACATGAGGTCGACGATCAATTTCATTTCATGGAAGGTTTCGAAGTAAGCGATTTCCGGCTGGTAACCAGCTTCGCAGAGGGTTTCGAAACCGTTGGTGATTAACTGGCAAATGCCGCCGCAGAGGACTGCCTGTTCGCCGAAGAGGTCTGTTTCTGTTTCTTCCTGGAAGGTCGTCTGGATGACGCCGGCACGCGTGCCGCCGATGCCGCGGGCATAGGCCAAAGCGATGTCGAAGGCTTTGCCTGTAGCGTCCTGTTCGACAGCGAATACGTCAGGAACACCGCCGCCTTCTGTGAAAGTACGGCGAACGAGGTGGCCCGGGCCTTTCGGAGCGACCATGAAGACGTCGACTGTGGAAGGAGGAACGATCTGTTTGAAGTGGACGTTGAAGCCGTGAGCAAAAGCAAGAGCGCTGCCGTCTTTCAAGTTCGGAGCGATTTCATTTGCATAGACGTCAGCCTGTTTTTCGTCCGGAATCAAGATCATCGTGATATCTGCGTCTTTTACAGCTTCAGGAACGGATTTAACTTCAAGGCCGGCTTCTTTGGCTTTAGCGATGGATTTGCTGCCTTCATACAAGCCGACGACGACGTCGATGCCGCTGTCTTTGAGGTTCAACGCATGGGCATGGCCCTGGCTGCCATAACCGATGATTGCGACTTTTTTGCCTTTCATTACATCCCAGTTTACATCCTGATCATAAAATACTTTTGCCATGATAACATATCTCCTTTGGAATAAAATAAAAATTTTATCGTTGGGATTTAGAGATTTGTCAAAAGAGGCCAACAAAAAAACTCCGCCCCTTCTGTAAGGGACGGAGTATAATTCCGCGATACCACCCTGATTCCCGGTGCATTACTGCAGCCGGACTCTCTACAACGTACCAACATACGCGTTTCTGGTAACGGTGAAATGCCGTCGGCGCCTAATAAAGTTCAGCGTCGATCTTCGGAGAGGAGCTTCATCTGTATCACCGTACTGGCTCGCACCGGCCGCCAGCTCTCTGGAAAGCAATGGTCCAGACTACTTTCTCTCGTCATTAGATTTACAAATATTTCGCTTCACGGTTTGTTCCTTGAAGCTTGAACACATTGTACGCAATTTGGAGACCGATGTCAAGACATATTGCAATAAAATTTTAAAAATAAAACAGGTTAAACGTTAAACAATTAGGTAAGACGTTTTAGCAGTTAGGGATTAGCAGTCAGCAGTCAGCAGTCAGCCCCTAACCCCTAGTCCCTAGCCCCTAGCCACGAACAACCTAAAAAGGCTTGCCGCTGTGCGACAAGCCTTTTTTTCTAATGATGATCTACTGTAAGTTCTTTGAAGCGTTTGGCGACCGGGTCGGTCTTGATGAGTTCTTCCAGGTGTTTCAATTCTTCTGCTTCGACAGTTTCTGTCGTATCGTAGCTAGGCGGTACGGTCTTAGCCAGGTACAGGCATCTTCTGATGGAGGAGATGCTGACGATGATGACCAGGAGTGCCATGATGGCCGATACGATGAAGAGGAGCCATTCTTGTTTGGGCAGGTAGATGTTGAACATGTTGAGGTAATCAGCCCAGAAGATAACGACGGTCAGGAAAGCCCAGGGGATGATGGTGACCCAGGCAAAGCGGGCTTTACCCATGGAGCAGATGACAACTGTCGAGATGGCCAGGGTGATGATGGCCAGCAGCTGGTTGGATACCCCGAAGATAGGCCAGATAGTGGACAAGTTCCCTTGGAGGACGATGTAACCCCATGCGCCGGAAATCAGAGCCGATGCGATGATAGCGCCAGGCAGCCAATGGGGATCGCCGAACTTCGGCCATACGCGGCCAATGAGTTCCTGGAGCATGTAACGGCCGACACGGGTACCCGCATCGATGATGGTCATGATGAACAGGGCTTCAAACATGATGCAGAAGTGATACCAGTAGTTCATGAGGTGGTCGAGGCCAGGGATGTTGGAGAAGATGAAGGCCATGCCGACAGCCAGGGAAACGGCACCGCCAGGACGATGGGCGACGTTTTCACCGACCATGGCATTCAGCTGGGGCAGGTCGACGACCTGGATGCCCAGGGCCTGGAAATGTTCAGCCGACGAGTTGATAGCGAAATAGTCGTTCGGTACGAGCGAGCAGGCTGCGATCAGAGCCATCATGCCGACGAAGGATTCCGTCAGCATAGCGCCGTAGCCAACAGGCAGGATGGAGCGTTCGTTCATGAGCATCTTCGGCGTCGTGCCGGTAGAAATCATGCAGTGGAAGCCGGAAACAGCACCGCAGGCGATGGTGATGAAGATATACGGCAGGACAGGGCCGGTGATGACCGGGCCGCCGCCAGCGCAGAACTGGGTGATAGCCGGCATCTGGACTGTCGGGCCGACGATGATGATGCCGATGGCCAGGGCGCCGATGGTACCAATCTTCATGTATGTCGAAAGATAATCACGGGGAGCCAGGAGCAGCCATACCGGAAGGGCGGCAGCTACGAAGCCGTAAATGATGAGGGCGATGGAAATGCCTTTGGCGCTGATCGTAAACAGCGGTGCCAGCGTCGGCGAAGCCTGGACGGCCGGGCCAAGGACGACGGCCAGCAAAGTCAGGGCGACACCGATGATGGTGCCTTCTTTAATGCGGCCAGGACGCAGGAACTGCATGTAGAGGCCGATGAAGATGGCGATAGGGATGGTCATGCCGATCGTAAATGTACCCCAAGGGCTGTCGTGCAGGGCGTTGACGATGACGACGGCCATGCCGGCCATGGCCAGGATGTTGAGGAACAAGACGGCAAAGGACGTTGCCAGACCAGTTTTGTCACCGATTTGGGCTTTTGCGATTTCGGCGATGGACTTGCCATCATAACGCATGGAGCAGAAGAGGATGACCATGTCGTGGACGGCACCGGCGAGGACACCACCGATGAGAATCCATAAGGCGCCGGGCAGATAACCGAACTGAGCGGCAATGACCGGGCCTACGAGCGGGCCGGCACCGGCGATAGCGGCGAAGTGATGGCCGAAGACGACGTACTTATTGGTCGGCACGTAGTCGTGACCGTCTTCGAAGCGGAAGGCCGGTGTGACCTTGTACTGGTTGACCGTCAAGACTTTGGCGGCAATGAAAGCGCCATAGAAACGGTAGGCCAGTACGAATACTAATGCAGAGATGATAACTAAATACAAACCATTCATAAAACAATCCCTCCTTTATAAAATTGTGTGTAGGGTTACTCTACTTCCCACGGATCCGAAGCTATACTTATTCCTTATGGGTATAATATGAATTGTGTATCGCACGAGAAATAAAGTATACACTGTACTTATACATTTACTATAGGACAAAGGAAGGGAAAATTCAAGTTACTTATAGTAAAGATTACATAAATAGCATGAATAAAATTCATAATAAATATAATGGAACGTTATAAAATAGCTGTTTTCCTTGCGTAAAGGGCATTTTGAATATATTATCAATAGGAAATAATGAGCTTTGTGCATTATTGAAAGTGGCTCGTGATTCGTGGCTCGTAGGGGACGCCCAAAGGGCGTCCCGCAGGCCGCCGTCAGCCGCTAGCCCCTAAGCCCTAACCCTAGCCACGAAAAAAGGCTTGCCGCATACGCGACAAGCCTTTTTATACTCGCTCTTAGTGATGAGCAATCGTCAGTTCCTGGAAACGCTGAGCGGCTTTATCCGTCTTAACGAGTTCCTGGAGATGTTTGAGTTCTTCTGCTTCGACAGTTTCTGTCGTGTCATAGCTGGCCGGTACGGTCTTAGCCAGGTAGATACATCTACGGATAGCACCGATAGCTACGATGATGACCAGGACAGCCATGATGATGGAGACTGTGAACATCGTCCATTCACCTTTCGGAAGGTAGATTTCAAAGATGTTCAGGAAGTCGGCCCAGAAAATCATGACGACCAGGAAAATCCAGGGAAGGCCAGTAACCCAGAGGTAGCGGGCTTTGCCCATGGAGCAGATGACAACCGACGAAATGGAGAGGGCGATGATAGCCAACAGCTGGTTGGATACACCGAAAATCGGCCAAATCGTGGACAAGTTGCCGTTCAGTACGAGGTAACCCCATGCTGCGCAGATCAAAGCCGATGCGAGGATAGCGCCGGGTTTCCAGTTCGGGTCGCCGAATTTCGGCCATACATGGCCGACGAGTTCCTGGAGCATGTAACGACCGACACGGGTACCAGCATCGATGATGGTCATGATGAAGAGGGCTTCAAACATGATGCAGAAGTGATACCAGTAGTTCATGAGGTGGTCGAGGCCAGGCAGGTTGGAGAAGATGTAAGCCATACCGACAGCCAGGGAAACAGCACCGCCCGGACGATGAGCAACGTTTTCACCGACCATTTCGTTCAAATGCGGCAGGTCGACGACCTGGATGCCCAAGGCCTGGAAGTGTGCAGCCGACGAGTTGATAGCGAAGTAATCGTTCGGTACGAGGGCGCAGGCTGCAATTAAGGCCATCATAGCGACGAAGGATTCAGTAACCATAGCACCATAGCCGACAGGCAGGATGGAGCGTTCGTTCATGAGCATCTTCGGTGTCGTGCCGGTGGAAATCATGGAATGGAAACCAGAAATAGCACCGCAGGCAATGGTAACGAAGATGTACGGAAGGACTGCACCGGTGATAACCGGGCCGCCGCCAGCGCAGAACTGCGTCGTTGCCGGCATCTGGATCTGCGGGCCTACGACGAGGATGCCCAGAGCCAGGGCACCGATAGTACCGATTTTCATGTACGTAGAGAGGTAATCACGCGGAGCCAGGAGCAGCCATACCGGAAGGGCAGCTGCGATGAAACCGTAGATGATCAAGGCGATGCAAATGCCGTTGTGGCTGATCGTGAACAGCGGAGCCAGCGTCGGCGAAGCCTGGACGGCAGGACCAGCGACGACAGCCAGCAAGGTGAGGACGACGCCGATGATGGTGCCTTCCTTGATTTTGCCAGGACGCAGGAACTGCATGTAGAGGCCGATGAAGATAGCGATAGGAATGGTCATGCCGATGGTGAAAGTACCCCACGGGCTGTTAGCCAGGGCGTTGGCGATAACGACGGCCATACCAGCCATGCAGAGGATATTCAGGAAGAGGACGGCGAAGGAAGTAGCAACGCCTGTCTTCTGGCCAATCTGTGCTTTTGCGATTTCGGCGATGGATTTACCATCGTAACGCATGGAGCAGAAGAGGATGACCATGTCATGGACAGCACCGGCGAGGACACCACCGATGAGAATCCATAAGGCGCCGGGCAGATAACCGAACTGGGCGGCGATGACCGGGCCTACGAGCGGGCCCGCACCGGCGATAGCGGCGAAGTGATGGCCGAAGACGACGTACTTGTTGGTCGGTACGTAGTCGTGACCGTCTTCAAAGCGGAAGGCCGGTGTGACTTTGTACTGGTTCAGCGTCAAGACTTTGGCAGCGATGAACGCACCGTAAAAACGGTAAGCCAGTACGAACACTAAGGCTGAAATAATAACGAGATACAAACCGTTCATACAAAAAGAACCTCCTTTGAGAAATAGTATGCGTGCAACCCTTTCCGTATGAAACAAAATGATACCGACGTACAATGCTTGGAAATGGTATACACTACATTACGCTCCCTTATTATAGAGCACTTTCTCTGAATTGCAAGATGTACACCCAGCATAGTATACTGATTTACTATAACTCAAAATGCATTATTAAATTACAATTTGTTATAGTAAGCGTTTTCATACCATATATAGAGATAAATGTTTAGTTTACATACTAAATAATGTATTTAATTACTAAAAGTCATATAAATAAATACCGACATAGCGATTTTTCATAGGCATTGCGAATCGAAAAGTTAAACCTTTTACCCTAGCCACGGACAGTGGACAATGCTATAATAACCATAGCATTTGAACTCATCTTTTTCCATTATCACAGGAGGTTTTTATCATGTCTCAATCTGACTATACTCTGGTTCTGCCAGCTTTTACCATTGGCGTCCATGCTTATGATGCCATCGGCAAGATTACCCGGCATTTTGGTAAGAAAGTCGTCATCATCGGCGGCAAGACGGCCCTGGAAAAAGCCAAACAGCCGCTCCTCGATGCCATTGCAAAGACGGATCTGCAAGTCCTCGGCGTGCTCTGGTATGGCGACGATGCTACCTATGAACACGTCGACCGCCTGCTCCGTGAACAGGCCGTCCAGGATGCAGACCTCATCTTTGGCGTCGGCGGCGGCCGTGCTATCGATACGTGTAAAGTCGTAGCCGACCGGGCCGATAAGGCTTTATTTGCCTTCCCGACACTGGCTTCCAACTGTGCGCCGTCGACAGCCCTGGCAGTCATGTACAAGGCCGATAAATCCTTTGCTGGATACTATTATCTCGATCAGCCGCCGGTCCATACCTTCATCAATATGGCCATCATTGCCGATTCGCCGTTTAAATTCTTCTGGGCTGGTATTGGCGACGCCATGAGTAAGGAATGTGAATCGGAATTGGCCAGCCGTGCAGCTGAACATTTCCACACGGTCCTCCTCGGCCGGGCTATCGGCAAGGCTTGCACGGCACCGCTCTTGCAGTATGGCGAACAGGCTTTGGACGATTTCAAGGCCAATAAAATCACCTATGCCCTGCAGCAGGTCGTCCTGGACATTATCATCAGTACGGGCCTCGTCTCTAACTGCACGACCGGTGGTAGTGAGTACTACTACAATTCGTCCCTGGCCCACATGTTCTACAATGCTTCGACAGTCCTGCCGCAAGTCGTCGAAGGTCATCTCCATGGCGAAATCGTCGCCTTTGGCGTCCTGGTCCTGCTGACATACGACAAGCAGTTCGAACTGCGCGACCAAGTAGCGGCTCTCTATAAGAAGTGCCAGTACCCGACGACCCTGGCTGACCTCGACATCAAAGCCGACGAAGTCGACTCCATCGTCGATGCTGCACCGGCCCTGACCGAATGGACCTGCGTCCCTGAACCGATGACCAAAGAGGTCTTCAAAAAGGCCATCATGGATGCAGACGAATTTGGCCGTTCGTTATAATACTTTATATGCTGGACATTTTCGTGTATAATGAATTTTATATAAGATATAGTTTGTAGAATAGAGTTTGTAGTTTGCAGTAAAAGAACTAAAAACTATAAACTACAAACTCGAAAAGGAGCTGTCTTATTGCGACAGCTCCTTTTCAACTCTTTTACGGAGGGGATTATGGATCAAGTATTAGAACAAATCATCAGTGCCATCGAACCGATGGATTTGGCGAAGACGGCAGAGTGCTACCAGCGCCTGGCCAGCTTGACGATTCGTCAGGACAGCAAGTTGTCCTACCTGGCCGGCCGTATCGCCGGCGTCCAGGGGACGCTGCATCCGGAAAAATTGCAGAAAGCCGTCGTCGTCTTTGCTGCCGACCACGCTGTCGATGGCGGGGAAAACAAGACTAACGGCAAGAACAGCAAGGCCGATGCCCTGGAAATCGCTACGGGCCGGGGACCCATCAATAAGGTGGCTCACCGCATCGGCGCCGGCGTCATGCTCCTCGACATGGGACTGGAAGAAGACATTCCCGAATCCCAAGGCGTCCAGGACCTCAAAGTCATGCACGGGAGCCATTTTTGGGCCCGCCAGGATGCCATGAGCGAAGATGAAATGATGGATGCCCTTTTCAGCGGCCTCCAGATCGGCCAGAATCTGGCCGATGAAGGCTATACGGCTGTAGGCTTGGGGAACCTCGGCGAACGGGGCTTGCTGACGGCTTTCATTTTGACGGCTGTCTTTTTCCGGGATCAGCTGGAAGAATTGCCGGAACACATGAAGTCTGGTCAGAAATTAGAGAAATTAAAGCAAATCATCGACCAGCGCCACTTCGATGCGTCCGATCCGCTGGACCTCCTGCGCCGCGCCGGGGCTCCGGACATCGCTGCCATGGTCGGCTTCATCCTTTCGGCGGCCCAACGTAAGCTGCTCGTCATCTTCGACAATGCTGTTACGGGTTCGGCCGTCCTCATCGCCCGCGCCTTATGCCCGACAATCGATGATTATGTCTGTGCTTCGGCCCGTTATCTGGAACCGGTCCATCAGATGCAGATGAAAAAGCTGGGCCTCAAGCCTTTTGTCGAAATGGACCAGAACCTCGACCAGGGCATGGGTTCGGCCATGGGACTGACCATGCTCGACGCATCGGTCCAGATGATGAATGAAAATTTAAAGTGAGGAGTGATTTCCATGAAAACTTTATATCTTGATTGTTTTTCCGGCATCAGCGGCAACATGTTCATCGGTATGCTCATCCAGGCCGGCGTACCCTTTGAAGCCTTTAAACAGGCCATGGCTTCGCTGAATCTGACGGGTTATGATCTCGTATGCCGCAGCGTCAATAAGCTGGGAATCCAATCTATCTATTATAATGTTCTCCTCGAATCAGAAGGTCATGGCCGCGAACATCACCATCATCATGACCATGACGGCCATGAACACGCCCATCATGAACACCCTGAGCATCATGATGAAGGGCAGGGCCACCTCGTCGATACGACAGGCCATCATCACCACCATCAGCACCGGGGCCTGCCGGAAATCACGAAGATCATCGAAAGCGCCCCTATCGATGAAGATATCAAGGCCAAGAGCCTGGCCGTCTTCCAGGCCCTGGCTGAAGCCGAAGCCAAGGTACACGGCGTGCCGGTCGACCAGATCCATTTCCATGAAGTCGGCGCTATCGACTGCATCCTGGACATCGTCGGTACGGTGTGGTGCTTGAAGTATTTGGGCATCGAACAGGTTGCCGCATCGCCTATCCATGCGGGAAGCGGCTTTGTCCGCTGCGCGCACGGTATCATGCCCGTACCGGCACCGGCAACGGCGGAACTCCTGGCCGGGATTCCCTGGTACGCTACGGACATCAAAGGAGAACTGGTCACGCCGACCGGCGCGGCCTTAGTGAAAGTCCTGGCCCATGCCGGCGTCCGCCCGAAAGATTTCGTTTATGATACCGTAGCTTACGGGGCTGGTACGAAAGACCTGACCATCCCCAACGTAGTCCGCGGCTTCATCGGACAGGCGGAAGAGATTTCGTAGTTCGTTCGTCGTTTATCGTTTATCGTTCGCCGTTCATCATAGGGGCCGTCGGCCCCTACAGAAAAAATGCTGGCCGCATATGCGGCCAGCATTTTTTTTCTTGACAAATCTCTGACGTCATGGTATTATAATTAAGCACTGTGACGGGCGCAAGGCCCGCCGGAACACAGCGTTGACATATCAATCCCGATGTGATATACTTAACAAGTCGTCATGCGGAAGTAGCTCAGTGGTAGAGCATCACCTTGCCAAGGTGGGGGTCGCGAGTTCGAGTCTCGTTTTCCGCTCCATTTCCTTCGGGAAGCTATTGTTCCTCAATAGCTCAGTTGGTAGAGCAATCGGCTGTTAACCGATTTGTCGTAGGTTCGAGTCCTACTTGAGGAGCCATACAGGGGTGTCGCCAAGCGGTAAGGCAACGGACTCTGACTCCGTCATTCGTAGGTTCGAATCCTACTACCCCTGCCAAACATGATCCACTAGCTCAGTTGGCAGAGCACCTGACTTTTAATCAGGGTGTCCCGAGTTCGAATCTCGGGTGGATCACCACATTCCACATTACGTGGCCCCTTGGTCAAGCGGTCTAAGACATCGCCCTTTCACGGCGAGAACATGGGTTCAAATCCCGTAGGGGTCACCACACCATGGGCGATTAGCTCAGCTGGGAGAGCGCCTGCCTTACAAGCAGGATGTCAGCAGTTCGATCCTGTTATCGCCCACCAAACTCTATTCAAGGAACTGGAGCATGAAGGTTTTCACCATCGTGCACGGTTCCTTTTTATTTATAGTTAGTTTGAGGTTTGATGCGATAGCTTTAAATTTAAAACCATCCACATCAAACATCAAACTTTCAACTTCAAACTCAAAAAAGAGGATGTCGCATTATGCGGTTTTTGCTTAATGCGATATCCTCTTTTTGCGCGCAGCGCCTGTACCAATATCCATATTTTGTACTACCATCCATTGTCGGGTTACGGAACCGAAAGGCCATAAAAGAGTTGTCTTTATGGCCTTTTTTCATTATCATGGAAGTATAATGTTTTTGCGTACAGACAGGAGGCCGACAATTATGGCAGACACGATAAAAAATTGGGAATCAATGAGACAGGCTTTGCAGCTATCCGGCGCGGAACTGCGGGAACTAGCACAGCACTTCCGGAAGGACGCTGAAGACGCCCTGGCCGGGAAGCCGAGTTCCCTTTCTGCCCTGCGCACCTATCTGGGCTTGCCGACGGGACGGGAAATGGGGACGTTCTTAGCCCTGGATTTCGGCGGTACCAACGTCCGGGCTTCGCGCATCCGCCTTATGGGAGAACAGGGCTTTGTCGTAGAGAGTAAGGTGGCTAAACCCTTGAAATGTGCCGACTATGACTATACCTCTTCATCGACGACGGCAGAAGAGCTCTTCGATTTCATCGCCGCCATCGTCAAAGAAGCTGCTGAAGGCAATCAGGACTATAAATTGGGCTTTACTTTTTCCTTTGCCGTCGATCAGACGTCGGCCAAAGACGCCAGCCTCATCGCCTGGTCCAAGGAAATCGCCGTTCCCGGCGTCGCTGGCAAGCCCATCAACGGCCTGCTGAAAGAAGCCCTGGTCCGGGCCGGTCTGGACCGCATCGAACCGGTGGCCCTGCTCAACGATACGACGGCGACCCTGCTTTCTTCTGTATATCAGCATAACCCGTCGCGCATCGGCATCGTCTGCGGTACGGGTTTCAACATGTGTTATTATGAACCGGCCCTGCAGATGATCGTCAACCTGGAAGCGGCCGGCTTCGATGGCGCACCGGCGACAGTCTGGGACCGCCTCGTCGATGAAGCGTCCCAGCAGCCTGGCGACCATCCCTTTGAAAAGATGATTGGCGGTCGGTATTTGAGCGAAGTCTGCCGTGCCGTCTTTGGTGAATACCTTAAAAAGGCGATTCCTGAGTTCACGACGCGCGATATGAACGAACTCATTTCTGGTCAGAAGACGGCCGAAGCTATCCTGGGATTTGCCGTCAGTGAGGAAGAACAAGAAGGGCTCTGTGCCTTGGTACGGGCTGTCTTTGCCCGGGCAGCCCGGCTCATCGGGGCGGCCAGCTTCGGTATCCTCAGCCACTTGGCTCAGGGGAAGGGGGTTACGGAACAGTCCATCGCCATCGAAGGCAGCCTGGTCGAAAAGATCAAAGGGGTGCCGTCCCTCATCGAAGATGCTATCTGCATCTTCTGCATGGCACCGACTGAAAATACCCGCATCCATGTAGCCCCCAACAGCAACGGTGCGTCCGTAGGAGCCGCCATCGCTGCGGCGCTTTCGTGCTACAAACTTTGAAAAAGGCCCTGCATGATGGGCAGCCTTTTTCTGTGCACAGACCCCTACCGGCTTGACGTTCCGCCCGGGATTCCTTATAATGAAACTATAGCCCGGCCCCTGCGGAGTTTTCCGCCGGGGCCTGTTTCGTGAAGGGGGAACCAGCCATGCAACTTGCCGAACTCATCAACGCCCATCGCCAGAAACTCAACAATACGGATATGGGAATCTGGAAGTACATTTTGCAGCACCGCGCTGCCGTCCGCCACAGCTCGATTCATGAGCTGGCCAAGGCCTGTCACGTTTCGACGACGACAATCGTCCGCTTTGCCCAGAAACTGGACCTCGACGGCTTTGGTGAATTCAAGATGCTCCTCAAGCGGGAAGAGCCGGAAGGTTCCTGCTATGATGCGAATGTCATGGATGAACTCCATCGCTTCTATGAGCAGACCGTGGACAAGCTCTGCAGCCGCAACTTCGATAATGCCAGTGCCCTCGTCCATGAGGCCAACCGGATTTTTACCTATGCGTCAGGCTACGTCCAGAATAATGTCGTCCAGGAATTGAAACGCCTGTTTTTCTACGACAATGTCATGCTCTACGACGTGCCGGCGCGGGAGGAATTCTGCAATCTCATCCGGACCATGACCAAAGACGACTTATTCATCATCGTTTCCTTTTCCGGCGAATCGCCGGCTGTCAAGGAATTGGCCCAGGCTTTGAAATTACGGGATATTCCCTTTATTTCCATTACCCGCTTGCATGACAATACCCTGGCGTCGTTATCGACGGTCAATTTTTATGTCTCGCCAGCCCGGTTCCAGATTTATGATAAGGAGGATGACCACGTCGCTTTCCAGTCCATGATGCCCTACTTCATCCTGGCTGAAATCTGGTATGTGAAATATTGTATGTATCTGCACCACTTAAAACAAGGAAAAGAGGCTTCCCGATAGGCTGTACCAAAGTACAGGAAATGTACCAGGTTACAGGCCGGGGGCCACGTGCCAGAACGCCGCGAATCTATTGTATTCGCGGCGTTTTTTGTATATCCTGTTACTAACGATAATCTTATGTACTTTGTTTCACAAACGGGAGGAATTGCATATGTCATTCAACAAAGACCGTGTGATGCAGGAATTGCAGCGTTTTGGCGGCGCTATGTACACACCGGTCATCTTATTTGCCTTCTTCGGGCTGACCGTCGCCTTGTCGATCATTTTCAGCAACACCGGCCTCTTCGGCAGCCTCGCTGAAAAGGGGACGCTCTGGTATGATTTCTGGTACGTCGTCCAGCAGGGTGCCTGGACGGTCTTCAATCAGATGCCGATTCTCTTCGCTATCGCCGTGCCTATTGGCTTTGCCAAGAAAGAACAGGCCCGTTGCGCCATGGAAGGCTTCGTCATCTACATGGTCTTCAACTACTTCATCGCCGGCATCCTCAGCCTGCACGGCAGCTATTTCGGCGTCGACTACAGCCAGAACGCTGGTGCTGGTACGGGCCTGGCCATGATCGCCAATATCAAGACGTTGGACATGGGCATGCTCGGTGCCATCTTCATTGCCTGCATTTCCGCATATCTGCACAACCGCTTCTATGATACGGAAATTCCGGACTGGCTCGGCATCTTCAAGGGCCCGGCCTTCGTCGTCGCCGTCGGCTTCCTGGTCATGCTGCCCATGGCGCTCCTCTTCTGCTACATCTGGCCGCCTATCCAGCACGGCATTGAACAGTTCCAGTTCTTCCTCAAGACCAGCGGCATCTTCGGCGTCTGGGCGTACACCTTCTCGGAACGCATCCTCTTGCCGGCCGGTCTGCACCACTTCATCTATCTGCCCTTCATCTACGGCCCGGCTGTCTGCGACGGCGGCATCCAGGCGTACTGGCTGCAGCACCTCAATGACTTCGCCACCAGTGCTCATTCCCTGCGGGATATGTTCCCCCAAGGCGGCTTTGCCCTCCACGGCAGTGCCAAAGTCTTCGGCCTGCCTGGCGCAGCCCTGGCCATGTACTATTGTGCCAAACCGGAAAAGCGCAAGAAAGTCGCTACCCTGCTTATTCCGGCTACGATTACAGCCGTCCTCTGCGGCATTACGGAACCGATTGAATTTACCTTCTTGTTCGTCGCCCCAATCCTCTATGTCGTCCATGCCGTCTTAGCGGCTACCTTGTCGGCGACGCTCTATTTCATCGGCCTGTCGGGCAACTTCGGCGGCGGCCTCATCGACTGCTTCGTCCAGAACTGGATTCCCTTGTTCCGCTATCATGCCTGGACGTATATTTTACAGATTGCCATCGGCCTCGGATTCACGGCTATTTACTTCGTCGTCTTCCGCTGCCTCATCCTTCACTTCGATTTGCCTACGCCGGGCCGTACCGACGATGGCGGCGAAGATAAATTGTTCACCAAAGCGGAATATAAAGCCAAGAAAGAAATGGAAAAGAAAGGCATTGCCGGCGGCGCCGATGCCCTGAAAGCCCAGGTCTTCCTCGACTGCCTCGGCGGTCCTGACAACATCCGTGAAGTCACTAACTGTGCGACCCGCCTGCGCGTCACCGTCAACGACCCGGATAAGGTCGCTGCGACCAGCAAGTTCACCAATGCCGGTGCCTTCGGTCTGGTCAAGAACGGTCATGCCATCCAGGTCATCGTCGGCTTGTCCGTCCCCAATGTCCGCGGCCACTTCGATGCCCTCATGAAAGGGGAAATGCCGGCAGTCGCAGAAAGTACAGTTCCGGAAACGAAAGAAGCCCCGGCAGAAAAAACGGCTGCTCCGGCTGCTGAAGCCGTCGTTTCCGTCGATGAAGACGACCGTTCCATGAAGCTGAAAGCCTTCGTTTCCGGCGACCTCGTTGATATCAGCGAAGTGCCGGACGATGCCTTCTCCCAGAAGATGATGGGTGACGGCGTCGCTATTAAACCATCGAGCGATACCATCGTTGCTCCGGCAGACGCGACGGTATCCATGATTATGGAAAGTTCGCTCCATGCCATCGGCCTGGAACTGAGCAACGGTGCCGAAGTGCTCATCCATATCGGCCTGGATACGGTCAATATGAATGGTGAAGGTTTCACCCTGCTGACCGAGCAGGATGCTCAGGTCAAAGCCGGCGCACCCTTGATCCGCTTCGACCGCGATGCCATCGCCCAAGCAGGCTATAACGACATCGTCATCATGGCCGTCACCAACTCGACGGAATACCCGCAGATGAAGAAAGAAGCGGACCAGCCTGTCGTCGCCGGCGAAACACCGATTGTCATTTTCTAGGAGGTTTTTATGGATACCTTGAAATGGTGGCAGCAGACGGCTGTCTATCAGATTTACCCCCGCAGCTTCCAGGACACGACGGGCAGCGGCGAAGGCGATATTCCCGGCGTGACGCGTCACCTGGATTATCTCCGGAAACTCGGCGTCGGCGCCATCTGGTTGACGCCAATCTACCCGTCGCCGATGGTCGACAACGGCTATGACATCAGCGATTATACGGCTATCGACCCGCGCTATGGCACGATGGCTGATATGGATACCCTCATTACGGAAGGGAAGAAGCGGGATATCCGCATCGTCATGGACCTGGTCTATAACCATACGTCAGACCAGCATGCCTGGTTCCAGGAATCGAAATGCAGCCGCACCAACGACAAGGCGGACTGGTACATTTGGCGGGATGCCAAAGAGGACGGTTCGGCGCCGACGAACTGGCGCTCTATCTTCGGCGGCCCGGCCTGGACGTGGTGCGAAGAACGGCAGCAGTATTACCTGCACACCTTCGCCGTCGAACAGCCCGATTTGAATTGGGCGAATCCGGCCGTCCGCCAGGCCCTCTATGATGCAGCCAATTTCTGGATCGATAAAGGCGTCGGCGGCTTCCGCATCGATGCCATCGTCTACATCAAGAAACCGGCCGTCTTGGCCGACGGCCCGGTCGACGGCGCCGATGGCCTGTCGTCTATCCACAAGATGATTGCCAATACGCCGGGCATCCTCGATTTTCTCCACGAATTTCGCCGCAACGTCTTCGACGGCCACGATATCTTCACCGTCGCCGAAGCCAATGGCGTCACGCCGGCCGACCTGCCCCGCTGGGTCGGCAAGGACGGGGCCTTCAGTATGCTCTTCGAGTTCAGCCATACGAATCTGGAATTTCCCGATGATGAAGTCTGGTGCCGGGCCGAAACGTGGCCCCTGACCAAGCTCAAGAAGGCCCTGTCCGACAGCCAGCAGGCGACGGCAGCCAACGGCTGGTATCCCATTTTCTTCGAGAACCACGACCAGATACGTTGTGTCAACCGCTATTTCCCCGAAGGGACGGATAAGCAGAAGGCGGCCAAGGCCATGGCGACCATCTTGTTTACCCTGCGCGGTACGCCTTTCATCTATGAAGGGCAGGAACTGGGCATGGCCAATACGGCCTTTGCCCGCATCGAAGACTACAATGATATTTCGACGCACGGCCAGTATCAGCTGGCTTTGGACGAAGGCTTTGCGCCGGCAGAGGCCCTGCGTCTCGTCCAGGCCCACAGCCGCGACAATGCCCGGACGCCTATGCAGTGGACGACGGCTCCCCAGGCCGGTTTTACGACGGGGACACCGTGGCTCCCGGTCCATGACGATTACCCGCAGTGCTGTGCCGAAGGGGAAGAAGCCGATGCCGATTCGGTTCTCCAGTACTATCGCCGCATACAGGCAGAACGCTTCAACGGGGAAGCGGCGGCCATATTGCAGCAAGGACGCTACGAAGAATTGCTGGCTGATGACGAACGCATTTACGCTTTTAAGCGCATTTTAGACGACCAGGCGACATTGACTCTGGTCAATTTTACCAACGAAACCATCGAGTATGACGCGTCCCTTACGGACGGCGCAACGGTCCTTCTGGGCAGCTATGGCGCCCCGGAAGCCGGCAGACTGCGCCCGGCGGAAGCCGTCGTCTATCGGTTATGAGGAGGAGTACTATGTTAAAAGTTGCTGCCAGCGATTATGACGGGACCTTGTTCCGCGACGATATCATTACGGCCCGTGATGCCGAAGCCATCCGCAAATGGCGGGCTGCAGGCCATAAATTCGGCGTCGTATCCGGCCGGGACCACGGCATGCTCATGCCCCAGCTCAAACATTATGGCGTCGAATACGACTACCTGGCCTGCAATAACGGCGGCCTCATCAGCGATGACCAGGAACGCGTCCTCTGGGAAGCCCGCATCGAGCCGGCTGTCCTCAAGGCCGTCAGCAAACTGGAACGGGTCCGTAAGTCCTTCCATTTTTCCTTTTCCTCGCAGGACCGGACCTACCTCTGCCATGATCTGCCGGGTACCTGGGTCTGGCGGGAAGCGAAAGAATGGGATTATCCCATCGTACCGGTGACGGAAGACGACATTGAACACCTGCCTCAGACGATCCACCAGTATTCCCTGGGCTTCACTAATCCTGACGATGCCCTGGCGGCCAGCGAACAGGTCAATGCCCATTTCGGCGACGTTGTCCACGCTTATCCCAACCGCTGCGCCGTCGACATCATTCCCTCCGATATCAGTAAACAACAGGCCATTGCCCACACGCTCTCCCTCTTTGGCTGGGACGGTGCGGACATCCTGGCCATTGGCGATGAAATCAACGACCTGCCCATGATTCTGGGCTATCACGGCTACACCGTCGCCACGGCCCGTCCGGCCATCCAGGAACAGGCACGCAAAGTCTATGACAGCGTAGGGGCCATGCTGGAAGATAATTTATAGAAAAGAGGTCCTTATGATGGAATTCAACAAGAAAGGCTTTGCCGTCCTGCTGGCCCTGAGCCTGGGCATGTCGGGCGCGGCTCTGGCGGCATCGGCCGACAGTTTCTCCGATGTCCCCAAAGACCATTGGTCCTATGAAGCTTTGGATTACCTGGCCAAAGAAGGCGTCATCGAAGGCATGGGCAACAGCACCTTTGAAGGTGGCCGTACCATGACCCGTTACGAAGTCGCCAGTATCGTCGCCAAAGCCATGCAAAAAGGCGGTGGCAACTTCGGCGACAAGACCGTCCTGGAAAAGCTGCACGCCGAATACGCCGACGAAATCAGCGTCTTGCAGCAGCAAGTCGCCAAGAACACCCAGCAGATCGAGCAGAATACCAAGGATATAGATTCGCTGAAAAACGGCATTGCTGGAAAGATGGAACTCAACGGCTTTATCCGCGTCCAGTACGACCATGATAAGTACAGTAATAACGTTCAGAACAACAGCGATTTATATAAAGACAATGACCGCTTCTACATGAGCTTGAACGGTTCCTATAAGGTCAACGACAATTGGAAGGCTAAATTCCAGTTAGAAAAGAATTCCTTCTATAACGGCGGTCATGACCATGAAAACGAGTCGGGCTCCTGGGCAACGGATGGCAAAGATAAAGGCCGGGCGAAACGCTGGTCCGGTCACGATGGCAATATCCAGCGTATCTGGGTCGAAGGGACGGATCCGAAAACGGGAGCCTGGATTAACATCGGCCGTGCCTGGCGCGGCTTAGGCCAGCAGAATGTCCTCTTCGGTACCGAATCGGATGGCTTCCAGCTCGGCGTTCCTATCAAAGGAACCAGCTTGACGGCCAGCGGTTTCTGGTTCGCTTCGACAGGGGCAGGCAACCATGAAAGCTGGTACGGCCTCGGCACTTGGGGGAATATCGGGCCGCGGGCCGGCATCAACGTAGCCTATGCCTTGAATTCCAAGCATAAAGGAGACGTTTACGAAAAGAGCACCAGTCATCTGGAATCATGGGGCGAAGAAACCGTTGATTATGATAAAGCCTACGTCCTCAGCGGCTGGTTCGACCTTTCCAAGAAAGTACGCTTCCTGGCTGACTATGTCCAGACCAACGCCGATTACCAAAGTAACAGTACGTTCTTGCGCTTGAACTATGGTAATACGGATCTCCAGAAACCAGGGACCTGGCAGGCCTATGCCCGCTGGTATCGCTATGGAACCAATGGCACCATCGCTGGCGATGACGAATGGAGTTCCTTGTTCTACAATGGCAGTGCCGGCAGTAAAGGCTGGATTTTGGGGTATAAATACGTGCCTTGGAAGAACATCGAATGGGAAACACTCTACTCGAAACAGGAACAGATTTCCAATTCGGATAATAAACGGACCCTCGTCCGCACCCAGATGGATTTCCATTTCTAAAAAAGCGGGACGCCCGCCATTACAAGCCACGAACCACTAGCTGCTAACCACTAAAAAGGGGCTGTCGCACGAAGTTCTTTGCCATCATGCGAGGCCCCGTTTACTTTATAGTTTGTAGCACAGAGTTTGTAGTTTGCAGAGAAAACCTTCAAATTTAAAGCCATCCGCTAACAACTGTTATGTAGTGCCTTTTGTCAAGCACCTAAATTCAATATTTTGCCTGTATCTTGCTTAAAGGCATTTTGAAGAGACATTAGACAAGCCTCTGTTCTCGGCAGTGCCACTCTGTTATACGTGGATTGGTTACCACAGTGTAATGGTTTCGCCGTCAGTGCTACGATCTAACGTCGTGAATCACAAGTATTGTGTCAGCATAGCAGTTATCGTAGATCACTAAACCTTGTAAGCCATACCAACGTCTCAGCAAGATGCCTTTTAGCAAGTTTCAGGATTTATCCATTCAAAGCATTCAATCTAAGCAGTATGCCCGGTCATCAATCCCCAAACAAAGCAGGATAATTCTCGTGCGACTGCGGAAATAGCAATGTTGCGTTTCTTATTGTTCTTCAAGACCATGTGGTAAAATTTTCGTTTCAAGCGTTCATTCGCTTTGTCTGCATAGGCAATGGTTTCCGGTGTATTGCCCTCCTGTCTTGCCTTTAGGGCTTTGGATTTAAAACCGATACGGCCACGGCTGTAACACTGGGTCGATTCGGTCAGCAATCGCCTCAGGTGGGTATTCCCGGCTTTCGTAAGGCTTGTCCGGACTTGTTTTTCACCACTGGATCGTTCACCGGGTACCAGTCCCAGAAATGAAGCGAACTGGGAGGCTTTCGCAAAACGAGAGAAATCACCGGTTTCTACAATCAGTGCCAAGGCGGTATGCGTACGGATACCAATCAGGCTTGTGAGTTTCTTCACCCCCTCTGCATATGCGGGGCTTCCGGCAAGCTCTTCAATCCGTTTGCCGAAGCGCTCCAATTTGTCCATCAGCTGCTGGTAGGTCATCAGATATTCATCAAGGACTTCCCGCAGCAAGTCATCCATGGGCAGCTTCTTCAGCCAGTCCAAGTGTTTCTGTGTCCAGTAACTTTTACCGATGGTGAAATTAAAATCATACCGCAGGCAAAATGCCAGAATCTGCTGCTTTACCTTCTTCAAGGCTGTTTGGTGTGCGTCTCGCATACGGATATATTCTTTGACGGCAGCATCGGCTTTCGTCGGAACATACACCGCGCTATAAGTGTTGAATGCCAGGCAGCGTGCAATCTTCTGAGCATCCCGCTTGTCGGTCTTGATTTCTTTTTTCTGGTACGTCGGCATCGTCGTGGGCGCAAGGATCGTGCAGTCAATCCCGTGGTCCCTCAGCTGATGGTAAAGGACATAACCAAGGCAACCTGCTTCGTAACCGCAGTGGAATTCACACGGCGTGCCCATATTCTCCTGGACTTTTTCCAAGTATTTCAAGATATTCTTGTAGTCCGGTTCCACCTGGACAGTGGCAAAGCAGTTGTCGTTTCCTACCATGTAACTGGTAAGTGTGTAATTTGAGGAATGGACATCCATCCCAACATAGATTATACTTTTCATAGGTGACCTCCATTTGTATGCGGTAAATCCTGTTGATGTTTATATATATTAATCATACAGGTAAATCCACGATGCTTGCAAATGGAGGTCACTACATATTATCTAACTGCTAGCCACTAACAACTTTAAAGGGCTTGTCGTCGTGCGACAAGCCCTTTTTCCTTGACGCCTTTTTTTTCTCTTGCTATAATGAATTAACATAAATGAACAAATAAAAACATGATATTATGAGAAGTTAATGTAAATATAAACAAGAGGTGAAGCCTATGTTACCGGCAGAAAGACGGCAATTTATTTTAAACGAATTGTACAAGAACAAGGCTGTAACGGTTAATGACTTGGCCAAGCAGCTCGATGTTACGACGATGACGATCCGGCGGGACTTACAGCATCTGGAAGAAGGCGGCTTGGTTGAAAAAAGTCACGGCGGGGCCGTTTTGGTAGAATCTTCTGTTAAGGAAGCGACGTATCATAACCGTAAATTAGTCCATATTGAAGAAAAGCGGCGCATGGCGGCAGCGGCCCTGCCGCTCATTGAATCGTCCATGAGTATCTATCTCGATGCCGGAACGACGAATTTTGAACTGGCTGAATTAATGGCCAAACAGCGCTGGGATAATCTGACAGTCGTAACCAATGATTTGGCTATTGCCCAGGTATTGACTCCGGTCGCAGGTCTCTATGTCATCCTGCTGGGGGGGCATATTGATGTCGAATCCAGCTCGACGTGCGGCGTCCTGGCGACCAATATGGTTCGGGCGATGCATTTCGATATCTGCTTTTTAGGGACCCAGGCCATCACCCCGGATTGGCGCATCATGACGGCCAATGCCGAAAAAATCGATGTCAAGCGGGCTTGTATGCAGGCATCGGATAAAGTTGTCCTGCTTGCGGACCATTCCAAATTCAAGAAGCATAAGCTTTACTATATCCTGGACCTCTGGGCCATGGATACCCTGATCAGTGATTATCAGGCCAGCCAAGAGGAACAGTCGTTATTTGAGGAACACGGGATTACCTTTATCCCTGTGTAAGGAGGAGAGAGTATGCATCATTTTGTCATCATTGCCGATGATTTCACAGGAGCCAATGATACAGGTGTCCAGCTTTGCAAGCAGGGGATTCCTGTCGATGTTGTCTTGGATACGTCACAGATTGAAGCCAATGGGAATAGTCTGTCCATTGACAGCGAGAGCCGCGTCGTTTCCGGCCAGGAAGCCTATGACCGCGTTTATGCGGCCGTAGAGCAGGTACAGCGCACTGGTGGCTGCCGTTTTCTGTATAAAAAGGTCGATTCGACGCTGCGCGGTCATTTGCAAGAAGAAATCCGGGCGGTTGTCGATAGTTATGATCCGGAACTCATCATTTTTGCGCCGGCCTATCCCGAACAAGGGCGGACCGTCGAAGCGGGGCGGCTTTGCGTCCATGGGATACCACTGTTAGACACGGAAATCGCTCGTGATCCACGGAATCCCTTGCAAGAAGACCGGGTACAGCAGATTCTGTCGGACTGCCTGCAGCAGCCAGTTTGTCACTATACCCTCGACGACATCGAGAGCGGGCGTTTTGACTTGACAGGATCGGCCTATTCTTTCGATACGGTGAAGCAGGCGCAGTTGGAACGGATTGCTGAAAAAGTCGGACAGACGGGGAAGAAAATCCTTTGGATCGGTTCGGCCGGCCTGGCCCAGGGCATATTGCAGACGTATCAGCCCAAGCGACCGGCCCTGGCCGTCATTGGCAGTATCAGCAGCAAGACGATGGAACAGCTGGCATATTGCCGGAAGCAGGGACTTCCCGTCGTCGCCTTGGATATGAGGTCCCTTTATGAAAAAAAGGATGGAAATGCATCGCTTCAAAAGGTAGTACACTTTTTGCGGTCCGGGCAAAGTACCGTACTCACGGGGGCTGCTTGCCGACAGGATTATGAAGATTTTGCCGCCTATGGCCGGGAGAAAGGCCTTTCGACAGATGAACTCGCCGAATTTACCAAACAGACCTTGAGCCAGATGGTGCCGGCCATTTTGCAGAAAGCTGCTGTGAGTGGCCTGTTTCTGACCGGTGGTGATACGGCCATTGCCGTCATTTCGCAGTTACAGGCCAGCGGGTCCCATATTGAACGGGAAATCGTGCCCGGCTTTGTGCAGGGCCGCTTACTGGGAGGCAGTCAGGAAGGCCTTCCTATCGTCACCAAAGCCGGAGCCTTTGGCAGCGAAGAAGATATTTTCCGCTGCGTCCAGGAACTTTGCCGTAAATAATAGTTTATTTTAGTTCTAAAATGTTGTTTTATGTTATAAAATCATACGTATAGAGAAATAAAAAAGCCAGGTATGAGCGTTAATACGCGATTTCTGGCTTTTTTTGCACTATTTTCTTAGGGGAAGTCCGTAAAAAGCAATGAAAAAATAGCATGGGGGATATAGATAAAAGCCATTGACTTATTTATACGGTCACTCTATAATTTAATTAACAAAAATAAACAAAATAAAACACATAAACACACAAATAGAATTTTCATTTTGTTATACAGGAGGCTATATGATGAAATCTAATTTTGTAGGTATTACCATGGGCGATCCGGCTGGCATTGGTCCGGAGATTTCCCTCAAAGCCATAGATGCTAAAACGGAGTACCAACAATCTGTCCTGATTTATGGCAGCTACGATGTACTCCAATACTACCACCAGCAGCTTCAGCTGACGACGCCACTGGTACGCATTGAAAAGGTCCAGGATTTCCAGCCAGGAAAGATTAATGTCATTTCCGTCGTTGAACTGGCTATCGGCAAAGACATTGAAATCGGTCAGGTATCCCCGGTTGCCGGAGATGCGGCGTATCAATATATTGCCCGAGCCATTTCCGATGCTTTGAAGGGCGATATCCGCGTCGTTACGACGGCTCCCCTGAATAAGGAAGCTCTCCATAAAGGCGGCCATAACTTCGACGGCCATACGGAAATCTTTGCCACCCTGACGAAGACGAAATCTTATACGATGATGCTTTGGAGCGAACGCATGTCTGTCGTCCACGTATCGACTCACTGTTCCCTGCGGGAAGCCTGTGACAGAGCGACGAAAGCCAGGGTGCTGGAATGTGTTCATCTGGCCGATAAGGCGATGAAGCAGTTGGGCGTCGAAACGCCGCGGATCGCTGTTGCCGGCTTGAATCCCCACAGCGGCGAAGCCGGGCTCTTTGGCCGGGAAGAAATTGATGAAATCATCCCGGCTGTCCAGGCGGCCCAGCAGGAAGGCCTCGATGTCGATGGGCCGGTCCCGCCGGATACGGTCTTCTTGAAAGCCTATAATGGCGTCTACGACATCGTCGTTGCTATGTACCATGACCAGGGACATATCCCCATGAAAATGGTAGCCTTTGATTCCGGCGTCAATGTCACGCTGGGCCTGCCCATCATCCGGACATCCGTCGATCATGGCACGGCCTTCGATATTGCCGGCAAGGGCATTGCCAAGGCGGACAGCATGTGCTATGCCGTCGATTTAGGAAAACGATTTGCAGAACATTAAATTTTACATATATTCACAAAGGAGCGAGATACATTATGTTCAAAGCAGAAGGTTTGATTACCCCCGTCGTTACGGCGTTGACGGAAACGGAAGAATTCAACAAAAAGGAATACCAGGCTTTTATCGACCATTTGATTCAAGCCGGCGTTCATGGCATCTTCCCGTTGGGGACGAATGGCGAATTCTATGCGTTTTCGGCTAAAGAAAAACTGGAAATCATCGAAGCTGCTGTCGAAGCTGTTCAGGGCCGCGTTCCCGTCTATGCCGGCACAGGCTGCGTTACGACGAAAGAAACGATTGAATTGTCGAAAGCCGTCCAGCAGATGGGCGGCGTCGATTGCTTATCCGTCATCACCCCGTATTTTGTAAAGGCTTCGCAGGCTGATATGATTGAACATTACAGTGCCATTGCCGAAGCCGTCGATATGCCGATTTTGTTGTACAACATTCCGGCACGGACGGGTAATTCCATTGATTGGAAAACGGTCAAGACGCTGGCAAAATATGAAAACATTATCGGCATTAAAGATTCGAGCGGCAACTTCGATAATATGCTGAAATACATCGAAAACACAGATCCCCGCCTCAACGTATTGGCTGGCAGTGACTCTCTCATTCTCTGGGCTCTCATGGCAGGTGGTACCGGTGCCATTTCGGGCTGCTCCAATGTCTTCCCGGAATTGATGGTCAGCATCTATAACTACTGGAAAGAAGGCAACATCGAAAAGGCCAATGAATCGCAGAAGAAAATCCGCGCTTTCCGCAATGTCATGCAGATGGGCAACCCGAATTCGGTCGTCAAATTAGCTGTCAATATGCGCGGCTATCACGTAGGGCCGGCCCGCCAGCCGTCGAACTGCACGGATCCGGCTATTAAAAAAGCCTTGGAAGATGTCTTCAAACTGTACGATTAATTGCAGGTGATTAAAACTAGGAGGTGCTGCCATTATGGGAGCTGTAACGTTTACGACCGGGGAAACTACGTTTATTCTCGGTATGGTATTTATCTACATTGCTATTACAAGCTGGCTCAGTGTCAAGCTGCGCAGTAAGACGAGTGGTGAATTTATGAATGCAGCCAAGACCATGCCGGCATTGATCGTAGCTGTTTTGCTGATGACTGAATTCATCGGGGCTAAATCGACGGTTGGTACGGCAGAATCAGCTTTTAAATACGGGATGGCCGCTTCGTGGTCCGTTATTGCTGCGGCAGTAGGCTATTTATTGTATGGCTTGTTCTTCGTCAAAAAATTATATCGGTCCGGTTCATTTACGATTTCAGGCGCCATTGCTCAAAAATACGGCCATTCGACGCAGCTCATTGTCTCCGTCATCATGATTGCCGCTTTGCTGTTGGTCAATGTAGGGAACTACATCAGCGGGGCAGCTGCCTTGACTCGTATCATGCATGTCAATATTCCTATGGCGATGCTCATTATTGCCGTAGTTAGTACGTTCTATTATGTCTTAGGCGGGATGAAGGGCGTTGCCTACGTCACAGTTATCCATGCTTTTATGAAGTATCTGGGGGTCATCATCGTCATTGCCGTGGCCTTATCGCTTACTGGCGGCATCCAGCCGATTGTCGATGACCTGCCTGATTTCTATTTCACTTGGGATGGACATATTGGAGCGAATACCGTTTTTGCCTGGATTATTGCAACATCCGGTTCTATCTTTTCGACACAGTTTGTCATGCAAGCCATTTCTTCCACGAAGAGCGCTCATGAAGCCCAAAAAGCCTGCCTCTACTCGGTCATTCTTTGTCTGCCCCTCGGTCTGATTTTAGCCGGTATCGGCGTCTGCGCCCGTTTCTTATATCCGGATATGCAGGCCCTCTATGCACTGCCCGTCTTCATCCAGCATATGCCGCTGTTCTTGTCGGCCATCGTTACGACATCTATCGTAGCCGCTGTATTCGTCAGCGTCAGTACGGTAGCCTTAGGGATTGCTTCCTTGGTCGTAGCTGACTTCTATGTCCCGAAATTTAAACCGGCTCCGGAAAAACAGTTGAAAATGACGCGCTATATTTCGATTGTCATCGGTTTCCTGCCCCTGCTCTTCGTCTTCGGTGTTCCGGAAATTTTGAAATTGTCCTTCTTTACGCGAGCCTTGCGCCTGACCATTTCTGTCGTCGCAGTCCTCGGTTTCTACCTGCCTTTCTTCAACAGTACGCGTGGTGCCAATGTCGGCCTTGTCGTGTCGGCTGTCGGCACGGCTGTCTGGTATCTCTTGGACAATCCCTTCGGTATTGATAATATTTACATTGCCCTTATCGTACCGGCTGTGGTCATGTTCTTTGAAAAAGTCTTGACCGGCGGATCGGGTCCTATCGATGTGGTACCGGCTGAAACGGGCGCTGGTGAAGCGGTCCAAACTGTGAAAGCTGATGCTCAGACCGGGCATGATGATAAATAAATAAGGAGATGTAACGCATGATTGTCGGAACGATTCACACAATTCAAAACGAAATGTTGTTATATCCCAAAGCAATTCAAAAGGGGATACAATATTTATTGTCAGCGAAGCTGGATGAATTGCAGCCTGGAAATATTTATCCCATAGAAGGCGATGCGATTTTTGCCAAAGCTTCGGATTATATGACCGAACCCGCCTCCCAACGAGCGGCGGAACGTCATGAAAAATTTATCGATATTCAGTATATCCTGTCGGGAAGTGAAAAAATAGGGATCGGCCGCGTAGAAACGGCCGGCCCTGTCAAAGAAGATGCCCTGGCTTCTAAAGACTTCATGAAATATAATACGATTGACGATGAAGTTTTTGTTACGTTGACACCTGGAACCTTTGTCATCTGCTATCCTTGGGATGTACATCGTGCCAATTGCAATCCGGAAAACGGTCCGGTTCATGTTAAGAAGATCTTGGTCAAGGTCGCTGTCGATTCGTTGCAGCAGCCATAGGAGGAGAACATGGAAACTACATTTGATGGAGTTATTCGAGAAAATAGCCAAGCCGGCTATCAGGAAGCTTTTATCCCGTCTGAAAATCCGCAGAACCATGCGTCGAACCTGTTGGAACTTTCCAATGGCGATTTGTTATGCGTCTGGTTTTCGGGGACGCAGGAAGGAGTCAGTGATATTTCGGTCTTCCTGTCACGGTTGAATCAAGGCGAATCGTCCTGGTCTAAACCGGTTCAGTTGTCGTTCGATACGACTCGTTCGGAACAGAACCCCGTTTTATTTGAAGATCCCGATGGTATTTTATGGCTCTTATATACGGCCCAGAAAGCCGGTAATCAGGATACGGCCTTTGTCCGTTATCGTCAGTCGAAAGACAAGGGCTATACCTGGTCGGACATCAAACCCTTGATCGAAGAACCGGGGACGTTTATCCGCCAGCCCATTACGGTTCTTCCCAACGGGGACTGGGTACTGCCGATTTTCCGCTGTGCCGTACAGCCAGGTGAAAAATGGGTAGGCGACCACGATACGTCAGCCGTCAAAGTATCTCATGATAAAGGCCAGACCTGGGAAGAAGTCACTGTCCCGTCGAGCGTGGGCTGCGTCCATATGTGCGTCAATGTGTTGCCTGATGGGACCTATGTGGCTCTCTATCGCAGCCGCTGGGCTGACCACATCTATCGCAGCGAATCGAAAGATGGCATCCACTGGACGGAACCTCAGGCTTTATCGCTGCCCAATAACAACTCATCGATTCAGGCCGCCTGCTTGAATGATGGTAAGCTGGCAATGGTATTTAATAATATCAACGCCGATGATAGTGAACAGCGCCGGGCTTCCTTGTATGATGAAATTGAAGACGACGTCGTCACGGACGAAGAAAGACGGATTTCATCCGATGTCCCGCAGGACCCGAAAGGACGCAAGGCTGTTTGGGGTATCCCGCGTGCGCCGATGACTGTAGCTATTTCGGAAGATGGCGGCAAGACATGGCCGTATGTCCGGAATATCCAGGAAGGCGATGGCAGCTGCCTGAGCAATAATTCGGTCGAAAAGAAGAATCGCGAACTGTCTTACCCGTCGATTAAACAGGGGAAAGATGGCAAGATTCATGTAACCTATACGTATTATCGGCAGACGATCAAATATGTTTGCCTTACCGAAGATTGGATTAAAGGAAATCACTAAGGAGGATTTATCTCATGAAACAATGTCAGTTGACGATTCCGGGCGTCGTTTATGCCGGCCCCGGCAGTGTAGAAAAAATCAATGAAGTCTTGCAGCGGGAAAAGGCACAGTCTGTCTTGCTGTTTACGGATAAAGGGGTCCGTGGTGCGGGCCTTACGAAACGGGTCGAAGAAATCTGCTCGGCTGTGAAATTGACGGTCATCGACGATTTGGCTTCGGAACCTTCCTATCAGGATGTGGAACGCGTCATCGATGAAGTACGCGTTGCCAACATTGACTTGGTCATCGGCGTAGGCGGCGGCAGCGTCATGGATGCGGCTAAATTGGCCAGCATCGTTATCGGTGCCGACTATGGTGTTCGCGACTTGCTGAAGGACCCGACGATTGCTAAGAAATATATCAAATCCCTGATGATCCCGACGACTTGCGGAACTGGTTCGGAAGCGACCTGCAATTCCATCGTCGCAATCCCGGAAGAACAGTCTAAACAGGGTATCGTCAATAATTGCATGATTCCGGACTATGTCATCCTTGACGCCGAAATGATTCGCCATCTGCCGTCGAAAGTCCTGGCGGCTACCGGCGTCGATGCCCTGGCTCATGTCGTCGAATGTTTTACGTCGAACAAGGCGACGATTCTCAGCGATACCTATGCGATTGAAGGGGCCAAGAAGATTTTCCATAACATCCGTGAAGCCTATGCGGATGGCGATAATATGGATGCCAAGACGGAAATGCTCATCGGCGCTTTCTACGGCGGCGTTGCCATCACGGGCTCCGGCACGACGGCTGTCCATGCCCTCTCCTATCCTTTGGGCGGCAAATACCACATCGCTCACGGCGTCTCCAATGCCATCCTCTTTGCCCACGTCATGGAATTCAACAAAGACGCCTGCACGGACCGCCTGGCCGCTCTCTGCGATGCTGTCTATCCGGAAAAATATGCGGAAACGAACGATGCCAAAGCCGACTACATCATTTCGGAAATCAAAGATGTCGTAGAAAAAGTCAACATCCCGACGAAACTCGAAGAATTCGGCGTCAAAAAAGAAGACCTCGACTTCCTGGTCAAAGCCGGAAGCCAGCAGACCCGTCTCTTAGTTAACAACTGCAAGGAATTGTCCCTGGACGATATCCGTTATCTCTACGAAAAATTATTTTAACCTAATCCATAAGAAACGCCAAAAGGGCTTGCCGCACGTAAAATCGTGCGCAAGCCCTTTTTTGACAAATTTTATGTTTTTAGCTATACTGAATCAAGGTGTTGCCAAACGGCAGGCGGTTAATCAAGCCCCAGAAATGGGGTGAAGCCCATGGATAACTTGAATTTGACGTTAGTTTTGTTCATTATCTTAGTGCTTGTAATAAAAAAATAATCGCCTTGCAGCTCCACAACTCTAGGCGATTACTTCGTTAAACAATGGGGCTGACCGTTTCCGGGCAACACCTTTTTCTATATGTAGCATAACATAAATGACGATAATCGTCAATGTTCCTGTTTCTTTTGTTCCTGGAGAATAATTATTGAATGAAGTCGCAAATGCAACGAAAGTTTTTTTCGTTGCATTTGCGTTGCATTTTTGATTCGCTAAAATAGGAAACGAAGTGAATGAAAATAAAATGCCCTCTTTTATCGGTGATGAGAAAATAAACGCAGGCGGCCGGTCGCCGGTCGCAAAAAATACACGGCCAGCGGCCGTATACGTAGGGGCCGTCCTGAAAGGCGGCCCGCTGTGGGATTTCGCCACAGCCCATTTGAGTATAATGGCAGGTTTCACGAATCACGAGCCACTCAAAAAGGGCTTGTCGTCGTGCGACAAGCCCTTTTTACTTACGGCATACTGATGTCTTCCTGGTGATTCATGGAGAAGCCGCCTTTTTCTACGTCGTCGAAGTCGAGGGACGGGTCGTATTCCGGGAGCTTGGTCAGTCGTTTGACCAGGCCGAAGGGCTTCTTCAGAGAGAGTTTATCTCCCTTACCCGAGAGAACCCAGAGGACTTTGTAGCCTTTGGGCGGTGTCTGGAGTTTTTCTTCGCCTTTGCCGTCGGTGAAGTAAACGACGAGGTCGACGCGCTGGGTATTGGCGTAGGTGAAGACCGGGGAATAGGCCGTGCCGCCGCGGATGTCCAGGCGGCCGCGGACGTCGTCCATGGTGCGGATGCGGTAGATGCGGCGGATTTCGTCGTCACATTCGGCGACGATGATTTCATGGTTATAGCAGCGGACCAGGTGCAGGACTTCGCCGATGGCCTGACGAAATTCGGCATCGGTGATACTGCCGCTGATGTCCAGGCCGATGAGGATTTTGGCCGTATGGGAGCGCAGGCAGCCCGGCAGGTCCAGCCGTTCCGGCTGGCGGCGGTTGCGGCGCATGGTCGTCCGCTTCCAGGTGCTGGTGACGGAGCCGACGAGCTTTTTCAGGTACCAGTGCCAGGGCAGGTCTTCCTGACTGTCTTTCAAGGCTTTGATCATGCTTTCCAGATAATTCGACAGCTCGCCCTTGCACGAAGCGTCGATGTATTTTTCCGTGAATTTGCGCAGCGTCTCTTCGTCGATATCATCGCCTTCGTCCCATAAGTCGTGGGTCTTAGCCGGGTCGTAGGATACGGCAATGGATTCGTCGGAGTCGCTGTCCGATTCGGGCAGGTCTTTTTTGTCGGTCCGCAAGTCCAGGGCGCCTTGAATCTTATCGACGTAGTATTCCAGGCTTTCAAAGGGATTCAGGAGCAGGGAATAGTTCATGTTCACCCATTCCAGGGTCGTCGAGAAGGGCGGCAGGTGGTCGAGATAGGTGTTGACGACGACGTCCATGGCCAGGTTGACGGCCATTTTGCTGTATTGCTGCCGCAGTTCTTTGGACCGGATGAGGTGGAGGGAGACGACGTGGAGGATTTCATGCTTAATCGTGCTCTCCATCTGTTCCGGCGACAGGGGCAGGAAGAGCATGGGATTGAAATAGAGGTGGTACCGCGTCCCCTTGAAGTTGGTCCCTGTCGGCGAGGCCATGTCGAAGCGGATTTCCTTGACCATTTGGAAGAGAAAATAGCCGAAGAAATTGTCTTTGTCTTCCATGAGGTGGCCGTTGATGCGGTCCAGGAAGGTGTAGAATTTCTTTTGGAAATCGGCCGGCACATCCGGGACGCTGCCAGTCCGGCGCTGCTCGGCGAGGACGGCGTCGGCGACGATAGATGCCTGCTGATAGAGGAGGTTAGCCGCAATGGGCAGTGATTGTTCCATAGGCGTTTACCGAAGGGACCGGAAAGCTGCGAAGTAGCTTTCGATGAAGTCGTCGTTATCCAGAGCGCAGGCATAGACTTTGGGGTTGGCGGCTTTCATGTCCTTCATGACGCCGAGGCGCAGGTCGACGGGATAGAGCGCCAGGAAGGCGACCAGGCGGGAAAGGAGCGGCTGAGCTTCGCTGTCATCGAGGCGGATAGCATGTTCCAGCTGCTTGAGGATGTTCTTGGCAGCCAGGTAGAGCCGGGTGTGGCTTTCACTGTTGACCCGGCTGGACAGGGCCGGATCCAGGGATGGACTGCCGAAGACATCGTCATAAGCGATGAGGGGCTGGGCATCGGACGTGACGAAATGGACGAATTCCTGAGCGATGAGCTTGCCGACGTTGCCGCGGATGACGTTGTAGAAGACACCCTGCGGGATGGCCGACGGGTCCTGTTTATAGATGTGGTACAGTTTGGAAATGCGTTCGTAACTGCGCGGCGTGGCATTGATGTCGTCTTCGTTGGTCTTGTCCAGGTATTCCGGGAAGGTGGAAATAAATTCCATGACCTTTTCTTCAATGCCTGCCGTCGAGGCCCAATCGAGCCACTGCAGGTAATCGGCTTCCATGTACAGCCAGACGAAGCGGTTCTGCTGGGCTGCATCCATTTCGACGACTTCGTAGTCATAGGAATCGGCCGGGTTCATGGCGGCGATGATGTGAACCGACGGCGACAAGACGTAGCCGTTGATTTCACGGTTGAGGATGAGGTTCATCAGTTCCTGCTGGACGGCGTGGTCGCAGCGGTTGATTTCGTCGATGAACAAGAGGACTGTCCGGCCCTTGGCGATTTCTTCGTCGATTTTGCGGAGCTTGTGGTGGACGGCATAAATCGTCGTGCCCGCTTCGACCGTAGGCAGGCCGCCGATTTCCCCTTCTTTGAGGAGGTTGCCGTCGATGCCGACCAGGCTCCAGTCATTCTTGGCAGCCAGTTCCCGGGCCAGGGAGGTCTTGCCGATACCCGTTTCGCCGACGAGAAGTGGGACTTCACCGGCTTTGAGGACTAATTCTACGCTTTTGAAAGTATCTGTAAAGTTCATGGTTTCTCTCCTATTTCAACGTCAATTTTTCATCTACTGTGATACGGCGGGCCTTCTTGCTGCCGCAATCGTCGACGAGGAGGACTTTATCGGCCGGTGTCAGATCGACGGCGTTGCAGGTGATGAAGTTGCGGACATAGTCTTCCGGTACATCGTCCCGGGACAAGACGGCCTTGAAGGTATTGCGCCAATCGTCAGGGGTCAGGGAAATGCCCTTGGGCATGTATTTGCTGACCAGGACGTTGCGGCTGAGATAGTGGAGAAATTCCTCTTTGCTGATATTCGGGATGAGGCGGATGGCCTGTTCGTTTTCGCTGATGGCCAGTTCTTTTGCTTCTTCCGTCGGCTTTTCGATGTAGCGCAGGGCTTCGTAGTTGCCGCGGATGGCGGCCAGCTGGACGGCCGGTGTCGGATGCTTGATGTATTTGATGGCGTCGTAATTCTTTTCTACAGCCCGCAGCTGCAGGGCTTCGTCCGGGTCTTTGACGTATTTGATGGCCCAGCCCGACTGGTCCAGGGCGGCGTCGATGAGTTCCGGTGACGGATTTTCGATATAACTCAGGTTGTTCCAGCCAGCGCGGACCGCTTGCAGGAGCATGTCTTCCGACGGATGGTCGATGAATTGGATGGCCCGGGCCGTATTGGCGACGGCGGCTTTCTGGACCGCTTCTGACGGATGTTTGATGTATTGCAGGGCCAGGCCGTTCATCTGGACAGCCAGGAGCTGCATTTCTTCCGTCGGGTTTTCGATGCGGTCGATTACATAGGGATTGTTGCGGATCATATTCATATATTTTTCGTTCGTCATGTCAGGTCCCTTTCGTTTTATATAATAAAGATTCACTTGCCTCTATTATACAATAGCTGCGGGCCGGAGGAAACTCAAAAAGGACTTGTCGTGTGCAACAAGTCCTTTTAAGTGGTTAGCCTTTTCTACAAACTACGTTGATAGAGCAACCTCTCAGTCAGCTTCGCTGACAGCTCTCCTATAAGGAGAGCCACTACGAGCCACTAGCCACGAACCACTAATTCTTCTGCGGCATGAGGGCGGCGAAGTGGTGCAGGGCCGTGTACATGTCGCGGATGTTCTGGAACTGGACCGTGTCGATTTTGACAGAGTACGCCGTTCCGTCGGTATGATAGACATTTGTCAGGTCAGCGTTCAAGTCATATGTCCCCTCGCGCTTGTTGGCGTGCAGGGCCGCTTTGTATTCGTTGATTTGGTGGATTTCCTGGCCAAGCTGGAAGATTAGGTCATCGCGGATACCGGCATATTTTTCGACATACAACGTAAAGCTCATGTTTTCGATGCTGTTGGGATAGTCCATGGTCTGCATGGCCCGGAGGGAATCCATATCGGCATAGGCGATGCCGTCCGGACTGGTGCTGATGACGCGGTAACGGCCGGGGTTGCTGACCAGGGTCTGGGAATCCATGGCGTTGGCTGTCAGGCAGCCCAGGGCCAGGAGCAGGGACGCACAGAGCGTCGTCATTTTTTTCATGAGAATCCATCCTTCCTTATCGTAAAATAGGTTAATCGTTTGTCCTATTATATCATGAAGGTAGGGGTAAAACTATACTGGGAGCAAAGACGTCCCGTACGTATACGAAAAATGCCCACTTTTTTCTTGATAAAAATTTTGAAATATCATAAAATTATCTTATGGAAAACGCAAAGAAAGGGAAGGGTGCTATGTTAGATTTTCGTATCCATACATTTTTGTGCGTTTGCCGTCACATGAATTATACCCGGGCTGCTGCGGAACTTCACATCACACAGCCTGCCGTTTCTCAGCATATTCGCTACTTGGAACGCGAATACGGGACCAAGCTTTTCAGTTATAAGGGAAAACATCTGCAATTGACCCAGGCTGGGCACATCCTTTGGAATGCCGTGACTGCCATCAGTCATGACGATGCCATCTTAAAAGAGCATCTTCGCGACCTGCAGCACAATCGCTCCCTGACCTTTGGGGCGACGCCGACAGCTGGCGTGGGGATTCTCGATAAATTGGCTGACTTGCTCAAGCATAATGACGATATGAATCTTCGCATGGAAATTGCGGATGCGGAAAAGCTGCTCCAGTCCCTGGACGATGGCGCCATTGATTTTGCCATTGTCGAAAGTTCTTTTGACCAGGGACGCTATGAATCGCTCTTATTTTCTAATGAACCGATCGTCGCTGTCTGCGGTACGGGCTATGAAGCTCCGGAAGAAATGACGCTGTCAGAACTCATGCGCTATCGGATCATCGTCCGCGAACGCCATGCCGGCGCCCGCCGGATCTTGGAACATAAGCTGGCAGAACAGGGCTACACACTGGACCATTTCCCGGCCCGCTATGAAGTGGGCAGCCTGTCGGCCGTCAAAGGACTGGCCTGCCGTGACTGCGGTATTGCATTTTTATATGAAACATCAGTTCAGAAAGAACTGGCAGACGGGACGCTGCGACGCATCGTCGTCAAGGATTTCTCCGTCATGCACGCATTTTCATTCTTGTGGCGCAAAGGCAGCATGTATCGCGCTTTATTCACACAGATATACGACCAGTTGAAGGACTGAGTCTTATACGTGCTGCTTTTTATTTCTCATACATTTTGAAAGGGTGAAGAGAACATGTTATATTCAACAGAAGTTAAGAATATGTGTCCCGTCACGAAAGGCGCATATCACGGACCGGCCCCGATTCCGGAAGAAGGCGAATGGGTACAGGTAAAGGAAATCAAAGATGTCAGCGGCTTGACCCATGGCGTAGGCTGGTGTGCTCCGCAGCAGGGTGCCTGCAAATTGACACTCAATGTCAAAGACGGCATCATTGAAGAAGCCCTCGTTGAAACCATCGGCTGTTCCGGCATGACTCATTCTGCTGCTATGGCTTCGGAAATCCTTCCGGGCAAAACGCTTCTTGAAGCCCTCAATACAGACTTGGTCTGCGATGCTATCAACGTGGCTATGCGCCAGCTCTTCCTCCAGATTGTATACGGCCGTACCCAGACAGCCTTCTCCGAAGGCGGCCTCCCCATCGGCGCCAGCCTGGACGACCTCGGCAAAGGCCTGCGCAGCCAGACCGGTACCATGTTCGGTACGAAAGCGAAAGGCACGCGGTATCTGGAAATGACCGAAGGCTATGTTACCCGCATGGCACTCGATGAAGATAACCAGGTCATCGGCTATGAATTCATCCACCTCGGCAAAATGATGGAAGCCATCAAAAAAGGCGTCGAACCGGCCAAAGCTATGGAAGACGCAAAAGGCCACTATGGCCGCTTTGAAGAAGCAGCTTCGTATATCGATCCGAGACAGCAATAGGAGGGCAAAACCATGGAATTATTTGAAAGCTACGACAGAAGAATTGATAAGATCCTCGGCGTACTGAAAGAATACGGTATCGGCAGCGTTGAAGAATGTCGCGATATCTGTGCAGCTGCCGGCCTGGATCCCTATAAAATCGTCAAAGACGTACAGCCGATTGCATTTGAAAATGCTGGCTGGGCCTACACCGTTGGCGCTGCCATCGCTATCAAGACCAATGCACGGACGGCTGTAGAAGCGGCTAAAGCCATCGGCATCGGCCTCCAGTCCTTCTGCATCCCCGGCTCCGTCGCTGAAGACCGCAAAGTCGGCCGCGGCCACGGCAACCTGGCAGCTATGCTCTTGCAGGACGAAACGAAATGCTTCTGCTTCCTGGCAGGTCACGAATCCTTCGCCGCTGCTGAAGGCGCTATCGGCATCGTCCGCAATGCCAACAAGGCTCGTAAAGTGCCTCTCCGCGTCATCCTCAATGGTCTCGGCAAAGACGCTGCCCAGATCATTTCCCGTATCAACGGCTTCACCTATGTTCAGACCCAGTTCGATTACAAAACAGGTGAACTGAACATCGTCCGTGAAATCCCTTATTCCAAGAGTGAACGGGCTAACGTCCGCTGCTTCGGTGCCGACGATGTCCGCGAAGGCGTTGCTATCATGCACCACGAAGGCGTTGACGTTTCCATCACGGGTAACTCCACCAATCCGACCCGCTTCCAGCACCCCGTTGCCGGTACATACAAGAAAGAATGTATCGAAATGGGCAAGAAATACTTCTCCGTTGCATCCGGCGGCGGCACAGGCCGCACGCTCCATCCGGATAACATGGCTGCCGGCCCTGCTTCTTACGGCATGACCGATACCATGGGCCGTATGCACAGTGATGCTCAGTTCGCTGGCTCTTCGTCTGTACCGGCTCACGTAGAAATGATGGGCTTCCTCGGCATGGGCAACAACCCCATGGTTGGTGCATCCGTAGCCGTAGCTGTCGCCGTAGAAGGCGCTGCTAAAGCTGGCAAATTCTAATATTACGTATGTAAAAAAAGGCGCTGTCGCATGAAGACAGCGCCTTTTTGAGTGAAAGAAATTTCGTATGATGGCAGAAGCCTTTGTATGACAATGGCCCCATACCCTACAAATACAGTCGAAAAAATGATATAATAAAACAATATATTACGATTTTGTGAAAGGGGTATTTCATGGATACGACAAAGAAGATAGCTGTTATGCTGGGCTTGTGTCTGATGACTTCTATATCTTTTGCCGGTGCTACTTTTCATCCCGGTGACAAGGGAAATCAAATCACGACGATTCAGCAGGCCTTAGCCAATTATGGCTATGATATTTCCGTCGATGGCGATTACGGCGCTTCGACGCAGGCTGCAGTCCGCCAATTCCAGGAAGCACAGGGATTGGAAGCAGATGGCATCGTCGGAGCTGCGACATACGAAGCCTTGATGGGAGAAGCGATGCCGGAAAACCATACGGTCCAGGCCGGCGCTTCGGCAGCGATGCTGGCAGCGACGTCGCAAAATGAAATCACGCTCGTCCAGCAGGCTTTGGCCAACAATGGCTATGACGTTGCCGTAGACGGGGCTTTTGGACCCGGCACGGAACGGGCTATCCGCTCTTATCAGGTGGACCATGGACTGGAACCAGACGGCATCGTCGGTCAAGAGACGTTCTATTCCCTGACGGGGCAGTCCTTGCCGACCGGACCAATCCGCCGTTTCGGCAGTGGCGGTTATAACGGGGTATCCCGGGTCGAAAGCCCGGAAGCGACGCATATTCTCGATATTGCCAACCAATATATCGGTGTACCTTACGTCTTTGGTGGTTCTACGCCATCCGGCTTTGACTGCTCGGGCTTTACGCGTTACGTCTATTCGGCGGCCGGTATCGACTTGCCGCGCGGCGCCGATGAACAGTATGGCGTAGGTTATTCCGTTTCCATGGCCAATTTACAGCCTGGCGACCTGGTCTTCTTCTCGACTTATGAATCGGGAATTTCCCACGTCGGCATCTATATCGGCAACCACCAGTTCATCAATGCCGCCAGTGATGGCGTCAGCATCTCCGATATGGACAGCAACTACTGGTCTGCCCGCTACATCGGTGCCAAACGCGTCATGTAAGGCGAGGGCGCATCCCTACGATAAAAAGGGCTTGTCGCACGACGACAAGCCCTTTTTGAGTATTAAGTTTTTAGTGAAGGTTTTTAAATTTAAAGCTGTCTTCTACAAACTACAAACTCTGTGCTACAAACTATAAAGTAAACGGGACCTCTCATGATGGCAGAAACCTTCGTGCGACAGCCCTTTTTTTCAAAACGTTTTTTCAATAATCGCGATATCTTCGTCGGTGACGATGAGGTCCGGGCCCTTTCTCAAGGCTTCGATGGCCTTCGTATCGACAACCCACAGGGCCGGGGCAAGGTCGTTAGCATGGTCTTTCATCCACGTGGCGATGGCCCGGGCGCCCTGACTGTAGGGCAGGGCCGCTTTGACGTAACGGAAATGGGAGCGGGGAACGGCTTTCATGGGCTGTTTCCACACTTCTTCGATTTCCAGGGTATAGTCACATTCATGATATCCGTTGGATACGGCTTCGCGGCCGATGTCCTCGGTGTTCTTCTGGCCCATGTCGAGGAGCAGGTAGTCGTAGAGCAGGACCTGTTCCCATTTTTCCTTGAAGATATCCCGTTCCGGCAGGATCTGGCACGGGTCTTCGCTGTACAGGCGCAATAAGTCCAGGACGAAGCGGAAGCGATGGCGCTTGAAGGTGAAATTCACGGCGTCGACGTAGATTTCCCGCATGCGGATATATTGTTTCGTCTGATTGCGGAAATCGCTGTCAAAATAGCTGATCGGCGTTTCGTGGCGGATATAGTCGAAAAGCTTTTGTTCCAAGGCCATCCCCTTTTTGAGGGCTGCCCGGCGGTCCGCTGCAGCTGCCAGGGGATCGCGGAAGATGCGGTTCAACCGGTCCAGGTAGTTCAGGCAGGCCGTTTCCAGGGCCAGGGCGCTGAAGGGACCGTTATCGCGCTGATGTGAAAAAATTTCGTTTTTTTCTGCTGCCGATAGCAATGATTTAGACATCGTGATCTACTCCTCTGAAAGGTAAGGATGTTCGGAGGCGGCACTCTGGATGGCCGCATTGGCATCCTTGAAATAATCTTTGAACGACTGTACCCATGTCCGCGATGGGTGCGATAAATAGCCCTTGCTTTTCCATATCAGGGCCAGGGTCCAATAGAGATGGGGCTGGACGAGGGGGACGGAAACGGCAAGGTCCGGTGAAATCCGTTGACAGATGGTGTGCGGCATCAGGGAAATGCCCAGGCGGCCGGCGACCATCTGAGCCAGGAAGTCCCAGTTACTGGAACGGCAGACGATCTTCGGATGGGCCATGATTTCCTGGAAAGCCGAGCGCAGGTAGGGATTCAGGGAGAAGCCATTCGGATAGAAGACGAAGGTTTCATCTTTGATGTCCGACAAGGTCAGCGACGGCTGAGAGGCCAGGGGATGATCCGGCCAGAGAACGACGTCGAGAGGTTCTTCATGGAAAATGAAAAATTCATACGGTATTTCCGTCGTAATCGGCAGGGCGACGAAACCGACCTGGATGAGGCCGTCGTCGATGGCGGATACGACGTCCTGAGAACCGACTTCTTTCATTTCCAGCTCGATTTTAGGATATTTATTGATGAAATGGGCGATGAACGGTGCGATGACCGATGACCCGATCATAGGTGGTACGCCGACGGATAATTTGCCGGCATTGAGCAGCTGGGGCGATTCCATTTCTTCGTTCAGCTGGGTGAATCCCTTGATGAGCTCTTCGATTTTGGGGAGCAAATAGGACCCCGTTTCCGTAAGCTCTACATTTTTTCCCTTGCGGTCGAAGAGCTGGACGCCCCAGTGTTCTTCCAGGGCCTTGATTCCCTTGCTGATCGATGGCTGGCTGATATGCAGTGATTTAGAAGCTTTGGTGAAGCTTTTTTTATGAGCGACTTCGATGAAGTATGTCAATTGGAATAAATCCATAATGTGATATTTCACCTCTCTTTAGTATTCTTATAGTTTACCATATTATGGCATGAAAATCCAATGGTGTACACTTCTTTGTAAGCGGCACTACTAAGCCGTTTTATAGCAATTTGTGTTTCAGCGCATGGATGTATTGTTAACAATATTTTGTATGAAATGACACAAGCCCCTATATTTAGGGACGGCAATCGTTGTATAATATAGTATAGAATGGAGGAGGGATGGCTATGGCACGGCGATGGATCATGCATGTCGATATGGATGCGTTTTATGCGTCTGTAGAACAACGGGATAACCCGGCCCTGAAAGGGCTGCCGGTCATTGTCGGCGGTCTCATGGAACGGGGCGTCGTCGCGACGGCCTCTTATGAGGCGAGGGCTTGCGGTGTCCATTCGGCCATGAGCATGAAACTGGCCCGCCGTCTCTGTCCCAACGGCGTCTTCCTGCCCGTGCGCATGTCCCATTACCGGCGCATTTCCCACCAGATACGCCTGATCTTGTCCCACTACTCGCCATTTATCGAACCACTGGCCTTGGATGAGGCTTTCCTCGATGTCTCCGGGATGGAACGCCATTATCCGGATATCGTCGACATAGGCAAGGCCGTCAAGGAAGAGATACGGCGGACGACGGGCCTCGTCGCCTCGGCCGGCATTGCGCCCAATAAGTTCCTGGCCAAATTGGCGTCGGACCTTCGCAAACCGGATGGCCTGGTCTGGATCCCCTATGGGACGGAACGTCAGATATTGGCGCCCCTGCCGCTGAACCGCCTGTGGGGTGTCGGCAAGGTAACAGCCGAAGCCTTGCAAAAAGCGGGCTACCATACCATCGGTGATATTGCGGCAGCCAGTCCTGAAGTACTCCAGCCTGTCGTCGGCAATCAGGCCCGGCGGATTTACTGCCTGGCCCAGGGGCAGGATAACCGGCCGCTGGAAGTGCGGCGGCGGCCTCAGTCCGTCGGCAATGAGCATACGTACAGCCACGATCTGACACAGGAGGCCGAAGTGGATGAACAGTTCCGACTCCTGGCCAATGAAGTGTCCTGGCGGCTCCGGCAGAACCGGCTCATGGGACGGACCATCACCATCAAGATACGCTATGCCTCATTCAAGACCATTACCCGGTCTTTGACGTTGCAGAGCATGGGAACCTGTTCAGAAGAACAATTATATTTTTCGGCAAAAAGATTGTATAATAAGAGCAGAGGCCATGAACCCATCCGCCTCCTGGGACTGACGGTCAGCCAGCTCCAGGCCTATCAGGTGCAGGGCGATTTGTTCTCGGAAGACGAAGAGACGAAGGCCAAAGTGACAGAGGCCATCGACAAGCTGCAGAAGCGCTTTGGCCGGACGGCCATCATGAAGGGATTTCTCTGGGAAATGTCCCATGAAAAAGATACATAGAGAAGGAGTTTTTGTTATGGCAATTTTTAAAGTAGCGGCCCATACGGGTGACAACAACAACGGGTACATCGAATACGATACAGAAACGAAGGAACTCGGCGTCCACCTCAATGATGACGCCATGGATGAAAAGGCTCGTCAGTATTTGACGACAGAAAAGGCCTTGCATCAATATACGGATTTATCGAACTACAAGACCTTGAGTGTCGTGCCGACGTCGAGCCTGGAAGCTTTGAAGCTGGCCCTGTGCTACATCTGGCGGGCTACGGGCATCCACATTGACTGGAGCCGGCCTGTCGATTGAAGTACAACTATCCACAATTCAGGTATACACAATTTATCCACATTTTCTGTGTACAAGAGTGACAGAAATGTGGATATTTTTTTGTCAAGCGCATGGTTATGCCATTTTTTCAGGTGCATACTTTTAGGAGATGGACGGCTGAAATGTGGATAACTTTCGTGGATAAATGTGTATCTCTAGTGAAAATGGACGAGAAACGGGATAGACACGCCAATGATACCGGGCGAACAAATGGCGCAGAGAATGTGTATAAGTCTTGTGAAAATGTGGATAACCCGTTGCGGCGAGTTTTCCACAATATGTGGATACATTGTGGAAAGGTATGCACAGGTGGATAAAGCATAAAATAGCCATTTTTTAAGGATGTGCACAACTTATCCACTTTACTTATCCACATTTTCACGTCTTGGCGTTTGTGGTATACTTTAAACAGTGAATACGATTAGGAGGAATTTAATATGAAAGCTATCATCGACGGACTCATTGTTCTGCCGAACGAAATCATTAATGGACATGTCGTCATGTATGAAAAGGACATCTGGCGTATCGTACCGCGCAAACAGTTCCGTGCCGGCATGTGTTCGGAATTTATCGACGCTAACGGCGGCTTCGTCGTACCAGGCTTCATCAATGAACACATCCACGGCTGTGCCGGTGCCGACACCATGGATGACGATGACCAGGCCTTGAAGACCATGCAGCAGGCCCTGCCGGCGACGGGCGTTACGTCCTTTGTCCCGACGACGATGACCATGGAACAGGGCCGCATCGAGAAAGCCCTGCAGCGGATACGCCAGGCCCGGGAAGATTATCAGGGCGGAGCCCAGGTATTGGGCGCCCACATGGAAGGCCCATTCATCAGCCCGGCCTATAAAGGTTCCCAGGCCGAAGAAAATATCCAGACGGCTGATTTTTCCTGGCTCGAATCCTATGCCGATGTCATCAAGATCATCACGCTGGCACCGGAAACGCTGAAGAACAAGAAGTTCCTGAAAGACTGCCAGGACCACGGCATTACCGTATCCATTGGACATACAGCGGCTGATTTCGACCAGGCCATGGAATGTATGGACGCCCTCGGCCACTGCCATGTCACCCATTTATATAATGCCATGACGCCCTTTCATCACCGTAAACCCGGCGTCGTCGGGGCGGCACTGCTCAATAAGCACGCCTGCTGCGAATTGATCTGCGACGACCTCCACGTCCATCCGGCAGCGCAGAAACTGGCCTATCAGATGAAAGGCCGCGATGGCCTCATCCTGGTCACTGATTCTTTGCGGGCCTGCCTGCAAGGCGATGGCGAGTCCAGCCTGGGCGGCCAGAAAGTCTTTGTCAAGAACGGCGAAGCCCGCTTGGCCGACGGAACTCTGGCTGCCAGCATTGCCCCCATGAACGAAGTGGTCCTCCACTTCCTGATCAATTCCGGCGCTTCCATTCCCGAAGTCGTCGCCATGGCTACGGTCAACCCGGCCAAGGCCCTCGGCGTCTACGACCGCATCGGTTCCTTAGAAGAAGGGAAACAGGCGGACATCACCATTCTGGACAGCAACGATTTCCACGTAAAACAGACAGTCATCGCCGGGGAGCTGGCATACAATGAAGAAGCGTAATGCCAAGAGCGGGATTTTCCTGGCCCTGGCCGTCCTGGTCCTCGTGCTGGCCGGGGCTTGGTTCTTCTGGGGTCGGTCACCGGCAGTACCTTCGCCGTCTTCTCCTGGCGGGACCGTACAGGAAGACGAGGCGGCCAGATTGGTCCACAAGATGTCGCCAGAAGAAAAGATCGGCCAGCTCATGATGATCGGCCTGGCCGGGACAACCATCGACGACCAGGCCCAGCGCCAGCTGGAATACTGCCACGCCGGGAATGTCATCTTATTTGACCGCAATATGGACAGGCCCGACCAGGTCCAGCATCTGACCAAAAAAATAGACATGACGATCCGCAAGAAGAGCGGCGTCATGCCTTTTATTGCCCTCGATCAGGAAGGGGGCCAGGTCCTGCGCATGCGCAAGGCTTTCCCGCCGATTCCTTCGGAACAGGCCATCGGACAGAGCGGCCAGCCTGAGCAGGCCAAACAGTGGGCCCTTACGACGGGGACTGAGTTGAAGAAACTGGGTATCAATGTCAATTTCGCTCCTGTCGTCGACCTCGGCTCCCAGGCCGAACGGTCGTACAGCCTCGACCCCGGCGTCGTGACCCAGTTCGCCCATGAAGCCGTTGCCGGCTATGGACAGGCCGGTATCTGGTGCTCCTTGAAGCATTTCCCGGGCATTGGCAAAGTCAAGACGGATCCTCACATCGACGGGGACAGCGTCAACAGCTCTAAGGATGAACTCTTGAAACAGGATTTGAAGCCCTTTGAGAACCTCATCAAGCGCGAAGACAATCAGAAAATGTTCATCATGGTCTCGAACGTCACCTTCCCCGCTTTGGACCCCAATCTGCCGGCCTGCGTCTCCAAGCCGATCATGACCGATTTATTGCGCAACACCTTTGGCTACCAAGGGCTCATCGTTTCCGACGATATGGAAATGGGCGCCATGGCCAAACACTATGCCTTTGCTGATATGGGCGTCATGGCTATCAAGGCCGGTGCTGATATGGTCCTGGTCTGCCATGAATATGCCCATGAACGGGAAACCTATGACGGCCTCTTGAAGGAATATAAGAACAATGCAGACTTCCGGGCCTTAGTCGATGAAAAAGTTACCCGCATCGTCCGCACCAAACTGAATCATTAAGGGCTTACTTTTTTTGTTGTAACAGGTACAAAGCGCCGAGCATGCCGGCATCATTCTGTCGCTGAGCGAAAGCCAGGCCTTTCGGCGGCAGCATCATTTTTGGCAATCGCGCCGCTAAGGCTTGTTCCAATCGGGGCCGCAGGATGGCTTCCTGGGCCATGATGCCGCCGCCGAGGACGATGCCGTCGGGATTGCACAGGCAGGCGATGTTGGCCAGGCCGTCAGCCAGATTCTGGCAGAAGGCATCGAGGGCGGCTAAAGCCGATGCATCGCCTTGACGGACGAATTGAAAGACCTTATGGCCGTCGACCTTTTCCGGGTCGGCGGCTTTTTGGCGTGCCGTTTCCCGGCAGAGGTACGTCGCCGAGGCGACATCGTGGAGACGGCCGGCGGGGACGCGCATATAGGCGATTTCTCCGGCCGCCCGGCTGGCACCGTGGAGAATATGACCGTTCTCGATGAAGGCTCCGCCGATACTGGTGCCGACCGTAACGGCAAAGAGGGACGCCATATCCCGACCGGCGCCGAGCCACCATTCCCCCAGGGCGGCGCAGTTGGTATCATTTTCGACGATACAGGGAAGGTGAAATTCCTTTTCCAGGATGCCTTTCCAGTCCGTCCCGGTATAGCCGGGGATGGACAAGGCGTAGTCGATACTTCCTCTTTCTGTATCGACGATGCCGGCTGTCGAGAGGCCGATGCCTTCTAGGGGATGGTCGGTCAGCTGGCGATGGATGAGCGAGCAGACCTTGTGGACGATGCCCGGCCCGCCTTCCGTCTGGGCTTCGGTCGGCAGGCTGCCTTTCTTGCGGAAGCGGCCCGTTTCGTCGATGAGGCCGAATTTGATGGCCGTGCCGCCAATGTCAAAGCAGCTATAAATCATGAGTATACACATCCTTCCTGGGATTATACAAAGATTATACATAGTTTTGACCGTTTCTATGTATAGGAATTTTATACTTACCATGTCGAATATGTTACGAAACTCAGGAGGTCATGATATGAAACGACAATGGTTGAAACGAGCAATTCTTTCTATGGTAGCCTGCGGCTCACTGGCAGGTTTCATTCCCGGTGTACAGGCGGCCGATGTCCGCATCCTTCCCGTCGATAATGCGAAATTCCTGGCAGGTGCCAAATTCGATTTCGACGTCGAAGTATCGAAAGCCAAGAATTTGAAGAATGTCGATATTACCGTCAATGGACAGAAAGCCGATAAATTCTTTGGCCAGGAATTAAAGGGGAAGGATTTGGGCAACGGCGTCATTTCATATCGTGCCAATCAGGTCAATTTCCCTAAAACCGGTTCCTATACGGTAAAGGCGACGGCCACCGATGCTGACGGCGCTAACTCCGCCGATGCCCGCTATACCGTCGTTCAGGAAAAAGCCCAGCGCCAGGCCAAGAACGTCATCCTCTTCGTCGGCGACGGCATGTCCCTGCAAGCCCGCGAAATGGCCCGCATCATTTCCAAAGGCATGACCAACGGCAAGTACAATGACTTGCTGGCTATGGAAAAGATGCCCCATAACTGCCTGATTACGACCAGCGGTTACGATTCCCTGACGACAGACAGCGCCAACTCGGCGTCGGCTTATGCGACAGGCCATAAATCCGTCGTCAATGCCTTGGGGGTCTATGCAGATTCCACGAAAGATCCCTTCGATGATCCTCGTGTCGAAAATATTTCGGAAATCGTAAAACGCAGCCGCGGCATGTCCGTCGGTATCATCACCCAGGCTGAATCGACAGACGCTACGCCGGCTGCCATGGTCGGTCATACGCGCCGCCGTGCCAACCAGGACTACATCGCTTCGGAATATCTCGAAGATTATCATCGCCCGGACGTCATCATGGGCGGCGGCTCGCGCCGTTATATCCCGCAGTCCGAACAGGGCTCGAAGCGCCACGACAACCAGAACGTCATCCAGGAATTTAAGGATAAAGGCTATACCTTCGTCACCAATTCTAAAGAAATGATGGCCGCACCGGACAACAAACCGCTCCTGGGCCTGTTCCATCCGGGGACGATGAACGTCTATATCGATCGGGAAATGCTCAAGAACCCGGAAGTCCTCGGTAAATATACGGATCAGCCGAACCTCATCAACATGACCAAGAAATCCCTGGACATCCTCAGCAGGAACCCGAAAGGCTTCTTTGCCATGATTGAAGGCGCTTCCATCGACAAGCAGCTCCATGCCATGGATTGGCAGCGCGCAACGTATGATACCATCGAGTTCGATAAGGCCATCGAATATGCTCAGAAATGGAACAAAGAACACGGGGACAACACGCTGATCATCGTCGTCGCCGACCACGCTCATGGCGCTTCCATTACCGGCACCTATCATGAACGGGACGGCAAGAAAGGCCTGGCCGCAGTCCGCACCTATGCCGACTCCATCTTCCCGACCTTTAAAGATGCCAACCACGACGGGTTTCCGGATAATCCCGATCCTGATGTCACCCTGGCCGTCCAGTATGCCAACCATCCGGAATATTACGAAAACTTCCACTTCCAGCAGAAACCGACGCTGCCGACTGTTTCCCAGACCGTTACCAAACAGGAAGCCCAGCAGGCTGGCGATAAGACCGAATACCATCAGGTATCGACTGTCGTCGAAAAAGCAAATCCGGCCCGCCATCACGATGGCGATCCCTGGGAACTCGTCCCGGCCAATATCCCCGATACCATCGGTGACGAATGTCATGCTGCTGACGACGTACCGCTCAACGCCGAAGGTCCCGGCTCGGAATACTTCCAGGGCGTCATGGATAACACAGAAGTCTTCTTTGGCATCATGAGAGCCCTCGGCATCGACGCCACGAAGAATGTAAAATGATTAGTGGCTAGTGGCTAGTGGCTAGTGGCTAGTGGCTAGTGGCTAGTGGCTCGTAGTGGCCGTCCCAAAGGGCGGCCCGCAAGCTGGTCGCCAAAACGGACATCAGAGGATGGGCGGCCCGCAGTGGCTCTCCTTATAGGAGAGCTGTCAGCGAAGCTGACTGAGAGGTTGTTCTTTCAATATAGTTTGTAGTATGGAGTTTGTAGTTTGTAGAAGCTAGCTTTAAATTTAAAAAACTTCACTAAAAACTACGAACTGCAAACTTAATACTCAAAAAGGGCTTGTCGTCGTGCGACAAGCCCTTTTTATTATTTCCCTAACACGCCTTGCAGGAAGGAGGCTGTGTCCGCCATGTAGCTGGCTTCGTAGCCTTCGATGTCACCTTTATCGCAATGGGATGCAAATTCCGGGTCGATCGGCAGTTTTGCCGTATGGGGAATATCGTATTTCTGTGCCGATTCTTCGACATGGCTCTGACCGAAGATGGCTAATTTTTCGTGGCAGTGAGGACATTCGAAATAGCTCATGTTTTCGATGAGGCCCAGGACTGGGACGTGCATCATTTCCGACATGTTCAATGCTTTTTCGACAATCATGGAAACGAGTTCCTGCGGCGATGTGACGACCAGGATGCCGTCCATGGGCAGGGACTGGAAGACTGTCAGCGGAACGTCACCCGTTCCCGGCGGCATGTCGACGAACATGTAGTCGATGTCGCCCCAGATGACGTCAGTCCAGAACTGTTTTACAGCACCGGAAATGACCGGGCCGCGCCATACGACCGGAGCGGCAGCGTCTTCGAGCAAGAGGTTCATGGACATGACTTTGATGCCCGTCTTGGTCGTAACCGGATAGATACCGTTTTCGTCGCCTGTCGCATGGTCCGTCAGGCCGAAGACCTTAGGAATCGACGGGCCCGTGATATCGGCGTCGAGGATAGCCGTCTTGAAGCCGCGGCGCTGCATTTCAACAGCCATAAGGGATGTTACCAGGGATTTACCGACGCCGCCTTTGCCGCTGACAACAGCGATGACATGCTTGATGTGCGAGCCGGCATGGGGGGCAGCCTGCAGGCTCTGGGGCTGTGTGCGTTCAGCGCAGGAGCTGCCGCAGCTGGAACAATCGTGTGTACAATTTTCACTCATTGGGATCATTCTCCTTTGTATTCTTTTTTCCGGCGTGACAGCAGGCATGACAGCACGTACCGGAACGTTCACAAACTTGGATATGGCCGCCTTCGATGACGAGACGTTTGCCATGGATGAGGGCATCGGCCAGTTTGCGTCGGGCCGAATCATAAATGCCGGTTACCGTCGTGCGCGCCACATTGATCTGAGCGGCGCACTGTTCCTGCGTCAAGCCGACCCAGTCGATGAGGCGGATGACTTCATACTCATCAATGCCCATGATAATGGCATCTGTTGATTGTCCTCCGTCTACAGGTCCAAAGACAGAAGCCGCCGGCAATGAACAAACCCGCCGGCACCGCGGTGGTCTCGGCATAATACCCCCTCCTTTACGCCTTTTATTATAGATATATAGATGACATATGTCAACATTAAAGGCACCATCGGAAATGCTTTTCGTTGAACCTCTCCCGCTTATAGAAGCGGGAGATTCTTGAGAAGATTGCAGTTTAAGTTTCCTCCTGAAATCAGGATAGCCTTATTCTCAAAGGGCTGTCCAAAAGCCCCTTACACAGTCCCTCGAAATCGAAGTTCTGCTTACTTTTGCGGAGTATGTTGGCGGCGCCGTTTCGCCGTCGGCATTAGCTGTCCTGCCGTCGGCGAAACGGTACAGGCCGCGCCGGACTCGTTTCCCGCTGAACGTTCCTGTATAGGGGGCATCCGGCTGGTATACGGGAATATCGTCCAAATCCAGGCAGCTGGCCTGAGAAGTATACGATTCTTCTTGTTCCAGATAGGTTATCCCGTAGCGTTCACACAGGTGTTTCAAGGTATTGCGCAAATAGCTCAAATTGATTTGAGTGAAGTGCTGATTTGTCACTTTACCTAGTTTCAGTCCTCGTTTGAAATCGCGATTATAGCCGCAGACAATGGTCCCTATCTGATGACTGATGCAAAAATCGAGGATATAGCGGGCTGTCTTGCGAAGGATATTCTGCATCCGGCAATTGCGTTTTTTCGCTAACTGACAGAGCTGGTTCGTTGTCTTCTGGCCCTGCTTGGCGGCAATGCTTTGGAGTCTGGCTTTGCGTTTATTCCAATACTGGTTGATAGATTTGAGTTTACGACCGTCCATGAGGAACGACGTCCCTGTATTGGTAATGCAAGCGGCCAGATTGTCCAAGCCTAAATCGATAGCCAGAACCCGATCCAGCGAGGTTTTCACCAGTTCTGGATTCTCCAAGTAACAATACTGAATCTTGAAATACCGTCCGCCATACATGGGACAGATGCGGACTTCCTTGATTTTCTTCTCTTTCAGCCTGTCAGGAACAGGAATCCGAATCCGATGACCGTTATGGCGTTTCATATATTCACGGCTCATCGGCACGGTTAGGAAGCCATTCTTAATGGTAATGGCATTCGTCGACAAGATGAGATTGAAGAGACCCCCTTTTTCACGATAGTACGGCAGGCGGACAGCCTTTGAACCATAGTCACCTGACTTGACTTTCTGCAAAAGCCTGAAAAAAGAACGAAAACTGCGGTCGGCTACTTTCAATATCTGTTGAGAAACACCAGCCTGCAATAATCTGTAATTTTCATTTTCCTTGCAGACATGGCAATTTTTTTCATAGCGCAAGAATTGTTGGGTATCGAAGTAATGTTGCCGAATCGTATAGACCGCTACATTGTACAGGTCGTTGCTGTATTGGCACATTTCCCGGAGCATCGTATACTCTTGTTTCGACAAGCCACGAATGACATTCGATTGCGTCAAGTACATCTGGAATCCACCTCCTCTGTTATCTACCATTATACCGTAGACGAAGTGAAAAGGCTAAGACGGAAAAGACATAGGGTGAATTTCGCAGGCATCGAACCTGCGAAATCCATCGCCATTGATGCTCCTACCTAAGAGGAAGAAGTCTTCTGGCAAAACTACGATAAAAAACGTCGAGATACTTATTGAAAATCAATTATTATTGTGATAAAATTTTATTAGTAAAATAAAGTTATCTTACAGGAGGGTATTTCCATGAACGTAATTGTTTCCCAGAACGCACCGAAAGCTATCGGTCCTTATTCCCAGGCTATGGTATCCAATGGTATGCTGTACATTTCTGGTACGGCCGGCGTCGATCCGCAGACGGGCAAGCTCCAGGAAGGCATCGAAGCCCAGACAGAACAGGCTGTCAAGAACATTGCCGCTATCCTCGAAGCAGCTGGAACGGACTTTTCGAAAGTCGTCAAGACGACGTGCTTCCTCTATGACATGAAGGACTTTGCTGCGTTCAACGCTATTTACGAAAAAGCCTTCATCAGCAAACCGGCCCGCAGCTGCGTAGCTGTCAAAGAACTGCCGGCTCATTTCCTCTGTGAAATCGAAGTCATTGCGGAAGTGTAATTATTAGTTTGTAGTACGGAGTTTGTAGTTTGCAGAAGCTGGCTTTAAATTTTCAGCCATCCGCTAACTGCTAACAACTAGCCACTAACCACTAAAAAGGGCTTGTCGTCGTGCGACAAGCCCTTTTTCCCTTGCCCTACACATTCTCATTGTGATAAACTTTTCTTATAACAGATAGGGAGAGTGACGTCGTGAGTATTTTAGAGATGTATAAACATATCGTTCCCTTTTTAGGGGCCGCGTTGGGAAAGGATTGTGAAGTCGTCCTTCATGATTTGCGCCATCCTGAAGAGTCGGTCATCGCCATTGCCAATGGTGACATCAGCAGCCGCAAGCTCGGTGCACCGGCGACGGATTTTATTCTGAAACTCATGCAGGTCGGCAAAAAAAGGGACCAGGAGTATATGACTAATTACTATGGGAAGAGCATCAATGGACATACCTTGCGGTCTTCGACGTTCTTCATTCACGATGAGGACGATAACATCATCGGGGCGCTCTGCCTGAATTACGACGTCCAGCGCTATCTGGACGTGCGGAAACAACTGGACGCCTTGGTCCTCATGGATACGGAAAAAACGCTGGCCGACGTGGTTCCGCCAGCTTCGAAGAATGGCGATGATCATTTCCTGGGTGTCGAAATCTCAGAGAGCATGTATCCGACCGTAGACGATGCCATTCAGCACCTCATCCAGCGGTCGTTGCAGCCCTATGCCGCCGATGCCAAACGCCTTTCACAAAAAGAACGCCTGGCCGTCGTAGAAGACCTCTACAAGAATGGCCTTTTCGTCCTCAAAGGCAGCGTCTACGCCCTAGCTCAGGTCCTGGGTGTATCAGAGCCGACGATTTACCGCTATTTGAACCGTATCAAGAAAGGAAATCACAATGTACGGGGGTGAGAAACAGGGATTTAGGAAACTGGAGAGACTTCTTTTATGCGGACTATGTGAAAAAGGCCATGCCTGGACTGAATAGCCGCAATCAATATCGAGATTGCATCGTTTACCTGAAAAAACTCAGCACCTATCCCGAAGGCCTGAACAAGCCTTTGGCCGGTGGCTTTGCTGCTTTAGTGAAATACATCAATCAATCGGAAGCACAAGTTGTCAG